>WBZT01000250.1_pt1 | contig 45656 bp, 45 predicted proteins | sample 5204241 | NCBI WGS metagenome assembly WBZT01 (sample SAMN12344358, study PRJNA552823) | activated sludge metagenome | biome: Activated sludge suspended growth; feature: Nitrification reactor; material: Wastewater; isolation source: activated sludge from nitrification reactor of wastewater... | reverse complement strand
TTTCCCCTGCCCTTGCATCAGGCCAAGCTGGCCGCCTACCAGGAAACCTGGGCGTCAGCCCGGCCCATGCCCTGACACCGCCCGGGCGGGAGGGCAATTGGCTTAACATAAGCGCCCGATTCCGCCCCACCCCCCCCTCCCGACGAACCCGCATCTTGACCATGAATCAGGCCGTCCCGCCCGCCATCAGCATCGAACGCGACATTCCCATCACCCGCCAGACCGAGCTGGGCGTGCACGGCTGGCCGCTGTGGAAGGACGCCGAGGGCAGCCGCACCCTGACCCTCGACGCCGACGAGAAAAGCTACTTCCTGGCCGGATCCGCCACCCTCACGCCGGAAGGCGGCGCGCCGGTCACGGTGAACACGGGCGACCTGGTGGTCGTGCCCGCCGGCAAATGCCACTGGCGGGTGCATGTCACTGTCCGTCGCCACTACCGTTCCGAGGCGCTTTCGCCGGCCTGCTGCATCATCTGATCCGACGCCGGGAATATCGGGCGCCCGCCCGATTCGGGAACAACAGGGTTCGACCCGGAAACCGCGCTTTCCAGGTTCACGCCTTGCGATACGCCGTGCCGGTGAACAGCGCGACCAGGACTTCTCCGCGGCGAATTTCCACCTGGTAGACGCCCGTGTGCCGGGTCAGGCTGATTTCCCGGGCGGTGGCTTCCAGGATGTCTCCCGCCTGGCTGGGTTTCAGGTGTTCGATGTGGGCGCCGAGGGAGACCGCCAGGGGACCGTGGGAAGGGTGTTGGGAATCGCCGCGGGAATCGCCATGGGAATTGGCCGCCAGGGCGAAGGCGGAGTCGGCCAGGGCGAACAGGAAGCCGCCATGGGCGGAGCCCCAGTTGTTGAGATGCTCTTGCCTGAGTTCGGCCGTCAGGCGGGCCCGGCCGGGGCCGGTGACGCCGCCCTGGAAGCCGAGGCTTTTCATGAAGGGGTCGAGGTCCATGATGTCCTCACTTATTGGCCCGGCTTGCGCCTGTCCACCACCCGCCTGGCCTTGCCGACGAAGCGTTCCAGGGTGCGCGGGGCGGCCAGCTCCACGCTGGCGCGGATGCCGGCGACGGTGAGGATTTCCTTGCCGATGCGGTCGCGCAGGCGCTGCATGCGGTCCATGCGGTCGGACAGCAGTTCCGGCAGCACCTCCACCCGCACGGTGAGCTGGTCCAGGGTCGCGGGCCGTTCCACTTCGATCATGTAGTGGGGCGTGGTGCCTTCCACCCGCAGCAGGGCCTCCTCGATCTGGGACGGGAAGACGTTGACGCCGCGGATGATGAGCATGTCGTCGGTGCGGCCGGTGACCCGGCTCATGCGCGCCGTGGCGCGGCCGCAGGCGCAGGGCGCCCGGTTCAGGCGGGCGATGTCGCGGGTGCGGTAGCGCAGCAGGGGCATGGCTTCCTTGGTGAGGGCGGTGATGACCAGTTCCCCCTCCTCCCCTTCGGGCACCGGATCCAGGGTGTCCGGGTCCAGGCATTCCACGATGAAATGGTCTTCCTGGATGTGCATGCCGTCCCGGTGCGCGCATTCGCCGGAGACGCCGGGACCGATCACTTCCGACAGGCCGTAGTTGTTGAAGGCCAGGATATCCAGGTCGGCCTCGATCTGCTGGCGCATCTCCTCGGTCCAGGGCTCGCCGCCGAAGTGGGCGAACTTGAGCGGCAGGCTGCGCGGGTCGATGCCCAGTTCCCGGGCCGTCTCGGCGATGGTGAGGGCGTAGCTGGGGGTGCATATCAGCACCTCGGACCCCAGATCCTGGATGATCTCGATCTGGCGCCGGGTGTTGCCGGAGGCGGCGGGCACCACGGCGGCGCCCACTTTCTCGATGCCGTAATGCAGGCCGAAGCCGCCGGTGAACAGACCGTAGCCGAAGGCCACGTGCACGGTGTGCTGGGGCTTGAGGCCGCCGGCGACCAGGAAGCGGGCGCACAGGTCGGACCAGAGCGCCAGGTCCCTGGCCGTATAGGCCACGAAGGTGGGCTTGCCGGTGGTGCCGGAGGAGCCGTGGATGCGGGCGAGCTGTTCGCGGGGCACGGTGAGGAAGCCCAGGGGATGGTGACGCCTGAGGTCGTCCTTGGTGGTGAACGGCAGGCGGCGCAGGTCGTCCAGGGACCGGATGGATTTCGGCGTGATGCCGCGCAACTCGAAGGCTTCCCGATAGAACGGCACGTGGGCCACCCGCGCCACCACGTCGCGCAGGCGGGCCAGTTGCAGGGCTTCCATTTGATCGCGGGGCAGGGATTCGTCGCGGTCGCGGATGATGTTGTCGATGGGGGGAGTTTGTACGGTGAACATGGTTTCAGTGCGTGAAGGCGGCATGCCTGGGCGTCCCCCCTTTGCAAAAGGGGGGGACAGGGGGGATTTCGACGGTGATGGCACATTCCGGCATGGCTGAATCCCCCTCGATCCCCTTCATCCCCGAACCGGGGCTTTTTTCAAAGGGGGAAGAACACCCTCAAAGGGCGCACGGTACGCGGGAAAGGAAATCGTGCCATGGCGCTCAATACAACTCCGCTTCCTGGACGATGCCGATCCCCGCCTGCTCCAGCACCTCGATGGCGGCGTCCGGGTCCTCGAAGCGGAACAGCAGCACCGCCTTGACGTTGCGGCGCAGGGCGAAGGCGTACATGTACTCGATGTTGATGCCGGCCTTCGCCAGGATGTCCAGCATCCGCACCAGGCCGCCGGGCTGGTCGTCCACGTCCACGGCCACCACGTCGCTCACGTTCACCACCCAGCCGTCCTTTTCCAGCACGGACTTGGCGAATTCCCAGTCCTTCAGCACCAGGCGCAGGATGCCGAACTGCTCGGTGTCGGCCAGGGAGATGCTGACCAGGTTGATGTTGGCGTCGGCCAGGACCTTGAGGGGTTCCATCAGGCTGCCGGGGCGGTTTTCCAGGAAGACGGAAAGTTGCGGGAGTTTCATGGAAGACTCCTATGGATGAATCGGGACAGGACCGTGGCAAGCACGGGAGAGTGGTGCATATCCCCCTCCCCGGGGGGAGAGGGGCGTGTTGTGTCGGCGTGCGTCAGCCATTGCGCTTGTCGATGACGCGCCTGGCCTTGCCTTCGCTGCGCTGGATGCCATGGGGCCCCATCAGGCGTAGGCCGACGCGGATGCCGAGGATGTTCTCGATGGCGTGGGCCAGGCGGGCGCGGACTTCCTCCAGGGCGCGCACCTTGTCGCTGAACACTTCCGGCGTGACTTCCACTTCCACCGTCATCTGGTCCAGCCCCTGCTCGCGGGTGAGGATGATCTGGTAGTGGGGCAGCGTGCCCTCCACGTTGAGCAGGGCGGCTTCCACCTGGGACGGATACACGTTGACGCCGCGGATGATGAACATGTCGTCCGAGCGCCGGCCGATGCGCTGGATGCGGCGCAGGGTGCGGCCGCAGCCGCAGCGCTCGGGCAGGATGGCGGTGATGTCCCGGGTGCGGTAGCGGATCATGGGCATGGCCTTCTTGCTGAGGGTGGTCAGCACCAGTTCGCCCTCCTCCCCGTCCGGCAGCGGCTCGCCGGTTTCCGGGTCGATGATCTCCGGATAGAAGTGGTCCTCGAACACGTGCAGGCCGTCGTGCTGGGAACACTCGCTGGCCACGCCCGGGCCGATGATTTCCGACAGGCCGTAGATGTCGAAGGCCCGGATGCCGGTGTCCGCCTCGATGCGGGCGCGCATGGCGTCGGTCCAGGGCTCGGCGCCGAACACGCCGACGCGCAGCGGCATTTCCTTCAGGTCGATGCCCATCTCCTGGGCCTTCTCGGCCAGGTGCATGAAGTAGCTGGGGGTGGCGCAGATGGCGGTGACGCCGAAATCCCGCAGCACCATGATCTGGCGGTCGGTATTGCCGCCGGAGATGGGGATCACCGTGGCGCCCAGGGTCTCGGCGCCGTAGTGGGCGCCCAGGCCGCCGGTGAACAGGCCGTAGCCGAAGGCGTTCTGCACGATGTCGCCGCGATGCAGGCCGCAGGCGGCGAAGGTGCGGGTCATGACCTCGGCCCAGACCTCCACGTCCTCCCGGGTGTAGGCCACCACGATGGGCTTGCCGGTGGTGCCGGAGGAGGCGTGCAGCCGCACCACGTCCGCCATCGGGCTGGCGAACAGGCCGAAGGGGTAGGTGTCGCGCAGGTCGGTCTTCACCGTGAACGGCAGCCGGGCGATGTCGGCCAGGCTCTGGATGGAGTCCGGCGTCAGGCCGCGTTTGTCCAGGCGCTGGCGGAACAGGGGCACCTTGTCGTAGGCCCGGGTCACCACCGCCTTGAGGCGGCGCAACTGGACCTCGCGCAGTTGCTGTTCGGGCAGAAAGTCGGGGGCGCTGACGGGATGAAAGCCGCCGGCGGCATCGTTCCAGAGTTCTTTCAGCATGATGGTCGGGTGAGGTCGCGAAGGTTGATGTCTCCCCCCTTTTCAAAGGGAGGCTGGGGGGGATTTAACCGCGGTCATGGGGTCGGGCGCCGCCAAATCCCCCTCGCTCCCCCTTTGGGAAAGGGGGAGGAAAGCCTGCCGCGCGGCCATGCGGCCGTTGGCGAAGGCCTCGTCGTTGAGCCGGTGCAGCTTGGCGGCCAGGCGGGCGTGGATGGCATCCAGCCAGGCGGATTCGGGAATGTCCAGCAGGGCGGATAGCGCCCCCAGCATGGCCACGTTCAGGCTCTTCTTGTTCTTCAGCGTGCCCTCGGGGATCACGTCGGTGGCGATCAGCACGCCGTCGGGCTTCAGCACCGGCCGATTCACCTCCACCTGGGTGGGCTCCAGCACCAGCAGGAAATCCGCCTCGCCGGCCGGCACCATGGGCGACAGCACCCTGGGGCCGTAGCGCACGTCGCTGCTCACGGAGCCGCCGCGCTGGCTCATGCCGTGCAGCTCGCTCTTCTTCACGTCGAAGCCGGCCCGGAAGGCGGCGTCGGCCAGGATGTCCGAGGCGGTGAGGACGCCCTGGCCGCCCAGGCCGCCGAGGACGATGTTGATGACACGATCACTCATGCTTTCCTTTCTTCCCCCTTTCATAAAGGGGGGAATAAAACACTCACTCCGCCGGCATGGCGGCGCAGGCGTGGCTCATTTTCTCCAGGGCCGCCTTCTCGTAGAAGCGGATCTTGGGCGCCGCCAGCACGCAGGGCTGGCGCACCACCACAAGAGAGGTTTCCGGCTTCTCCAGCAAGGCCTTGAGCAGTTCCTCCAGCAAATGACCGTCGGTGAAGCGGTTCAGGCTATGCACGTTGCGGATGCCCATGGCCCGGCCCAGGGCCTCGAAGTCGATCTTGCCGGTGGGGTCGTGGTTCAGGCTGCGGCCGGTGCCGGGATTTTCCTGCTGGCCGGTCATGGCGGTGGTGCCGTTGTCCAGGATCACCACCACGTGGCCGGTTTCCGGCGGGTTGTAGACCATCTCGGCCAGGCCGGTGATGCCGGAATGCACGAAGGTGGAATCGCCGATGACGCTCACCACCCGTTTCGCCTGTTGCGGCGGCAGGGTGTGGCGTAGCCCCAGGCCGACGCCGATGGAAGCGCCCATGCAGACGCAGGTGTCCATGGCCGAGAACGGCGGCAGCACGCCCAGGGTGTAGCAGCCGATGTCGCCGGAAACGATGCAGTCCATGTCGCGCAACACCTCGAACACGTCCCGGTGCGAGCAGCCCTGGCACAGCTCGGGCGGCTTGCCCCTGGGCGGCGGCGCCTCCGGGCTGGTGTCGCCGGCCAGGATGCGGCGCACCCGGGGCACGTTGAGCTCGCCGAAGCGGTACATCTCCGGCTTGCCTTCGGCCGGAATGCCGGCGGCGCGCAGGGAATCGAACAGGATCGGATCGCCCTCCTCGATCACCAGCAGGCGGTCCACGCTGGCGGCGAACTGGCGGATGGTTTCCAGGGGCAGCGGCCAGGTCATGCCGATGGCGAGATGGCTGGCGTCCGGCGCCGCTTCCAGGGCGTGCACGGCGGCGATGCCGCTGCCGACGATGCCCAGTTCGCGGCTGCCGGGGAGGATGCGGTTGAAGCCGTCCGCTTCGTTCCAGGCGGCGATTTCCGCCATCTTGGCGCGCAGGCGGTGATGGGCCGGCTTGGCGTAGGCCGGGATCATGACCCGGGCCGGCACGTCGCGCCGGAAGCCGGGCGCGGGCGGCGGCGGCACGTCCCGGCGCGGCGTGACCAGGGTCTTGGAATGGCAGATCCGGGTGGTCAGGCGCAGAATCACCGGAATCTTCCAGCGCTCGGAAATCTCGAAGGCGGCCAGGGTGTGGTCGTAGGCCTCCTGGGAGTCGCGGGGCTCCAGCATGGGCGCCACGGCGGCGCGGGCGTAGTGGCGGTTGTCCTGCTCGTTCTGGCTGGAGGCCATGCCCGGGTCGTCGGCGGAGACGATGACCAGGCCGCCATCGACATCGGTGTAGGTGGCGGTGAACAGGGGGTCGGCGGCCACGTTGAGGCCCACGTGCTTCATGGTCACCAGGGCGCGGCCGCCGGCGAAGGCCACGCCGATGCCCACTTCCAGGGCCACCTTCTCGTTGGGCGACCACTGGGCGCGGCCGCCCAGGTGGTCGAGATACTCCAGGATTTCCGTGGAGGGCGTGCCGGGATAGCCGGTGCCCAGGGCCACGCCGGCGTGCAGGGCGGCGAGGGCGACGGCCTCGTCGCCGTTGAGGAGTTGTCTTGCCAGGTCCATGGGTCGGTTCATTCAGTCAGTAAGAAAGGTTGAGTTCGGCGCGCAGGAAATAGGCGTTGTCGCCCTTGGGCGCCACGTAGTAATCGCCGGGCATGAAGCGCTCGGCCAGCAGGTGGCCGGAGACGCGCTTGTCGTACTTCACCCGCAGCCAGGCCGTGACCAGGTGGCCGCGGAACTTGTCGGAATCGCTGAAGCCCGCCGTCCCGCGCTTCGTGTTTTGGTCGGCGAACAGGGCGTGGTAGTCCAGGCTCAGTTCCGCCTTGGGATGCACCTGGGCCGCCCAGCCCAGGTTCAGGCGATGCAGGTTGGTGGTCTCGCCGGTGCGGGTTTCCATGCCGTAGGTGTAGGGGCCGTACAGTTCGCTCCACTGGGGCCAGCGCCCCCAGAGCGGGTCGAAGGCCTCGTTGCGGCCCGTGTCCGGATCGTCGCCGGAGAGGAACTCGTAGCCCACGTGCACCCGGTCGTTCCGGGCGCCGCCCGGCGCATGGGTGGCGCGGCCGTTGAAGCCGAAGCCTTCCATGTCGGCGCCGTTGCGCCGGCCCCACTGGGCCGCCAGTTCGACGCGCAGCTTCCAGGTGGGGGAATACTGGGTCTCGATGCGGCCGCCGAGGGCGTTGACGTGGCCGTCGTCGGACGCGGAAGGGAAGTAAAAGCCGTTGTTGAGCCTCATGCCGCCCGCCGCCTGGCCCGTCGCCGGGTCGTTGTGCTTGTAGAACCAGTAGCCGTCCAGGTCCGTGTCGGGGCGATATTTGTGGCGTAGGTAGAGCACCAGGCCCTTCTCGGTCTGCTCGGTCTGGTCTTCCGTCTCGCCATCCAGGGTCAGGCGGGTCCTGGGGTTCTGCTTCAGCAGGATGGCGTCCAGGGTGTTGAGACCGCTCGCCCAGGTGGCGCGCAGGGCGTCGAAGTAGATCGTGCGGGAACCGTCCAGGGGCGTGCCGTCCAGCATGAGCCAGCCGTTGCCCAGGACGATGTCCTGGCGGCCCAGCTTGAGCTTCAGCGGCAGGCCGCCCGGCCTGTCGGCCTGGACGTAGAGGTTGTCGAACATCAACGCGCCGCTGTACCAGGTCTCGTAGCTGGGCACGTCGGGCTTGTCGTAGTGGCGCCCCTCCCACATGAGCCGGCCGTTCACCAGGAAGGACTGTTGCGGCTGGACCTGGCCCCAGGCGCGCAGGCGGTAGCGCTGGAAGTGACGCTCGGCCGTGCTGCTGGCGTCGTCCAGGGCGTTGGCGTTGTCGATGGCCACTTCGCGCAGGCGCAGGTCCAGCCCGCCGGTCCAGCTTGGGGCGGGTTCGGCCGCGGCGGCATTCGCGCAGGAAACAAAGGCGACAAACAACGTGGGCAGCCAGCCTCCCCCTTTCATAAAGGGGGATTGAGGGGGATTGAGCATCCGCTCATCAGCCACAGACGACGAATCCCCCCTGCCCCCCTTTTGCAAAGGGGAGAACGAAACATCGCATTGGGCTGCGCCAAGTTCAGACTTCATCTTCCACCTTCTTTTCAGCTTTGGCCCAGGCCCGGTCTTCCCGGGTGAGCCTGTCCGGCGCCCGATTGCGCCGCGCCACGCCGTAGCCCACGCTGAGCAGGGTCGCCAGCACGCAGCCCACGTAGGCCAGCCAGATCAGGGGGTCGTCGATGCCGAGCATGGTCGTTCCTCTCGTTTCAGGCCCGTCGTTCCGGGAAGCAGCGGTCCAGGTGGGCGCCATCCAGGGGCCTGGTCAGGGCGCTCACCAGGATCAGGGTGGCCAGGGACAGGGGCAGGGCCACGACGATGGGATCCACCGAGGGCCAGTTGAGGGCCTCCGCCAGCAGGCTGCTCTTGCCGCCGGTCACCATTTTCACCAGGCCGATGGCGCCGGCTTCCCGCTCCTTGATGAACAGCAGCCAGAACAGGGAGGTGAACAGGCCCACCAGCATGGAGGCCAGCGCCCCGGACCGGGTGATGCGCTTGCTGAACAGGCCGCCGATGTAGGCCGGCATGAAGGTGGCGGCGCACAAGCCGAAGAAGATGGCGGTGAAGCGGGCGATGACGTATTCGTCGCGCACCATGAAAGCCAGGGTCACCGAGACCAGCAGGCCGACGAGGATGGCCAGGCGCATCACCAGCAGGCTGGGCTGCCCGTCCCGGCCCCCGCCGGCGAACTGTTCCCACAGGTCGCGCCCGGCGGCGGTGCCCAGGGTATGGAACTGGCTGGACATGGTGCTCATGGCCGCCGACATCAGGGTGAGGAAGAACAGCAGCCCGAACCAGCGCGGCAGGGCCGTGGTGATGAAGTGCGGGACGATCTGGTCCGCCTGGCCCCCGGCATGCACCACCGCCACGGAACGACCGCTCACCCGCTCGAAGGCCTGGCCCCGGGCATCCACGGCGGGCTGGCGCTCGGCGACGATGAGGGGGGCCACGGCGGGCTTGCCGGTCTTGGGATTGGGTATCGCCTCCCAGCGGCCGGAGGGAGTCTCCTTCACCAGTTCCACCAGCACCCGCCCCTGGCTGGCGTCGATCTCCTGGACCACGCGGCCATGCAGCAGGGGGCCGTTGCCGGCGTACCAGGCGTTGGTGAGGCTGCCCACCACGTAGGGCGTGCCCACCATGAGCAGGATGAACACGGCGCCGGCGGGCACGGCCCGGTCCAGTTCGCGCCGGCTGCGCACGGTCATGAAGCGCACGATCAACTGGGGCTGGGCCAGGACGCCGATGCCCACGCCCAGGATGATGGCGGTGACCACGGTCCACCACAGCTCGTAATTCTTCGCCCCCCAGCCGAATTCGGGCATGGCGGTCCAGCCCCGGTGGCCCATCTCCCGGAGCGGCCCGGGCACCAGGTTGGCCATGCCGGTCAGGGCCTGGTGGGCCTGGGTGACACCGCCCAGGCTGTCGTAGGTGAACCAGAGCAGATAGCCCATGCCCAGGATCATGATCAGGCCCTGCAGGGTATCGGTGTACATCACCGCCTTGAGGCCGCCCGGGATGACATAGGCCGCCGTGAGCAGGCTGAAGATGAGCAGGGCCACCTCGAAATCCACGCCGAACTGGCTGGCGGCGAACACGCTGCCACCGGTCATCACCGCCGCGATATAGAGCGGCATGAACAGGCACAGCAGGATCCCGGCGAACACCTGGATGCCCTTGCTCTGGTAGCGCCGGCCCAGCAGTTCCGGGAAGGTGTGGGCCCCCAGGTGGTGGCCGATGCGGCGGGTGGGCTCGCCCAGCACCGCGAAGGCGATGAAGATGCCGACGCCGATGTTGAGGAAGGTGAGCCACAGCAGGCTCATGCCGAACAGGCCGGCGACGCCGCCGAAACCGACGATGGCCGAGGTGGAAATGAAGGTGGCGCCGTAGGAAATGGCCATGATCACCGGATGGGCGCCGCGTCCGGCGAGCAGGAAGTCCGAGGCGGTGCGGGTGCCCTTCCAGCCCAGATAACCCAGATATCCGGTGGCCATGAGATAGATCAGGATGACAAGGATGTCGATCCAGCCGACGTTGGCGTGTCCGGACATGGCGGTCAGATTTTGGACAAAGGAGATATCAGGATAGAACTATCTTCTGATTTTTGCAGTGCGACATAATTGATTCGGAACAAGCCGGCGCGAATAATCGGCCATCGCCAGAGAGGAAACACTCATGGAAAGCTTCAAGGTCGTCCGGCCCGAACATCTCAACCACTACGGCTACCTGTTCGGGGGCTTCCTGCTGAAGTGGGTGGACGAGATTTCCTGGATCGCCGCCAGCCGGGACTACCCCGGCTGCCAGTTCGTCACCGTGGCCATGGACAAGGTCGAATTCCGCAAAAGCGTGCGCCAGGGCACGGTGCTGCGTTTCAAGTCGCGTCGCGCCAGGGTGGGAAAAACCTCGGTCCAATACACGGTGAAGGTCTATTCCGACAACCTGACCACCGGAACGGAGGAGTCGGTGTTTTCCACCCACGTGACCTTCGTCTGCCTGGATGGGGCGGGACACAAGATGGCGCTGCCCGGGAGCACGCAGCCGTGACCGGAAGGCAAGACGGGAGGGATGAGCGGCGGGCCTTGCTGGCCTACTGGTATTCGGAACCAGTCGCCAGGCGCTGGTTCGCTTCCACGCCGGCGCTGGACGAGGAGATGCGGACCCGCTTCGAGGGGCTTTGGCGAAGGGCCACCTCCGGCGAACTGGACGGCTGGGCGGAAACGCCGGAAGGGACGCTGGCCCTGGTCATCGTCCTGGACCAGTTGCCGCTGAACATGTTTCGCGGCAGTCCCGCGGCCTTTTCCAGCGAACGGAGCGCCGTGGCGCTGGCCAGGCGGGCTGTCGCCCGGGGCTTCGACAAGGGGCTGGCACAGGACCGGCTGCTGTTCCTCTACATGCCCTTCATGCACAGCGAGAACCCGGCGGACCAGGACCTGTCCGTCGCCCTGTTCCGGGATGCGGGCATGGACAGCCATTGGGCCGAGCACCATCGGGACATCGTCCGCCGCTTCGGCCGCTTCCCCCACCGCAACGCCATCCTCGGACGGCGGAGCACACCGGAAGAACTGGCCTATCTGGCCTCGGACGCGGCCTTCACGGGCTGAACCATTCATGAACACGAGATCAAAGCCCTCAGCCGCGACCTGGCGCGGTGGCCGCGCGAGGTCGCGACTCAGGTTCCCAGCTTGGGGGCATCCTTCACGTCGCAATTGTCCTTCGCCTTGGCCTCCGGCAAGGCCACGCTGACCGTGACGGGGGCGCCTTCCCGCATCAGTTTCACCTCCAGGTTCTTGCCGGCGTCCGCCTTGCGCACCAGCCAGCGCAGGCGATCACCGGAGAGCACCGGCTTGCCGGCGAATTCCACGATCAAATCGCCGGCCCGGATGCCGGCCGCGGCGGCGGCGCTGTCGGGCCGCACCTGTTCCACGCTGACCCCGTAGCCCACGTTGGCCGCGTCCAGCATGGCGTTGGGCAGATCGCTGATATGGACGCCCAGCATCTTTCCCATCATGGGGGCGGGATTCGCCATGTCCCGCATGTAGGGGCAGGCGCCGGGATGGGCGCCAGGATAGGCCTGGCAGTGGGGGTGGCCATGGGCCATGCCGGGGTATCCGCGCCAGTGATCGGCCGCGGCGGGGGCGGAAAACGCGAGGGTGGCGGCCAGGGCGGCAATCATCCGGCCGGGGGAACGGCGCAAACGCAGGGACATGGTTTCTCTCCTTCAAAGGGTGTCGGCGCACATCGCCAACTAGGCCCTTTGTGGGACCGGGGTGGGGCGGAGTTCCCGAAACTTGGCCGGTTCCCAAGCCGTGCCGGTCACGAGCATCCCTTTGCGCCGAATGTCAGAAAGGTCGTCAGCCCCCCGCCGAAATCGTCACCACCGGCGCCCCATCCTTGCCGCCGGTTTCGGACAGGGTCATGACAAACATCAGGAAGGAAAACAGCCTCTTGGACAGGTAGTCCCGGTCATCGATCCAGAACCAGCCATTCCGGTAGGGCACGGCGGCGAAGGCATCCTCGGGGGGAGTGGCGGAATGGCGAATACGGATGAGGTTACCCTTCACGCCCTCGCCTTCGGACTCCATGGTCGGGGGTACGCGTTTTTCCGCCACGTGCTCGGCGGGCACCTCGACGGTGGAAGAGACATCCGTCAGGATTTCGAGGAAGGATCGGGTATGCAGGGCAATCTCGTCGTCGTTGTCCGAGGTCGAGCCGTAGAACACCCTGAATTCCCTGGCATCCTCGTTCAGACCCAGAATACGCCGCGCCTCCCTGCCCGAGGCCTGGGCCTGTTCGTCGGCCCGCTTGCGAAAGACCATGAGCAGGGCCCCCTGGTTTTCCGTCTTCTTCACCCGCAGGGCCATGGCCCCGGAAGCCTGGATCTGGCGCAGCTTTTCCAGCAGCGTGTAAAACTCCGGGTCGGCCCGGCGACTCCGGGCCGCGCCACCAAACTGGTTCTCGACGCCGTTGATGGAGTGAACGAGGATCCGGAACACATAGTCGATGGGATAACCGCCCTCCACCAGGCCCAGGACCGTGGCGGGCGGGATGGGGGTCATCAGGTTGCGGGCGAACTTCTCGCCGCTGAGCGGCGCGTAGGTGATGGTGGGGCGGTCGTAGTAGCGCCCGGTGCCGGCGAGTTCCTGACGGTCGGCGCTCGGCGGATTGGACCAGCCCAGGGTGCCGCGCAACTCGGTCTCGAGGGAGTACTGATTGATGATGGAGGTGACGTCGAGAAAGATCGGCGCGTCGCCGTAACGGATCTTGAGGATATTCAGCAGCATCTGCCGCTTCCAGGATTCCGCCACGGCGCTGGTGTACTCGAAGCGGTCCCGGGACACGGTGGCCGGCCCCAGGGGCGCGCAGCCGGTGAAGGCGAGCAGCAGGGGCAAGAGAATCGTTGCTTGAAGAACGTGCTTCATGGGAGTGGACATGGCCAGGGTTTCCGCCGGTTGACGAGCGCGCGCGCCAGTCTGCTATGGACCGGCCGGACGCGCAACCAGCCGTCGGTGAATGAATGCGCGGGAAGTCGGATCAGCACGGACACGGGGATAAACGCTGGCACCCTGGTGGTCTGCTTCCGCCGCGGCCCGACACCCGCTTCAACGCCTTGCCCGGCCGCGCCTCCCGCCCGGGAGCCAACCACGACCGGGAGATCGACGCATTTCTGGCGCGCATGGGTTACCGCGACCCCGGCTCGGAAAGCGCGTTCCCGGATTGAGCGATGTGGAAGAAAACGCGCCAGGCGCCTTACCTGATCGGACACCCGGGCGGCGATAAATAGAATTTTCCCCTAAGTAACATAATGTACGTTGATTGGCATACCCGGAGTGCCTATAGAAAGGGAAGGAGAGAGGCGGAAAGGAAAACGGATTCGAGGATGGCGAGACGCACAGCCGAAACGTTCGAATTGGGTGTCGGCTCTCCCTCGCCCCGCCGAAGACCGAGGGTGCGGGTATGCAAAGGAGAGTGAAATGAGGAAATCGACTGTAATTTCGGGCTTGCTCGCGGCGGCCGTGCTCGGCGCCTCGGCGCAGGCCGCACCCACGCCACCGTCAGGCGGAGACATCATCGGCTCGATCGAGGTGTGCGGCATGGTCAAGCCGGGGGTCGCATACCTGGACGGCCACTCCTACTATGCCAAGACCAGTACCGGCAGTTTTATCCTGCATCAGGTTCCCCGGGGCACATACTCCCTGGTGGTCGAAGTGGCCGGCTATGCGCCGGCCGCCTTCCCCGTGACCCTGAAGCGCAAGGAACTGACCGTGCAGGTGGCGTACTGCCCCGACGGCGACGGCGACGGGTTTGACGCCAGCGTGGATTGCAACGACGCCAACCCGGCGATCAATCCGGGCGCGGTCGAGGCCTGTGACGGCATCGACAACGACTGTGACGGCCAGGTCGACGAAGGTTGTCCAAGCTGCACGGTGGGCGCAGCATGTGGTGAGGATGAGGGCGCATGCACCAAGGGTACTTACGACGCGAACTGCCAATGCATTGGCATGGTCGGTCCGACACCCGAGGTCTGCGATGGCATCGATAACGACTGTGACGGCATCACCGACGAGGGAATTGCCACGAGTTCATGCCCCAATCAGGCAGGGGTTTGCGGCGGCAGCACCACGTTGTGCCAAGGAGGGCAAATGCTGGATTGCAGCAGCGTCTATGCCATGAACCCCGACTACGAGGCGGTCGAGACGCGGTGTGACGGTCTCGACAACGACTGCGACGGGCAGGTCGATGAAAGCTGCGTGGTCGACAATGACGGGGACGGCTATTCCCCTCCCGCTGACTGCGACGACTACAACGCCAACGTATACCCGGGCAATGTGCCCGAGGATTGCGACGGCCTCGACAACGACTGCGACGGCACAGTGGACGAGATGGCAGCCTGCCCCGCCGGAACGACCTGCATCAATCAAATTTGCCAACAAAACAGCCCAACGTGTAACGACCAGATCCAGAACGGCACGGAAACCGATGTGGATTGTGGCGGCTTGCAATGCAATAAATGCGCGAGCGGCAAGCAATGTTTGATGAACGCCGATTGCTCTAGCTCCATATGCAGCGCTGGGCATTGCCAGTGAGTCTCTGAGCAGGCGGGACAGCACGAGTCCTGGCACGCGTACCGTCGACAACTTATTTCGGCGGTACGCGTTATATTGTTCATGTAGCAACGATGGAGTGGCCATCGTGCCCAATCCGCCTTGATGGCAGGTTGCAATGTGTCCCGGGAGCACACTCATGGAACAGTATTTAGCCGTCAGTCGATTGAGAATTCTGGCGGTGTCAGCGACCGCTGTGGCGCTGACCTTTGGCTTAACGGTGAACGTGCGCGCAACCGAACCGCCCTCCACCTGCCTGAGCCGTGAGCAAGGGGATGCCATCCTCTCTGAACTGCGCGAGATCAAGGCCCTGCTCAGGGACGGCAAGGCGGCGCCGAAGCCGCCGGCCGAGCCCCGGATCCTCTCCATCGGCGTCAGGGACGCGCCCAGCCTGGGCGCCGCGGACGCGCCGGTGGTCATGGTGGAATTCGTCGACTACCAGTGCGGCTATTGCCGGCGCTATCACGTCAGCACCTTCGACAGCCTGCGCAAGCGCTACGTCGAGAGCGGCAAGGTCCGCTACGTGGTCAAGGACCTGCCCCTGCCCTTCCACGGCCAGGCGCGCGGGGCGGCGCTGGCCGCGCGCTGCGTCGCCGAGCTGGGCGGCAGGGAGGCTTACTGGCGCATGGCCGACGCCCTGTTCCTCAACCAGGCCAAGCTGAGCCCCGAACTCATCGAGCGGCTGGCCGGTGAGCAGGGCGTCGACCCCGCCCGCCTCGGGGCCTGCGCGGCGGACAAGAAGACCGCCGAGCGCGTCGACGCCGATGTCCAGGAGGCCGGCCGCGTCGGCATCACCGGAACGCCGTCTTTCGTCATCGGCACGGCCAAGGGGGACATCGTGACCGGCACCCTGGTGGTCGGCGCCCAGGCGGAATCCAATTTCAGCGCCCGGATCGAGGATGCCCTGAAGAAGGCCGAGCCGGCGCGCTGAAAGCGGTTCAGCCGTGAAGCCCCCCTACCCCCTTTATCCTCGCAGCGCGAGGGCTTTTTCAAAGGGGGGAACCCTGCTTCTTGGCCAACTCCGTTCATCGCTCGTTGACGCGAACCGAGCCTTTTCTAGCGCTTGCCCCCGCCCGACGCGCGCATCAGGACCCAATCCATCATCCGGGTGGAAAGGAAGCGCCTGAGCCACCAGAACGCCACCGCCGGCACGGTGACCGGGTAGCGGGCCTGGGGAAACGGGCTTTCCAGGGCGTGCAGCAGCCTGGCCACCACCGCCTCGGGCCCCAGGGTGAAGGGGGCGGCGGGTCCCGGGGTCCTGAGCCGGGCCAGTTGGCCTTCATAGCGGGCCCGATGCACGCTGTTTCGCCAGTCGATGTGCTTCTCGAAATGGGGCAGGCAGTTCTCCCGGAAGCGGCTGGTGATGGGGCCGGGCTCGATGAGGATGACCTGGATGCCGCTGTCGCGCAGTTCCTGGCGCAGGGTGTCGGTGAGGCCCTCCACGGCGAACTTGACGGCGTTGTAGGCGCCCCGGTAGGCGAAGGCGGCGTAGCCCAGCACCGAGCTGTTCATGACGATGCGGCCGTGGCCCCGCCCGCGCATGGCCGGGATGACGAGATTGGTGAGTTCCACCCAGCCGAACAGGTTGGTCTCGAACTGTCGCCGCAGGGCGTCCCGGGTCAGGTCTTCCACCGCGCCCACCTGGCCGAAGCCGCCGTTGTTGAACAGGGCGTCCAGGCGGCCGCCCGTGCGGGCCAGGATTTCCGCCACGGCGGCGCGGATGCTGGCGGAATCGTCCAGGTCCAGCACCAGGCTTTCCAGGCCCTCCGCATTCAGGCGCTCCACGTCGGCGGGTTTCCTGGCCGTGGCGAACACGCGCCAGCCCCGGGCATGCAGGGCCCGGGCGGCGGCGACGCCGATGCCGGAGGAGCAGCCGGTGACGAGGACGGATCTCATGGCCGCGATGGCCCGGCCTAGCCGGGGCCCGCGACCACCGCCGGCCGCCCCAGCAGCCGCATCACCCGCCCGTGGCCGGACTCGTAGAACGACAGCATGGCGGGCAGCCAGAGCAGGGCCACGACGGTGGTGAGGGCCAGGCCGAAGGTGATGGAGGTGGCCATGGGGATGAGGAACTGGGCCTGCAGCGAGGTCTCCGCCATCAGGGTGGACAGGCCGCCGATGGTGGTCAGGGAGGTCAGCATGATGGCGCGCAGGCGCAGGCAGGCGGCGTTGATCAGGGCCTCCCTCACCGGCTGCCCCTTCTCGCGCTGGTGCCGGTAGAACTCCACCAGCACGATGGAATCGTTGACGACGATGCCGGACAGGCCGAACAGGCCGAACATGGACAGGATGGTCAGGTCGATGCCCATGATCCAGTGGCCGGCGATGGCGCCCACCAGGCCGAAGGGGATGGCCAGCATGATGATGAGGGGCCAGCCGTAATGGCCGAACACCCAGGCCAGCACCAGGTAGATGAGCGCCAGTCCCAGCAGGGAACCGACCTTCATCTCGGCCATGGTTTCGCGCTGGTCCGCCGCCCGACCCTCGAATGACCACTGGATGCCGTATTTCCGCACCAGGTCGGGCATGGTGTTGTCGTTGAGGCCGGCCAGAATTTCGTTGGTATTGGCCTGGGCGCTGTCCACCGTGGCCAACACTTCCACCGCCAGGCGGCTTTCCGCGTGGCGCAGGGCTTCGAAACCCTGGCGCGTGGTCCAGCGGGCGACGGTGGTGAGGGGCGCCCACTCCCCGTTGGGGGCCCGGATGGTCATGCGCTCCAGCAGGGCCAGGCTGGCCCGCTCGCTTTCGGGCAGGCGCACCCGCACCTCCACTTCCTCGGGGCCGTCCTGGAACAGCTGCACCAGCTTGCCGTCCAGGCCGGCGCGCAGCTGCCTGGACAAATCGTCCAGGGTCAGGCCCATGGCCTCCCCGGCGGGCGTCAGGTTGAACACCACCTGCTCGCGGCCGTAGGGCATGTCGTCCTCGATGCCGTAGACGCCGGGGATCTGGCGCAGGCTGGCCTGGATCTCCAGGGCGGCCTGCTTGATGGTGTGGGCATCCCGGCCGGCCAGGCGGATCACCAGATCGCCGCCGGGCGGCCCCTGGCGGCGCGGCACCAGGACGAAGTTCTCCATGCCGGCGGGCACCCTGATGCGGGCCTGCCAGTCCTTGATGAAGGCTTCCGTGCGGATCTCCCTTTCCTCGGAGGGGGTCAGCTCCACGGTAACGGAGCCGAACTGGTCCCCCTGGCGCGGGTTCTGGTCGCCGGACAGGGCGCCGCCCCGGAACACCGCTTCCTTGATGATCCTGACGCCGTAGCCCTTCTCGGTGGCGTCCAGGGTCTGGCGCAGGTGCTCCAGGAAGGCCTCCACCCTGGCCCGGGGCGTGCCGCTGGAGAAGGTGGCGTTGGCATACACGATCTGGGGTTCCGGGGTCGGGAAGAAGGTGAATTTCACCCGGCCGCCCGCCAGCAGGCCCACCACCAGAATCAGGACCATGACCCCCAGCGTGACGGTCACGCCCCGGTATTCCACCGCCGCCGTCACCGCGCGCCGGAAGGGCCCGTCGCGGAAGCGGTCGAAGGCGGTTTCCAGCCTGAGGCGGGTGGGGTGGATCCGGTCGCCGGCGCCATGCAGGAACGCGCCCCTCAAGTGCGCCGGCAGGATGAAGAAGCATTCGATCACCGAAGCCAGCAGCACGCAGATCATGATGAAGGGGATGTCGCCCAGGATCTTGCCCATGGGGCCCGTGACCAGCATCAGGGGCAGGAAGGCCGCCACCGTGGTCAGGCTGGAGGCGATGACCGGCCAGAACATGCGCCGCGCCCCGCCTTCCGAGGCGTACATGGGGTCCTCGCCCATCTTGTAGTGGGCGTAGGCGTCCTCGCCCACGACGATGGCGTCGTCGACGATGACGCCCAGGGCCATGATCAGGGCGAACAGGCTGATCATGTTGATGGAGCCGCCCGCCAGCCAGAGCACGGCCAGGGTGGCCAGGAAGGCGGTGGGAATGCCCATGGCCACCCACACGGTGACGCGGCCGTTGAGGAACAGCAGCAGGATGAAGAAGACGATGATCAGGCCCTGGATGCCGTTGCTGACCAGCAGGCCGACCCGGTCCTCGATCAGGGTCCACTGCTCGTCGTAGACCTGGATCTGGACGCTGGGGGGCAGCCGGGGGCGGGCCTGCTCCAGCCAGCCATGCAGGATCTCGGCGGCCTTCAGGGAATCGCCGGTTTCCGCCCGCTTGAGCATAAGCTCCACGGCGGGCTTGCCGTTCACCTCCAGGAACAGGCTGTTGTCCCGGGGGCCCCGGGTGATGTCGGCCACCTGGGACAGCTCCACCCGGCTGCCGGCCTCGGTCACCACCGGCAGGTCGCGGTAGTCGCGCGGGTCCTTGCGCAGGTTGACGCCGCGCACCTCGCGCTGCACCTCGCCCTCGCCCACCTTGCCCGCGGGCAGGTCCCGGTTGGTCTGGCCGATGCGCGTCGCCAACTGGTCCAGGGTCATGCCCAGGCGCTCCAGTTCCCTGCCCGGCACGGTGATGGCGATCTCCTCGTCGGGCAGTCCCGCGAGATCCACCTTGTCGATGCCCCGGCCGAGCAATTCCGTCTCGTATTGACGCGCCAACTGACGCAGTTCGGGCAGGCTGCCGCCGGTGAGCAGCACCCGGGCGATGGGCTCGTAGCGGATGACGCGGGCGACTTCGGGGGGCTCCGCGTCCTGGGGCAGGTTGCGGAACTGGTCCACCGCCTGCTTCACCTCGTCCACGGCGGTGATGGGATCGGTGCCTTCCTTGAATTCGATGCTGATGGTGCCGATGCCCTGGCTGGAGGTGGAGGTGATGTGCTTGATGCCGGAGACGGTCTTGAGCTTCTGTTCCAGGGGCGTGGTGATGCCCTCCTCCACGTCCTCGGCGGCGGCGCCGCGCCACTCCACCCGCACCGTGACGAAGTCCAGGTTGAAGTTGGGGAAGAACTGGACATTGAGCCGGGACACGGCGAAGAACCCGGCCAGCATCAGGATCAGCATGAACAGGTTGGCCGCCACCGGGTGGTGGACGAAGGTGCCCAGGAGGTCGGTGCGTTTCATGGCCGGAGTGAAGGGGGAAGGGTAAAGGGTGAAGGGTGGGAAAACCGGTCCCCGCGCGGCTGTTCAGCGTGATCGGATCGCTCCCGGGCGGGGGTCTTACCCTTCCCCCATCCCCCTTCCCCCTTCACCTTTCTCATTTTGCCGCCTCCACCTTCAGGCCGCCCACCGCGTTGGGCAGATGGGTGGCCATGAGCAGATCGCCGTTCTTCAAGGCGGGGGATTTCACCAGGAGGCGGGCGGCCTGGGTGCCGGCCCGGCCGCCGGCTTCGCCCAGGACGTCCACGTCCACCGCCCGCAGGCGACCGTCCTCGATGCGATAAACCTGATGGCCGTTGTACAGGGCCGTGTAGGGCACGGCCACCACGCCGTCCAGGGGCGCCCGGGTCACCTCCAGGGTCACCAGCTCGCCCACCCGCAGGGCACCCGTGGGCGAAGCCAGGGCGAAGAAGGCGTCCAGGCCCCGGGCATCCGCGGCGCCGGCGGTGCGCGCCAGCCTGAAGGCCAGGGTTTCTCCGCCCACCGTCGCGCCGGCCCGGGCCTGCTCCCCCTTGGCCATGGCGGCGAGGAACTCGTCCTGCTGGGTGGCGGGCAGCTTGGCCCGCACCTCGAGGCCCGCGGAGGGATAGAGGCTGATCAGGCTCTGGCCGGTGTTGACCTGGTCCCCCTCCGCCACCTCCACCCTGGCGACGAGTCCGGCGAAGGGCGCCGTCACCCGGGCGCGGGCGGCGGCCAGTTCAGCCTGGTCCAGGTTGGCGCGGGCCTTGAGCAGGCGCGCCTTCAGTTGCAGCAGGCGGGCCTGGTGGTCGGCGATGGCCAGCTCGCGGGTGCGCAGGCTGATGTTCTGGCGGGCAAGGTTGGAACGGCTCTGCTCCACCGCCGTCTGGGAATAGAAGTTCTCTTTCTGCAACTGCTCGAAGCGCTTCACGTCGGCCGCCGCGGCGGCCAGCAATTGCTTCTCGTGTTCCAGTTGATCCAGGTCCGCCTTGTGCCGCAGTTCCTCGCTCTTGATGGCGGCATCCAGTTCCAGCACCTCGCCCCGGGCCTGCTCCACCCTGGGCTGGAAATCCCGGGGGTCCAGTTCCAGCAATGCCTGCCCGGGGGCGACCCGCTGACCTTCCCGCACTTTCACCGTCAGCACGCGGCCGACGCCGGGCGCCGCCGCTTTGGTCTGGTCCGGGCTTTCCACCTTGCCGTTCAGGATCAGCACCGGGCTGGCGCGCTGGAGCGCGACGGCCAGGGTTTCCACCCGCCAGACCGGCTCCTTGGGCGGCGCCGCGGGAGGCTTGGGCCGGGTGGCCTTGAGCGCGAGGAAACCACCGATGCCGATGGCCAGCAGCAGCACCGGCAACAGGATTTTCTTCTTGTTCATCACATACCGGACAAAGGGGATGGGAAGCCGCATTATCCCGTTGCCGATGGAGCATGGCCAGCCGCAATCGGACAGGCACGAAACCCTGTTCAACTTCGCTCAAGTTATGCCGGCGCGTGCCGAAACCCCGGATATTCCCTTGGGGGCCAACCCGGGATACACCACCCGCCCCGAGACGGAACGGAGCGCCGCCGGACTCGGCGGGCCGACGCCACCGCGACGACGCGGCGAGGGACGCCACAAGGAGGCATTACAACCATGGGACGCGCTTCAAGCCTTTTCAGCATCACGTTCGCCTACACCCTGGTCGCGCTGTTCCTGGCGGCCCTGGCGCGAGAGGGACTGCGCGCCACCTTACCGGACAGCCCGCTCCTGGCCTGGAGCCTTTGGTCGCTGTGCGCCGCGGGACTGGCCCTGGCCGCCGGCAAGCTGATGGCCCGCCGATTCGGCCGCCCCTTGAACCACCTGCGCGCCCTGGTGGAGAGGGTCCGCATACAAGGCGACCTCGACGCGCGCTGCGCCTGGGCCGCGAAGGATGAGGCCGGCGCCCTCGCCACGGAACTGAACGCCATGCTCACCAGCCTCCAGGGCATCATCAGCCAGGTGTATTTCAACGCCACGGAACTGGCGGAGGCGGCGGGCCGGCTTTCCGCCAACGCTGACCAGGTCAACGCCGACTCCGGGCGACAGGCGCAATCCACGGAGACGACCACATCCAGGGTGGAGGATTTATCCGGCGGCATCGGCCAGGTGGCCCGCCACGCCGGCGAAGCCTCGGACCTGGCAAGCCGGGCCAGCGCGTTGAGCGGCGAAGGCAAGCTCATGGTGGCGGAGGCCGCCGCCACCATCGCCCATATCGCCGCATCGGTCGGCGAATCCGCCACCCTGGTCAGGCATCTGGGCGATCGTTCCCAGGAAATCAGCAAGGTCATCAAGATCATCGGCGACATCGCCGAACAGACCAACCTCCTGGCCCTCAACGCCGCCATCGAGGCGGCCCGGGCCGGCGAGCAGGGCCGCGGCTTCGCCGTGGTGGCGGACGAGGTGCGCAAACTTGCGGAACGCACCAGCGCGGCCACCCGGGAGATATCGAGCACCATCGGCACCATCCGCAAGGACACCGAGGAGGCGGTGAATTCCATCAGCGCCAGCGCCGACCGGGCCAATCAGGGCGCGGAAAACGCCCAGGCCGCCGCCCACCTGCTGGACAACATCCAGAAACAGGTCGCCGACACCCGGGAGCGCATCGCCGACATCGCCGAAGCCACCCGCCAGCAGGCCATCGCCAGCCAGGATGTCACCACCCGCCTCAACAGCATCGCCGAGGACATCAACGGCAACCACGCCACCGCGCGCCAGACCCTGGACCTGGCCGACCGACTCGGCCAGATGGCCGGCAACCTGAAGGAAGTGGGCACCGTGTTCAAGCTTGGCCAGGGCGGCAGGCAGGCCCTGGACATCCACGCGCGCATGCCGGGCCTGGCGCGCCAGGCGGCGGAGTCCGTGGGCCGGGCCATGGAACACGCCATCGCCAGCGGACGCCTGTCGACGGATGCCCTCTTCGCCAGGGAGTACCAGCCCATCCCCAATACCAAACCCCGGAAGTTCCACACCAGCAGCGACCGGGTCCTGGACGAGCTCCTGCCCGGCATCCAGGAGCCCATCCTGGACGGCTTCGCGGCGGTCGCCTACGCCATCGCGGCGGACGGCAACGGCTATGTGCCCAGCCACAACCGGCGCTTCAGCCAGCCCCTGACCGGCGATGAAAAAATCGACCTGGTGGGCAACCGCACCAAGCGCATCTTCGATGACCCGGTGGGCAAGCGGGTGGGGGCCCACGAACTGCCCTTCCTGCTGCAGACCTACCGGCGGGACACCGGCGAGATCATGCACGACGTCTCCGCCCCCATCCATGTCAACGGCCGCCACTGGGGCGGTTTCCGCATCGGCTACCGCACCGACTCGGCTTGAACGCCCGGCCGGCGGGGGCGCGGCGAACACCACCCGCGCGGCCGGTGCCCGGCCGGGCATGGGCCCGCGCTCATGCCCGGGTCAGGCGCGCGGCCAGCCAGGTCAGCGCCCCCGCGCCCAGCATCAGGGTCAGGGCGACGCGCAGGTCGTCGAGCCGCTCCGGCGCCGCCAGCAGCAACAGGCCCAGGCCCAGCATCATCAGGCCCGAGAGCAGCTTCAACAGGCGTCCCTCCCGTTCCGTCAGCTTGCGCGCGCCCAGGGTGCGCACGAAGGCCAGCACGATGAGCAGCAGGGGCAGGACGTAGACCAGGTTGTAGAGCGCCAGGTACAGCAGATGGGTGGCGGGATCGGCGACCTGCATGGTGAGCACCCGGGTGTAGACCATGGGGAAGCCGGCGGTGCACAGCAGTTCGTAGAAATTGGCGGCGACGGCCAGCAGCACGGTGGCGGCCAGCATGGCGGGCAGGCTGCCGGCGGCCAGGATCTCGCGCCCGCGGCGGAAGATGTCGGTCTTGCGCGATTCCGGGATGGACAGGCTGACCCCGGCCTTGAAGGCGAAGAAATCCTTCACGTTGATGGCCCCCATCACGGCCGCCAGCGCGCCGGCGGCGGCGGTGACCCAGGGCAGGCTGCCCATGATGCGGAACAGGCCCAGCCAGGCGGCCATGAAGGCGAAGTACATGAGGCCGGAGCACAGCACGAAGATGCCGCCGATGAGCAACATGCGGCGCCGGTCCCGCTGATGCGCCAGCAGAGAAAGCAGGAACAGCAGCACGAAGAAGGCGCAGGGGTTGAAGGCGTCCATGCCGGCGATGAGCACCGTCAACACCGGCAACGACAGGGAAGTCGCGTCCAGGTCGCCGATCAGGGGCAGGCGCAGGGTCGTCGCCGTGGGCTGTCCGGCCCGGCCCTGGACGGCCAGGGTCGGATTGGCCCGGCAAGCCTCCAGGCCGCGCATCAGGTCCGCGGCGCCGACATCGCCGTCCCAGCCCACCCGCATCTGGCCGCAGAACAGGAACGCCGGCACCGACTGGGCCTCCTGCCCCAGGTCCGCGGCCATGGCCACGTAGCGTTCCACGTTTTGCCGATCGCCGGTCAGTTCCAGGGAATGCAGAACCACCCAGGGGTGTTTTTGCGCCAGGGCCTCCACCTGGGGGCGGGCCTCCAGGCAATGGGGACAGCGCAGAGACCAGAAGAAATAGAGATGGACCCGGGGCGGACCTTCCGCGTCGGGCGTGGTCCAGGCGTAGGGCGCGGCGGCCAGGGCCGAGCCGGGCCAGCAGACGAGGAGGGCCAGCAAGCCCGCCAAGGCGCGGGCCAGGAAAATTCCGGTCAATCGCGCATGCATGGTCGCGCTATCCCGAGGCCCATCGCCGAGGGCGCGCCGCGCATCGACCGGATGAGACCGGATGCATCATTGCCCTGATCATGGATGGAACGGCGCATGGGATCGAAATTGGCAACATCGAATCGGCAAGGTCGAATCGGCAACGTCAGCGGCAATTTCACTGGCGGCGGGCTCCACGGTGCCGCATTCAGAGCCCCTTATTTCGCCTCGACGAACTGGAGCGAGGCGGAGTTCAGGCAGTAACGCAAGCCCGTGGGCGGCGGGCCGTCCTCGAAGACATGGCCCAGGTGGCCGTCGCAGCGCCGGCAGCGGATTTCGTCGCGGATCATGCCGTGGCTGGTGTCCCGCAGGACGCGGACATGGTCCGGATCGATGGGCCGGGTGAAGCTGGGCCAGCCGGTGCCGGACTCGAACTTGCTGTCAGACCCGAACAACGGCAGGCCGCACAGGCGGCAGGCGAATACCCCGGCGCGCTTTTCCCGCAGCAGGCCCCCGCAGAACGGGGGTTCCGTGCCCTGGTTGAGGAGCACGCGCCGCTCTTCGGGACTCAGGCCCGCCGCCAGGCGCGCCTTCTCGGCGTCGCCCAGGGGGGTCAGGTCGTGGCCCGAGGCGGAGCGGGCCGGTGCGCCGGGGGTATCGTTCACGTCGTCACGCCGCGGCTCGACGGGGCGCCTCAGATATAGGTGAGCTCGGACCAGCGCCGGTCCCGCACCAGGCGCTGCTTGACGGCCTGCCAGGCCTCGGCGGACCCGGCCGCCCCGGCCATGGCCTGGTCGAGGGCGTCGGCGATCTTCCTCATGCCGGCCAGGTAGACGCAGGTCTTCTCGTCCTGCACCAGCTTCCACACCTCGGCGGCGTTGGCCTCGACGCCCCCGCCCAGGGCGTCGGCCTCGTCGCCCAGGATGTTCGGGCGCAGGGCCTGGATGGCCTTGAAGGTCTTCTCGTCGTAGTAGTTGGCCAGATCGCTGTTGAGGTCGTTCATGTACAGCAGTTCGGTGCCGGTGCGGGCGCCGTAATAGAGGCGGACCTTGCCCTTCCAGCCCTGCTGTTCCTCGTAGATGCGGCGCAGGAAGGCGCGGAAAGGCGCCACGCCGGTGCCGGTGCCGAGCATGAGCAGGTTACTGGTCGGGTCGGCGGGAATCCTGAACGGGCTGCGGTAGGGACCGGTCAGGGTGACCCGGTCGCCTTCCCCGGCGTCGCACAGGTAGTTGGAGGCCACGCCCGGATACTGCTCGCCGGACACCTCGTCGATGTAGAAACAGCGCCGCACCAGCAATTCCAGCTCCACGCCATGGTCCAGGGCGCGGGCGTTGGCGATGGTGTAGTAGCGGTGATGGGTCTTGTTGCCGAACTCGTGGGGTCCGGGCACCAGCACGCCGATGTTCTGGCCTTCCAGGAAATAGAAGGCCGGCTCGTCGATGCGCAGGATGATCTGGCGCACTTCGTCCGTGGTTTCGGGGGTGACGCGGCGGGAGGATTGAACGACGGCCTCGGTGGTCTCGGTGCTGCCTGGCTGGAATTCGATGTCTGACATGGCTGGGCTCGGGAAGGAATGGAACGGTTTATGTTGCATTGCACGAATTCTAGCCGGGAGTGGGCAAAAACCAAATGGCGCTGACCGGCGACCGCCATGCGAGGCGTTTCAGGCGGCCGGCCGCTCGGCGTGGCGGCACCCCACCAGATCCCAGACCGGACAGCCCCCCAGGCAGACGCTGTTGACGCCGCAGCCGGCGCAGCGGGCATCGCGCTCCAGGAAGGCGGCCTGGCCCTGGCGGAAGCGTTGGGACTGGTAGCCGCGCCAGATGTCCAGCAGGGAATCCCGGCGCAGATTGCCCAGGGGCCGCTCCGGCAGGAAGGTGCAGGGCACGCAGTCCAGGTCCACCGTCAGCCCCAGGGAACCCCGGGTCGCGGAACAGCCCTCGACAATGCCCATGGACGGGAAACCCAGGTCCTGTTCCACGGCGGTCAGCAGGGGGCTCAGGCAGCAGTCGAAGCCCACCTGGGTATGCTCCCGGAGCCGACGCACGGCTTCGATGACATGGGGATAGACGCTGGCGAAGGGGCGCCCGGACAGGGGCGAGTCGAAGCGGACGCCCCGGCCCGCCGGCTTGTGGGCCAGGAAAATCACGCCGTACAGGGACTCGACGCCCAGGGCGTAGTCCACCATCTGCGGGAGTTCGTCGCAGTTTTCCGCGCTCAGGGTGATCTGCAGCACCAGCTTGATGCCGGCATGCCGCAGGCGCGCCACCTGCTCCTCGAAGACGGCGAAGCCCTGCCTGCGGCGCAGGGAGAAGTTGTCGCCCACCCCCTCCAGGCTCAGGGCCACGGCGCCGCAATGGCGGGCCAGGGCGTCGAGCTGGTCCCGGGTGGCGCCGATGCCCGTGGTGGTGACGTTGGGCACCATGCCGTTGTCGCGGGCCTCGGCCAGGATGTCGGCGAGGCGGGGATGGCGCAGGGGCTCGCCGCCGCCGATGGCCACCTGGCAGACCCCCGCCTCGCGCATCCTGGCCATGGCCAGCCGGGCATCGTCCCAGGACACATGCTTGCCGTCCGGCCTGGACGAGGCGTAGCACTGGGGACAGGCCAGCTCGCAGTTGTCCGTGATCTGGAAATCCATCAGGGTCGGCGCCGAATACAGATTCGACACCGGGGCGGGGACCTCGATCCCCAGATCCAGATAGCGGGCGGCGGAAATGGGCGCGGGCAGGGCCTCGCGCAGTTCCCGCAGCACGGCCGCGGATTCCTCGTCCCGGGGTTCCTCGCCGTGACACAGGGCCGCCGCCGCCATCCTGAAGGCGGGCTCGTCCAGATGCACGAAGGTGGCGTCGGTGGGGTGGAACACGAAGCCGCCGTAGGACTCGCGGCGCAGCAGGATCTCGGCCATGGCCTACGCCTCCTCGTCCCGTCGTTTCAGGGAACGGAACAGGCGGCGCAGCGCCTTTTCCCCCACGAACACCAGCGCGATCAGGGCCGCGAACGCCCCGACCAGAGCCGAGTTGCTCCAGCCCTGGGCGGGCGCGGCGGCCTGCGCGGCCGGGGGCGTGGGAACCTGCGCGGTGAGGGATGTGGTGGCCTCGGGCACGGCGGCGGCGGGCGCCTGGCCGGCGGCGGTCGCCGGGTTGGTGCCGGCGGCCGAAGCCGGCGCGGGGCTTGCCGTCAGGCTGCCCGGGGTCGGGGCGGCGGCGGGGGGCGCCACGCGCACGGGGATCGGCACCGGTTTCTGCGGGGCGGGCTGGGCGACAGCCTGGGCGGGCGCGGCAGCCTGGGCGGGCGCGGCGGGTGTCGCGCCCGGCGCCCCGGCGGGCGCCGGCGTGCCGGCGGCGCTGCCCGGCACCGGAACCTGGGCCGGCACATAGCCCGGCTGCAGGTGGGGCGGGACGTACTCGCTGGCGGATGAGGAATTGGTGGTGTAGCCGCGGCGGATCTTAAGAATTCTCATGGCGGTGCTCCTGATGGGTGGCCTGGCCGAGGCCGCAGGCCAGGAAACGGCGGGTCCAGTCGCTGCCGGGGTCGGCCAGCACCCGGGCGATGCTGCCCTGGCGCTGCACCCGCCCCTCGGCGATGAGCAGCAGGTCGGAGCCGAAGTCCACCGCGTCGCGCACGTCGTGGGTGACCAGGATGCTGGTGGTATGGGTGTCGTCGAGCACCCCCCGCAAGGCCTCGAGGAGCTCGGTGCGCACCAGCCGGTCCAGGTTGCTGAAGGGCTCGTCGAGCAGCAGCAGTTCCGGCTGGGCGGCGAAGGCCCGGGCCAGGGCCACCCGCTGCCGCTCGCCGCCGGACAGGGCCTGCACGGGACGCCGCCGCAGGGGCTCCAGGCCCAGGCGGGCAAGCCATTCGTCGGTGCGCGCCTTGCGCGCCGCCCGCTCCAGCCGGTCGAGGCCGAAGGCGACGTTCTCGGCGACGTTCAGGTGGGGGAACAGGGCCGCCTCCTGGAACACCATGCCGAAGCGCCGCCGCTCGGTGGGCACCCGCACCCGCCCCGGCTCGGAGAGCGGCAGGCCCGCCCAGGACAGGCTGCCGCCTGTGGGGGCCAGGAAACCCATGATCAGGCGCAACAGGCTGGTCTTGCCGCCGCCGCTGGGGCCGAGCAGGGCCAGGCCGCGGCCCTTTTCCAGGGTGAAGGAAATTTCCGACAGCAATGTGCGGTCCCCGATTCGCAGGGACAGGGCGTTGACATCAAGCATGGGCGGTTCCGGCGTGGTCGATGAGGCGCGACAGGCGCCAGATCGGGTAGAGGCAGAGCAGGCACAGGCAGACCACCCAGACCGCGGACAGCTGGGTCATCTGGATGCCGGCATAGGCGAAGATGCGCAGGGACAGGGCGCCGTAGCCGAAGGGCTGCAGGGTCAGGGCCAGGGTGAGCTCGGTGGCCGCCAGCACGAACACCAGCAGCACGCCGCCGGCGAACACCGGCCCGAGTTGCGGCAGCAGCACCCGCCGCAGCACCTCGCCGCGGCCGCAGCCCAGGCCGCGCGCCGTGTCGGCCTGGGCCGCGGGCACGCGCCCGAGGGCGTCCGCCACCGGCAGCAGCAGCAGCGGCAGCAGCTTGACGGCGGTGGCGGCGATCACCACCCCCCGGCCGGTGAGGCCGCTGGACAACCAGGCCAGGGACAGCACCAGGGACGGGGTGAGGTAGTTCACCGCCGTCAGCCACACGGCGCGGTCCGCCCGCCGGGCCCGCTCGCCGGTTTCCAGCAGGTAGGCGAAGGCCAGCGTCAGCAGCAGGCAGAGCGCGACGCAGGCCAGGGCCGTGGTCAGGGTGTTGCCGGCATCCTGGAACAGGGGGGCCAGGTTGGTCTTGTCCAGGCGCTCGCGCGCCCAGCCCAGGGCCAGGGCCAGGGGCCCCCAGAAGCCGGGCAGCACGGCCAGCAGGCAGGCCAGGTGGATACCCGCGGCGAGCGGAGGGGAGGCCCGCGAGGGTTGCAGGGTCTGCAGGCTGCCGGCGTGGTGGGCGCGCTGGCCGCGCAGCCCGAGGCGGATGACCGGGGTGGCCAGCACGGCGGCCAGCAGGAACAGGATCAGCGCCAGCATGGTGGCCAGTTCCTGGCGCTGCAGCGCGTGCCACTGGTCGTGCAGGCCCACGCTCAGGGTGGCGACGCCGACCCGGCTGGCGGCCCCGAACTCGCCCATGGCCTCGGCCGCCACCAGGCAGGCCGCGGCGATCAGGGGCGCGGCCAGCAGGGGCAGCCCCACCCGCCAGAAGCGCGCCAGGGGGCCGTTCCCCAGGGAGGCGGCGGTATCGAACAGGGCAGCGGGCAGCCGCGCCAGGGCCAGGCGCAGGAACATGAACACCAGCGGCGCCGCGGCCGCGCCCAGTTCCATCACCAGGGCCCAGCGGCTGTAGAAGAAGTCGGCCGTGAAGGCTTCCATGTAGAGGCCCGCGGCCACATAGGCCGGCAGGGTGAGGGGCAGCAGCTGGGTGAACACGCACCAGGCCCGGCCCGGGAAAACGTGGCGAAAGGTCAGCCAGGCGGGCAGTCCGCCCAGGACCAGGGCGACGACGGTGGCGCCGCCGGTGACCAGCAGGGAGTCGGCCAGGTACTGGGGCAGCACGGTTTCGGCCAGATGGGTCCACCATGCGGGCGAGAACTGGACCGTCCCCAGGCCCAGGATGTACAGGCCGGGGGCGCTGACCACGGCCACGAGGGCCAGGAGAAGCAGGATATGAGGCATGCCCGAGTATCCCCGGAATCCACCCCGGCATGGAAGGGCCGGCGGGATCCACCGGGCCCTTACCGTCTCGCTCAGCGCTTGTCGAACTGGACTTCGTTGAGCATCTTGACCACGGCTTCCCGCTCCTTGATGGCGGTGTTCAGGTCCACGAAGTTCACCTTGAACTTGCCGTCCCTGATGCCGGGCTGTTCCGCCCCCAGGGTGGCGATCTTGGGATTGGCCGGCACGCCGGGATTGGTGGGGAACTGGTAGGTCAGGTTGGTCATGATGGCCTGTCCGTCCTTGCCGGCCAGGAATTCCATCAACCGGGTGGCGGCGGCCACGTTGCGGCTGGCCTGGGTCAGGCCCACGGCGCTGCGCATGATGAAGGCGCCCCCCTGGCGCTGATCCGGGTAGAACACGCCGATGCCCTCGGCCCAGGGCCGCTGCTCGGGGTTGTCCATCATGAGGGGATGGTAGTAGACGTTCATCAGCGCCAGGTCGCACTTGCCGGCATGGATCATCTTGGCCTGTTCCCGGTCGTTGCCCTTGGGCTCCCGCGCCAGGTTGTCATGCAGGCCCTGGATGACCGCCCGGGTCTTCTCCGGCCCGTAAGCCACCTGCATCTGGCTGAACAGGGCGATGTTGTAGTCGTGGTAGCCGGAACGGACGCAGAGCTTGCCCTTCCACTTCGGGGAAGCCAGGTCGGCGTAGGTGGACAGTTCCTCGGGCTTGACCCGGGCCTTGGAATAGAAAATCAGGCGGGCCCGGTAGGCGTCCACGAAATAGCTGGCGCCCGGTCCCTGGAAGCGCTTGTCGATCTCCCGCCGGATCAGGTCGGAATTGTGGGATTGCAGCAGGCCCTTCGACCGGGCGATCTCCATCAGCTCGGCGTCCTTGGTGATGAGCACGTCCGCCTCGGTGGGATTGCCGGCCACCCGGTCGATGAGGCCCTTGTCCATGTAGACCGCTTCCACCGGGATGCCCGTCATCTTGGTGAAAGTCTCGAACAGGGGCTTGAGCAGCGACTCGGTCCGGTCGGCCAGGACACGGACGGGCTCGCTGGCGTTGGCCAGGGCGGACAGGGTCAGGACCAGGAAGGCCAGGCCCGCGGCTAGATATCGCATGAATGTTCCCCTTCAGGATTGGTTTTCAATAAAGTCCGTTGCCGGAGCGCAAATGATAGCGCTTCGCATCCAGGATGGAAATTGACAGGCCGTGCCGGGATGGGGGCTCATGACAGGGGGTTCGAGATGCCGACAAGGCCGGTCAGGGCGCCCGCAAGCCCGATGATGGCGCCTCACCCAGCTCCGCCACGTCCCCGCCGGCGTGGCCGGCGACTTCGGCCAGGCGGGCGCGCAGATCGGCGACCTCCCGTTCCAGGGACTCCACGCGCGCGATCAGGTCGGCCAGGCCCGGGGCCGCGCCGACGGCGTCCCGGGCCGGCGCCGGCGCGTCGCCGCACAACAGATGGGCCCAGCGCGGCTCCCGGGCGCCGGGCTGGCGGGGCAGCCTGACCGCCAGGGCGCCGGATTCCCGGGCGGCCAGTTCGTCCAGGTAGCCTTCCACCGCCGAGGCATCGGCGAAGTGGTGCAGGCGCTCGCAGTTGGCCCGCAGCTCGCTGGCGGTCTGGGGCCCGCGCAGCATCAGCACCGCCAGCAGGTCCGCGGCGGCGGACGGCACGCCGTACACCCTGGCGAAATTGTGGGCGTAGCGCAGCACCCGGCCGGAGGCGCCGAAGGTCTCCATGATCAGGGTTCGCCCGCGCAGCTCCTCCAGGGCGGCCTGGACCTCGGTTTCCGCCAGGCTCATCACTGGTTCCCGGGAGGTCTTCTGGTTGCAGCCGGCGGTCAGGCTGTTGAGGGTGAGGGGATAAACGTCGGGGGTGGTCTTCGCCTTCTCCATCAGCACCCCCAGGATGCGGGCCTCGACCTCGGTGAGCGGCGGGGGCATGGTCGTCATGGCTCAATCCGGCAGGTTGGAGCCCGGCCCCTTGTCCCGGGTGACGAAGTACATCCCCGCCCCGGCCACGGCCATCCACAGCACCATGGCCCCCGCGCCCAGGGCCTCCCAGAGGCCGCCGAGGAAGATCAGCAGGACCAGGGACACACCCAGCAGGGCGTTGCCGATCCAGAAGTCGCGGCCATGTTTCTCTTGCATCAGGGTTCTCCCAAGGGGGGTGTCAGGCGGGATACAGACCCAGGTAGCTTACCCCCTTGCGCGGCTCGGCCATCATGTCCGCCACCGTGTCGCGCCATTCCCGGTAGTGCTCGGTCTGCTTGTGGGCGGCGGCCGCCTCCACGTCGGCGTAGGCCTCGTAGAGCACGAAGCGGTTCGGGTCGGCCGCGTCCCGCAGCACGTCGAAGCGGCGGTTGCCGGGTTCCCGCACGGAAGCTTCATGGTTCTTCCGGCAGGCCTCGACAAAGGCCTCCACGGCCTCGGGCTTGACGTGGATGTGGACCAGGGTGACCTGCATGGAGCGCGCTCCCGGGAAGGTTGATGGCGGGCGGCGTTATTAGAGCCGATTTCGTGAGGCGCATGGGGGAAGAACATGGACCCGCCCGACTCGGGGCCAGCCATGGGCGGCAACCGCCTCAGGCCTGCCGGATGTCATGCCGGGGTTTCGTTTCAGAGGCGGAGATATAAATGCGGCAGTGATCCAGCACGGCGATCGACCGACAGCAGCGGGTCGGGTGCCGTCATCCGGATGATCCGCGCTCCAAGGTCACATTGCATTCCGGTAAGCTTTCGGAACATTGCTCGACTCGGGGAGCCACGATGCCCACTGTCCTGCGTCTTCTCAACTGGCGCTTCCACTTCTACTCCGATGAGCGCCAGGAACCTCCGCATATCCACGTCAGGACTCCTGACGGAGAATGCAAGTTCTGGCTCTCACCCGTGCGGTTGGCCCGGGTCGATGGCGTCAAGCCGACCGAGGTGCGCCGCATCGAAGCCGTGGTCCTTGAACACGAAGCGCTTTTTCTGGAGAAATGGCATGAGCACAACGACGGTTGAACTCGATCCCCGCGCCATCCGCGCTTGGGTGGAAGACCGGATGGTTTTCATCGAATTGACGGATGGCCGCCAGATCGGTTTTCCCGCCGGCCGGTTCCGCCTGCTTGCACAGGCATCCGATGCGGCCCTGGCTCAAGTGGAACTTTGCCTCAATGGCGCCGCATTGCGCTGGGAAGAACTGGACGAGGACATCAGCGTTCGTGGTGTGGTCGAAGGTCGCTTCCAGCTGCCATTGCCTGAGGCGCTGGCGGCCTAATGATTTGGCATGCAAAAAGGAGCCGTCGCCCGCTTCGACCACTCTCGGATGGCTGCACGGGGATGCTCAAGCAAGCCTCCCTATCCTCTGGCGGGCATCCTCGACATGCCGCCCCAATGCGGCCAGACATGGCATCCAGCCCGCCGTGAATCGGCCGTCCGCGCCCATCCTGGCCAAATAGGCTTCCGCCAGGTCCAAGGCGCGCCGCCAGATGGCCGGGGGGACGCAGGATCGCAGGTTGGCGGAGTTCAGGCTGTCGGGCAAATGGCCGCCACCGCCGGGCCTGAAGGCCATCGGCAGCATGTCGTAGGCTGGGGCGAGCTGATACGGTTTGCCATGATCCGAGACGAATGACAGGTTGCCGTTGTGCATGTCGGTATTCCCGGTCAGGGCGCCGAAAGCATGGAGGATCGTCGCAAGCTCGGCGGCCTCGGAGGTCACGACACCGGAAGTCGCCAAGCGGCCCGCCAGCACAGGCCAGGGTGAAAGGGCCTCGCCGGCGAATTCCGAGTCCAGCGCCGTCAGTGAATGCACGGCACGACGGCCCAGCGCGCCCACCCGGTCGAATCGCTCGACTTCAAGAAAACGCCGGGGGCCGATGTCCACGATCCGGCTCTCGACCGCGGGCAGGCCGGAATCGGTCAGCACACGGCCGGCAAGATGCTCGGCCAGCAGCAGATCGCGCCAGCGCCCGGTCACCGGGTTGTCGCTCCCGGCGGTGAATTTCACCAGGACGTGCCTGCCGTTGTAGGCCACGAACTTCGGCTGTTCTCCGCCAGCGGATGAACCCGCCACCTCGCCGCGTTCGGCGGCCTCGGCCAGGGCCGGATAGTCGGTGACCGAAACGGGGACGGGAGCTGGCGCCTGGATGAAGTTTGCGCGGGCAATATCACCCAGCAGCAGGTTGCCCACCGGATCGTCCCCGTGACGGATCAACGCCCGCAGGACATGGGCATCGCTCCACGCGCCGATGTCAGCCGGGAGGCCGAGGGCGGCGGCGAAACCGACGGCAAAGGCCCGGCCCAGGAAGCCGGCCGGGCGCATATCCTGAATCCACCATGGCAAACCTTCGGAATAAAGCGTCGCGCCATCCTCCCGCAGCATGACAAAGCCATCCGGGCACACGGGTACCAATAGGCCAAGTTGCCGTATCCGTCCCGCCGCTGAAACACGGAAGACCGGCACCTCGGCCAAGCCGCGGGCGGCATCGCGCAGGGCATATTGAATAGATCTGGCAGCGCCGATTCTGACGATCTCGGGCCCCATGCCGGCGAGGGCGCGTGAAAGCGTCGGCTGGCTAACCCCCAACAGATCAATGAGTTGACGCGCCGGTGCGGGGCCGTGAGCCAACAGGGAGCGAATGCGGTCAGCATGTGCGGCGGCCATGATGAATACCAATATGAATAGATATATGAATTGTTTATTGAATTCATTTTAGGCCGGTGCCAATAAGCATGACAACCACCTTCTGCCGGCGGCGAGGGAGGCGATGGCCGATAGGCATGCGTGGGCAGCAGGGTGAAATTCTGGGTGAAGCGGCCGCTTAAAAGACTTCTCGCCCGGGAGAACGAGGGATCCCGGGGAAATCCTCAGCTCAGATCAGCTTGCCCATGACATAGCCGATGACGATGCCGACGATGAGGGCCAGCGTCAGGCCCCGGTAGGTGAGCACGTCCCTGGAAAAGCCGCGCCGGATGGCGATGTAGGACACCAGGTAGCCGACGGCGTTGAGCAGCCAGATGAAGCCGACGGACAGGACCTTGACGATGAGGGGGCCGATGACCGGCACCAGGCTGACGATGCCCAGCAGCCAGGCGAAGGCGTGCGACACCAGGCCCACCAGGAACACGCCGCCGGCGATGACGCCGCCGTTCACGTGGTAATGCAGCCCCAGCCAGACCAGGGCGCCGATGGCCAGCCAGACCGGCAGCATGACCTTCCAGTCGCGCCACCAGGACGTCGCCTGGGACGCCACGTCCTGCGTCGGCGCCGCGTCCGGCCCGGGGGCCGGGGGCATGGGCGGCGGCGGATCGGTCATGGCCTCGCGGCTGCCTCAGCCCCGCGATGGCTCAGGGGTCGATCTCCACCCGGCGGTTGGGCGCCAGGCAGGCGATGGTGGCCTTGCTGGCGCCACCCTTGCAGTGCTTGACCGGCTGGCTCTCGCCCTTGGCGACGACCTGGACGGCGCTGGCCTCCACGCCCTTGCCCACCAGGTATTTCTTCACGGTCTCGGCCCGGCGGCCGGAGAGCTTCTGGTTATAGGCGGTCGAGCCCAGCCGATCCGCGTGGCCCGTGACCCGCAGGCTCTTGCCCTTGGGCAGGGGCTGCTTCAGCCAGGCGTCCAGTTCGGCGCGGCCCCGCTCGCTCAGTTCGGCGCGGTCGAAATCGAAATGGGCCAGGCCGTCCTCCAGGGTGATCGAGACGGGTGCGGATGCGATCGGCGCGGCGGCCGGGGCGACGGCGGGGGCGGCTTCGGCCGGCTTCGGCGTCACGGGCGCCGCGGCGACGACCGCGGGCGCGGCGACGGGGGCGGCCGGCGTCGCGACCTTGGCCGGCGCGGCCGGGCTGGGCGCGGGGGCCGGGGAAGCCATGGGCGTGGCCACGCTCTCCGGCTTCGGCGCGGGCTGGACGGCGACCGCGGTCACCGTGGGGGCGGCGGGCGTGGCGGGCGCTGGAATGGCCGGGACCGTGGCGGCGGGCGGCGTGGCGGGCGCAGGCGCCACGGGGGCCGGCGTCGTGGCGACCCGCGCGGGCGGGGTCGCGGGTTTTTCGGCGGCGGGCGCGGGCGTCGCGGCGACTGCAACGGCGGCGGGCGCGGGTGTCGCGGGTGTCGCGGGTGTCGCGGGTGTCGCGGGTGTCGCGGGTGTCGCGGGGGCGGCGGCGGGCCGGGCAGCCGGGGCCGGGATCGGCGCCAGCGTTTGCGGCGCCGCGGCCTGGGCCGGGAACGGTGCCATGAAGTTGTAGGGCTGGGCGGCCTGGGTCACCGGCGCCGACAGGGGCACCGGCATGATCGATGGCATGCCGGGAGCGACGCACTGCGGCGCCGGGCCCACCATGCCGACGGGCTGGCACTGGCTGAAGCCGTTCGACAGCGTGCGGCAAAACTGGTTGACCGAGTAGATGAACATCTGGGTGCAGTCGTCCGCGGCGTGGGCGGTGACGGGCGGCACGGCTCCGGCGGCCATGAGCGCCAATACGATTGCGCGGTAATGCATGGAGATCCCCTATGGATTCGACGTCCTGTATCCCGACGACGGGAGGGCGGAACCTCCGCCCGAGGGTTACTTTATGAAGGCTGAGCGGGGTCCAGGTCAACCTTGGAGGCCATGCCTCGACCATCTTTCCGGCCACCCCGCGCCGGCCGGGAGCGAACCCCAGACCCCGCGCGGCGGCGGGCGGAATGGATCGTGGCGCCCATGCCACAGGGTTCTCCACGACAAACCGGGGACGGGACGACGAAACCCCGGCAACAAAACCGTAACATTGCGTCGTTAGCGTTCCCGGATCCACGAACCGTGACCCGACGGGAGCGCCGGCATGCCGAATCAGCACCACATCCTCGACAGCAAGAAACAGCAGATCGAAGCCAGCCTGGGCGGCCTGTTCGCCGACGTGGACCAGGCCATCGCCGCGGCCATGCATTGCCTCACCGGCAAGGACGCGGCCCAGTGCCAGGCCCTGATCCAGGGCGATATCCGGCTGAACGACAAACGCCGGCTGATCGAGCAGGACTGCCTGGTGGCCATCGCCTCGCAGCAGCCCGTGGCCCATGACCTGCGCGACCTGGTGGCGGACATGCGCATCGCCGCCGAGCTGGAGCGCATGGGCGACCACGCCCGCGATATCGCCGCCAATGTCCTGGACCTGAACGGCCTGACCCGCGACACCACGGGCCAGGAGGACATCCTGACCATGGCCGCCCTGGGCCGGGACATGCTGGCGGAGGTGGCGCGGGCTCACCGGGACGGCGACCTGGCGGCCGCCCGTCGGGCCGCCGGCCGCAACCGGGAACTGGGCGCCCTGCGCAAGCAGGTGGTGGACACCCTGTTATCGGTGATGCGCTCCGAATGGACCCTGGTGGAAAACGGCACCCGCATGCTGTGGATGGTGCACAGCCTGGAACGCTGCGGCGACCGGGTCGCCAACATCGCGGAACAGGTGGTGTTCCGGGTGACGGGGGAAAGCGTCGAACTGGCCTGACCCGGCCGCCGGCGGACTGCCGCCGGCGGCCATATGCGTCAGAGCGACTGGCCGCCCCCCGTCTCCGACTCGCTCAGGGCGGCCTGGGCGGCGGCCAGGCGGGCGATGGGCACCCGGGGGCCGGAGCAGGACACATAGGTCAGGCCCACCCTGTGGCAGAAGCGGATGGAGGCGGGATGGCCGCCGTGCTCGCCGCAGATGCCCACCTTCATGTCCGGCCGGGTGGCGCGGCCCCAGCCCACCGCCAGCTCCATCAGGCGGCCGACACCCTTCACGTCCAGTACCTCGAAGGGGTTGTCCTGCAGGATCTTGTTCTGGTTGTACATGGGCAGGAACTTGTTCTCCGCGTCCTCCCGGGAGAAGGAGAAGGTGGCCTGGGTCAGGTCGTTGGTGCCGAAGGAGAAGAACTCGGCTTCCTCGGCCAGGCTTTCCGCGCGCATGCAGGCGCGCACCACTTCCATCATGGTGCCGAACTTGAAGTCCAGCTTGACGCCGTAGTGGGTCTCCACGGCCTGGCGGATGGCGTCCACGTGCTTGCGCACGGCCTTCAGCTCCTCGGCGGTGCAGACCTGGGGCACCATGATTTCCGGGTGCACCTCCACCCCGTCGCGCTGGCACTCGGCGGCCGCTTCCAGGATGGCGCGGATCTGCATGGAATAGATTTCCGGCGAGGTCAGCCCCAGGCGCACGCCGCGATGGCCCAGCATGGGGTTGACCTCGAACAGGGCGCGCACCTTCTTGAGCATGGCCTCCTTCTTCTGGATGACCTGGTCCACCAGCATCGGGTCGATGCCGCGCTGCACCGGCTGCTGGGGCGGGGCGCCCCGGCCCCGGGCCATGAAGTCCACGGTATCGGCCAGCACCTGGATGCCCCGGGCGGTGTCGCGAAGGTGCTTGAGTTCCTCGATCTCGTCCACCAGCTGCTCGGCGGTGGGCAGGAACTCGTGGATGGGCGGGTCCAGCAGGCGCACGGTCACGGGCCGGGGCGCCATGACCTTGAAGATGTCCCGGAAGTCGCCGCGCTGGATGGGCAGCAGCTTGTCGAGGGCGGACTGGCGGTCCTCCAGGGTCTCGGCCACGATCATCTCCACCACGATGGGCAGCCGGTCGATGGCGTTGAACATGCGCTCGGTGCGGCACAGGCCGATGCCCATGGCGCCATACTTCAGCGCCCGGGCGGCATCGGCGGGGGTGTCGGCGTTGGCCCGGACCTGCAGGCGGGCCGCGTCGTCGGCCCAGGACAGCAGGGTCACCAGTTCCTGGCTGAACTCGGCCTCGGTGGTGGGCACCTCGCCCAGGTAGACCTTGCCGCTGGAACCGTCGATGGTGATCACGTCCCCCTCGCGGAACACGCTGTCGCCGACGATGGCCTGGCGCATGCGCACGTCCACGTGGATGCCCTCGGCGCCGGCGACGCAGGGCTTGCCCATGCCGCGCGCCACCACGGCGGCGTGGCTGGTCTTGCCGCCCCGGCTGGTGAGGATGCCCTGGGAGGCGAAGAAGCCGTGGATGTCCTCGGGCTTGGTCTCTTCCCGCACCAGGATCACTTTCTGCCCGCCCCGGCCCAGCTTCTCGGCCCGGTCGGCGTCGAACACGGCGATGCCGGAGGCGGCCCCCGGCGAGGCGGGCAGGCCCTTGGCCACGGCGGTGGCCTTGGCCTTGGGATCCAGGTGGGGGAACAGCAGCTGTTCCAGCATCTCCGGCTGGATGCGCATGAGGGCCTGCTTCCGGTCGATCAGGCCTTCCCGCACCATGTCCACGGAACTGCGCACCAGGGCCTGGGCGTTCATCTTGCCGTTGCGGGTCTGCAGGCAGTAGAGCACGCCCTTCTCGATGGTGTATTCGTAGTCCTGCACTTCCTTGTAGTGGGATTCCAGGCGGTTGCGCAACTCCACCAGCTGCCTGTGGAGTTCGGGCATCTCCTCGGCCAGGGCGGACACCGGCTTGGGCGTGCGGATGCCGGCCACCACGTCCTCGCCCTGGGCGTTGGTGAGGTACTCGCCGTACATCACGTTCTCGCCGGTGCCCGGGTCGCGGGTGAAGCCCACGCCGGTGGCCGAGTCGTCGCCCATGTTGCCGAACACCATGGCCACCACGTTGACGGCGGTGCCGTTGGCCATGGCCGGGGTGATCTTGAACTCGCGCCGGTAGTCCACCGCGCGCTTGCCGCCCCAGGAGTTGAACACCGCCTTGATGGCGATCTCCAGCTGCTCGTAGGGGTCGGCCGGGAAGGGTTTGCCGGTGTGCTTGTGCACCACTTCCAGGAAGCGCTCGGCGATCTCGGCCAGGTTCTGGGCGGACAGGGCCACGTCGTGCTTGACCCCGGCCTTGTCCTTGACCAGCTCGAACTCGGCGTCGAAATGCTCCTCCGGCACGCCCAGGGCCACCTTGCCGAACAACTGGATGAAGCGGCGATAGGCGTCATAGCCGAAACGCTCGTTGCCGGTCTGGGCGATGAGGCCCTTCAGGGTGTCGGCGTTGAGGCCCAGGTTGAGGATGGTGTCCATCATGCCCGGCATGGACATGGCGGAACCGGAGCGCACCGACACCAGCAGCGGCCTGTCGCGGCCGCCGAAGATCTTGCCGGTGGCCGCCTCCACCCCGGCCAGTTGCGCGCGGACTTCATCCATGACGCCGTCGGGCAGGTGGCGGTGGGGATGATCGAGATAGGCCAGGCAGGCCTCGGTGGTGATCACGAAGCCCGGCGGCACGTTGAGGCCGATCTGCGTCATCTCGCACAGGTTGGCGCCCTTGCCGCCCAAAAGATGCTTGTTCTTGCCGTCGCCTTCGGCGAAGGCGTAGACCCATTTCGTGTTCATTCCGATCTCCGTGGTTTGCATGGTGGGATCCCTCCGGCCAAGAGATCGCTGGAATTCTAGATTGCCCGCGCCACGGGCGGGAGCACATGCGCGACAAAATGCCCCATCGCTTGCCCCGGTCAACCGGGGTGTGGCCTCGCGCATTGCGCAATTTCCCGAGGAAAGGAACACTCCGCCCCTCACCTTACAAGGAATCCACGATGCAAAACCCCGTTTCCCCCGCCGCCGGCCGCGACCTCCCCCGTCGCCTCATCCAGGCCTTCCTGCTCGGCCTGCTGGCCGCGTTCTGGCTGTTCCAGACCGCCCCAGCCCGGGCGGCGGAGAACGATACCTACGACCAGGACTCCATCCTCAAGGAGGCCGAGGCCTTTTTCGGCGAAACCACGGAAGGCCTGGCCAAGGTGATCGAGAAGGCCTTCAAGGAGCAGGGACGCCCGGTGGGCTACATCAAGGGCGAGGAGCTTTCCGCCGCCATCACCGTCGGCCTCAGCTACGGCAAGGGAGACCTCCAGCTCAAGAACGGTCAGACCGCCAAGGTGTTCTGGCAGGGCCCGTCCGTCGGCTTCGACCTGGGGCTGAACGCCTCCAAGGTGTTCGTGCTGGTCTACAACCTCAGCGACAAGAACGCCATCTACCAGCGCTTCCCCGGCGTGGATGGCAGCCTCTACTGGGTGGCCGGCGTCGGCATGAACTACCAGCAGCGCCAGAACATCGTCCTGGCGCCCATCCGCCTGGGCGTGGGCTGGCGCGCCGGCGCCAGCGTGGGCTACATGCATTACACGAAAGAGCGGACCTACAACCCGTTCTGACATCCACGACCCGAATTCCGCAACCGCGATATCCCGCCATGATCAGCCAGCAAGCCATCCTCGACGCCTTCAACTTCCGTCACGCCTGCAAGACCTTCGACCCCGCCCGCAAGATCACCGACGCCGATTTCCGCTTCATCCTGGAAACCGGCCGGCTGTCGCCCAGTTCCTTCGGCTACGAGCCCTGGCGCTTCCTGGTCATCCAGGACATGGCCCTGCGCGAGAAACTCCTGGGCGTCACCTGGGGCGCCAAGGGCCAGTTCCCCACGGCCAGCCACGTGGTGGCCATCCTGGCCCGCGGCGAGGACATGCGATCCGGCTCCGCATACACCGAGCGCCTCATGCGCGAGGTCAAGCACTTCCCCGAGGACGTGATCGCCCGCCGCAACGCGGTCTACAAGACCTTCCAGGAATCCGACTTCCAGCTCCGGGAACCCCGCGCCCTGTTCGACTGGAGTTGCCGCCAGGCTTACATCGCCCTGGCCAACATGATGACCGCCGCCGCCCTGATCGGCGTCGACTCCTGCCCCATCGAGGGCTTCGGCCAGGCCGGCGCCGACCGCATCCTGGCCGAGGCCGGCCTGCTGGAGGACGGTCATTTCGGCCTGGCCGTCATGGTGGCCTTCGGCTACCGCATCGACCCCCAGCCGGCGAAGACCCGGCAGACCCTGGAGCAGGTGACGCGCTGGGTGTGATCGCCCGGCTCAGCAGTTGAACGGCATCGGCCGCAGGGTGGTTCCCATGGGATGGAGTTCCAGATCGGCGGGATGCCAGGTTTCCCCATCGATCCGGATGGCGGGCAGCCCGACGCGGATCGGGCCGGAGGGCAGGTTCTCGATGCGCGCCTCGAAGTCATGGGTTTTTCGCGGCGCGTCCATGGCGGGAGCGATGGGCACGCTCCGGGTCGGCCCGCCGCCGATTGGCACGACCGCGACTTCCCGGGATTCCACCCTCGCCGGGCGCGGGCCGAGGGCCACCAGCCTCATCTGCAGGACCGCCAGCCGGTTTTCCGGGAAGTACTTGGGCGAAATCCGCAAACGGACGGAATGCGGGCCTTCGATGAACATGAACTCGTTGGTCCGCGCGCAATTCATGTCCACCCGGACAGGCTCCGCGCCCAGATAACGGGGCGTCAGGCGCTCGGGCACCACCTGGGGGATCGGCAGGCAGGCGGCGAGGGCCATCGCCGAGAGTAACAGCGGCAGCGTCGGCTTCATGCCGACCCTCTCGCCGGGATCTCGGAACGGAATCCGTCGATCCCGGCGCGGCCATCATTCCGTGGCGTCATCCTGGGCCTGTCCTTTCGCAAAGGGCCGACGCCCCCCGCGGGCATCGGGGGGCAACCGCGACCGGTTCGATGTTCCGAAATCCGCCGGGAGCCGGGGGCACGCTGACCGCCCCCCGGCCCGGCGGGCTCTGCCACCCGCCCATCCCGCCCGAGGCCCGCGCGCGCGGGCTCAGGATTGCTGACGCGGGCCGCCAGCGTGGCGGTGATGCCCGCGACGTCCATCGCGGAAGGGGCGCGCCTCGGCATCGAACACCTTTTGCTGCTCGGCGTCGAGTTGGGCATAGAACTGCTTCACGGCCTCCGCCCGCTGCACCATCCGGGCGTGACGCTCATCGGCCCTGGTCAGCATCATGTCCAGGCGCTGGGGCGTGTTCAGCTTGCCGAGTTCGGCCCGCATGGCGCGCCGGTCATCGCGCCCCATGGCCCCCGCGCCCGGGGTGGCGGCGTTGGCGAAAGCCTGCCAGGCCGCTTCCTGCCGGGGCTGGAGCTTGAGCTTGTCCTTCAGGCCGGCAAGCCGCTTGGCGCGCATGTCCTGGCGCTGGGCCTGGCGCTGGGTCTGGCTCAGCTGGCCCTGCTGGCCCGGCCGAGCCTCGCAAGCACCCCTGCCGCCGAAGCCGCCGGCACCGCCGGGCATGGCGAAAGAGGCGGCCGCCAGGGCGGCGGAACCGGCAAGCAGTCCCGCCATCAGGGCGCGTTTGCCGAAAAGGGATTGGATCTTGCTCATGACGATCTCCTCAAGAATGACGGGGAATCCGCCCACCCCTGTCGGGAGGGCTCGCTTTCATTCTGGAGCGCGCCTGTATCGCGCCCATGTCCGCTTGCGGCCGGGATGTTACAAGCTGTGTCGAGGTGTTACCGCGGGCCGGCGGCCCTTGCTACTTGCCCAGGGAGCCGAACACCTTCTTCAGCAGGTCCGTGCCCCGGGCCAGGGGATCCTGGCGGATGCGCTTCTCCTCGGCGGCGATCATCTTGAACAGGCCGTCCACGGCCTTGCCTTCCACGTAGGTGTCCAGGTCCGTGGCGCCCACCCCCAGCAACTGGGCGGTGGGGCCGGCCTTCTGGATCAGCTTCTTGTAGGCGGCGGTGACGCCGGCCTGGTCGGTGGCGGCCTGCACGATGGGCAGGAAGCGCTCCTTCAGTTTCGCCTCGCTGCTCTTGCGGAAATACTGGGTGGCCGCGTCGTCCGGCCCCTTGAGGATGGACTTGGCATCCGCCAGGGTCATCCGGGAAATGGCGTCCGAGAACAGGGTGGCCGCCTCCGGCACCGCCTTCTCCGCCGCGTGGTTCATGGTGGCCACGAACTGGTCCGCGTACTTGTCCTGACCCAGGCCGCGCAGCAACTTCTCCACCTTCTTCAGTTCGTCCGGCAGGGGAATCTTCACGTCCAGGTTGTTGAGGAACCCCCCGTCCTTGCCCAGGGTGGCGATGGCCTGCTGGGTACCCCTGGACAAGGCCTCCTTCAGGCCCCGGACCACCTCCTCGTCGCTCAGCACCGCGGCGGCGCCGCCCAGGGCGGGGGTGGCGGAGGGAGACGACTGGGATTCCTCCCACTTCTTCTTCAGGTCGTCGAGCCAGCCGGCCCGGGCGTCGTCGGAGATGGGCCCGATCAGGACCAGGGCGAGGAGGAAGGCGTAAGGGGTTCTGGACATGTCGGTTCTCCGGGAAATGAGACGGTAGGGAACGCTCGGGGGCCGGTCAGCGGAACAGTTTGCCGGCCAGGGCGGCCAGGCCATTCTCCAGCAGATCGTTGCTGTCGGCATTATCCGGCAGCCGGCCTTCGGGCGTGAGCTGGTTGACGACGTCGGGCAGGTACCGCGCCAGACTGCCGCTCAAGGCCTGGGGATCCATGCCAACGCTGGCGGCCAGATCCGCCAGGGAGCCGCCGCCCAGGGCCTGGCCGAGCTGATCGGCGGTCACCGGCTCGTTGTCGCCGGTGCCGACCCAGGAAGCCGCCTGCCGCCCCAGGCCGTTCCTGGTCAGCATGTCCACCAGGCCGCCCAGCCCGCCGTTCTGTCGCATCAGGTTCATGATCATCCCCAGCAGGGGGTTGCCGCCGCCGCCGGCGTCCGCGCCGCCGCCCAGGTTGTTCAACACATCGCCGATGGCGCCGTCCAATAGACCCATGATCGCTCTCCTGGTTGATGAGGTGGATGCCACCGACGATGGACGCTTGAATACCATGGCCCGGTGGCGGGAAATCGGCTTCATCGTGGACCGGAATCCGCCCGGCGGCTGCGACCTGCGTCACACCCGGGCATCGACCAGCCCGCCCCCCGGCCCGGCGAGCGGACAGGAACACCGCCGAAGCGCCTGGCGGCGAAGCGAGCCGGAGGCGGTATCCGATGGATGCCGCCCATCCGGGAAATCAAGGGTCAATCCGCTCCCGTCCGCGGAACTTCATCCCGTAGCGGCTCGATCAGGCCCGGATCGTCCGCCGCCGCGCGGCTCACCCGCCGGTCCACCGGCCAGGCCCGCAAACGCTCGGCGGGACAGGGCGCGAGCAGACCCCGCGCCGCCTCGGCCGGCGCGGTGAACCATTCCTGCCAGTGCTCGGGGGCAATGATGACCGGCATGCGGTCGTGCACCGGCGCCATGAGTTCGTTGGGGCCGGTGGTGAGGACCGCGCAGCTGCGCAGGATGCGTCCGTCCGGCGCCCGCCAGGACTCCCACACCCCGCCCATGGCCAGGGGCTCGCCCGACTTCAGGCTGAAGTACCAGGGCTGCTTGCGTCCGCCCTCGGTCTTCCACTCGTAGAACCCGCTGGCCGGGATCAGGCAGCGGCGGCGGCGGAAGGCGTCGCGGAAGGAAGGCTTGTCCATGACCCCCTCGGCGCGGGCGTTGTTCAGCCTGGCGCCGATGGCCGGGTCCCTGGCCCAGTGGGGCACCAGGCCCCAGCGCAGCAGATGCAGGACCCGTCCGCCCTCGGGGGAGAGCCGGATCACCGGGATGTCGGTGCCGGGCGGGATGTTGAAGCGGGGCCGGTATTCGGCGCACTCCGCCAGGCCGAAGTGGGCGGCCACGTCGGCGGGCGGGTTGGAGAAGGCGTAGCGGCCGCACATGGGGGTGGACACATGGGAGTGGAAGATAGTCCGGCTCACTCCACGGGGAAGTCGAAGTAGCGGTCCGGGTAGGGCTCGTTTTCCAGGGTGAAGTGCCACCACTCCTCGCGCAGCGGCCGGAAGCCGTGGCGCGTCATCACCTGG
>WBZT01000249.1_pt1 | contig 45749 bp, 50 predicted proteins | sample 5204241 | NCBI WGS metagenome assembly WBZT01 (sample SAMN12344358, study PRJNA552823) | activated sludge metagenome | biome: Activated sludge suspended growth; feature: Nitrification reactor; material: Wastewater; isolation source: activated sludge from nitrification reactor of wastewater... | reverse complement strand
CAACGACCTGATTCACTGTTTCAATACACGAGTCCAAATCGTACGCGGAAGGATCGATCTTGATCGGATTACACTCCCATTGGCGGGCCTTGACTGAGGGATTGACTCGCTTGAAGGCGACGTTGTGATCGCCCACGGGAAAGTGTCGAACGGCGTCTAGGAATGCGGCGTCCACCTGACCGTCTTTGGCCACCGGAATTCCATCTTGAATGCCGCGCGCCACCAGATCGAGGCGCTCGTCGATGATGATGCGGCTGCCCATCTTGATGTAGCGCTTGAGTGCCGCGACGGCCAACAACAATCCCACAACGCCTTTCAGTCCCATGGATTTGTAAGCCAGCATGCCGGCCAGCGCCCCGAGCACGGCCAGGGTTGCGGGATTGGCGTCTCGCACAAAAGCAATCGTCGCGTTGAGCATTTTCTCACCAGAAAGGCCCGGCAGGAGATCCATCTCGTCCCGTGTTTCGACCGGATAGGTGTCGCGATCCAACCCGGTCGGCTCGCGCCGATCGAAATCCGCCCTGGGCGCGTCGGTTTTGAATTCGGGCGATTCCCGGCGCAGCCACTCCACCTGCTGTTCGAATTCAGAATTCAGTTCGGGAGGCGCGACCAGCCAAAAGTCGTCGGCAGGTACGAACAGGCCGGCGGACTTTTCAGTCGCAAGATTCCGCAGGCTGTCATGAAGGTCCTGCACAGGTTTGCGCGTCTTGCCATCGGCGGCTCTGATTTCGACGTTCTCAGGGCGCAACTGCGAGAAATAGACCAATCGCACGACGTCGGCGTCCGCCGGCGTATAAGCAATTCCGGTCACAAGATCGTGAAGACGAATGTCGGCATCGGAAACTGCTCGCTTGAGGAAATCAGCAGCCGCTTTTGAAAACGGCTGCGACTGTTTGGCGTCGGGTTTCTCGTCTCCACGCGTGACGACGTAACCTTGCGTTGGGTCCAGCTTACTCACTTTCATCATAGCCGCCATGCTGCAGAAATGCCTGCAACGAACGTCGCATCTTGCGAAGCACCGGCGACTGATCTGTCGTTGCTAAAACGAAGGGCACAACCGGAGTGCTCAACGCAATGAATGTTGGAGACGAAACGATGTTCACTTTCATGAGTTGCGGAAAGCCCGCCATGAGCCGCCGGACCTCAGGCAGGAAACACAGGCAACCCAAATCAGTCGCTGGCATCTGCACCAGGAACACCTGTTTGGACACGGCGATTTTCACGGTCGGGCCGGAACCCACACATAGACTCCGTTTGTCTGAACGAACACCACGTCCTCGGTGCTGATTAATGTGCCGAGAAAACCAGCGGCTTTGAGAGCGAGGATTCGCCCGAGCGCATCGGAGGGAACTGCAATTGAATCGCGGCCCAAGCCCGGCGCCGTGGAACTGTTGTAATCCAGCAAAGAATGTTCGGCTGCATTGAGCGTTGAGGCGGCGTTCGTGCGACGGAGCAGGACCGCGCTGTCTTTTCCAGAGATGAAAACCGCGGTGATGATTCCGGCCAGGATCAACAGCACGGAAAGCACCGCCACCAATTCAACCGCTGTGAAACCGCCCGTTCGTTTCTGTTTCATACTCGAATGCAGCTGCGATGAAATGCCGATGCGACACAAAAATGTTTGTAGAGGCGCGTTCCGATGATGTACGCGAGCGGCCACAGGAAATTAACTGGTGATGGCATCGGCAACGCCACCACGAGATTGTTCGCGTGCAAGAGAACCTTCGTCCAGGTGTAGCCCATGCGCAGAAAGTGAATATAAAGCGAATAGCAAACCGCCACGTGAAGTGAGCCGCCCAAAATGATCCCGCGCAGTAGCCACCCGCGTTCTCGATTTAACTTCTGGAATCGGGCGAGCAGGTCGGCTGTTTCTTCAGAAGCCACAGCGAGGACAGGCGTCCGTCTCGTTGTCTCGGCGAGATGCTGAATCGCCCGATCGATGCGTTGGTTGATTTTCTCAACATTGAACCCAAAATAGAGAAGGGTGAACGCTTGCAGCAGAATCACTGCGAGACTCAAACGGGACAGAGTCAGATAATAACGTTTCACAATCCAGTATAGGACTTTTATGCGTCATGTTCGGAGGCAAGCGGGATTTACCCTGGCCGAGATTATTGTCGTTGTCGCGCTGTTGGCCATTCTTGGCACCGGCGCGCTGGTTGGGCTCAAGCGGCAGCGCGACAACGCGGCACTGCGCCGGACGATTCAGAACCTGAACGCCATCGATCTCGCAAAAGCAACCTGGCAAAAGTTCCACCCTGAAGGCGTTTGGCCTTCCAACGAAGCGGATCGTTGGAGCGCCATCGCGGGCTACCTCAACTTTTCAGGGACAGCGATGGAAACATCGCCCGGCAGCGGCTTTTATTCTTTGGCGGGATTTTCGCCTGACGGCCATGCCTACCACGTTGGAACTCTTCCGGAGCCGGCGGACGGGAGATGCGACGGCGTGACCATCACGAGGCCTTTGGATTAGAATTCGGCTAAATCCGGTCCCACCGCTGAAATTTGTGGAATGTCCATCGAATGGAGATTGTTCAGGAACGCTACCAAATCCCGGTCATAAACCGGGCGCACTGGAATGGCGTCACGGCCGGCTGGCCCGCCAGTATCCGGCTTCAACAGAATTCGGTCGCAGAATACTTGAGCGACATGACAACCGTTTGCGCGCGTGACTTGAATCTCGTGCGCTTCGAGCACCGCGATCATCAGATGGTTGGTTGAGATGGAAAGCCGTCCCTGCACCGTGATTCCCTCCAGATAATCGGCTGTAAGATGAGACTCGAATTCATCGTCAGTCACCACGTTGAGAAAGTTCAGCTCGCTGCGGCAACTCAAACGGCTGTCTCGAAGGACAATCTCGTGAATCGTTTGCGGTTCCTCATCGAACTCTTCTTTTGGGCCGGAAATCTCATTGGCTTCCAGCCAGGCATGGGACAGGTCAAACCGCTTCGCTCTCGCGATGGGCAGTTGAACATCTCCCGTGAGTTTCAAAGCTGCCACCTCCACTTCCCCCATCGCCGATGGAGAACCGTGGCCGCTCAAAATCTCGAGCATGGCCTGGCGGTTCCTTACCGTGACAAGTTGCGCCCGCGGGTCGGGGAGGTCGTAATGGCGATCCCCGCAAAAGGCGCGCCCGTGCGTTCCTTGGGTGAAGTCAAGGATCACGATATTCCCATCCTCTGCGCCAAAACACGCCTTGGGCGCACTGCGTACTGCTGTCAGGCCAGCCAGTTTCATCCCTCCATTTTATGATTTCGTCCCCCCGCAAAAATCGGCTTCGCCGAAAACATAAAAACGGCAACAAACAAAAGCCATTCCGGCCTCAGTCCGAAGATGTTGCCGGAGGACGCAGGCTATTTTCTATGGCAGAAAAACTTCCTCAATCGCTCCGTGAGCGGCTCGTGCCGCTCTTCAAAGAGATTCTCGCCTACCACTGGATCGAGGACCTCACGTTTAACCGCCTCAGTGGCGCGGTATATCACGTTCTCTTGTCGCCGGAACAGGCTCATTTGACTGAGGACCAGGCCGTTGATTTAGCGGTCAATCTCACCCGCAAAGACCAGCTTGCCGGCCTGCTCGCGCGCTATGACGCCGTCGTTCAGCACCGTGAGCAGCAAGCCCAGAAACAAGTTCTCGGAATCGTCAACAACATGATCCCGCAAAACACACCCGACCGCGCGAGCGTGGTGCAGGACACCCTCGGCATGTTGAAAAAATTTCCCTTGGTTCGGAGCATCACCGGAATCCGCAAACTGGTTCAGGCCCGGATCGACAATGGCCACAAAGACCTCGATGAAGACGAGTTTCTCGTAATGAGTTGAGGCCACGAAAAGAAGGTGCGAAAAAGTGCGGCCGACTGAAGGGCTATCGCCTGGCAATATGCAGCGCGAGACCCGCATCGGCCAGGCGCGATAAACTCTCCATCACTTCCTCGTACGTATCACCGATCTCCGAGGGGCGGGCGATAATCACGTGACCGACACGACTGGACTTCGCCTCTTCACAGAGTTTGATGAAGTCTGCAAACTTGCGCTCGTAGTCCCGAGGCATCTCGTGGCTCATAGATTGGTCGCATCATGCCAGCCCCAATTCCGCGATAAAGCAGAATCCGTCTTGAAGCGGCAGAACGCGAATCACCCCTTGCGTTCACAGTATAGTTCAAGCCACGGCCGCAACCAGTCATTGGCGCAGCGCTCACGCGCCTCGGCCAGCAGCGCAGGCGCATTGGCCGGTTTGCGCTGATGGACGTATTCCACCAACCACGCCGGCGATCGCAATAATTCGCGCTGCACAATGGAATCAAATTCGCCCGGAAACCTACAGGTCCAGGCCAGCAAATATTCCGAATGCCGGAACGCGCTACGGAAAAGAACCTTGCGGTCGAACTCCGGATAGAAATCAAGGATGTTGAAGCAGAGGCCCGGGTCTGTCAGCAGAAGCGGCATGAGTCGTGAGAGGCCTGCGAGCGCTGCTGAATGCTCCGTTCGCGAGGCTTGGATGCGATGCCAAATCCACGCGCTGCGGGGATTGATTTCCCGTGAGCGATGGACAAATTCCAAAATGCGGGTGTGATAAACCGGATCAGGTTGCAGCCGCTGCCAGCGAATCGCCCAATGCGGATCGAGAAGCATGGCGTTTTTGAAACTCTCCATCGGGCGCGAGGCGCGTCGCTGGGGATGGGCGCGAACCCAGTTCAAGAGATGAAATGAATACTCCGGTGAAAGCTGAATGAGCTCTTCGAGTTGCGGGTTGTTCTGTCTTTGATACGCCTGCAGGACAACGTGCATGTGCCGATACAGCACGGGAAGGGAGTCAGCGCCCAGTTCCAAATGGTCATCCAAACGAAGGAAAATCTGCGGCAGTAAATCCAGCATCTCCAGAATGTCCCCGTCCCACGAGCACTGCTGCAACGCCGTGGCCATTTGTGAGAGATAGCCATCGAGTTCCGAAAGCACGCTCGCTTCTCGAGACGGCAAGCCGAAGATCGCCTGAGGCTGTTTGAGCAAACAGCACATCGTCAGTTGATGTCCATTCCCGGCGGCGAGAACACGTACGGATCCAGCTTTGCGTTTTGAATGGACTCGCTGGTGACTTCTGCCAAATCGCGCTTGATTCCCGGTGAGGGCATGACAGATCGCCCCGGCAGCGACGAACTGCTTCCCGTGACAGCAGGCGCTTGGTTCGCCGGCGATGACATGACGCGATTAAGGAAATCCGCGCCGTCCGTAATCGGGAGCGCTCCGGCGCGCGTCAGCGGGTCTCTTTCGTTGAAGGATTTCAGCGCGCTAACCAGTGCGGACGAAAGCGTCATACTCCAATTATAGTTCGGCCAGGCGCTATAATGAAAAGGATGCTGGTTGCGGCATGAACAAGAACCGAACCGGGACGTGCGTGTTGGTGTACCTGGTCGCGATGCAGGTCGGCAGCACGCCGCAATTGGTCGATTCGGAGCAGATGCTGCGTTGCGCCACGCTCGCTTTGCTCGCTTACATCGCCTTCGCCATCATTCTTCTCTGGTTCGCCGCGAGAAGCGCCCGCGCCTTAAACTGTCGGCCTCGTCTTTGCACGCTGGCAAATCTTGCCACCTGTGTTCTGCTCGCCATCGCCACGTGGACTGCATGGCAGACACATTGCCTCCGAGTGGAGGTTGCCATAGCTGCAGCCGCACTCGTCGCCGCGCTGGCGTATCTCCACTGGTGCAACATTCGGAAACGCAAGACTTCGTCCAAAACCCAATTTACCGATGTGAAAGTCGTTCGCCCCGAAATGTCACCACGTTGCCGCGACCTATAATGGGACACTGGAGCTGGAAGATTCGCTCCACCCATTATGACCAAACCGCACGGCGGGGCAGAGAAGCGCATTGATACACGAACGTCCGAGCGCGGCCAGCAAGGCGGAGATGTTCCGGCGCGGCAAAACGGCAACGGGGGCATGCTGGAAACGGTTGAGTTGGATCACGGCTTGATTCTCCGCGTACAAAGACTCGCCACCGGCGCGACGATACATCGCTTCAGCCAGGCTCTCACGGTCTATATGGGAAACGTGGAATTGTGGAATCGGTTCGTTGCGCAAGGACCTGCGCATCCCGGCGAAGTGGCCGAGAAAATCATTTTGCGTGACCGTGCGCTGGCGTTGCACGTGCAGTTGCGGCGCGAGATTGTTCAAGAAGAGCTTCGCTCAATAAGCATGGGCTGCAATCGCTCCGGCTAAAGTCTGATTTCAATTCAGTCCGAAAGAATTTTCGGCGGAACAAAACTTCCGCGGGAGAAACATGAGCCACTTCAAACGTATTCAGGAATTGCCCGCCCAGTTGCGCACGTACATGCAAACTGTGCTGGCCAGCAAGAGCCTGGAGCGCGAGAAGGAGGAGCAAAAGGATTCTGCGCTGGCGGCATTGAAGAGCATTCTGCCGCCCGGCAGCAAGAGCGTTTTCGTCGTCACACAAAAGAATGTGATCCTGATGGACGTCAATCCCCAGAGTCACGCACAGTTCGATCCGCAGGAGAACAGCCCGGAGATAAAGGCGATTCTTGCCGCGCAACGGGAGGTGTCCCAGGCCCAGTCACGACTCAACGCTGCTCTGACGGCCGGCAAGAACGCCGGCAAGGTCAAGGTGGAGAATCACGACAGCATCCGCTTGGAAGTGCTCACGCCGGCCAAACTCGTTCCAGTGATGGAAAAGTATTCTGGCTTCATCCGCGCGTTGCGCCGCAAACCGGCCGCTTTGGCCGCCTGATGAACACGTCGAGTCTTTACGATTACCAAGTGCAAGGCATCGAGCGTTTTGCCGAATGGTTTCAGGATGCCAACGCCACGCGGGAAGCCCTCATCTCGCTCACGATGGGAATGGGCAAAACCCGCACCGCAGCTTCGTGCATCCAACGGCTGTTTGCGTCAATCAAGCCGGGCGCAAAAGTGCTCTGGTTGACTCATCGCGAGGAATTGGTTGAGCAGTCCACGCAGGAGTTGGAAGACTGCACCGGACAATACTGTGAAATCGAGCAGGCTGAGCGCCGATGCTCTGGGCGGGCGAGTATTATCGTCGCGTCGGTTGCGACGCTGCGCGGCAAACGGCTTCAGAATCTCGTCGCCGATTTTCAGCCTGATTTGATTGTTTGCGATGAAGCGCATCACGCTCTTGCTTTGAGTTGGATGCAGATCAAGCAGACGTTCCCCAATGCGCGGATACTAAATCTTACGGCCACACCATATCGCTCGGACATCGGCAATCGAATCGAACTCGGAACGGTGCTCATCGAGAAGAACACCACCGACGGCATTCGCATGGGCGTCCTTGTGCCGCCGAAGCCTGTCGGGAAATTGGAGTTGAATTTGGGCAGTGTCAAAAAGCGTCTGGGAGATTACGACACCGACAGCCTGACGGAACTCTTGTGTCATCCCGATGTTCTGCGCGCCTCGGCGAAACTCCTCGAGGACCACGCGCGCGGACGCAAGACGATTCTCTTCGCCGCCAGCGTGGATCACGGCAAGCGGATTTCCGCTCAACTCCGCGAGGCCGGTTTTCGCGTGGGCGAGGTCTATGGCGACACGCCCAGCGCGGAGCGCCAGAAATTCTACTGCGACATCCGCGACGGCAGACTGGATGTGCTCACGAATAATCTGTGCCTGACCGAAGGATTCAATCTGCCGGCGCTGGATTTGGTTGCGATGTTCCGCCCGACGCGCAACGCCGCTCTGTATCTGCAATGCATCGGTCGCGGCCTGCGACGCGATCCGGAAAACCCGAAGAAAGATCACTGCCTCATCATCGATGTCGTTGACACATTCAAGCGCAAGGGCGGAAAAGAATTTCCGTTGCCGAACGAAGACGACCGGCGGATTTACAGCCTCTTGCAACACCGCCAGGCCTCGATCGCCGAAGTGTTCTTAAACTGGTTTTACCGGGTGGACGATCTGGAAAAATTATTGCGGGAAGAAATCGTCCTTCCGCAGTGCCAACGACTCGATTCGCCCGCAAAAGTGTTCACGGTTCTCGCCCCGCCGTGGATGCAGTTGTCGGCCGGGCAAGCGACATTGTCTCGCGTCTGGACCGCCGAAGGCGACTATTCCGATTTGTTGCAACCCTTCCGCCTCAACGACCCGGAGGCGTTTCGTTTGTTGGCTGCTCGCAAAGGCTGGCTCTATCTGCCTCACAACAAAATTCCGAATGACGAAGAGGCGCTGATTGAACTGGCCGCCCAATTCGGTTGTCGGAGCGATGCCGATTTCAATTACACGATTGAAGCGCTGATTTCACGAGACGCGCAGCTTCGCAATTTCATCCTGAATCTGTTCGATCCCAAACAGTCCCTCAAAGAGCAGGCCGCCAAGTGTTACGATCTTTTGCCGCTCAGTCCGGGCGCGCCGAAAGCGGCGTGGTTCAAGGTCATCGGCGAGAGTTTCCATTTCATCCAATGGAAGGAGGATCATTCCAACGTCACTCGATTCCTCGCCAGAAACGCTGCGGGTGTTGTGTATGCGTTCCGGCAGGACGGCTTTGGCTCAGTGAAGCCCGAACCTGGATACGCTTTCAGCTACAGCAGCCTGCCGGATTTCGTAAGGACCGTTTCTTGGGCCAAGAAAAGGATGTCGGAAAAACAGGCCGAGCACGTCTGCCGGATTCTCTCAATATCTCGAGCCGAGGCCGAGAGCCTGCGCATCAGCAAGCTGTCAGCTTCCGCATTGATGTCCAACCAGTGGCACAAAGGACGGCTGAAGCGAATCGCGGTGATGCTTCAACATCCTGACGCTTTGACCCCAGCCATCTATCACGAGAATCTGGCGTTCTCGCCAGCGCAGGAAGCACTCCGTGAAACTAACAATGGTCGCGACCAACTCGAAGAAATGTTTCCCGCGCCCGTCGCGGAAGTGTTCTGATGCAATCCAGCCAGAATCTGGAACTCGTGCTCAAGCGCGCGAAGGAATTCACGCAGCAATTCCAGCATACGCACGTCAGTCCGCTGCACTTGTTGCTGGCCCTCCTGAAGACGCCGGAGTGCCAGGGCTTCAAGCACCTGGAAAACCAGCAAGTGCCTCTTCAAAAACTTTCCGACTACATCAGCCACAACCGGCTCAATCATGAGCCTTACGGCACGCCGACCGGCCATTTCAATTCACGCAGCAAATTTGTCCTGAGCCAAAGCGCGCAGATTGCCCGGCAGATGGGCAGCGCTTTCACGCGCACCGAGCATCTGCTGCTCGGCCTGCTCACCGACCAGACGCTCGCTCGTGAGGTCTATCCGGTCGTCGGCATTCGCAGTGAAAAGCTCATCCACTCGATTCTCGCCCAGTATGGGTTGCAGCCGGAAATTGCCGGAGCGCACGAGAGCACTCCGCAAAGCCGCGAGTTCGCCGACGTGTGCGTCAGCCTCAATGAACTAGCCCGGAAAGGAAAACTCGATCCGGTCATCGGTCGCGAGCGGGAGACCAAACGTGCGATGCAAATTCTCGGACGCCGCCGCAAGAACAATCCCGTTCTCATCGGCGACGCCGGTGTTGGCAAGACCGCCATTGCGGAAGGCATCGCTCAAAGCATCGTGAGCAGAACGTGTCCGGCTCAACTGCTGGACAAGGAGATTTTTCTCTGGGACGTCACCTCGCTCGTCAGCAACACGGTTTTCCGCGGCCAACTCGAAGGACGGCTCAAGGCGATTCTTGATCACGTCCGCGACAACCCGCGCATCATTCTCTTCATTGACGAAATCCATCTGATTGTCGGAGCGGGCAACTCCATTGGCGGCCTGGACGTTTCCAACATGATGAAGGCGGCGTTGAGCCGGGGTGAGGCCCGCGTGATCGGCGCGACCACGGAGGACGAGTACAACAAAACCATCGCAAAGGATTCCGCACTCGAACGACGCTTCCAGCCGGTTCGCGTCGAAGAACCGCCGGACGAGGATGTGTTGGCCATCTTGCGGGGCAGCCTGCCGGTTTATGAAGCGCATCACAATGTCCAGTATACGGCGCAGGCCGTCACCGCCGCTTTGCAGCTTTCCAAACAGTACATTCCCAATCGCCAGTTGCCGGACAAGGCGCTCGACGTGTTGGATGAAGCCGGTTCAGCCGTCCGCATGACGCCCCCGCAAAACGTCATTCGGCTGGACCAGGAGATTGCCCGATTGAACGAGGACAAAGGCAATGCCGCGATTCAGCAAAGGTTCGATGACGCTCAGGCGTTGCTCGGACGAGTCCGCCAACTCAAGACTCAAAGAAACAAATTGCTCCGGCAGCAGACCGAACCGCGGCTGGTCACCGAAGACCACGTGCGCGGTGCTATCAGTGTCATCAGCCGCATCCCGCTGGAGCGACTGACCACCGGGGATAAACAATCTGCTCTGCTTGTGCAGGAGGAACTCGGCCGCGAAATCATCGGGCAGAAGCACGCGATTGCATCCGTCAGCCGCTACATCCGGCGCAGTCGCACCCGGCTCAATGACCCGCGCAAACCGCTTGGAACAGTTCTTTTGCTAGGTCCAACTGGCGTTGGCAAAACCCTGTTGGCCAAACGCGCGGCGGTCCACATGAGCGGGTCTGAAGACGACCTCATCGTCCTCGACATGTCCGAGTACATGGAACGCCACAGCGTCGCGCGGCTCGTCGGCGCGCCGCCCGGATACAAGGGGTACGAGGATCAGAAGACGCTCGTCGAGCGAGTTCGCCGGCAGCCGTACGCCGTTGTCCTGTTCGACGAGATCGAGAAGGCACACCATCAGGTGTGGAATGTTCTGCTGCAAATCCTCGAAGAAGGCCGGCTGACCGATGGGCAGGGACGAACGGCGAATTTCCGTAACACGCTCGTCCTCCTGACATCAAACATTGGCTGCGATCATTTCCGCCGCAAGGGCATTGGTTTCAATCAGGCCGTGGACGCCACGAAGGACGCTGTGCTTGACGCGGCAAAAAAAGAGTTCCGCCCGGAATTCCTCAACCGCTTGGATGACATCGTGATTTTTGATCTGCTCACCAGGGAGGACTCCCGACAAATCATCGACCTCGAGATCGAGAAAATCCGGCGGCGCACGAATTACACCGCGCTGACGCTTTCACCGAGTCTCCGAGAGAAGCTTTTGAAGGACGGATTTTCAGCGGACTATGGGGCACGACCTTTGAAGCGCACTTTGGAATGTCTCGTTACCGACCCCATCAGCGACGCGCTGCTTCGCGAAGAAATAGCCGACACCGGCGAAATCCTCGCGACCTATACTGAAACAGACGGGGTTGTGGTTCGCCGGAGCGAACCCGATGCCCGGCAGCAAACTCCCGCGACTGCGGAAGGTTTGACATGGGTTCATCCCGGATCATGCGCGGTCCCATGTGCACCAGCGTGACTGATTGCCGCCATGACAGCAGCCGACGTCTGAGGGTTGACCGAACACTACCGGAGTCAAAGTGGAACGTCGGAGGAACTCCTGCCACGGGCGCAGACTAGGAAATCTACGCTCGTGGCAAAACCGCAAAAGGAGTAAGAGAACTCACGTTCAACAAAACCAGATGCAGTCATGCCCATCCACGAATCAACCGGCGACGCCACGCGGCCTCTTCAAACCGAAGGCAACGCGCTGGTAGCGCATGTGGTGAACGATCTCGGCGGATGGGGCAAAGGCTTTGTCCTCGCCATCTCGAAACGCTGGCCACAAGCAGAGAGCGATTATCGGAATTGGGCAAAGTCTGGACGAAGCGGAGATTATTTTCCGCCACCGTTTCAACTCGGCGAGGTTCTGATTTCAAGAGTCGAAACGAACCTGGGCGTTGCGCACATGCTGGCGCAACATGGCTACATCGGAGCGGACAATCCCACACCGCTTTCGTATGAGGCGTTGACGAAATGCTTACGCAAGTTGGCTGGCATCGCGGCGGCGCAGAACGCGAGCATCCACATGCCTCGAATTGGTTCTGGACTGGGCGGAGGCGATTGGCCGCGGATCCGGCAAATCATTGAGCGGGAACTCGGGCATTTGGCGGTTTACATCTACACGTTCCGGTAAAGAGGGCCAGCCGCATCATCTCGCTCTGATTTCGGCACTCGCTCCGCCGAAAGCATCCGTTCGCAGATTTCAACATGACTAGGTCAAATCCCTTTCCTCCAAGACGCGGCGCATATTTCCGCGTCACAAAGGAAATCGACAAACTGGAAGCCGGAGAACTGCTGCTCGCCTGGACGGATGAGGATGGGGACATCCACGCGATGCGCGGCGAGCAAGCATTCTGCTATGATGCCGAAACTTTCACCGCGCATTTCGAAACCGCGCCAACCGGACGCGCGGAGCGCATGGCGCAACTGGATCGGCTACTCGCTCAAGCAAACGCGGAGGAGGCCGTCGAACCCGCCAGCCTTCTGGCCGAAAACGGAGAGGTCGTCGCTGGCGGGCAGGCATTGGTCACAACGAAAAAGCGCAATGAAATTGTCGAAGCTAAACGCGCCGCATTACAGGGGAGAAAGAAAGTCGAACTGCTAAAGACCGAACTCAAAGGCATCCTTGCAGAACAGGAAAAAGTCCTTGAGTTGGCCGCAGCCAAATGGGGCGCGCAGCTTGAAAAGCTGACCTACGCGATCAACAGCATCAACCTTTACCTTGGTCGCGACGAGCACTTCACCTCCATTCAGGAAGGCCCGCCCGCATCGGCTCAGGAGCCAATAGCCATCCGGCAAACGGTGCTGTTCATGGATGAGGAATGCGCATTGCACGCGGACGAAGGCGGCATCGATTTCAAAAGCATCGAAGCTTTTGACCGCTGGCTCTGCGAGCCACGGCATTTACAGCAGGTCCTGCCGGAATCCAAAGGCATCGTCGCCATGCGACTGCGGCGCGGCGAAAAATTCTACGCTCACGCCGCGATGTGGGAACAGATCATGTTCAGCCAGGCCAATGGTGGGACTTACATTCTGGTGCGGAACGGCTCGAAACTCTGGCGGGTCTGGAACAATCTCGAATTGCCTGGACACTTGTTTCCGACCAAGGCCGAGTTCGAGGCTCTGTTCTTTGACAAATGGAGCCAGGAGCCGCTTCAGCCCGGCAGTCTTCGCTATCAGAAAGCGCTAAACGAGGCACAAGGGTTGCGCAAACTCTACCTTCAAGCCGCTCTTCTCCTTCAAGGAATCGTTGATCGCACTCGAGTATTTCACCCGCTGGCTATCGAGCGGGTCAATCTCTTCGATCCGAACCCCGATTCATCCATCCTGCGCCTCATACGCGACGCGGAGAATTTGCTGGGCACGGGCCGTCCACCGTATCAGGAGTGGCGGAGGCAACTCAACGACCAGCTCGAAGTCGGCAAGCGTATCATCTTTGGCGGAACTTTCTATCAACGTTATCAGTACGAGGACAGCAAAGCGGGTTACAGCCGAACCGTGCCCAAGTTTGTCGATTGGCCCGACCGCGACACTATTTACACCCTGACGAATGTCTCCCCCGACGATGGCGACTTTCAGTTTCAGTTCGAGCGCGATGGGGTGAAGCGGCGGGCAACGTTCAACGTCCACAAGCATGACGAATTCATCCTCAATTTCGATGACGCGAAGGAGGAAGACATCGAGTTCTATCTGTCCGACCGTGGCAACCGTCATTATTACCTTTCCAGCTTTCCGCTGCTAAAAGCTGCGCTGAGACTGAAACAGGAGGAGCGAAACAGAGAGAAGCCGTTCGTGGATTTGATCGCGCGACACGCCGCCGAGCAATGCGGTATCAGCGAGAACGCAGCGCGGCAATGGCTTTCAGTAATCATTCCGTGGTGGAAACAGAAGAACAGGTTTTCGCGGAACCTGACCACAGCCGAGAAAGCCGCCTACAAGCAAATTCTGCAAGAGGTGCGGTTGCGCATCGAGATTCGAGCCAACAACGCAGACGCAGAATCGGTCGCGCGAATCCAAGCCGCGCGACCCGACTGGCTCGTCATCGCCAAAGACACCGGGTTCACCGTGACGTGCCTGAGGCGCGTGGCGGGAATTGTGGGGCTCGCCACACGAGAGACGTGGAGCACGGATGGTCGGGATCTCAAGGCGTCGCGAGACTGGTGCATGCCCAGTTCTGAAACCGGCCGATGGGAAGTTCTGTCGGCCCGACCGGAGTGGGCCGATTGGCCGAAGCACGGACGCCGCGAGGAATTTCTCTCTGAACCAGAATACCGACAGCTTCTCACAGAGGCGCGCGAACTTGTCCTGAAGCAGAAGGAAGAAGGGGATTGGAGTACATTCGTCGCCATCACTGCTTCGAATGAAGCGCTTTACATCCACGGCGTCAGGACGCGCGATTACTTTTGGGGAAATCGCAAGGGCGAACCGGAGTGGACGCTCAAGCAGGCCAAATGGCGCCGCCTCAGAGGCGTTGCACACCTTGAGCCGTGCGGTCATTGGGCGACGCTTTCCAGCACATTGCGTCTCAATCCAACTGACGAGAGCCCAAATCACATCGAACACACTCGCCACACTCCTGAGTACGAGAAGGCCCGCCTCGCCGCGCTCACCCCCGAGATGCGACAATTGCCGTTCACGGTTTACGGTCATCGCCTCCTTTGGCTCGACGAAACTGCTCTCAATGAATCCCGAAAAGCCTTGCTCAAGGTCGCCACCCGGCAACGTCGGAAAAACCGTCGCTGGTCGCTTGTGCGCTTTTACGAAAACCACATCGAGGAGGTTCTCAAAGAGCGGTTCTGGGAGCAGGAAAAGCGAAAGTATTTTGCGGACGGCGGAGTCGTGGAACTGTGGGAAGATCACGCGAAGACCGTTCGTTATCATCCGGTCAACCTCGGCAAAACCGATCTCGAAAGCTGTCTGAGTTTTCTTGTCTGCGCCGGCATCAACGTCACCGGACACCAAAGCGGCGAGATCTGGGCACTCGCGCATACACACGGTTGGAAGCCGAACAATCCGGAAGCTAATCGCAGTGTCCCGACCAATATTCCCTTGCCCGAACCGCCGTCTGACCTGGATTAGGCAACAATCACGGCCCGGTGAGACGTCCATCCAAATCCCGCCAAACTTGTGAATCGGGCCGCTCAACACTGTTCACACCGAGCGTCCCAAGCAGGACGTGCGGACGACTCTTCCAACGCAAAACCTCCTCGATTTTTCCTGTCCGCCAATGGAGGCACCCGAGATCAAACCGAACACGGTTTTTCACATCGGCATTTCAGGAGGCAAGGACTCAACGGCGGTTCTGCTGTGGATGATTCACGAATCGGAAATCGACCGCGACAAATTGGAGGTGACCTTCTGCGACACCGGAAATGAACATGACTGGACGTATGCCCATGTCCGGATGCTGCACGAGAAGGTCCATCCGATTACGATCCTGAAACCCGAGCTACCGTTCTTTCCGCTCGCCTTCAAGAAGCGACGTTTCCCCAGCACGAAGGCAAGGTTCTGCACCGAGTTTCTGAAAATCTATCCGACCGAAGAGCACATCCGCAAATTGAAGCTGCGCGGTCTGGAGCCGATCGCCGTCAGCGGAGTCCGCGCGGACGAAAGCGAGGAACGGCGACACCTGCTCGAATGGGATTTCAGCGGAAATCTCTTTTGCATCCAGTGGCGTCCGTTGATTCGCTGGACGCTCGACGATGTTCTGGCAATTCATAAGCGCTACGGCATTCCGCTCAATCCACTCTACGGAATCGGAGCAATGCGCGTCGGTTGCTGGCCCTGCATCATGAGTCGCAAGAGCGAAATACGAACCATCGCGTTGAAATTCCCCAAACGCATTGAGGAAATCAGGCGGGCCGAGCAGGAATTCGAAACGGCTTACGGCCGCTACTCATCATTCTTTCCGGCGACAACGGTTCCAGAGCGGTTTCGCAGCAAACCGTTTCAACGGGACGACGGCACGTGGATCAACGTGGCTTCGATTGATGATGTCGTGCGATGGAGCATGACAGGAAATCGCGCCGAAGGTTCATGGGAAGATGATCCGGTCAAGGAACCGATCGGTTGTAACTCTGGTTTTTGCGAATGAAGATTGCGCGCATTCTCTTCACGAACGCGTGTTTGAGGTCAGAATGAAGAATTCCACTCGAACTTTGGCGAAGCCGCTGGTGGTACTGGTTCATCCTGGCAGCCTTTGCGGCAGCCTCCAAACGGCACACGATTGGCATCCAAAATGGAGGCATTACGCGGAGACGCGACGCGCGCAAATCTGCGCGGAGTTCGCTTTTCTCGATGCCTACAAGGTTGTAGTTCTAGGCACCGACCTGGACGATGAAATCGTTCGTTACCCCGATGTTCAAAACGCGGTTGTGAAAGCACAACGACGATACGAAGCCAGTCCTCAAGAAAACGGGTTACGGAAAGCAGCACAGCAAATCTGGAGAGAACATTCCGACAAGACGCTGTCAATCCATGTGACCGGTGCTTGGGCTGATCCTCATGACGGCTGCGCCTGGACAGTGTATCGCGAATTCCGGCGTTTGGTTGGCGAAGCGGTCCCAGTGAAATTATCCGCCCTGGCTGCGCGCCATAATATTTCACGCCAACTCATTGAACGCGGACCGGTTCATCCATTGGGCAATTCTGCGTTCCGGGTGCGATGGCACGTGAGCCGGGACGCAGCAGCCTTCGAGCATAACGAACGCCGATTGCAGCAACACATCAGCGCGAATCCGGCGTGGCGTGATCTTGGCCAGAGGCTCAAGCTCACCGGCGGAACGGTAGTTTGCCCTGCCTTTGAAGAGGACATGGGATTGATACTTCGAGAGGGGAGGACATGGTTGCCGGCGCAGAGAGAAATTGTCGTGGCCTGCGGCGAAGATTCCCGTTGCCACCAAAACGTCCTTCGGTTGCGGGAAACGAATCCTCAGCTCGAAGTATGCACCGGCTACGCATTGTCAAAGGACGGCATCTGGCGTAGCCACTCGTGGTGTTTCGAATCCGCCGTTTACAGGATTGTTGAAACGACCGAGAAGCGCATTGCCTACCACGGCGCTTTTCTCGGCCGGCGGGAAATGCGGCAGCGGATTTCGGAGTGCGATTTCTGATTCGCGACAGGAGCGCTAATCACAATTCCCTCACAAGATCACGCACTCGCACGCCCAAAGCCCGTGCCACACGCAAAGAGCGTGCAGACTGATCCATTGCTCGCCGCGTTCGATTTTGCCGATGTAAACCGGATGCAGATCGGCCTTTTCCGCGAGCGTTTCCTGGCTCATTCCTGCTTGATCGCGGTAGTCACGGATCGTTTCGCCAAGGACTTTGAGATGTTGCTTGGGCCGCGGCACGGTCATTCAGGAAAGCAAGACGCCGAGCCGGGAAACACACCCAACATGGGTTTATTTGCTCCGCCGTCATCTGCCTACGGCCAAAAACTCAATCCGCCGCGAATGAACAATTCGAAGCTGATCAGACCGCGTGTACAAGACCTCAACGAAGGCATCCGCCGACCGGAGGATATCCGTGCCTTGAAGATGGATAGGCTCATGGTCGAACCGAAATTCGACGGATCGTTCGTTTACATCACGCGTGATGCTGTGGCGGGCAGGACGGCATTGTGCACCAAGGATGGCAACGAACTTCGGTTGAGTCCGGCGATACAGAATTTCATCATCCGCCATTTCGAACTACTGACGGAGCATTTTCTTTTCGAAACCGAATTGGAGCCGGTTCCCTGGTCTGAAGCCAACAAGGTCGTTTTGAATGGGAACCTCTATTCGGGGCGCGAGATGCCGTTCTCCATCCGGCTTGTCGTCCACGATGTGCTGCCGATGAATGAAATTGAACGACCACGATCCACGGCTCGCGAACGCCATGCTCTGCTACGCGCCTTGGCTGGTGTTATTGAGGGAGTAAACTTTACGACGCCTTTCCTGTGGGACAAAAGCGAGAAGGTCAGCATTTGCATCACGCCTTGCCGGGAAGCGACGGCAGAGGAAGTCGTCCAACTATTTCGCGATGGCTGGGAACAGGGCAAGGCGCAGAAGCGCGTCATGTTCGACGGCTCGCCTTATGAAGGACTGGTGCTGATTGATCCTCAAAGCGTTCACAAGGGCGGGAGAACGAGCAAATGGAAGGTAAAACCATTTCACAGCCTGGACATTCGCGTGACGGACGTTCGTGAACGACACGGCGGTAAGGTTCCCATCTATGAGGTTCACGGGCAGGATACCAAGAGCGACGCATCAATCAATATCACTAGCGGGATCAGCCCTGCGATCTTCGCCCAGCTAAAGCGCGCTCGGAGTCAGCACGCCGTTGTCATTGTCGAGGTTGAAGTTTCGTCCCTTCGAGAACTGCAATCGGCCAATCCGACGATTCAATCGATTCGGTTCGACAAAATGGGATCGCCAACCAAAGAACTGGAAACGGCAACGGTGTGACGCGCTGGCCAGACTCAAACTGTCAAACCGAGGAAGACGAGGATCGCGCCAAACAAAACGCATGTCAGAGGAAATTCAATACACGTTCAAATGTCCTCAGTGTGGCTCCCCGACATTTGAGGAAATTCTGGTCAATGTGACCCAGAGCACTGCGTTTGAAACGGGTGAATTGTGATGACGATATCACGGAACCGGACTTTCAGAACACGTCGACGGACGGCGGCGAGATCGATCGCTACCAATGCCAGCGATGCGGTTTCGTCCTCAAGGATCACCAAGGCCGGACCATCAGCAACACCCAGGGTTTGCGGCAGTGGCTGGACGAAAACGGTCAAGCTGGCGTGAGCCTGTCAGGATAGATCCACCAGCGGCACCGATTTGCGCTGATTCGTGTGCGGCTGCCGCGAACCAATTTCATTTCGCGCTTCCGGCGGGAAATTCGCCAGCCAAGGCTCGACGATACATTCCACGACGCTTTTGATCTGGTCTCTCGAAATCGAAACCTCGGCATTTCTGCGTTTGTCCGAGACGCGCAGGCGTTCCCTGTCGAGCGGCGAACACCGGATTTCGTCCCCTTCGGTGCTTTGCGGCGCTAACGTGGAGCACTCCCAAGGTGCAGCGCCGTCCAGAGGAATGTCGCCATCCTTCCATGCCTGGTGGATGCTGAAGATCGTTTCAGGCAGCAGGCTCAGTCGCTGACCGCCTTGCGAGAGCAGCACGCGTCCGTCCTTCACGTTGCTCACATCCAGCAGAAGTTCTCCGCGATCGGTGAACGTAATGCCGCGATAGCGCTGCGCTGCCTCCAGCGCACGGCTGCGGGTTGATGGAGCACCATCAAACTTCATAACTCAGTATAAGGTCGTGGGCCGCCGGACGCGGTCGCTCGGAAAATGGCTTCGCCCAGCAAACAACACCGCAGAGCGCAATGCGATAAATGTTGTCCACCGTCGAACAGATTGAATTCACAAATCTTCCGCCTCGCAATGCGCCGGCGCCGATTGAGGATGTCTGTGAATTGGAGCAGATTCTTGAACGTTTGATGCACCCTTTGACACCGGCACAGCGCATGGAGACCTGCCAAAAGATCATCAGCGCGGCGATGCACGGTGAGGAAATGCATGTGTTGAATCAGCCGCTGCGCGTCCATATCGGTCAGTTGAACGGCGCGTTCAGGCGCACCATCAGATTGGCCGGCGAGAGCGTCGTGCAGGCAATCCTTCGCGCACTGGTGGCCAATTGTCCGAACTGAACCCGACCGAAAATCGCCAAACAAAAGCCCGACGCATTTCAGAATTTATGTTCACCAAAATAGCCAAAGAACTGTTGAAGGGAGACAGTTCACTCAATCTGATTATCACGCGGGAGGACGACACGCTGCTTCGAGTGACTGCCGTTGTCAAAGATCCGAAAGGCAGCGGAGACTTGAAAACTTCAGCGCTCATGCGCGGCGTGACGGTTGTCAATACGCCCGAGAAACTGGATGAAACGCTCGGCGATGAACTGGCCAATTACCAGGCCGCGCGCGAAGAAGTTCGTGCTTCGCTCTCGGAAGTGACCGAAGCGCTCAAGGAGGAGGCGGCGGCCAATCGCAAAAAGGCGAAGCAGACCCGCGCTAAAGCCGGTGTGGCTGAAACAGCCACAGCAAAAGCGGAACGAACCGGCGGTGACGCGGGTCAAATGACGCTGACAGAATCGGTCGAGCCACAGAAACCTGCCGCAACTCAAACCGCGCACACGCCATGACCGCCCAGACGAAACTCAAGCCGTTGACTCGCGTGTTTCATTGGAATGGACTGGAGATTCCAGATCCGAACGCCCGGCTGAAGCCGGAGGAGGTTTTGAAAGTGCTGGGAACGGTTCATCCGGAACTCAATAACGCCTCCATTGAGGGCCCGTCCTTTCAGGGCGACAAGGAAGTTTACACGTGCTGCACGCGACTCGGAACCAAAGGGTGAAACGGCCAAAGCGATTCTCGGCGCGCCAGATTCTGCGCGCGTGCCGTTGCCAGGAACACCCATTGATTCAGCAAGCCCGCCGCGAACCCACCCAGCCGACATGCGTCCATGCCTTGTTCGAGTTCGTTCAGAACGCGAGGGACGGAAAGCCCGAGAGCCAGGGACTCGACGATCCGCTCACCGTTTTTTAGCGCCGCCGCTGCCGCATCTTCATCCAAAAGTTCCCGGTCGTCTGCGCGTGCATGAGCACGAGCATAAGGCGGCCCTGATTTATTCTCACCTGACTGCGTTGGACTGGGCTGGCTCGTTGCCAAAGGACAGTATTCTGGCCGGAGCCGCGCAATGTCTCACACGCCGATTTTCGCACTATCGCCAGCGCCGGCTGCCACTCGAATTCAGCCTCATGACCGACCTCAAGCTGCTGCCACTGACCGAACCTTCCGAGAGTCGGTGCGCGATTGTGGTCCATGCTTCCGAAGTCCAGTGCATCGAGTTGCAGGCGCCGGTCCTGCGGCTGGAGAAGAAACACCCGAAGGCCGGACGCTACGTTTGGCAGGCGCTGCATCACGGGCTTGGGATGCTCGGCGAGTATTGTTCTCCCTACACGTTATTGTATTTGCTTGCCATGTATTACTGGCAGGGCGAGGAGAACGAGCAGTTGGCTCTCGACGAACTCAAGGCCCAGGGAGAAGACATTTCGCAAATCGAAATGGTTCGGCGCGCGGAAGTGGAACGGCAATTTCCCAAGTGGGTGCTCGGTCGCGAACAGGATTGCGGAAAGCCGCCAGGGAAATCGAAGCGGTTGCCTCTCTATGACGCGGCGCGGCGATTGATGGCGTTTCAGCGGGAGCATTTTCCAAGTCCATCTCTGGAGTGCCAGAGCATTCCCATTGTTTACATTCCATGGGACGGCTCAGTGATGAACCAGGTTGCGGACGAGCATTTCAATCTGCTCAACCAGGAATACGAAACTGTTCAGGCGCTGTTTTTGTTCGACCCCGGTTCGCTTGAATCGTTTCACACGGCGCTAAAGCAGTTTCAACTTTATCTTGATGTGGTCGAAGCGGTGGAGGACCTGCTGGATGGATTGCTCGGCGCCGCGGACCCTCGTCCGCTTCTCATTGGTACGCCGAAAGAATCGCCCAACGAACTCGCGGCCACTCACGCGCTCCTGCTGTATAACGGCGCGAACACCGCGAACCGGGCGATGGTAACCATTCACACCGTTGCCCGAGGGCCGGGTCGGTATGTGCTCCTGCCTGGCAAACCGGCCAGCGCGCCTGCTCTCTATCAATTGCTGACCGGCTTCAATCCGGCCATCGGTTATCGGGGTCTGTTACCGGCAAATCTCTTGCGGCACACGCCGACGGAGCTTCTGTGGCATTGTCCCAGCCGCATTGAGCCGATCTATTTCCAGACTGCGCATGAGGAACTCAATGCCATCAGCGGCAAGCGGGTGCGGCATCCTCATTTGCTGTTTCACGCAACCGGCCGGAATCTCCACGTCGCGGCGCTGCCGGACGCGCAACGGCCAACGCTCGAAACCAATCTTCTCCGCGCGCCGTACTTCAACGTAAGCGCGGAAGGGCGGGTCTGCCTGGGCAGCATGAGTGTCCCACGAGAGAATCGACCGGAGGCGATTGGGAAATGGGAGCGCGCCTTTTTCCGTTCCGCTTTTACGCATCCGCAGGGCGGCGCGTTTCAAATCACGTCACATACGGGCGGCCACTCAGGACTTTGGCTTGAGCAGGCGGCACAAACGAGCCGCGATTTCCTCGCGCACCATCTGGTTCCAATGAAGATGACCTTGAAGCAATGGCTGACGGAACATTCACGGGCAGAATGGTGAGCAGCATGTTGAAAGGAACTGCACACAAGATTCCGGCCCACTGGCACACGAAAGAAGTTCGAGTGCATTTGGCTGGCTGTGGAGGAAATGGATGCCACGTCTTGATGGGGCTGTGTCAGTTGCAGAAGGCTTTGCAGGGATTGGGCCATCCTGGAATTGAAGTGACCGCGTTCGACCCCGACACCGTTTCGGAATCAAACCTTGGCCGGCAACTCTTCACCGACAGCGACCTCGGCCAGAACAAAGCCCTCGCGCTTATTCACCGGATCAACATCGCGTTTGGCCTGGACTGGAACGCAATTCCATTGGCCTATCGCCCGCACCAGACCTGGCCGGATCTGCTGATCAGTTGCGTTGATTCCAAACAGGCGCGTGCCGACATTCACGATCGGATTCAGCGTGGCCGGCTGCATTACTGGATGGACCTCGGCAACGGCGCGGACTACGGACAGGTCGTTTTGGGACAGGCCGGCGAGGCACGGAAACGTTTGGCCAACGTGGCCGACTTGTATCCGAAGATGCTGGAAGGCTACGAGAACGATGCGCCGTCATGCAGTCTCGCCGAAGCGCTCACGCATCAGGAGTTGTTCGTCAATCGCACGCTGACCGCCTTTGCGCTTCATCTCGTGTGGTCCATGTTCCGCCGCGGCGAAATCTGCGTCACCGGTTGCTTTCTTAATCTCGGGACGATGACAGTCGTTCCAATCCCATTGCGGGTTTGGAGCGGCGAACAACCAAGTCGCCGTCGGATGAGAAACCGCCGCACGCGATGCGCGTGCGCGACCTGACGTGTGGCCAAGCTTACACGGAACGAATCGAACAAGTTTTTCAGAATTGGCTTCGCCCAAACAACCGCGCCGCCGAGTGTTTCATGAAAGAGGCGGTTACCATCATTGTCGTCAGCGAGGGGCACGCGTACATGGCTCGGCGTCTCAAGATTGCCGATAATTTCGGCAAGCTGGGTTTTCCGGGCGGCAAATGCGAAGCCGACGACGCGGACGCGCGCGAGTCAGCCGCGCGAGAACTGGCTGAAGAGATGGGTATCACCGTCCGCCCAGGCGACCTCCAATTTATCGGCGTTTCGGAATTCAAGACACCCGATTTCGGACGTTATCGGACTACTGCTTACGTGTTGCGCCTGTCCGATGGCATCAGTCCGCAAAATGCGGAACCGCACAAGCATGGGCCGTGGCTGCGAATTCCGATTCCGGCGATTGAGCAAATGCGCGAGGACGATCTCCTGCCGGGCACCAAGGAGTTTTTGCGTTCCGCCATGATTTGAATAAATGAGCAGCAAGAACACAGTTCCTCTCATCCTGGAAACCACAAGCGATTCGGTGGAATTCATGCGCTCCAGAGGTTGCCGCTTTCTCGGTGCCTGCGTTGACGAGGCGCATTACCACCGCTGCACTTGGGATACCGAAGCTCCGTGGGTCGTCGCCACGCGCGGCGCTGAAGGAATCAACATCTGGGAACCTCCCGGACACGAATGGCAGTAAATCCATGACCATGACCACAAGCGCATTCAACCTCGAAGCAATCCGCCAAGCTCTGAGGAACGCCAACGAGCCCTGCCCGTGGCAACGACTGATGGACCTGGGCTATCACGAATGGCGCAGGCCAGGACGGCAGGACTGGTGTTATCAGCAAATGGTTGAATGGACGGGTGAAACGTACGGAGAAGTGGTGAAGTTGTTCGTTCTCCTCGGCGCGGCCAATTATCAAATCTGCAACGGAGGCTTTCTCCAGTACTTCGACAATGGATATGCCAGCGAGGAGAGAGTGCGCTTTCCTCGTTACGATGAGGAAATTCTCCTTCACAAAGAAATGCTGTCCCTCTTCGGCAGATACGGTCTCCATCAATCGCATATCGGGTCGGAAATCTATGCAATTCTCGCCGCATTCCGAATCGTTGCGAGCGACGGCTCAGAGGATGAGGAAGTTGACGGCTGTCAGCGCAACGAGATTTCCAACTTGGATGAACTGGACGCTCTGGAATCACGTTATTACGCAGTGAATGAAAAGTGGGTCAAGGAGCTCAAGATACTCGTTGCCAAGTGGCTCAAAACGGGAAGCAACCCCATCACTGATGTCGGTCCATTACCCAAGCCAGATAAACCCGCTTCGCGCCCGCGGGTGAAACTGGTCGGGCAGGATGGAAACGCTTTCGCCATCATCGGCAGAGTCTGCGAGGCCTTGCGCAAAGCGGGCGCTTCGCCCGAAATCATCAGTCAGTACCGGCGCGAATCCATGAGCGGCGATTACAACAACGTCCTGGCTACCGCGATGAAGTACTGCGAGGTCCGCTGACCGGAAGTGAAACCGGCGGAGACGCGCGTGCAAGCCAAAAACGCGCGAGAATCGTGGCAAACAACTCAGTAGCCGCACACCGGCAAAGCTTTGGTCCAAACACACGATGCAATTTCTTCGGATCACCACACCGACACGCCTTGATCTCCGCGAAATCGTCACGCTGGGGATGACGACCAAGGCCAACACGGACAAAATTGGCCACAAAGGCAGCGGGCTGAAATTCACGCTGGCTTATCTTCACCGTTTGCGCAGCCATCTTTATGCGCGCAGTTCCGATTATCACGTTCGTAGCGAGACCTTCACCGCGAAAATTCGTGATATGGAGCACGAGATGATCCGGTTGCGAAGTTTGGACAGCGAACAGATTTGGGAGGCGCACATCACCACTCAGGCCGGCGCGGACACCTGGACCGAACCTTGGTTCATCCTGCGCGAGATGCTTCAGAACGCGATTGACGAGGGCGGCACTTACGAAATCGTTTCCGAGGAAAAGCTCCCCGAAACGACCGGTACCAATCTCCAAATCCCCTTCACACCGGAATTGGAGCAAGCCTGGGCGGACAAGGACCGCTGGATGCAGCCCTGCTTTCCGCACGTCATCGGCCGCGGCCATCCAGAATTGAAAGGCTTGTATTATCACGGATTCCTGATCTTTAGCGCCGGTTCGCGCTGGAAGTATTCGTACGACGTGACCAGTTTCCTCAAGCGCAGCCAGCTTTCCGAGGACCGCCAGCTTCGCAACGGCGATCTCCACTCCGTTTTCCAGCAAATCGTCGGAGTTGCCGGCTTCAACGCTCTGGCGACGGAAATCTACGAAGATGCTTTTGATTTGGGCCACAAGGAAGACGTTCAGCTTCTCTACGACGGCGTGTATCACCACATCTGTTGCGACCGCAAATCCTGGGGCGGTCCGGATGGATTTGACCTCAAACGGCTGGAGGAAGTGTTTCGCCAGAAGTTCGGGGACAATGCCGCCTTTCACACTCACTCGCTCGCGGATAACGACCCGTCCGCATATTACGCGCGTGCCGCCGGTTTTACACCAGCGATGGTACCGTATCGGGTCGGAGGCATTCTCAGCGGATATTCCGAAATCAAATCACTGCAGGCTTGTCTGCCCACACTGCAACAGCGCCTGCGGAAAGTGAAAACCACGGACTTCGCGCGCCGGGAGAAATTGAAACTTGCCATGCGATTGGTCCGGAAAATACAGCCGCCGGGAGTGAGGGTAGAGGTCGTGGAGAAGGTTCACCAGGACGACAAAATTGAGTGCCGCGCCTTGGCTGATCCCGCCAACCAACGCATTCGGGTGCTCGAAGAATTACTGGACCAGGACGTGGCCGCCATCGCGAAAGCGCTCATCGAGGAATACGTGCATCTGCGAACGGGCGCGGGCGACATGTCTCTTGAGTTGCAGCGCGGCCTGATCGAAATCATTTACGACCTCTTGAGCAGGAGGCGCAGGGTTTCCGTCGAGAATCTCCAGTCTGTATGAGGCCACGGAAGGCGCATGACAATCTGGAAAACACGGCTGCGCCAAACATAAACGTCGAATCACAAACCCGCGCATTAAAATGGGAATGGAGCTTTCATGCCAACGATTCACGCCCAACACATTGAACCGCCGCAACAGCCGTTTCTGGTCCGAGTTCTGCGCGGCCCTTGTTTCAACGTTATTTTCAGGCCGGCACGATGGGAAACTTGGCGCGTTCTCGCACGGACGGCAGACGGCGCGATGCACATCGCGAACTATCACTTTTATCATTCAACCGAGTTCGAACTTGTGACCGCAACTGGCTCAACCGCGTAACGGCAAAATGGAAAAGCCGCTTCGCGCAAACCAATCGCAAGCAAATGGGACTGAGCATCACGTATCATCTTGCTGCCCGTGGTTGCCCTGAGGAAATCCGTCAGCGCATGAGCGAATGGCTTGCGCAGTTGAAGACGCTTTTGCCCGAATGCAGGATTTCTGATCTCTGCGTTTCAGATGAAGAAGTTTTCTTCCACCTCTTGCCCGGACCGGGAACTGAAACTGCGCGGATGCGGATGCGGCGCGAGAGCGACGACCGTTGGACTGGTTTTTGGGACTGCAAGACTCAATACGCCGGGTGCGTGCAACACGGCGGCGAGCCAAACTTCCTTAAGGCACATGGCCGCCTCATTACGGCGCTGGATGTCGGTCGTTCCTTGGGATTGGTCGAGAGTGTTTCAGATGACGGCGACTACTGGACGCACCGCTGTGACGAGAAGCTCCTCAAACAATTTCACATTTATCAAGAAGTGGTCGGCTCGTTGCTGGCCCAAGTGCGAGCGGCAGGGTTCTCCGTGGAGAGTCCTGTTGAGAGCAAACCTGAGTTTTTGCCAACCGGAACGGCAGCAGCGATGAACTCCTGAGAGGCCATGCGTTCGAATCTCACGATGCAATCCGTCACTGAAAATCAGCGCCTGTTTCCTCCCGTGCCGTCAGGGAAACGAAGGGCTGAGTTTTACCGCGCATTGCGTGAAGCCGAAAGCGAGGTTTGCGAAGCTTTGCACCGCTATTGCGATTGTTATCAATACACCGGCTCGACCATTGTGGGCGAACGCCTGGCCGCGATGGGAATGCCCGACCACATTTGCGCCGCGGCGGAAATCGTATGTGAAATGGCCGACGAGGAAGGGATCGATCCGCGGTTGTGCCCCATCGAAGGAGCGGTCCACCCGGAACATCTGGCGGCTGCTCTCGGCTGGTTGAAAATCATCGGGAACAATCTGCCAAAAACTTGGCTCGGACGCTTTGCCTGGCACGAGGACGAAAACTGGTTTGTTCATCCCGAACAAGCGCCAGTGGTCGAGATGGCCGGCTTGAAAATCGGGAAGTCCAAAGGGTGCTGCTCATTCAAACGACCGGCGCATGAATTGCCGATTGACCCACCGCCCTATGCGCTGCTGTTCAGAACCCGAAGCTCCGCCTGTGCGGTCGTGTGCGTCATCAACGGGATTGCCTACGCTGATCCGGTCAACGTGCTGCCGGAACAGCTTCGAGCCACGATTCCGCTCTGCGGGACGGATTGGACATCGCTGACCATCGCCGGAATGTCGGTCGAAGTCCGGGCCACGGGCGGTGACGGATTGTTTATGGGCGTCGCGGTTGATACCGGGCAAATGATGCGGTTCAACTGGGAGCGAGGCCAAAGCGCGTTTGATGTCTCGGTCGAAAATGAAGCCTCAACCTGCGCTTGAATCAAACTTTTCCACGGAGTGTTTGACCGATGCCGCAATCAATCATGAACTTTGAGGAAGTCGTCGCAGCAATCCAGGCCCGCCGGTTTCTGCCGAGCAAACCGATTCGCGAAATTCGCCCCATCGACCTCCAACGCAACCCGCGGATCGTTGCCAGCCGCAAATACAATGGCAACTTCGCCACGGCGGTCGTGAAGTCGGCTGGGAATGTGGAGTTCTACACCGCATCCAATCTATCCCTGACGAACCTGCGCGCGAGCGCGTGGTTCGAGGACGGAGAATGGAAGAGCGCATTGGGCGACGCTGCTCCCGGCACGATTTTTCTCGGTGAACTGTTTATTCCGAGCGCCGGCATCGAGGACCTTGGCGCGTTTCAGACGTGGTACGCCTGGCATCACAACGGAATTGGTGAAGCTCCGCGCAGAGCAAAGTTTCTCGCGTTTGACTTGCTCACCTCGGCTGGGCGACCGGTTCACCACACGTTCTACGAGAAGCGTTATCAAATGATTCCCCCGGCGATGCGCGTCGCCACCGCGCCTTACAAGAACTTGAGTGAAGCGGATGCGGCCATTGCTGCAACCCAGCAGATCGGCTGCGAAGGATTCGTGTTTTGGGACGCCAATGCGTCTTCGCTGTGCAAGATCGGCGGGCAAAACAAATCGCGCGGCGCAGCCTGGAAAGTGAAGCCGGTTCGGAAGGAAACATTCGTGCTCCGGCGATTCGCCAGTTCTGATCCCGCAACGCTGGTCATGGTCCTGGGAGCGGCGGGCACACCTGATTTTCCGTGCGGCAGCGGTCTGAGCCACGACGAACGAAAGCAAATGGTGGAAGCCTTTCGTTCGGGAAAGGCTGTCCTGGTCGATGTGACGCATTATGGATTTGACGAGAGCGGCCGGCCGGAAATGCCGCGCGCCGTTGGTTGGAGGCGAGGTTGAGCTTCGAAACCTTACAATCTTTAGCCCTCAGGCCGGGCGGCCAACTCGTTCCACAATGAACCCTCGCCGGGCTGCCGCCCGTGCCAGAAGCGATTTGCGCCTTTGCGCGCCGACTATGGCCGCGGGCCGCACCTATACTGGTGAGAAGAATTGATGAACATCAGGTTTCGCAGCCACTCGCACGGATTCACTCTGGTCGAAACGGCCGTATGCGCGGCGGCGGTGTTGTTCCTGTCCGCAGTCGTTGTGCATCGTGTTCAAAGCGCCCGGTCCAATGCCCAGACCGCCAGATACCGCGCAAACGTCGCTCAACTCCAGGGCGCTTACGAGCGAGCCAAACTGACTTGCCCGGCGTTGCTCACCAATGAAAGCGTCGGCCTCTTCGCGGCCAACGCGGCGGATGCCGCGCTTTTGTCTGCGCCTCTCTCCGCCGACGACTTGGCGCAAATCGTCCTGGCATCCGGCACGAGCATCACGGGCAAGACCGCTCTGTTTGCCCTGCGGACCAATGACGCACAAACCTCTGTCGGTGTCCCGCAGATTTCCTTTGTGCAACCGGCCAGCGGACAGGTCTTCATTTCTGGCAAGCCAATCACGCTTTTGGCCGAGGCGCAGTCAACCGCCGGAATTGTTGCGGTTGCCTTTGCGGACAACAACCAGTCGTTGGCGACGATTTACACACAGCCTTACACGCTGAGTGTCAACGCTGGCATCGGGACGCACAGCTTCACTGCGACCGCCACCGATGCAAATAACAAGTCCACAACGGCCTCAGTGGGAATCACAGTGACTCCTAATCACGCGCCAACAATTCTTTGGAACGGAACGACGGGCGGGGTTTTCAATGTCGGCACGACCTTGCCGTTGTCGGTCACCGCGATGGACGAAGACCCTGGTGACCGGTTAACGCGCGTTGAGTTTTATGCCGGACCTGATTTGCTGGCGTCGCTTGCTGAAAGTCCGTTCACTTTCTCCTGGACTGGACCGGCGGGCATTTATCAAGTGACAGCCAGGGCGTATGACGACAACGGCGGCTCTGCGGTAACCGTTCCACTTCAAATCCAAATCATCGATAACCTCGCGCCCACAATGTCGCTTTCGCCCGCGAGCATCACTCTGGACTCGTATCCGGATACGGTGGATTTCAACGCGACCGCTCAAGACACAGACGGTAGCATTGTGTCGGTGCAATTCTACCTGGATGGCGCGCTGATTCTCACCGATACGCAAGCTCCGTACACCTGGACCTGGCAAACGACTCCGGGCAACCACGAAATCCGGGCCGTTGCCCAGGATAACGGTGGAAAGACTGTTTCACGGACCTGTAGCGCACAAATCGGCAACAATCAAAAGCCCGCAGTAGTCATCACCAGCCCGGCTGCGGGCAGCGCGTTTTGGACAGGAAGCGCACTGACGCTCACTGCGAGCGCAAGCGATGCGGACGGCAGCATCAGCTCGGTGAAATTTTATGCCAATGGCAACCTTATCGCGACGGACACGACGAATCCTTACTCGACAACATGGTCCCCGGTCGCCGGCAACTATTCGTTGACCGCAGTCGCTACCGACAACCAGAACGCAACTCGCACCTCATCGGCAATATCCGTTCAGGTCAAAGCGCCGGAAACTCTGGTCTGGAACATTCTCCAATCTGGCGCGTCCATCAGCAGCGGCAATTTCAATGGAAGCTACAAAGGCGCTTCCAGTACGCAAACGATTTCCCAAAATGGGAGAATTGAGATTGATGTCGCATCCACCGCGTATTGGCAGATGGGTCTTTCCACCAGCAGTGATCCGTCCATGGGGTATAGCAGTTGGCCAGCCGGAATAAATGTTACGGGAAGTGGACTCGGCGGCGTTCAGCGTTGCGATGTTAAAGTGCCCGGCTGGAGCCAGAACTATACGCTCTTCCTCGGTGGCAGCGACACGCTTGTCCTGGAAGTAGTCAATAATCAGGTGCGAATCTACTCGCGAATGACGGATGGAAACACGCGGGCGTCGACGCCTTGGGGAGCTTTGTCGGGGATGCTGTATGCTCATCTTTACAACAACAATCTCAGCTCGGTTTACGGCGTAACTGCAGGCGCGATTTTCAGATGAAGTCGCACTCGGCTTGGCGGATTTGCCTCCGGCCGGCGGGCCACATCGATGCCACAATGAACCTTCGCCGTGCCGTCCGGCCCGTGGTAAAGTGGGGACCTGCCAACCAACCCTCCGCGCGTTCCGATGTGTTGGCGGACAGGCTCCGCCAGCCACATCGTGCCCCGCCCGGACTCGGCTCGTCCTGCATCGGGACCGTGCAATCCCGACTGGAACCCCAAGGTGTTTGAAAGACTTCCTGCTGAACCTTAAAGGAGCGTCAGACGAGCATCGCAAGGCGGGCTGCTTTGAGGAACCCGTCGACACTCTGAAAAGGAGATTGCGGGCACTCATGGAATCACTTGTGGATTCCGGCTGGAACCCGCGAGGGATTCCGAGCCATTCCAAAAGACTCCGTCCAACAGGATTGGTCTCTGCGGTCCCCGACGAGACCCCATGAGAGTCCTCGCTCAACATAAAGTTCATCAACCGGACGTGAACGCCGGCCGTTTCAACCGGTGCGAGCACCTGTTCGTCGAATTGGCGCCGGGCGAATACCAGACTGTGTCCGTCAGGCTCCCCAACGGGAAACATGTCACGTTCGCGTTCGTTCCTGGCAGTTCACCGGATGATTTCGAGTGCGTGGACATTCATTCCACTGTCGGGAAACACTGGAAAGATTCGACGACAGTTGGCGGGGATCATTACGAACAAAAGCTGGTGGGATTCGCCAAAGACGGGGATACCTTTGATACACGCAAACTCCCGCGCAAGACCGGATTGGCCACTCTGCTATTGGGCGCGCAGCACCACGTGGTGGGTGAGCAAAAGCCGGATGGGAACTGATGAGCGAAGCACTGTATTTATCTCCGTGCTGCAAGTTGTCCACCGACTGGGTGGACCGTGCCACCGAGAATGGGCGCAAAGAACTGGAAGGCACTCTGCCCGAGGGCGTCGAACTGACCGACCAGGACCTGAAGGACATCCGGCAATGCCAGGGCTGTGGCCAGCGGCACATTTTTTGATCCGCGCGGCGCACTTCCAGGCCGGGCACGCAAACGAACCAAATGAGTGCCCAATTGACAGGGTGTATCATTTTTGATACAGTGAGGCATGAATGAATTCGCAGCGTCCACTGGCGGTGGTCTTCTTTCGGACGGAAGCCGGGAACGAACCGGTTCGGGAGTGGCTCAAAGAGCTGCCGAAGGAAGACCGCAAGACCATTGGCGAGGATATCCTGACTGTGCAGTATGGGTGGCCGGTTGGAAAACCGCTGGTCGACCACTTGGGCGAGGGTATCTGGGAAATCCGGTCACGGTTGGGAAATCGAATCGCTCGGACGCTGTTTATCGAAGCGGACCAGGACATTGTTCTCCTGCATGGCTTCATCAAGAAAACGCAAAAGACGCCAAAGGACGATCTCGCTTTGGCCAAGAAACGTAAGAAACAATACCTGCACTCATGAATCGTCGAACTCATCGTGGAAGCGACTTGCGCGATTTCCTGAAGGAAGAAGGTGTGCTGGAAGAGGTGGAGGCCCGGGCGCTCAAGCGCGCGATCGCTTTACAGTTGGAGCGGCTGCGCAAGGAACAGGCCCTGAGCAAATCCACTTTGGCATCGCGGATGAATACGAGCCGCGCGGCCGTGGATCGCTTGTTGGATGCGTCCAATCCTTCCGTGACCCTCATGACTCTGGAGAAGGCCGCCCGCGTCTTGAAGAGGAAGCTGAAAGTGGAACTTGTGCCGGCGTAAACGGCGATCGAATTCCCCAGTCATATTATGCCGCAGACCCTGCGTAACATCCCGCTTCAACTGAGAAACGGACCCGCTCGCGAAGCTGTGGCGGTTGGCAACAATGCCGCTTGGCTTTGCCCGTGTGATCGAGAGCTTCCGCTGCTGGGCCGGACCCACGGCTCACCGGGCGAGGCTCCTGCCAATTTTCGTGTCGTCTGCCCGAGTTGCGGGCGACAGTACGTCATTGATCCCGCCGACGATGCGCCACAAGGCAGAGCGGTGCAAGTAAGGGAGCTTGCCATCTCGAATAGCCAATGATCCCGAACCTCAGGGCGGATGTCACCGGGCACTTCAAAACCGGCCAGTGATGGGCGGTTCAAAACCGGCCACCCTGAGGTGTGTGTTTCATAACATTTTCTTCGTTGGTTTCAAATAATGGGTTGGCAGCGAGGTAAAACGAGCCGGGGCCGAGCTGCGAGCCCTCAGCTCGCGGCCCCGGCGGCTAAAGGTTCGTTTGATTTCCGATTCTTCCCCCCTTCCGCAGGCAGCGACTCTTTCGTCCGGTAGCTTCGCCCATTGACCGCAATGGTGATCGCGTGGTGCAGGAACCGATCCAGGATGGCTCCGGCCGTCGGCACGTCGCTCAGGAGCTTGCCCCAGTCTTCCAACGGCCGGTTGCTGGTCATGATCGTCGAGCGGTTCTCGTAGCGGCGCATGATCACTTCCAACAGGTATTCCCCGGATTGCTTGGGCAACGCTTTGAGTCCCATGTCGTCAATGATCACCAGATCGGGCTTCAAATACCGTCGCAGGGTTTTGTCCTGCTGCCGGAAGGCTTCGTCTTTCAAAAAGTCTCGAACGAGATCGAAGATCGAGCGGTAAAGCACTTCCTTGCCCTGTTTGATCGCTTCGTAGCCCAAGGCCTGCGCCAGATGTGTTTTGCCCACTCCCGGCGGACCAATGAACAGCACGTCTTTGCCTTCACGCAGGTAATCGCCGGCAGCCAGCTCGAAGATCTGTTTGCGGCTGATCGACGGATTGAACTGCCAGTCGAAGTCTTCCAACGATTTGAGGGTGCGGAAGTCAGCGGCCTTGGTGCGACGAGCCAGCATCCGTTGATGCCGCACGTTGAGTTCGTCCTGGAGGATCAGCTCCAGGAACTCGCCGTGGCCCAGTCGCGAGGCAGCGGCTTCGCGCAGTCGAACGTCCAGGGTTTGCATCAGGCCGGAGAGGCGCAGTTGTCGTAGTGTCGTGTTGAGTTGTGTCATGGTGTTTGTGTGGTGTTGAAGTCGATCCGATACGCTTCGAGCGAACGGATCAATGGATGGGTTTCAAGGAAGTCCAGTTGCGTAACGTTGGAAGGCAGTTGCAGGAGCCGCTTCAGATCAGCCAGTCGCCAGGTGCCGTGGTGCGTGGCCGTTCTGGCGGCTTTCTCCAGCGCGTCCGCCGGATACTGTTCAGCCAGTTGCAGCAGGCCCTGCATCACCCGCATGCCTTGCGGGCCACGAGCCTCATACATGGCCCTGGCCCACGTGCCGGTGAACGGGCCGATCAAACCGCAGCGATCCAGGAGATGCTCGGAGCCGCGCTCGATGATGTTTCGTTTGTGATCGTGGATATGCTCGGCGGCCGTGGCGAACTTCCCTGGCGCCCCCAGCGGATGCAGTCCGATCTGCTCCCGGCGATGGTTGTAGAGCCGGACCAGCCGGGTTTCCTGCCGCACCCAGACCTGCCGTCCCACGTATTCAGGCGGGACCGAGTAGTAAGCGCGCTTGAACTCCACGTGACCGTCGCGATGAACACGCCGCAGCGCTTCTTCGAACATGGGAAAGACACTGGCCGGCAACGGCTGCAAAGCGGGTCGTTCCAGCTCTTCAAAGCATTTGCCCACCTGCAAGCGTGTGGTGCCGTGGATGCGCGTGTCGGCAACCGTCTTTTCCCAATGCAACAGATGGGCGTTCTGGGCTGTGAGGCTGTCGAAGGAGCGGCCTTTAAGCGCGTTGTTCTGCGCATACTTGACCGAGGCCTCCACCTTGCCCTTGTGACGCGGCATGACCGGTTTGGTGGGCAAAATCACCGTGCCGTAATGACGGGCAAACTCCTCCAGCTTCGGGTTGAGCCTGGGATCATACCAGTCGGCCTGGATCACACCCGCTTTTAGATTGTCGATCACCACGGTCGCCGTGACGCCACCGAAGTAGCGAAACGCGTTTTCCAGACAGCGAATGAAGCTTTCAGTCGTCTGGCGCCAGACCACCTCACTGTAAGCCTTGCGCGAGGCTGCCAGCGTGCAGCGGAACAGATGCGGCCGGCGTCTCTTGCCCTCTTCGATGACCCAGGCGCCCGTGCCAAAATCAACCTGAAGTTGCTGGCCCGGCGCACTGTCCATGCGGCGAAACGGCAGTTCTGCGCCCGGTCCAAACCGCCGCACAAAGCGTTTCACCGCATCATACTTGCCCGTGAATTGATAGTCCGAAACGAGATCCTGGTAGATCCGTTGAGCACACAAGCCGGCCAGCCAAGCTCGCTCGATGACTTCAGCAAACGGTTCGCACTGACTCTTCCGGCCGGGTCTGGACCCGATGGGCACAATGGCCGGTTTTGAAATGGAATCAGCGGCGGAGCCGAGGGGCGGAATGGCCGGTTTTGAAACGTGAACCTCCGTCGACCCGGTGGGCACAATGGCTGGATTTGGTTCCTTGTGAACGGCCAAATACCTGCCGACCGTTTCGCGATGGATCCCCAGTTCACGCGCGATGCGGCGGTGTGACCAGCCTTTGCTGGCCAGCGCAATGATAGATTGTTGAATACTCACTTCGAGTTGGTTCATTGCGCATGGTTGCGGCGGACGCCGCACCCAACGCAATCACACCCTCAAAGTGGCCGGTTTTGAAGTGCCCACTCGTGGCCGGTTTTGACCGCCCGCTGACAGGGCGGAAGTGGAACAAACCGCACCCGCGGTAGCAAGGGGCCTTCTCAAGCACCATCGTCTGATCTATCTTTGCGGTCCGGACAAACGCCTCCACGCGTGTGCAACTGGTCTCCTGTTTGGTGCCGGTGCGCTGCGCTTCCTTGTCACGGCCGCCCACGTTCTGGATGAAAACTTCTTGCGCACGGGAACCGATTTCAGAGATCTCGTCACGTATGGACAAGGCCGACCGGTCATCCTGAAGGGCGAATCGTTCCGAACAACCATCCCCAATGGGAGGACGCGGGAGGACGATCCCCTTGACATAGGGTTCATCCGACTCAGCGCCGAGTTGGTGGCGCAGATCGGCGAGGACCGCTTTCTCTCGCCCGCCGATGTCGACCTCGATGACAAGGGAGTGTTTCCGGCTCTGTATGGCGCCCTCGGGTATCCGGCTTGCCAGAACCCGACCGTCGAACCGGAGGACGAGTCCCAGATAAAGCCGTTCGCATTCAGCTACACCGCTCAACTGCGATCTGCTGAGGAGCATGAGCAGCTCGGGATCAGCACAGCGAGCCATTTGCTGCTGGCTGCGAGCAACAACAAGAGCCGCCGGGCAGGTGGAATGAAGGCGAAACTGCCAGACCTCCACGGAATGAGCGGCGGCGGTCTCTGGCGATATACGGAATACCACAAAGCTCCCAGCAAAGCCCCATGCCTCCTCGGGGTGCTGATCGAACGACGGAAGAAGTCGGGCAATATCCTCGCGGCGCGGATGGGACTCGTCTTTGAGGGTCTGCACAGGGTCTATCACGAACTCGACGGAGTGCTTCCCCGCACGGCGCTGGCTGACATCACAGTTCAAATCGTCCCCCAGGGCAGATCGTGAGCGAAAATGGACCCGTTCCAGCACTCGTAAGGATTGCCGGTCGGAATCCGTTCGGTCACCACGGTAGCCGCACGGATTACACCGCGACTTCCGCGGGTCAACCAGGCCTCGCTTTTCCCGCGCGAGCCAGCCGCAGAGGGCCAACAAAGACTCCGTCCAAAACAATCCGGCGGAGACCTGCCGGATTTCTTCAAGCCTCTTCGGCAGGACTTGCGATGAAGACACGTTATGCGATCACCCACATCGGCAGGGATGGCCTCCGGAAACTCACGTTCGCGAACCAGGGCCGCAACCACTTCGACGACCAAGCCGATGCCGCGCGGAGACTGGCCGGGTTCATTCAAAGCAACCCGGTGGAGACCCTGCGGGACATCTACGGTGACCAGGCCATCGGCACGTTTGAGGTAACGTCCGTCGAATGTTACGACCACGGCGATGCAACGCGGACCGTGTTTTGAGGGGCTGGTGGGTGACCGTTGGCCCGGCGGACGATCCCGCCACCTGGAAGCTCGGGCGGGCCGCGCCGTGACCTGTGTAGCCGACCGGGACTTCGTCCAAAACAAACCCGCGGCGTGAGACTTGGCGGTCCCTCCAGTCCCGGTTTGTCACCCGCAAGTCCCCGCAGGAACCATGAGGACACCGGTCGGACACTATGACGGACAAAGCCAAGAGCTCTTTGACGCCATGCGGGGCGGACCTCGAGACCGGCGAATGCGCTCTGCTCGATGATTCCCAGTCAGGCCCGACCGTGATCCGGTTCTGCCGACAGACCTTGGGGGTGATCGACAGAGTAGCCTATCAGGAGCGGAGTCGGCCATTCCGAAGGGCACCCCAGGGCATCTTTGCGGACATCCGGCAGGCGCTACACGCAATCAGGATGGAGATGGACCGCTGCCAGTTCTGGCCGGCCATCTATCACGTCAATGACCACGGCAACGTGACGCTGCTTTCCTACACCGGACGCGAAATCGCGGCCTGGGTCTGAACGACGACCAGGCCAATGCCCACAGGACTCTAGCCAGTTTCCTCCAAAACACCTTCAAGTCACGCCGGTCGAATGTCCCGATCACGGCGACGCAATCCGCCACAACCGGCAGACTCCGCGAGGTCTCCCGTCAGCTCGGCGCAGCATTGGCGTTCTAGTGGTGTCGCTCTTCCGCCCGCGCCCTCAAGAGCGTGACGGCAGGCGGGTGCAAGATGGAACTTCCTGGCGCTTTTCGGGGGCATCATACCGATGTTTCTGGATACTCTCGGACACCACAATACGTAACCTTTGGTGACGTCGCGTTAATCCAAACAACTTTTGGTCACATCCAGCGAACCCTTGATGCCTACCTTCCTATCCTCATACCGGCGCTCTTGGATACGCACAGCACGCAAGCGCACTATACTGGTTACATGGGCATCAACGATGACGAGCGAGCGAGCGAGAAGAAACTCTTCGAGGCAGAATCACCTGACGAAGCCGACGACGATTTCAAAGCTGCCGAGACTGGAATTGATCCGATTCAGAATCTGCTGAACCAGCGACACCCAAGAATCCGGCTTCATCGAGAGACGCTAGATCTATTACAGAGAGCTGGCGCAATTAACGCGCGCCAAGGCGTTCACGACTTCTGCAATGAGGCCATTCGCTACGTCCTACTCTCTGGCGAGGCGGCAATGGTGACGTTCGCCGACCTTCACGCCGTCTCGGCGGCGATGGACGCCAGACTGGATGAACTGAACGTCATTCTGCTCCGGTTGCATCAATCAGTCGCCGACTTGTCCTTGATGGTCGAACAGGACCGCATCATCGGCGCGTATGGTGAGCGGCTCAAAAAGCTGGCGGAGAAATGACGCCGGCATTTCAGCTCTCATGAACGAACTCCTCGCCATCGCATTGGAAAGGCTTGCTGAACACTATCAGGTGAGCGGTGATCGTCTTCGGAGAACGCTCCTCATTCGCGGCGTTGCAGAATTGAGCGCCGCTACCGACCGCAGCAAGCCGGCCACTCCGGAGGATCTCGAACGGACGCTCGCTGCCATGAACACGCAGCTCGGCGAAATCGTCCACAAGTTGCGGAAGCAAGCCGCTGAAATTGATGACGCCCTCCAGCACGCCAACATCGCATTGGCTGTCATTGACCGCGTAACTGTTGGCCTTGCCGCCGACACGAAGAAGCCCCCAACCGATACCCAACCGCTGTGATTCTCAAGCGCACCAAATCACTCAAACGAACGTCCGCCGCGATGGAATGGGTTGGCGGTTACATCAACGAAGTGGAGAAACACAAGGGAGAAGACCTCGCCCAGGTGGGACTCGGCATCGGCAAGAATTACTTCTCCACTCGCCCGGCCGGGCTGCTTACGGCGCACGGATATATCCGCGGCCCGGTGGATGAGATTCGACGACAGACCGCGCCTGATGCGAAAGACCGGACCGCTGTTGCCCACAACAACCGCGCCATCCAGGAATTTGTCCGCCGCCACTGCCGCGCTCAACGGGAGAAGAAAAGGAAAATCATCGCCTTGCGCCTGGTTGCCAGTCTCGACCCGGACAGGGTGCGGGAGATCGTTCGTTACCCGATTGACTTGGACCGATTGCTGGTCGCTGCGATTGAGCGCACCTTCAACGACGTGGCGCACAAGCATTACCCCGGCGACGAGTTGGGCTATATCGTCGGGTTGCACCATGATGCCTTGGACCGCTTGGGCAGACCTCATCTTCACGCGCATATCTTTCTCCTGCCGCAAACCCGCTCCGGCGTCCTCATCAGCGTGAGCAACCATTCGCGTCCGGGTCGCGACGGCAAGTATGTTGACATGCTTTCAGAGACCAAGGGCTTGTTCCACGAAACGGTGATGGATCTGGTCTATTCGACCGCGCCGGTGCGGTACAAACGCTTTGCGACTCAGGAATGGGACGACCTTGCCAAAGAAGTCAGCATGAAGACGGCCGAAGCTGTCGTATCGGGGAGGCAGATGTCTCCCGATCGGACTCGCAAGTATGCCATCAACACGTTCTTGTTTTACGTCAAGAAGACACACGCCGATTGGCTGAAGCGCCGGCTGCAGCAACTTAAGGAGAGGATCGCGGACTTGGAAACCCGAGGGCGCGCAGCATTGGTCGGCACAGTGCGGGAGCTTTATGCCGGGCTGAAAGAACTGGTCCGGCCCAAGTTCGAGGAGCGCCGGCATCTCGCAGGCCAGATCCTCCCGGAATTTCAAAAAGAGCGCGTCACCTGCGTGACGAGCGATTGCCACATGAAGCAAACTCGGACATGTCTTGTGGGGTGGAGAACGGTTGCAAACCGGCGCGCTCGAATCGAAGAGATGCTGGCGGAAATCGACAACCGCCGAATGGCCGCGCGGATTAGCATGTTGAGCGAGTTGGGCATCATTGATCTTCACCTCGCGGCCGCCGGTCTGACCGTCAATCCTCCCGGATGGATGCAGCGACTCGAACTCTGCGTTCGCGGTGACAAACTTCCGAACAAAGGATTGCTCGACCTGAATGATGTGCCGCCGACGATTGAGTCACCCGCGCTCGAACCGGAGTTGCCGGTGGCCGACGCTGAAGAAGGAACACCAACTCTGCCGGTCACGACCAATAATGCGAATCTGCCCATAACGCCCGCGACAGGTCCACGATTAAATCAGTGAGCAGGTCAGAACTGGCCTGTTCCGATCTCGCTCCATTCTGCCGGCGCAGACTTACAATGGAGTAGCGTGGCTGTTTCGAATCAGGCCAAACAAGACTGCGACATGCGAGCGGTCTACATCCAATCGTGGTCGAAAGAGGCTTTCGTGGACGACGAGCCAGCGTGGGTCAACCCATTCCATGCGCAGGTCTTCGGCATCTATACGATGGGTGATTTGAATCCCGAGCCGACCGCTTTTGTTGTGGCATCGAGTCAGAAGGCTGAATCGAATGGCACACGCGTTGTGTGTTGCCAGAATGAAGGCGAACTCCTGAAACAATTCTGGGCGTTCTACAAAGCCAGCCCGCCGGAAACGATAGCGACCTACAACGGGCGCAAGCACGCCGCTCCTTGCCTTTACTGGCGCAGCTCCGTGAACGGCGTCGAAGTCGCCAACCCGGACCTGCTGCATGACCGTTACAGGCCCGGACCGCATGTGGATCTGGCCGACGTGCTCACCTATCACGGGCTTTTGCGAATTCCACCGCTGGCGGTTGTCGCCGCAAACCTCGGCATCGCGATGCCGAGTCTCGCGGAAGGCGAGACGATCCAGCAAATGATCCTGGCCAATCTTGCCGCGCCAAACGGGGCGATGTTGCAGATGCTCGTGAAGAGCGGAATCGAATATGCGCGCGTCGTTTCTCAAGTGGCCGCGCATTGGAGAAAACATTTGCAGCCGACTGCCTATCGATGAAACGCAAAGTGAAAGCTTTCACGCTGGTTGAAGTCATCGTCGTCGTGGCCGTCGCCTTGATTTTGGCGACCGTGATCATCGCCCGCTTCGGGCGCGTCTCCGAGAGCGCCCGCAACGTCGTTATCCACAATTTTCTGAACGATTGCCGGACCGTTTATCTACGGCTCAATTACGGAGACGCACCCGACCATGTCGCCAATACGAACGTCGTCCTGTTCAAGGATTTTGTTGCGGCCAGCACATTGGGCGACGTGCAGGCGCAGATAAACGGGAGCACGCTGACGGTCACCGGCCTGCCGGACAACCTGTTCAAGGACAAACGCACGACGCTTACTGTTAACTACCGGGACAATCTTTATGCTGGCGAGAGCGAGTCCGCTTTCCTGGCCAGAGTGCTTTGGTGACCGTCCTGATGGACGCGCTGGGGTTGCTTTAGAATCGCTGCCGGTAGCGTTGGAACAATTCCTCGATCCGCGATTTCACATTCACGTAGTAGCTCAATTCTTCTCTGAACTTCTGACGTCGATCCCCTTCGAAGGAAAGCCAGTTGAAGCTGCCGATGACGGCAAAGATGTCATCCACGAGCAGAATCTTGGCGTGAGTATCGCCGAACTCTTCGAAGTGAACTCGTTTGTTCTTGGAGGCCAGGTCGGAGAGAAACTGAATGGCTTGTTGGCCGGTATCCTTGCCGGGCCGGGCGTTCCGCTCCTCGCCGATCCCGTAGCCGATGAAGATTTCCACACCACGGTCGGCCAGCGCGCGAATCTTCTGGAGACGCGAATACGTCAGAACCCGGTCGGTGATCCACGGTGAAACAATGAGCAGCCGCTGTTTCGCGGTCTCGAGACTTCGGTTGAAGAGCGGCCGGTGCTCGTGAACTTCGAGGTGGCGCACCTCGATTGAATTCAGGTCCGACTCAGCTTTGGCTTTGTCCGCCTTGAGCTGCTCAATCTGCTTTTTGAGTTGCTGGACTTCTGCGTGGGACGCCCCGTCGCCGAGCGCAGTTTCCTTCTGCTCAATTTTGGACTCGAGAAATCCCACCTTGGCGACGAAGGGTTGGAGCGCGGCGCGGGAAGAGTTGGCTGCGGCAACTTCGCGGCTCTCGACAAAATGCGGCAGGACGGATTCGATTTCCGTCCGGGTTTGCGCCGTGCTTTCCTCGACCTGCTCCAAAATGTGGAGGGACTTCACCCCGTCGTGACGGGCGAACGCCTGAGTGATTTGCTGGTGCGGCCGGCCGTCAATGAAGAACTCCACGTGGATTTCCCTGCCGCGCTCGCTTCGGAACACCAGCATCGTCGATTCCTGGTATCGGCGGAGACGCCGACCCATGCTGGCGAGCGACATCACCTTTTGAACGTTCTTCTCTTTCCGTGCGCCTTTGGCGATGGCTTCGGTGAGGTCCATCGCCGCCAATTCGTGAAATTCAGGCGCACGGTCGGCGGGGAAGGCGCGGATTTCTTTCAGCCCATAGGAACGAACATTTAACCCGGACAAAAGCCGGTCGCGCCGGACCGCCAACGGCTGTCTGGTGATCCCGTCAATGGCGAGCCAGAAGCTTTCGCGAACAGGCTGCACGAGAGCAGCTTTCTTGAGCGCTTCCTGGCCTTTTGTGGTAAGCTGCGCCAATGCCTGTCCTTCATGCGCCGGTCCATAGGAAACGAGATCCGCCGTGATCAGTTCGCCCAATCGTTTCTTCACGAACACTTCGTCCAATCCGAGAAAGCCCGAAAGGTCGGCCAGAGAATTGATTCCTTCGGCGATGGAGCGAAGAAGAAATTCGTTAACCAATCCCAGCGGCTTGGACGCAATCACGATCGCCTCGATGGGAATGACAAAGACCGGCAACGCGACTTGCAGGCAATCAATCAATTTGAATCCAGGCTTCGAGCAATGTCGGCGAGCGATTTCGTGAAGCTCGACCGGCGGGCTGACCTCCTGATGGCCGTTCATGCTGACACCTCCTCCAAATGGCATTCCTGCGGATGCGAAGCGATGTGCCCCAACACTTCCGCCAGCGGGCTGTCGCTCAAATGCCGGCAAAAATCCGCGTCGCCAACAATGCAAAGCCCGTTGCGCCCGCGGGAAAGAGCCACATTGATTCGCTCGCGAGTTTGCAGAAATCCGGCACGCCGTTGCAGATTCGACCGCGTTACGGAAAAAATCGCGAGGTCAGCTTCGCGGCCCTGAAAGGCGTCCACCGTGTTGCATTTGACTTCGGTGTGTTTCCACTCGTGACGCCTTTGTTCAAAAAGATGCTCGATGTGTTCGGTCTGAGCGGCGTAACCGGACAGAATGGCGACGGAAATCGTCTTGGGCAGAGCGCCTCCTTTCGCGCCAGCCTTGAGCGCCTGGGCGAAGAACTCGATGCGCTCGATGATTTTCAGGATTTCCTGCGCTTCAACCACATTGAGAAAGCTCGCTCCGAGGTTGCGCTCCGATTTGTCCTTGAGTTTGGAAGTGGAAAACCAGGCGACCGGCTTGTGAAGCACCTGCGACAGAATCGGACAGCTTTCATTCCTGACGCTCTGAAGCGTGCCCTCATAGAAGACGTTGCTGATGAGATTGCCGATCGGAGCAACCATGCGGTGTTGAGTCGTAAGTTGAACCTGCTGTGTGGCCGGCAGCCCAATCTGAAGCCGCGTGAGCAATGTGTCTCTCAACTGTTGCGCATCCAGGTCGAAGCGCTCGCAAACTTCTCGGTCGTGGAGAGCGGCATCCACGTAAGGCGGAAGCTGCTTGGGATCGCCAACCAGAATCCACTTCTTGCTCTTGGCGAGCGGAACAAATGCCTCGGTTGGCGTCGCTTTCGAAGCTTCATCGAGAATGCACAGGTCAAATTCGCCGAGGCTTTCGTCGGATAATCCGCCCAAGCCGATGCACGTGCCCGCAACGACGTTCTGCGTGGCGAGGATGGCCTCGTAGCAATCGGGGTCTGTGCCAAAGCGTTGACGCCATTCGCCGTTGAGTTCGAGCATTCGCCTGAACCGTTGGTTGGCTTCGGATTTTCCGAGCAACTCTTCCTGGTAAAGAACGAGTTCGGGAAGTTTTTCGTTCTGAAGCGCCTTGCCGTCGTCGCCAAGCTGCTTCAGGTCGTCACGGAGACGTTTCTCTTCCTGGCGCAACCGGGCGATGCGCTGTTGCATCGCCTCGATTTGCTCCTGCACCTCTTCCGTCCGGGCGCGGACCTCGTCGGCAGAAGCTGCGTCGAGGGCGTTTTCGTCCTCCGAATCGTCGTCGGTCAAAACCGTGTGGTCGGTGAAGGCCTTCAACCCGGCGAGATCCGCTTCGTCGCTCTCCTTTTTTCGGAGCACACTGATGAGCTGGCCCAGACGCAGGCCGAGGCGCAACTCCTGAAGATTGACGTTCTGCTTCACGGCGCATTGCTCAATGAAGTGCTCCGCTTTCCTTTGCACCTGTTCGGTCCAGAGACGGATTTTGTTTTGAAGCAGATACGGGTGAACTGACTCGGCGATCTTATCCGCGCGCTGGCCGACGCGAATGATCTGCAGCGGCTGCCCGCTCGTGTCGAGCCGTTCAATCGCGTTGTCCACGCCAATGTGGGTCTGCGAGGTGAGGAGCACGCGCTTGTGGGGGTTGCGACCGAGATACTGGAGAATAAGCTCGGTGATGAACGTGGTCTTGCCCGTGCCTGGCGGTCCGTGCAAGGCGAAGAAATCTTTCGCGGCCAGGGCGCGCTTGACCGCTTCCTGTTTGTCGGGATCAATTTCTTTGAGCAACCACTTTTCCGGCGGGACAACTTCGGCCGTCTGACAGGATTCAGGATGCAGTATGAAATGTTTCAGCTCCGCCCGTGCGGCCTTGCCGAACTGCACCGTGTCCAAAGCGTCCTTCTGCCGCTTGAGCGCCGCCTTGGTCGAGCGCGCGTCAAGGCGCAGTGTCCCCGTGGTCGGAACTCGGTTGTTCGACGGCGCACCTTCAACGTATAGCGTGACCAGTTCTCCTTCGACTGAATCAATGATGCCGCGCAAAAAGCGTTCCTCTCCCAGCGGAACTTCCCAGAATTGTTCGACCGCCGATGAGTCCAGCGCACGTTTCGTGCGAAAGGTAATGCGATTGCCTTCAATGGTTCTGTCCGTGTAGGCCACCGCCTGGTCGCCATCAGCCTGTTCGGTGCGCGCTTGCAGCACGGCAGCCCAGCCGCGGAACAAGGCTTCTTCGGCTTTGCGCAACTCCAGTTCATCGCGGTGCTGTTCGAATTGTTCGCAACCGAGCCGCAGATCGGCGACGAGCTTCTGCCCTTCGCTGGGAACAGGATGCTTGCCGATCTTGAATTCAAAAGGATGTGGCCAGCCTTCCTCTCGGTTCTTGTCCAGGTCTATCGAGGAAGAGGGACGGCGCGCTGAAATGACCACGAGCTCGGCCTTCGAATTCCGGTCCACGGCGACGTGGAATTCCATGTTGACCCCGGAAAGGAGATATTCGCCGTCCGGATATTCCCGCATCCCGTTGTCTTTATTGAGCCGAACGAACTTGCGTAGTGTGCTCCCTCCGTTGATTTCGCGAAGCACCAGCGCCTGGGCGTCGCGGTCGGTGGAGAGGTAATCGTTTTTCTTGAGGCCCGCCAACGCGTTTGTCGTCAGCGTAACGAAGCAACCGCGCCGCTTGCCCGACTGGCGCTGGCGGTTTCGTTGAATCGTCTCAATCTCGGCGAACAGGATTTGCGCATCCGCGGGACGCAGCGCCGGGTCGGGCGAAATGGCGCTTTCGATGATTTCCAGGATTTCCGGCGGCGCTTGGACTTGTGAAAGAGCCACGCGAAGGTCAGCCCATTTTTTCAGCGCCACGGTCGAAAGAAAATCCAGAACGATTGCCCCGAAACTGAAAACGTCCGATGAAGCTGAATAGTTCGGATCGTGGCCGCCCTCCGGTGTGAATGGTTCGTTGACGAAATCCCGCAGATCAAGGTTGTGGTCCAGGAAGTCCCGGTATTTTGCGATCCCGAAATCCGCCAGCCGGATTCTTCCGTCTTCGGTTCGGAGGAGGTCGCCGGGTTTAAGGTCGCGATGAACCACGCCGCGGGAATGGGCAAACGCCAACGCTTCGAGGATGCCTTTGCCGAAAAGTTCGTAAAAGCTGTCCCAATCGCGGATGTTGCTCTTGTCAATACTCGCCTTCAGGTCCTCGCCGCCCCAGTCCAGGACGAGAAAGGGCCGGCTGGTCTGAG
>WBZT01000248.1_pt1 | contig 45815 bp, 47 predicted proteins | sample 5204241 | NCBI WGS metagenome assembly WBZT01 (sample SAMN12344358, study PRJNA552823) | activated sludge metagenome | biome: Activated sludge suspended growth; feature: Nitrification reactor; material: Wastewater; isolation source: activated sludge from nitrification reactor of wastewater... | reverse complement strand
CGGATCGGCCGCCTTGCGGTCGACCGAGACGTCGGGCAGCGGCTGGGTCGCGCGATCGGCCGGTTCGGCGCGCGCGGACGACACGCCGATACGGGCGAAGTCCTGCAGGCCGACGAAGAAGCGCTCCTCGTCGAGGAACATCTGCGTCGGCGCCAGCAACGGGCGCGCCCGGTCGGACTTGAGCAGGTCGTAGCGGCTTTTCAGGTCGCGCCAGAACTCGCCGATCGCTGCGGGAACATCGTGATGCAGGCACACCAGCGTGTCCGGCTTTAGGTAGTCGAACAGGGTTGCGGTCTCCTCGTGGAACAGCGGCAGCCAGTATTCGATGCCGGCCGGCGCGATGCCGTTGGAAACGTCCTTGTAGATCGTCGAGCGCGACGGATCGCCCTCGAACTCCTCGCGGAAGCGCTGGCGGAAGCGCGTGCGTGCCTTGTCGTCGAGCGCGAACTCGCGCGCGGGCAGCAGGCGGATTTCCGGCACCGGATAAATGGTGCGCTGGGTGTCGACGTCGAAGGTCTTGAGCGACTCGATTTCGTCGTCGAACAGGTCGATGCGGTAGGGCACCGCCGAACCCATCGGGAACAGGTCGATCAGGCCGCCGCGCACGCTGTATTCGCCCGGGCTCACCACCTGCGTGACGTGGGCGTAGCCGGCCAGGGTCATCTGGTTGCGGAAACCTTCGACATCCAGCTTCTGCCCCTGCTTGAGGAAAAAGGTGTAGGCAGCGAGATAGGCCGGCGGCGCCATGCGGTACAGCGCCGTCGACGCCGGCACCAGCACCACGTCGCAGGCGCCGCGCTGGATGTCGTAGAGCGTGGCGAGCCGCTCGGAAATCAGGTCCTCGTGCGGCGAGAACGAATCGTAGGGCAGGGTTTCCCAGTCGGGCAGCACGCGCACCGCAAGTTGCGGCGCGAACCAGCGGATCTCGTCCTGCAGGCGCTGGGCGTCGAGGGGGTTGGCGGTGACGACCGCCAGCAGGCGGCCGGGTTGCGCGATCCGGGACAGCCAGAGTGCGTCGCTGGCGCCGGCCAGCGGCGGCAGGTCGAGCTTTGATCCGGGTTTCGGCAGGGCAAGGGTGTCGAGCGAAGAGGGCAGTGCGGGCATCAGGGTGGGGCCGGGACAGCAAAAGAGACGGGCGCCGGCGTTCCGCAGCCGGCAACCTTTCGATCACGAATTATAAGTCAGCAGGCGGGCCTGGCCTGCCAAGGGATCATTTCGTGCTGCCGACGCCTTCGATCTTCTCGCCGACGTCGCGCACCACCTGGCCCGTCTTGCGCGCAACGGCCTTGGCGCCGGATTTGGTCTTCTCGACGACTTCCTTGACTGCCTGACCGGTTTTCTCGACGGCTCCCTCGACGGCGCGGGTGGTGCGCTCGACCTTGCTGTCGGGCGCGGCGGATTCTGCAGGGCGTGGTTCGACGGGGGCCGGGGTGGCAGGCACCGCGTCGACCACCGGCGCCGCGCCGTTGCGCGGTTCGCTCCCCCCCGCAAGGGCGGGTGCTGCCAGGGCGAGGCAGGTGCAGAAGGCGATCGAGCGGACTGCGGCACGTGATTGCATGACAACTCCAAGACTGTGCATCAGGCGAAAGTGTACGCCCGATCGCACGCCCCAGTGTGACGAAGCAGGGAATCGGCGGCCGCGGCCATGGCAACACCCTTCAGCCGGCGCATGCCGCGGCCGTTGACGGTCGGGTGGCCGCCGCCGGGGCAGGCACGCGCGTGTCCGCAAGTGCGGGCCATACATGGGGACGAGACTTGGCTGCACTTCCAGGGCAAACGTTGTCACATGCCGCATTTCGCGGTCGCAAGGTGCTGATCGTCGATCGCCATCCGGCGGTGCGCTCGTCCTTGCGCGAACTGGTTTCCACCCTGGGCGTGACCTCGATCCACATGGCCGAATCGAGCAATGCGGTGAAGCGCCACGTCGGCGGGCAGCGCTTCGACGTCATCCTGTGCGACTACCTGCTCGAAGCGCACAAGGACGGGCAACAACTGCTGGAGGAATTGCGCCACACGCATGCCATTCCCTTGTCGACCATCTTCATGATCGTGACCGGCGAACGCGCCTACCAGAGCGTGGTGTCGGTGGCCGAGCTGGCGCCGGACGACTACCTGATCAAGCCGTTCACGCCCGAGCATCTGGCGCAGCGTCTGCACAAGGCGCTCGAGAAAAAGCACGCGTTCCACATCGCGCACGAACTGATCGAAGCAGGCAAGCCGCGTGGGGCGATCGACGAATGCGACCGCATCGCCGAGTTCCACAGCCGGTTCGTGCTCGATGCGTTTCGACTCAAGGCGGAACTGCTGGTCGCGCTCGGCGAACAGGATGCAGCCGAAGCGCTATATCGCAGGATTGTCGAGTTCAAGGCAGTGCCCTGGGCGCGCATGGGCCTCGCCTGGGTGCTCTTCCGACAGGGCGAACTCGACGCGGCGGAAGAAGCGGCCAAGGCGGTGATCGCTGAAAAGCCCGAGTTCATGTCGGCGTACTCCTTCCTTGCCGAAGTGCAGGAGGCCAAGGGCGAAGTCGACGCGGCGCTCGGCACGCTCGATCGTGCCACGGTGCACTCGCCGAACAACGTGGCACGGCTGCGCAAATTGGGCGAACTGGCTGTCGGGGCGCGCGAACTCGACAGGGCGCGCCGTGCCTTCGACAAGGTACTGGAGCGCGCCGGCGATTCCGACATCCTGAAACCCGACGACTTCGCCAACGCCGTGCGCGTCGCGGTGGAGCAGGGCGCGATCAGCGACACCGAGAAATACATCCAGACGCTGCGCCGCCGTTTTCGCGGGCGATCGGATGGTACCTTCGTCGCCGATCTGCTGGACAGTGTTTGCCTCGCGAAACGCGGGCAGCATGCGGCGGCGCGTACGTGCCTGCTCAAGGCGCTGGATGGTTGTGCCGCGCTCGGCGATGCCGTGTCGCCGCAACTGATGATGGATCTCGCGCAATCATGCCTGATGCACGAAATGAACGATTCCGCGCTGGCGATGCTGGAAAAGCTCGACGGTGCCGGCGTCACGCTGCGGCCCGGCCTGGTCGAGGTGCTCGACCGGCACCGGCGCAAGGCGGAATTCGAACCGGGCGAAGCGGCACAGGCGCCGGCCTCGCCGGCCGCGCCAGACGTCGCCGGAACGCGGGCTGACGGCGCCGCCCGTGCGACAGCGGCCGTGAGCGCCGGCAAGGCGGACAATCGGGAGGCGCGGGATCATTTCGACGTCGCGGCGCTGCCCGCCAGCGTACGCACGCTGGCCGCCGCATCCAATGCGGCGGAGCGCAATTTCGAAGCAGCCGGCAAGACCGTCGCCACGCTGCTCGACCTGATGAAGCAGGGCGTGGCGGGCAGCGCGAACGATCACGCCTGCATGCGCACGATGCTGCGGCGCATGTTCCTGGCGCATTCGCGCCACCCGACCACGGTGCTCTACCACAAGGAATATGCCGCCCTGCAGGCGAAGAACGCGACGCCCGCCTGAGCCGGCGAGCGATCAGCGGTCGAGTTCGGTGTACTTGCGGCTGCTGCCGTAGCTTGCATCCACCGGATACTTCTGCGCGTTCTTCAGCATCTTGGCGCGCAGCGCATGCGCGAGGTCGATGCCGGCACGGTCGGCAATCAGCAGCAGGTAGGCCAGCACGTCGGCGCACTCGTCCTCGAGCGCGATGCGCATCGCGACGTCCGACGGCAGTGCGTCGATCTCGGGGTCCGGCTTCCACTGCGTGAGTTCCAGCAGTTCTCCGGCTTCGAGGTTGAGCGAAACGATGAGGTTGCGCAGCGTGTGGAACTGCGACCAGTTGCGGTCGTCGCGAAAGCGGGTGACGAGTGCGGTGAGGTCCGCGATGCTGGTTCGGTCCATGGACGGATCGTACCAGCATCGATAGTCAGGCGTGATGGCGCAGGATCTGGACCGGAATGCGGCGCGGGCCGAAACAGCCATCGTAGGGGCCATAGCGCCCCGCGATCGCGGCACCGCAGTGGCTGCAGGTGCCCTCGGGCGTGACGCGGTAGTCGAGCAGGTCGTACCAGTCGCGCACGATTACCGGCTTGCCGCAGTCCGGGCAGAACGTGGTGCCGCCGGTCTTGTCGTGCACGTTGCCGGTGTAAACGTAATGCAGCCCGTTCGCGAGGGCGATGTTGCGCGCCCGCGTCAGCGTGGCGGGCGGGGTGGGCGGCACGTCGTCGAGCTTGTAGTCCGGGTGGAAGGCCGAAAAGTGCAATGGCACGTCGGCGCCGAGATCGCTCATCACCCACTTTGTCAGAGCGTCGAGTTCCGCGTCGGAATCATTGCGGCCCGGGATCAACAGCGTCGTGATCTCCAGCCAGACGGACGTCTCGTGCTTCAGGTAACGCAGGGTGTCGAGCACCGGGTCGCGATGTGCGCCGGTGAGCTTCACGTAGAAATCGTCGGTGAAAGCTTTGAGGTCGACATTCGCCGCATCCATTTTTGCGAAGAACTCGCGTCGCGGCCCGGCGTGGATATAGCCGGCGGTCACCGCGACGGTCTTGAGGCCGAGCGCGTGGCAGGCATCGGCGGCATCCATCGCATACTCGGCAAAGATCACCGGGTCGTTGTAGGTGAAGGCAACGCTGCGGCAGCCGTGTTCGGCGGCGGTGCGCGCAATCTCCTGCGGGCTGGCTGCGTCCATCAGGCGGTCCATGTCGCGCGACTTGGAAATGTCCCAGTTCTGGCAGAACTTGCAGGCGAGGTTGCAGCCCGCGGTGCCGAACGAGAACACGCTGGAACCCGGCAGGAACTGGTTGAGCGGCTTCTTCTCGATCGGGTCGATGCAGAAGCCGGAACTGCGGCCATAGGTCGTCAGCACCATGGCATCGTTCCTGCGTCCCCGAACGAAGCAGGCGCCGCGTTGTCCTTCGTGCAGGCGGCAGTCACGCGGGCACAGATCGCACTGGATGCGTCCGTCGTCGAGCTTGTGCCACCAGCGCGCAGGCCACGATTCGCTGTCCGTAATGGGTTCGTCCATGGTCACTCGGCCTCCGATTCCTTGAACTTGCGTACCTGATAGCGCGCCAGCATCACGTCCGGCCCCCAGAAATCGGCGGGCAGCCCTGCCTTGCGCTTGAGGTGTCCCATGAAGTCACGGACGTCGGGCAGCATTTCCCAAACCTGCGGCAGGAATGTGGATTGACGGCAGCCGCTCGAGAAGATCACGCCGTCGATGCCCGGCCGCAGTTGTGCGAGCGCATCGGCCTCGCTGGTGAACTGCATGAACTCGGGCTCGCTCAGCACCGATACCTCGACGTCGACAGCGGCCAGTTCATCGCGCCCAAGGGGCATGAACCGCGGATCGCGGAACGCGGCGTTCACCGCATTGCGATCGACGTCGTCGCGCAGCGCGCGCACCGCGGAAAGCGTGCCGATGCACCCGCGCAGTTGGCCCGCCTCGGTCAGCGTGACGAAACTCGCGCCAACGTCGGACAAGTCCGGATGATCGGGCACCGGGCCGGTTTCGCAGCCCAACTCGCGCGCGATTGCCGCGCGTGCGCGGGCGAGCAGGACGGCCCCGATCGCGCGGTCGCGCTCTGCCGGCTCGGAGGCGGCGGCGCGTTCAGTCATCGCGGCGTACCTCGCAGAAAGCAAACGATGCGTAACCGACGACGCGCGAACGATCACCTGCGGTGTCGCCGGAATTGCGCGCATCGATCAGGTGCGGCGTCAACCCGCGACGTCGCGCGCAGAGCAGCAGGCCGTTAAGCGGTGTGGCGCCACAGGCGTGTTCGTGGTCGATGTCGCCGCGCAATGCCAGCACGTCAGCAACCGTTGCGCTGTCGAGTTCGCGCGCTTCGCGATAGGGGTGGAAATGGGAGAGGTCGGTGCTGACGACGATCAGGGTTTCAGCGCCGCCCCACACCGCATCGATCGCTTCGGCGACGTCCTCGGGCCGTACCATTCCAACCGCGAGCGGAAGCAGCGAGAACTCGCCGATCACGCGTTGCAGGAACGGCAACTGCACCTCCAGGGAATGCTCCGCTGCATGCGCGGCGCGGCTCCCCACCACCTGGGGCAGCCTTTCGATACGTGCCGCCAGCTCGGTGTCGACCGGCACGCCGCCGAGCGGTGTTTCGAAGATATCGACGTTCGGCAGCGCCAGACCGCGCACAGCCACGCGATGCGTCGGCCCCAGCAGCACGACACGCCGGATGGCCGCATGACGGCCTTCCAGCAGCCGGTAGGCTGCGGCTGCCGTTGCGCCGGAATAGACGTAGCCGGCATGCGGGACTGCGATGGCCTTGATCGACGCGGCGTCGAACGGCGGCCGCGGCGCGCTGCCGAGCAGGGTATCGACCTCCTCGCCCAGTTCGAGTGCGTCGGCCGGGTAGAACATGCCGGCCACGGCCGCCGGCCTGATGGCTGCATCGTTGATCTCTGGATTCATGGTCGCAAGGCGGGACTGCGCCCACCGGTTTCAAGGTTCACCTTCAGTATAGGCCGGGCTCCTGCGTGCGTAGCGGATCGAATCCGCGCCCGCGCGTGGGGCCGGGGTCAGGCGCTGCGGAGAAGGAAGAGCGCGGTGCCCAGGCCCAGCGCGGCCGTGACGAAACCCGGTACGACACTCATGGCGAGTTGTCTGCCGCCCGCCGCGAGCACGAGGCCGGACTTGAAGACCAGGTTCGCCACGATGGCAAGACAGATTGCGATGATCGCCGGATCGCCGGCGAGCTTGTCCATCGCGTTCAGCCGCAAGGTCGAAAGCGTGATGGCATCGACGTCGGTCAGGCCGCTGACCAGGGCGACCGCATACAGGCCCCTGGGGCCGGCCAGATCGGAAAGCCACGCCGCCGCAACGAGCACGACCGCAAAGAGCGCACCGAACGACAGCGCGGCGCGCAATTCCGTCGGGTTGCGGACTTCGGGCATGGGCAGCTCGCCGTCGCCGACCAGGCGCACCCAGCGCCAGACCACATAGACAAGGCCGCAAGCCAGTCCGCCGCCGAGGACGATGGCAAAACCCGCTGCCAACTGCGGTGCGATGACGGCACAGAGGACGCCGACGCGCACCAGCATGGTGAGATTGGCGAGCAGGATCACCATCGTCGACGTCGGTACGACCTTCTCCGTCTCGTGCGCCTGCCGCGCGAACACCATCGTCGTGGCGGTGCTCGAGACCAGCCCGCCGAAGATGCCGATCAGCGGCGCGCCGTGCCGGGCGCCGACCAGGCGCAAGGCGCCGTAACCGGCCAGGCTGACGCCCGATATCAGCACCACCATCAGCCATATGTGGTACGGATTCCACGCATCATAGGGGCCGAAATTGCGGTCCGGGAGCACGGGCAGGATCACCACCGACAGCACGGCGAACTGCAGCATCGAGATCCAGTCGCGCTGCGTCACGTGGGTGGTGATGCCGCGCAGTTCGGTCTTGAAATAGAGCAGGGCGGTCACGCCCACCGCGATCATCGCTGCGAGCTGGGCCTCGTCGTACCAGATCAGCGCGCCCAAGCCATAGCAGACCAGTAGGGCGACCACGGTTGTCGTACCGGGATCGTTCGGGTCGGGCTGGCGCACGTAGGCGGATACGATGCCGGCGGCAACGGCGAGCAGTCCGACGGCGATCAGCCAGGTTCCGCCACTGATCTCGGCCAGCATCGTGCATAGCGTGCCGAGCAGCGCGGCCAGTGCGAAAGTGCGCAATCCGGCCTTGGCGGACGGCGTGCGTTCGCGCTCCATGCCGATCAGCAGCCCGATGGCGAGGCTGGTGAGGAAGTTGCGCAGCGGCGCCGGCAGCCATTCGTCGATCATGGGTCGATTCTATCCGTCGCAGGCTACAATCCGCGCATGTCGCGTCATTTTGCCCTCGTTCCGGCCGCGGGAAGCGGCGCCCGCATGGGCCACGAGAAACCCAAGCAGTACCTGCCGCTGGCGGGCCGGCCGCTGATCTTCCACACCCTTGCCACGTTGTGCCGCCATCCGCGCATCGAGCGTGTGTTCGTGGTGCTTTCGGTCGACGATCGCCACTGGGACGCGCTCGACACGCGCGAACTCGGGCCCAAGCTCGCGCCGCTGTTTTGCGGTGGCGCGACGCGGGCCGACAGTGTTGCGCATGGGCTGCGTGCCGTCGCGGACGACGTGGCGCCCAACGACTGGATGCTGGTGCACGATGCGGCCCGCTGCTGCCTTGCTGCCTGGCACCTCGACAAGCTGATGGACGAGCTTGGCGAGGACGAAGTCGGCGGGCTGCTGGCGATGCCCGTGGCCGACACCCTCAAGCGTGCCGACGAGCGCGGTCGCGTGTCGGCCACGGTTGCGCGCGAACGTCTGTGGCAGGCACAGACGCCGCAGATGTTCCGCTACGTGATGCTGCGCCGCGCGCTCGACCACGCGCGCGACGTGACCGACGAAGCCTCGGCGATCGAGGCGCTCGGCCTGCATCCGCGGCTGGTGGCGGCAGACGCCACCAACCTGAAAGTCACCTTTCCCCTCGACCTGCAGCTCGCGGAATGGATCCTGCGACAGCGAGAAGGTGGTGCAACATGAGCGAGGGCGCGCCCATGTTTCCATTCCGCATCGGCCAGGGCTTCGACGTGCATGCCCTGGTGCCCGGTCGGCGGCTGATCCTCGGCGGCGTCCACATACCGTTCGAGCTGGGCCTGCTCGGCCACTCCGATGCCGATGTGCTGCTCCATACCGTCACCGACGCAATCCTCGGTGCCGCCGGCCTGGGCGACATCGGGCGGCATTTTCCCGATACTGACGTGCGCTTTGCCGGCGCCGACAGCCGCGTGCTGCTGCGCGAGGCCATGGCGGTGGTGCGCGCGGCGGGCTTCGAAGTGGTGAATGTAGACGCGACGATCATCTGCGAGCGGCCGAAGATCCTGCCGCATGTCGCGCAGATGGCGGCCAACATCGCCGCGGACCTCGGCGTCGCATCGCCGGCAATCAACATCAAGGGCAAGACGACCGAGAAGCTCGGCTTCACCGGCCGCGGCGAAGGGATTGCCGCGCAGGCGGTGGCGCTGCTGGTCCGGCGCGGCACGTGACGCCTGCTGCCGCGTCGGGCACTGCCGGCGCGCGAAGCGGGCGCCGGCGCGTGTTCTTCGCGCTGTGGCCGGATGCGGTGACTGTCGATTCGCTCGACGCGCTGGCGCGTAGCGCACACGCGGCGTTTTCCGGTCGGCGCATGCGTCGCGATACGCTGCACATGACCCTGGCGTTCATCGGCGAGGTGGATGCGTCGCGCATCGCCGATCTCCTCGCTGCAGCCGGCCGTGTGCCGCTGCCCGAGGCGTTCTCGATGCGCATCGATCAAGTGCGTTGCTGGCGCCACAACCGCATCGTCTGGTGCGGCCCGTCGGCAATGCCGGCACAACTCGAAGCGCTGGCCGCGTCGCTCGCCGGAGCACTCGATGCGGTCGGCTTCCGGCTCGAGGCGCGTGCCTTCGCTGCGCATGCCACACTGCTGCGCCACGCCGATTGCAGGCGCGACGCGCCGCCGTTCGACGCCTTCGATTGGCGGGTTGCGGATTTCGTGCTGGTGGAATCGAACCTGACGGCGGCCGGCGCCCGTTACTCGGTGATCGGGCGCTGGCCGCTGGCGAGCATGCCTCAGAGGTAGATGCAACCCTCGAGCTGGGTGGCGATCTGCTTCTCGGTCGCCATGGTGTAGTCCTTCTCGAAGCGGTCGGTGACCAGATTCGACGTGACCGAGTCGAGCGAATCGTTGAGCAGGCCCATCATCGACGGCGGGGCGACGAGGATGGCACGCTTGTAGGCATTGCTGTTGCGCCCGTGGGTCAGTTCACGTGCAAGTTCCTGCGCGAAAACGCGGGCTTCATGTTCCTTGGGCTGCATGTGGGGCGCCATCGCGCCCCGACCCGCCGTGCCGGCCATGCTGCCCGGCCGATCGGTAACCAGTTCGGCGTTTTTCTGCCGGCTTTCCGGGTGGTGGATCTCCTTCATCAGCGCCAGTCCTCGATTCGGGCCTTCGTTGGCGAACAACTTGGCACGACTTGCGTTGGCGACAAGAATCCACGTGGTTTGAGCCATATGTGAACCTCCGGATTGTCTGGGTCGAATTGACGATGAGGAATCGGGCGATTGCCCAATCTGAGCTTAGACCCATGTGCGGCGGGTCGCAATGGCCGGAGTCGGGTGTTGCCGGGGCGCCGGTCTGGAACCCGCATGGATGCTTGGTCTTCGGCAGGGATGTCCTGCAGGGGGCATGACGTGGCCCTCACGGCAAGGACCTTTATGAACCCCAGCATCCATGCGGGTTCTGGCCGCGTGCTGCAGCAGGGAGTCGAACTCAGGCCGGTTCGGCTCGATTCCGCATGTGATCGGCGAGTCCGGCCATGGCTTCGTAGAGGCGGCTGCGGATGAATTCGTCTGCGACCTGCTCTTGCAGCGCCTGGCGCATGCACAGCAGCCATTCGTCGCGTTCCTGGGCGCCGATCGAGAACGGCAGGTGGCGCGCGCGCAGGCGCGGATGGCCGTTGCGCTGCACGTAGAGATCCGGTCCGCCGAGCCAGCCGGAGAGGTACATGAACAGCTTTTCCTCCGAGCCGGCGAGGTCGGTCGCGTGCAGCTTCCTGACGGCGTAGGCCTCGGGCAGCGTATCCATCAATTCGTAGAAACGGCGCACCAATGCGCGCACCGTGGCTTCGCCGCCGATGAGTTCATAGGGCGTCGCTTGCGGCGCCTGCGCGGGTGGGTTGTGCGACATGCCGGGAATCCTTTTTGAACGATTTGCGACGCGGCTCACGCGTCTTGTGCATTGTGCCGCAAGGGCAGCAGGATCTGTGCCGCAAGGCCGCCGCCGTCACGCGGCAGAAGCTGAAGCTCGCCGCCATGTCCGCGCACGATGCGATCGACGATCGCCAGGCCGAGGCCCGAGCCTTTGGCGTCGGAGCGCGCCGCTTCGAGGCGCGTGAACGGGCGCTTCATACGCTCCACCTGATCGGGCGGGATGCCCGGCCCCCGGTCGAGAACAGCGAGGCGCACCTGTTCGCCGACGACATCCAGCGTGACTTCGATCGGCTGTTCTTCGCCGGCGTAGCGCAGGGCGTTGTCGATCAGGTTGGCGAGCACGCGCCGCAGCGCCTGCTCGCGGCCGGCGATCTGCGGCGTATCGGATAGGCGGATCGTCAGTGGCATGCCGCGCTTGAGGTAGGGCTCGCCGACCGCCGCGACCAGTGCGGCGAGGTCGATGGCCTGCGCGCTTTCCGGGCTGCGCGATGGATCGTCGTGGCGTGCGAATTCGAGGAACTGGCCGATGATGCGGTCCATCTCCTCGATGTCGCTTTCCATGCCTTCGCGCGTAAGGTCGTCGGCGTCGGACATTTCGATGCCCAGGCGCAGGCGTGCGAGCGGCGTGCGCAGGTCATGCGAGATGCCGGCGAGGATCAGGGCGCGGTCGGCTTCCTGCTGCGCCAGGTTGCGCGACATGCGGTTGAAGGCGCGCGCCACCGTCGCAAGTTCGGTGGGGCCGGATTCGTCCAGCGGCGCCGGGGTTTCCGCGCGGCCGACCGCGCGCGCCGCAGCGGTCAGCGCTTCGAGCGGATGCGTGACGCGAAACACGATCAGGTAGGCGCCGGCGAGCGAAAGCGCGAGCGCGGCGAGCCCCCAGCCCAGCCATTCGAGCGGGAAGGCGCGCTCGAAGCGCTCGCTTGGCAGCACGAGCCAGTAGTCGTCGTCCTCGATGTGGAAGCTGACCCAGAAACCCGGTTCGCCATCGACTGCACTGGCGAAGCGCGTGTCCTCGCCGAGCTGGGCGCGCACCTTGGCGGCCAGCAACTGCAACACCGGACGGTCGGGCAGCGGCGTCAGTAGGTCGTCGGGTTCGGTCGGATAGACGCGAATGCCTTCGCGATCCGACAACTCGAGCAGCAGTTCGCGCCGTGCGCCCGGCACGGCGCTCACCAGCGCGGCACGCGTCAGGTTGACGATGCTGATGACGGTTTGCGCGCCCTGCAGGGCGCGCGGTTCGCGTTCGTAGGAAGAATAGATGCGGAACCATGCCAGCACTGATACCAGCATCAGTGCCGCGATCAGCAGGAAGGTGCGCCAGAGCAGCGTGCTCGACGCGAGCCGGATACGCTGCAGGGGCCGGTGCAATTCGTTCAGTGCTTCGTGCCGTCGGGCACGAAGACGTAGCCGAATCCCCAGACGGTCTGCAGATAGCGCGGCTTGGCCGGATCGTCCTCGACCAGCTTGCGCAGGCGGGACATCTGGACATCGATCGATCGATCGAAGACTTCGTACTCGCGGCCGCGTGCCAGCTCCATCAGCTTGTCGCGCGAGAGCGGCTGGCGCGGATGCTGCAGCAGCGTCTTGAGCAGGGCGAATTCGCCGGTCGTGAGCGGCTGGTCGACGCCACCGCGCGTCATCGAGCGGGTGGCCAGATTGACCGTCACGTTGCCGAACGAGACCAGTTCCTCTTCCACCGTCGGCGCGCCCGGTGGAACGGCGGGCCGGCGGCGCAGCACGGCGGCAATGCGGGCCACCAGTTCGCGCGGATTGAAAGGCTTGGGCAGGTAATCGTCCGCGCCCATCTCGAGCCCGACGATGCGATCGACCTCGTCGCCCTTGGCAGTGAGCATCAGGATGGGAATGTCGGCCGCCGTGCCGGCATTCGCACTGCGCAGCCGCCTGCAGATCGAAAGACCGTCCTCGCCGGGCAGCATGAGGTCGAGCACGATCAGGTCGAAGTGCTCGCGATTGAGCGCCCGGTCCATCTGCGGGGCATCGCCGACGACCTTGACCGCGAAACCGTGTTCGGTCAGGTAGCGGTTGAGCAGTTCCCTCAATCGTAGGTCGTCGTCGACCACCAGGATGCGTTTCTTCTCTTCAGACATGTGCCTATGGTACCGTCATCGGACGAAAGCCTGCACGCGGCACGGTTTCCGGATGTTTGCAGGACATGGTCCGGTTACAAAGACTTACACTGCGCGGCGGGCAGCTCATAGTCTGCTTACACGGCCGGCCGAGCATTGTGCGAAAGGCTCACCGGCATTTCGAGACGACCGGTTGAAGCAGAATCTTAACAGGGCACGGAAGGGTCGCTACAATCGGTCCGCCCGCGGATTGCGGGCATTGAAAGGCGAATTCGAACGCGATGGCTGCAGACTCGACTCATGGTACTTCCAGGCGGCGCGCCCTGTACGGGCTCGTCGCGCTGGCGGTTTGCGGTTTTCTCGCTGCGGGGGACGTTCTGGCCGAGCGTGGCCGGGACGGGCGCGGCGGCGATCGGTTCGCGGACCGGTTTTCTTTTCCCGATCGCGGGCGCGCTCGGGACGAGCGCGAAACAATGCGTGACGAACGGCGCCAGCGGCGCCTGTCCGACGAGCAGCGCCAGCAGCTCAGGCGCGACATCGACGAAGCCGGTCGCGACATTTATCGGCGGCCGCGGCGCTTTCGCGACGAGTAGCCGTTCGCTGCACCACACCAACAGGCATTTCGCGCGAGGCCGGTATGGCGATCGAGATGAAGAAAGTGAGTTCCGGCAAGTTGCGCGCGATCGGCTATGACGCCGGCGGACGCGTGCTGCAGGTCGAGTTCGACGACGGCAGGGTGGTGCAGTACCAGGGTGTCGGGCAGGAGGCCTGGCGCCGGTTATCGACGTCCGGCTCGATGTCGAGCTATTTCCGCGACAACATCGAGGACGAATTCACTGCCCGGCGCCTGCGCTGAGCGCGCTCAGGCACTGGCGGGCTGGCAACTGCGGAAGTAGCGCTGGATCAGTTCGTCGGCGTCCTCGCCCTGGGCTGCGGCGACCTCGATCGTGGTCGTCGTCGTCGCCCAGAAGTAATGCTTGCGGAACCACTGCCGCAATTCTCCCTGTTCGCTGTCGATGTTGCCGGTCCGGCCGCATTCGATCAGGTGCTGGATCGCCTCGTCGGCCAGCGGCGTCTTGTCGGTGATCAGGCCGTTGCGTTCGAAGAAGTGCATCAGCCGGCCCACTTCGAGTGCGACGATGCGCTCGGGATTGAGGCGGATCTCGTTGAGGATGCGCTCCAGCGTGGCGCCGTGCTCGGCCGGCAACTCGTAGGCGTCGAGAACGCTTTCGATCCACTCGCCGAGCTGGCGGCAGATGCGGTTCGGGCCGACGGCCGTTGCTGCGGTCGTCTGGAAATCGAAGGTCTTCATGGCGTGTCCTTGCGGCAATTTCAGGCAGCAAGCTGCTCGAGGTTTGCGTCGATCAGCGGCAGCCAGAGCGTGACGATGGTTCCTTTGCCGAATTCACTCTGCACATCGACGCTGCCACCGTGCAGCTCGATGATCTCCTGGACCAGCGCCATGCCGAGTCCGGTGCCGGGAATGTTCCCGGAAGGGTCGGCACGGAAGAACCGCTCGAACACGCGCGCAAGCTGCTCGGGTGTCATGCCGATGCCTTCGTCCCTGACGCGAATGCCGAACATCGGCCGTCCGTTGCGTGTGTCCTCCAGCGTGCTCAGCTCGATGTTGCCGCCGTAGGGCGAATACTTGTAGGCGTTGGACAGGACATTGGTCAGCGCCTGCTGAATCTTCTCGTGATCCACGTTGAGTTGCGGCAGGTTCGCGTCGTCGACCACGCGCACACGCCGCGCGTCGTTCGATACGAGCAGCGAGGCGACGGTGTTCTCGATCACGGGACGGATCGGCTGCACGCGGCGGCGGAAATCCTTGCCCGCGCGGGCCTCGATGCGCGCGAGGTCGAGCAGCTCGTTGACCAGGTTGATCAGCAGCTGGGCCTGGCGATGGATCGTGTCGAGCAGGCGGCGGCGCGTGGCTTCGTCGTAGTCGCGCTTGAGCAGCAGCTCGGCGAAACCGAAGATCGATGCCATCGGTGTGCGCAGTTCGTGCGCTGCGGTGCTGAGGAACTCGCTCTTCATGCGATCCACTTCGGCCTCACGCGTGATATCGCGGAAATAAAGCACCTTCTCGTGCTGATCGGATTCGGAAAGCCGCACGTTGCGCTCGACGATGCGACGCTCGGGGCTGATCAGGAACAACGTGCTGACACCGAACTGGCGCGATTGCTCGCCGCTGGTCGCCTGCAGGGCGATGGCTTCCGCGAGCGCTTCGGACAGCGGGACGTAGGGCTGCGAGGGATCGCACAGCGCTGCCATGCGGATGTCGAACTCCGCCTCCGAAAGGCCGATCACGTCGTCGAGCTCCATGCCGGTCATTCTCAGGAGCGCGGGGTTCGCGATGGTGAGGCGCCCCAGTTCGTCGAAGGCGGCAAAGCCGTCGGACGACAGCGAGAAGACCGCATCGAGGCGGTGGGTGCGGATCATCAGCGTCTGTTCCGATTCCATGCGCTCGCTGATGTCGTTCTGCACGCCGACATAGTGCGTGGCACGCCCGTTCCCATCGAGCACTGGCGCGATCGACAGTTCGTTCCAGAACGGCGTGCCATCCTTGCGGTAGTTGCGCAGGACGACCGTGCACGGCTGGCTGGCTGCGATTGCGACGCGCAACTCCTCGAGTGCCGGCTGGTCGCCGTCGAGGCCCTGGAGGAACCGGCAGTTGCGTCCGATGACTTCGTAGGGGCTGAAACCGGTGATGCGCTCGAAGGCCGGATTTGCATAGATCAGCGGCTGGTTCGGCAGCGTCATGTCGGAGATCACGATGCCGTTGCCGGACGATTCGAGCGCCCGTTCGCGCAGCAGCAGTTGGGCTTCGGCCATCTTCTTCTCGGTGATGTCGCGCACCGTGCAGGTGTAGAGCGCGTGGTTGCGCTCCCGATAGCGGCTGATCGAAAGCGCGACCGGGAAGCGCGTGCCTTCATGCCGCTCCGCCACGACCTCGCCGTGGAACGATTCGGTCGTGCCGGCAGCCGACGAACCGGCAAACATCTGTTCGCCCAGCCACTGTTCCGTGACGTCCGGGACGAGGCACTCGATCGACAGGCCGATCGCCTGGTCTTCCTCGTAGCCGAAGATGCGCGTCGCAGCGCGACTGAAGGACGTAATGCGACGGTTCTCGTCGAGCGTGATGATGCCGTCCGCGACGGTGTCCAGGATGGTGCGCAGGCGCGATTCGGACAAGCCCAGTTCGCGCGTCATGTCCTTGGCCAGCTGGTGGGCGCGCCGGCTCATCGTCGTCAGCGAGCGGGCGATGAAGAACAGGGCCAGCGTGACGGCGAGTCCCAGCAGCGGGATGATCCATGCCGCGCTGAGTTCGCTGGTTGCCTCGATGGCGGGTGCAGAACGAACACGGAACGACCAGAGGCGGCCTGCAATCTCGACCGTGCGCGTTGTCATCAGTGACGGGTCATCCAGCGCCTCGATGCCGGGGGTGGCGAAGAGCAGGGATTCGCGGTCGGTCGATTGGCCGTCGAAGATCTCGATTCCAACCCGCTCGCCGAATCCTTTCAGCAGGCTGCCGAACAGGTCATGGGCACGGTAGGGGCTGTAGACGTAACCGAGCAGGGCTTCGCGCCGTTCCTCCACCGTGCCGTGCGGCATCGTCCGGCGATAGACGGGGTAGTAGAGCAGCATGCCGGGCTGGACATCGTGCTTGCCTTCCTGGACCAGCGTCACCCTGCCGGACATGGCGGCAAGGCCGCTGTCCCTGGCGCGGCTCATGGCCTCCTGCCGCACCGGCTCAGAGAACATGTCAAAGCCGAAGGCCCGCAGATTGCGGCCCGAGAAGGGTTCGAGGTAGATGATGCTGGTGTATTCGGCGCGCTCGCCGGCCGGTCGTATCGCGTAGTCGGCAAAGCCCTCGCTGCGGATGGCATCCTCATGTTCGGCCCTGTCCTCGGCACGGATGCGCTTCGAGAATCCGACGCCGAGCACGCCGGGATAGTTGCGGTCGAGGTCGAGCGCCGCGATGTACTGCTTCCATTCGTTGCGGTCGACTTCAATCTGCGAATCGAACAAGCCCGCGCCGCCCCTGAGCACCATCTCGTGGGCAATCAACCGGCGCTGCAGCAGGTTCTGAATCTGATTCACTTCGTTGTTGAAGCGCTCGCGCAAGTTGGTCTGCGCCGCACTGAGGAAGAAGAGCAATGTTGCAAGCGACGTAATCGTGCCGATCACCAGCACCATCCAGGCCGCGTTGCGCCCGATCACCGGCCGCAGGCTGCGCCCGATCCGGCCGGGGTTGAAGCGGCCGGATCGGCCGGCGTCGTCGAATTTCTGCTCGTTCATCGATCTCTCCGGGTCGGGCGGCCTGCCTCAGGACAGCGTCGGGTGGGTGCGGTGACGTGCCGCACGATCCGCAGCCGTGAGCAGCATGTCGAACGTGAAGGGCTTGATCAGGCATGCGTCCGCGCCGGCGCGCTCGACCGCCTCGACCACATCGCGTTCGCCGTATGCCGTGATGATCACGACGTAGGTGTCGCGCAGGGCCGCGTCGGCCTTGATCCGGCTGCACACGTCGAGGCCGTCGATGCGGCCCGGCATCCGGATGTCGAGGAACACGCAGTCCGGCCGCAGGCTCTGCGCCATGAGCAGGGCGTCTTCGCCGTTGCTCGCCTCGTAGGTTCGATGGCGCTCGACATCGAGAGCCATGCGCACGTAGTCCCGCACATCGCTCTGGTCATCGACAACCAGCATCGTCTTTGGCATCGCGGTTTCTCCCTCAGTGCGTCGCAGCCGGCGTTTCGGAAAGCAGCTGCTCGATCCGGTCGAGCAGTTCCAGCGGGCTGAACGGTTTGGTCAGGTAGGCGTTGGCACCGGCACGTTCACCGGCCTCGATGTCGCTCTTCTGTCCCCGCGCCGTCAGCAGGACGATGCGGATGTTCGCGTAGCGGGGATCGGTCTTGAGCTTCTGGCATACCTGGAGGCCGTCCAGCGAGCCGGGCATCATCACGTCAAGCAACATCAGGTCCGGCTGGACGCGTTGCGCCATCAGCAGCCCGTTGTCGCCGTTGTCGGCTTCGTGCAACTCGTAATCGCCGAAGTCGAGGGTCATGCGGATCAGTGTGCGGATGTCCGGCTGGTCCTCGACTATCAGTATCTTGCGTCTCATGGGGTCTCTCCGTGCGGGTGCTGCTGTGGCGTCAGTGGTTCGGCGTTGTCGTCGCGTCGCCGGGGGTCGGGGCGGGTTTGGCCTGCTGCGCGCGCCGCGCCATCAGGCGCGCCATGTCCGAGGCGTAGCGCTGTGCCTGGGCGATGTCGAGCAGGTGCGTGTCGCGGGTCGGCGCACCGGTCGGCAGCTCCATGACGAACTCCATGATGTCGTTCTCGTCACCTTCGGTGATCTTGATCGCGCCGCCGTGCAGTTCGAGGATCTTGCGGCAGATCGCCAAGCCGATGCGCGCCGACCTGCGTGGCGCGCCCGCCTTGGGCGCCGCGCCGGGTTTGCTGCCGGGCGGCGCATTGAACGGCGTCTGGATCCGTTCGCGGGCGCGCGAGCCGAGCGTCGGGCCCTGGTTGCGGCAGATCAGCGCCACGTGCGTGCCGGTGACGTGCGCCTTGATTTCGACATGGCCTTCCGGGTGCGTGTGTTTGGCGGCGTTGTCGAGGAATTCGGCGATCGCGCGGCCGAGCCACTCGCGGCTGCCGTAGATCGGCGGCAGTTGTTCCGGCGCGACCGAGAACTTCAGTTCGACGCGCCGGCTGGTGAGCGAGTTGGCGAACTCCGACAGCGCGAATTCGAGCAAGCCTTGCAGCGGCAGGCGCTCGTCCGCCATCAGCGGCGCATGTCCGAACAACTGTGCCAGGTCCTTGATGCGTCGCAGGTGGCTCGCCAGCGTTCGGCCTTCCGCAGCGGCATCGGCCAAGCCCTTGCGCTCCGTTTCGCCAATGGTCTCGCTCAGTCTTTCTACGCTCTCGAGGCGTCCGGCGTAGCGGTCGATCGGGTCCGCGAGGTCGGTGGTGACGTAGGCGTAGAAATTGTCGAGCGTGGTGCGGTAGAAGTTCTCCTCGACCAGGTCGCGCAGCACGATCACGAAATCGGTGCCGACCGGTGAGCGCAGAAGGATCGCCTGCGTCGCAATCTGGCCGGAACCGTCCACCTCCAGCGGCACGCGCAGCGGCGGCATCTGGTAGCCCTTGGCAAGCTGTTCGATCGCGTGGTTGAGTTTGGCGTGGACCAGCGGACGCCCGGGCATGGCGCCGATGATCTCGGCCCCGCTCGCATTCACGTAGCGGACCAGGCCCTCCGGCGAGACCACGGCCACGCCGTCGTGGAAGGCCTCGAAGATGTCGCGCATCAAGGGGTTCATGGCGCCGTCCTGCCGGGATTGGCGATCTCGCGATAGGCCTCGACGAGTTGCAGCAGTTGAGGCAGTGAAACCGGCTTGTGGAACAATGCGACGCCCTCAGGCAGCCCGCCACGCGCCGCGATCTCGTCGTCGTCGAGCGATGTGACGACGATCACCCGCATCGATGCCAGCTCCGGCATCTCGCGCAAGGTGCGCAGCAGCTCGAAGCCGTCCATGCCGGGCATCATCAGGTCGGTGATCAGCAGGTCGGGGCGATGCTCGCCGATGCGCATCAGACCCTCGTAGCCGTTCTCGGCCACGCGCAAACGGGCGTCCGCCACGCCGCCGAGCTTCGCTTCGTACAGGCGGCGCAGGATCGGCTCGTCTTCGACCGCGAGGATCTCGTACTTCTGTTTCGGGAAAACCGCCCCGCGGCTGCGCAAGAGATCATCCACCGAACTGCGGATGATGCGGCGGTGGCCGCCGGGCGTCTTCCAGGCGCGCAGGGCGCCTTCTTCCACCCAGATCTGTGCGGTTCGCAGCGAAACGCCGAGCAGGACCGCCGCTTCGCGGGTCGTGCAGGTGTCCAGGAGAGGGTCGTTGCTCATGAGTTGGCGGCCGGGTGGTGGTTATGTTTGGCAGTGCTCTGTTGGGGTGGGGTATCAGTTGAAGTAAAAGTATCACTTTTACTATTTCGGCGTCAACATCACCCGACGTGCAATCCGGGCAATCCGTCACGCTCGCTTACAATGCGGCGATGCCTGCCATCCTCGCCATCGAGACCTCGGCCGAAGCCGGGTCGATCGCCTTGCTCGCCCGCGATGCCGTCGTTGAACGGCGGGCGCCTGCCGGAACGCCGCACTCGGGGTGGGTCCTGCCGGCCATCCACGCCATGCTGGCGGAGGCCGGGATCGGCCTTGCCAGCCTGGATGCGATCGCATTCGGTGCCGGCCCCGGCAGCTTTACCGGGCTTCGGCTGGCGTGCGGCATCGCGCAGGGACTGGCGCTGGGCGCGGACCTGCCGGTGGTGGCGGCCTGCAGCCTCGAAGCCATCGCGCTTGCCGCCGGCCCCGGCGAAGTCTGGGTCGGCATCGACGCGCGCATGCGCGAGATGTATTTCGCCGCCTACGCGGTCACCGGTGACGAGGCCCGCATCCTGATCGAGCCGGCCTGTGCGGCCCCGGAACTGGTGCAGCCGCCCGAAGCCGGTCGCTGGAACGCGGCCGGCTCGGCCTTCCAGACCTACGCTGAGCTTCTCGTGCCGCGGTTCGCGCCCGTCGCTGCCTCGATGCGCCCGGACCTGACCGCGACAGCGGGCTGGGTCGCCCGTATCGGGGCGCTGGAATATTCGCGCGGGCGTGCTGTCGATCCCGCGTTTGCCGCGCCGCTTTACGTGCGCGACAAGGTTGCGCTGACCACGGCGGAACGCCTGGCCCGCGGAGGACGGGCATGAGCGCGACGCCCGCTCCGCGTACCGGGCTTCCCGAGGCGGCCTCGCTCCAGCCCATGCAGGATGCCGACCTCGAAGAAGTCGCGCGCATCGAGGCGCGCAATTACGAGTTTCCCTGGACGCGCGGCAATTTCGCCGACTCGCTGGCAGCGGGCCACAGCGCCTGGGTATTGCGCAACCGGGGCGGGATGCTGGGCTATGCGGTCCTGATGAGGGTGCTCGACGAGGCCCACCTCTTGAACATCACGATCGATGTGGAATGGCGCGGCGCCGGCCGCGGCAGGCAACTGCTCGTCGACTTGTGCGAGATGTCGCGACAGGCCGGTGCCCGGCAGTTCTTCCTCGAAGTGCGGCCCTCTAACACGGCAGCGCTGGCGTTGTATGAAAGCGCGGGCTTTGTGCGTGTCGGCACGCGGCGCGGCTACTATCCGGCGCGCGACGGCCGCGAGGACGCCATCGTGATGGTGAAGCCGCTGTGAGCGCGCGGCGCAACGAGATCCTGCGCGAAATCGGCCTCGGGCCGCTGTGGCGCCTGCGCGAGGCACCGCCATTTGGCGCCGGCGAGCCCGCAGCCGAGGCGCCGGACGATTCGCCGCCCGCGACACCAGCGACGCCGAGTCCGGCCGGGGCGCCCGGCGCAGTGGCGCGCGCAGACGCCATTTCAGGCATGGACTGGCCCCAACTGGCCGAGGCGACGGCCGCCTGCCGCGCCTGCCGCCTGTGCGAACGGCGCAAGCAGGCCGTACTCGGGGTGGGCGATCTGCAGCCGCAGGTGCTGTTCGTCGGCGAAGGGCCGGGGGCAGACGAGGACGAGCGCGGCGAGCCCTTCGTCGGGCAGGCCGGCAAGCTGCTCGACGCCATGCTGGGCTCGATCGGGCTGGCGCGCGGCAGGGGCGTCTATATTGCCAACACCGTCAAATGCCGCCCGCCGGAGAACCGCACGCCGCAGGCCGAGGAGATGACGGCCTGCTTTCCGTACCTGAAGCGCCAGATCGCGCTGCTGCAACCGCGTCTGATCGTTGCGCTCGGCCGGCCGGCGGCGCAGGTGCTGCTCGATGCCGAAGTCAAGATCGGCGCGGCGCGCGGGCGGGTGTTCGACCACGACGGTATCCCGCTCGTCGTCACGTACCACCCGGCCTACCTGCTGCGCAACCTGCCGGACAAGGCGCGCGCCTGGGAAGACCTGTGCCTGATCCGGCGCCTGGCAAGCCAGCCGGCTGCATGACAATGCGCCTCGGACCGCGCGCCCCGGCCGCGGCCCGGCGGGGATTTCGGTATGCTTGCCGGGTGGCGCGCCGAGCCGCAGTCCAAGCCGTGCGCGCGAGGTAGTTTCCGGAACCATCCTGGAGGATCGTCCATGTCAGCATTGCGCGTCGTACTGGTTTCGCTGCTCGTCTTGTTCCTGAGCGGCTGTGGTTACAACCAGATCCAGATCAACGACGAAGGCGTCAACGCCGCCTGGTCCGAGGTGCTCAACCAGTACAAGCGGCGCGCCGACCTGATTCCGAACCTCGTGCAGGTGGTGCAGGGCTATGCCGCGCACGAAAAAGAGGTGCTGACGCAGGTCACCGCGGCCCGCGCCAACGTCGCCGGCATCAAGGCCACGCCCGAGCTGGTCAACGATCCGGAAGCCTTCGCGAAATTCCAGAAGGCGCAGGGCGAGATGTCGAGCGCCCTGGCGCGGTTGCTGGTGGTGGCCGAGAACTACCCGAACCTCAAGGCCGACACCCAGTTCCGCGACCTGCAGGCGCAGCTCGAGGGCACCGAGAACCGCATCACCGTCGCGCGCAAGCGCTACATCGAGGCGGTGCAGGCCTACAACGTCGGCGTGCGCACCTTCCCCAACAACCTGACGGCGATGGTGTTCGGCTACAAGACCAAGGCCAACTTCACCGTCGAGGACGAAAAGGCGATTGCCGAGCCGCCCAAGGTCGACTTCCAGAAGCCCGCGACGCCCGCCCCGGCGCCGACACCCGTGCCTGCGCCGGCCAAACCCGCCAATTGATACTGCGGCGCTCGACATGAGCGATCCGGCGCGCGCCGTGTGGCGCGCGATCCTCGGCTTGCTGATGCTGTCGTGGGCGTCGATCGCCTGCGCGGCAGACGGGGATATCGTCCCGGTGCCGCCCCTGAACGCACGCGTGACGGACCTCTCGGGCACGCTGAACAGCGCGCAACAGGCGCAGCTCGAGCAGCAGCTTGCCGCCTTCGAGCAGGCGCGCGGCGGCCAGATCGCGATCCTGTTCGTGCCCACGACGCAGCCGGAAGCGATCGAGCAATATGCGATCCGCGTCGCCGAAGCGTGGAAGATCGGCCGCCGCAAGCACGACGACGGGGTGCTCGTGGTGGTGGCAAAAAACGACCGCAAGATCCGCATCGAGGTCGGCTACGGCCTCGAAGGTGCGATTCCCGACGCGGTGGCCAAGCGCATCATCGGCGAAACCATCTCGCCCCGCTTCAAGGCCGGCGATTTCGCCGGCGGCCTGTCGGCCGCCGTCACGCAAATGCAGAAGCTGATCGAAGGCGAGGCGCTGCCGGCGCCACGCGCAGCCGACCGGCCCTCCGGCGGCTTCGAAGGCAACCTCGAGGAACTGCTGGTGATCGGGCTGACCGCCTCGGTGGTTGCCGGCAGCATCCTGCGCGCCATCTTCGGGCGCCTGCTCGGCTCGCTGCTGTCGGGCGGCCTGGTCGGCGCGGCGGCGTGGTTCATTACCGGCTCGATGCTGGTCGCCGGCATCGGCGGCCTGATCGCATTCGTTTTCGTGCTGGCCATTTCCTCCGGTGCCGGGCGCGGGGTCAGGCGTGGTGGCGGGTGGGGCGGCGGCGGCTGGGGCGGCTCGTCCGGCGGCTCCTGGGGCGGAAGCTCGGGCAGCTGGGGCGGCGGGGGTGGCACCTTCGGCGGCGGCGGCGCCTCGGGGGACTGGTGATGGCGAGCGTGCGCATCGGGCGGCTGTTGCGTCACCTGGCGGCACCGCCGTGGGCGGTGAAGCGGGCTTTTCCGGTGCGCGCGCTGGCGGCCATCGAGGCGGCGATCCGCGAGTCGGAACGGCAGCATCGCGCCGAACTGCGCTTCGCCGCCGAAGCGGGACTGGATCTGATCCCCGTCTGGCAGGGCGAAAGCGCGCGGCAGCGGGCGGTCGAAGTGTTCTCCGACCTGCGCGTCTGGGATACGGAAGAAAACAGCGGCGTGCTGATCTACGTCCAGCTCGTCGACCGCAAGGTCGAGATCCTCGCCGACCGTGGCATCACCGCGCGGGTGGCCCAACGGGAGTGGGACGAAATCTGCCGCGAAATGGAGAAAGCCTTCCGCCGCGGCGACTTCGAAGCCGGCGCGATTGCGGCGATCCGTCGCATCGGCGGGCTGCTCGCGACGCATTTCCCGTCGCGACCTGACAATCCCAACGAACTGCCGGACCGGCCGGTGCTGCTCTGACGCCCGCGTTCAGCGTCGGGTGGTTCGCTCGAAAGACTCCAACGGCATGGCTGGAAGGCGCATGGACCGGTCGTCTGCAGCCTGCCTGCCCTGAAAGCCGCGTGGAATGGCGTGCCGGGCGATGGCATGCCGGCGCGCGTCTGTCCATGCGGGTTCGGGCGCTGCCGGTTGGGTTGCGGTCCGGCCTCAGTGGTGGCAGGTGTCGTCGAGCAGGCTGACGTCGTCGCGCTCGCGCTGGTTCGCTTCGTGGCGGCGCTTGAGCATCAGCATGCTGCCCGAGACGAACAGTCCGAACAGGACGATCACCGCGTAGACCGAGAAGTTCGCCCAGATCAGCAGCGAGTAAAGGCCGGTCATCACCAGGATCGACAGGTTCTCGTTGAAGTTCTGCACCGCGATCGAGTGCCCGGCGCCCATCAGGATATGGCCGCGGTGCTGCAGCAGCGCGTTCATCGGCACGACGAAAAAGCCTGCCAGCGCCCCGATCAGGATCAGCAGCACCACGGCAAGCGTCAGGTTGGTGACGAAGTTCATCGCGATCACCACCAGCCCCATCGCAATGCCGAGCGGGATCACGCGCACCGAGCGGCGCAGCGAAATCATCCTTGCCGCCAGCACCGCGCCGATCGCGATGCCGATCGCCGTCACGCCCTGGAGCAGGCTCGCTTTCGAGAGATCGAGCTGCAGCGCGGCTTCGGCCCACTTGAGCACGATGAACTGCAGCGTCGCGCCGGCGCCCCAGAACAGCGTGGTCACGCCGAGCGAAATCTGGCCCAGCTTGTCGCGCCACAGCAGTCGCAGGCAGTGGTTGAAGTCGTGGAACAGGTAGAGCGGATTGTTGCGCAGCGGCTTGTGGTCGACGCCGGTGTCCGGCACATAGAGGTTGAACAGGGCGGCCGCCAGGTAAAGCACGCCGACGATCGAAATCGACATCTCCGGCACCGTGTCGATGCCGGTGTCGATCAGCGGGAAGTCGAAACCGAGCATGGCGGACGAGATCCGCGGGCTGATCAGCGCGCCGCCCAGCCCGGTGCCGAGGATGATCGCGGCGACCGTCAGGCCCTCGATCCAGCCGTTGGCCACCACCAGCAGCCGGTGCGGCAGGTATTCGGTGAGGATGCCGTACTTGGCCGGCGAGTATGCCGCCGCGCCGAGGCCGACCACCGCGTAGGCGGCGAGCGGGTGCAATCCGAAGAACATCATCGCGCAGCCGGTGACCTTGATCGCGTTGCTGATGAACATCACGCGCCATTTCGGCATCGAGTCGGCGAAGGCGCCGACGAACGCCGCCAGCAGCACGTAGGACAGCGTGAAAAACAGCTTGAGCAGGGGTTCCTGGGACTGCGGTGCGTGCATGTCGCGCAGGATGGCGATCGCGGCGATCAGGAGCGCATTGTCGGCGAGCGCCGAGAAGAACTGCGCCGCCATGATGATGTAGAACCCGCGATTCATTATGTGTACAAGGCGGCTGCGGCTTGTGGCGGGCAGGACTGTCACAAAAACGGTGGCGCTTTATACCACGAAGGTTGCAGTGCGATGATGAAACCCGACGATGCGGCGTCGCAGCAATGCCGCGCGCATCAGGGCGGCGGCCGGGCGCCGCCTCGCGCGGTATCATGCAGGGCCGGGTCGCGTCGTTGCCGACCTCCCTTTTTTTCCTGTCCGCCATGCCACGCCCGATCCACGCCACCATCCGCCTCGATGCCCTGCGCAACAACCACGACGTGGCGCGCGGCCAGTCGGGCGCGGCGCGCGCCTGGTGCGTGGTCAAGGCCAACGCCTATGGCCATGGCCTGGCGGCGGCGGTCGAGGCCTGGCACGACAAGGCGGACGGCTTCGCGCTGCTCGACCTGGACGAAGCGGTGCGCCTGCGCGAATCGGGCGTGCGCCAGCCGATCCTGCTGCTGGAAGGCCCGTTCGAGCCGGCCGACCTGCTCGCGATTGCCGAGCACGAACTCACGCCGGTGATCCACCACGCCGACCAGGTCGATATGCTGCTCTCGGCCGGCCTGCCGTATCGCCTGCCGATCTACCTCAAGGCCAACACCGGCATGAACCGGCTCGGACTCACGGCCGCGCAATGGCGCCCGGCGCTGGCGCGCCTGCAGGCCAGCGGGCAGATCGGCCGCATCACGCTGATGACCCATTTCGCCGATGCCGACGGCGCGCGCGGCGTCGCCTGGCAAATGGAACGCTTCGACGCGCTGTGCGCCGGCACCAGCCTGCCGCGCAGCATGGCGAACTCCGCCGCGCTGCTGCGCTACCCCGAAACCCATGCCAACTGGGTGCGGCCGGGCATCATGCTTTACGGCAGTTCGCCGTTTCCGGCACTCAAGAGCGCGGCCGACATCGGTCTCATGCCGGTGATGACGCTGCGCTCGCAGATCATCGGCGTGCAGGACCTGCAGCCCGGCGACGCCGTCGGCTACGGCTGCAACTTCACCGCCGACAAACCGATGCGCATCGGCGTCGTCGCCTGCGGCTATGCCGACGGCTACCCCCGCCACGCGCCGACCGGAACCCCGATCAACGTCGGCGGGCGCATGACGCGCACCGTTGGCCGCGTGTCGATGGACATGCTCGCCGCCGACCTGACCGACCTGCCGCAGGCGGGCGTCGGCACGCCGGTCGTGCTGTGGGGCGAGGGCTGCCCGGCCGACGACGTGGCCACCGCCGCCGGCACCGTGAGCTACGAGCTATTCTGCGCCCTGGCGCCGCGCGTGCCGGTGAGCGTGGTCGACTGACAAGTCTCAGCCCGGCGCCAATTCACGTCATGGCAAAACAGAAAACCCTCCACACCTGCACCGAATGCGGCGCCAGCGCGCCCAAGTGGCAGGGGCAGTGCCCCGGCTGCGGCGCTTGGAACACGCTGGTCGAAACCATTGCCGAAACCGCGCCGACCTCGCGCTTTGCCGCCATCGCCGGCACCACCGGCAAGCTGCGCGTGCTGTCCGAAATCAGCCCGCGCGAGGAGCCGCGCACGCCCACCGGCATCGAGGAATTCGACCGCGTGCTCGGCGGCGGGCTGGTGCCCGGCGGCGTGGTGCTGATCGGCGGCGACCCGGGCATCGGCAAATCCACGCTGCTGCTGCAGGCGCTGGCGCACCTGGCGCCGCGCGCGGCAGCGCTCTACGTGAGCGGCGAGGAATCGGCCGAGCAGGTCGCGCTGCGCGCGCGCCGGCTGCACCTCGACGCCGCCGCGCTCAAGCTGCTGCCGGAAATCAACCTCGAAAAGATCCTCGCCGTGCTGCGCGACGAGAAACCCGCCATCGCGGTGATCGACTCGATCCAGACGCTGTGGAGCGACGCGCTGCAGTCCGCACCCGGCTCGGTCGCCCAGGTGCGCGAGTGCGCCGCGCAACTCACGCGCTACGCCAAGCAGAGCGGCACCGCGCTGTTCCTCGTCGGCCACGTGACGAAGGAGGGCGCGCTGGCCGGGCCGCGCGTGCTCGAGCACATCGTCGATACCGTGCTCTATTTCGAGGGCGACACCAGTTCCAGCTTTCGCCTGATCCGCGCCTTCAAGAACCGCTACGGCGCGGTGAACGAACTCGGCGTGTTCGCCATGACCGACAAGGGCCTGAAGGGCGTGTCCAACCCCTCGGCCATCTTCCTCTCGCAGCACGAAACGCCGGTGGCCGGTTCCTGCGTGCTGGTCACGCAGGAAGGCACGCGCCCGCTGCTGGTCGAAATCCAGGCCCTGGTCGACGGTGCTCATTCGCCCAGCCCGCGCCGGCTGTCGGTGGGCCTCGACGCCAGCCGGCTCGCCATGCTGCTCGCCGTGCTGCACCGCCACGCCGGCCTCGTGCTGTACGACCAGGACGTGTTCGTCAACGCCGTCGGCGGCGTCAAGATCGGCGAGCCGGCAGCCGATCTTGCGGTATGCCTTGCCATCGTTTCATCTATGAAAAACAGGGCGTTGCCAAATAAACTTGCCGTGTTTGGTGAAGTGGGCTTGAGCGGCGAGCTGCGCCCCGCGCCGCGCGGGCAGGAGCGCCTGAAAGAAGCCGCCAAGCTCGGCTTCACCCACGCCATCATCCCCAAGGCCAACGCGCCGCGGCAGGCCATAGCCGGCATGCAGGTCATCGCGCTCGATCGCATCGAACAGGCCATCGAACGCCTGCGGGAGTTAAGCTGAAACATCAATAAAAGGAGGCAGTGCAATGAAATGGCTGGGAATCGTGATTCTCGTCGTGCTCACCCTCATCGGTGCCTTCGCGCTGGTCAACTGGAACGCGCTCGCCACCCCGGTGCCGGTTTCGCTGATCGTCGGCACGGTCGACATGCCGCTCGGCATGATCCTGCTCTCCGCCCTGGTGCTCGTCGTGCTGCTGCTCGGGCTCTACATCCTGCTGCTGCGCACCGCCATGTACACCGAATCGCGCCGCATGGCGCAGGAACTCGCCGCCCAGCGCGAACTCGCCGACAAGGCCGAAGCCTCGCGCTTCACCGAACTCTCCGCTCATCTCGACCAGCAGGTCGCCGGCCTCCGGCAGGCCATGACCGAAGTCGCCAACGGAGTTTCCGCCGACATCGGGCAGATGGACGACAAGCTCGACCGGGTGCTCGGGCGGGGGTAAAGCCGCGTAACCCGCCGGGCTGGAGGGCGCGTGGATAGGCGTGCCGGGTGCAGGGCGGCCTGCGCGGCAGGCGGGGTGGGCGTTGCAGGGCGGGCAAGGCTGGGAGCGCCTGTCCATGCGGGTTTCATGCTTTCTATGGAACGCGCGCTGGTGCGTTCATCGGCACGGCGCCTTGGTCATCCGGCCTGCTGGACGCTGGATCGATGCTCGGGAAACATCCACATCGGTTAGGCAGGGTTCAATGGGAATCGATATGGCGGGGGAAAAGCGGAAGGCGCGGCCGCGAAGAACGGTTGTGGGAATCGATTCGAACTTGGCCGCTCTTGCTCCGGTGAGAATTCGTGGTCCGTCCCCAATGCCGTTAAGTTAGGCCAAAGTCATGATAGAATACTGCCTGCAAAGTGATTGCTTTTCAACGGGATAGGCGAAGAATGACTTTGCAACTTCCATACCATGCTGTTTGCTCAGATCAATGCGGCGCTTGCGTCTGACGAATTCATTGCGGCACATCGCGCAAACGCCACGGATTTCACACGCCGCCGCACCCTGACCTTCTCCACACTGGTCGCCAGCCTTGACAGAGACGATCGTTCACGTCGTCATCCCGGCAGCAGCCGCCCGCAAGGCAGCCGCTCAAGGCGTCAAGACCGAAATGCACCGCTTTCCCATCCGTCTGATTCGCGTCCTTCCGCCGTCCGGGCAAAGCGAGTTCCTGGTCACCTCCCTCCTCGACGCAACGGCTTTCCCGGCCCGTGAGTTCGCCGCGCTCTACCACCGTCGCTGACGCATCGAGGAGTGTTTCAAACAACTCAAGTGCCGTCTGGCCGTCGAGCACTTCTCCGGCGAACTGCCCGAGTCGATCCGGCAAGACTTCCTGGCCAAGGTCTGGTTGGGCAATCTGGTCGCCACCTTTGGATATCTGGCGCATGCCGCGCTACCGGAAGAGAAGCGCCGAAACTTCGTTCCCAATCTGAGCTATGCCATCTCTGCCGTCCGGACCACGCTGCCTCGTCTGTTGCTGCGCTTGCGAAATCCGGTAGCCACCTTGCGCCGCCTGCTCGACCTCATCGCCAGAACCCTCGAATGGCGACGCCCGCATCGATCATTCCCACGGTCCCGGCAGGCCGTCAAACCTACTCGCCATCGCGCTTACAAACCCGTCTGATAGCATGCACATGGCCTAACTTAACGGCATTGGATCTGTCCCTGCTTATTTGCTGGTTATTTGCTCTGCTGTTTATTCCGGTTATTTGTGGTTCTGGTCGTAACTTTGAAGAGTAGGACTTCTTTTCCGGTACCATGCGAACCGGAGAGTCCACCACCCCGCGCGCGGATTGGGCGCACGCGGGAACAAATAAGAACCTCGAGGAATGGCAGCAGACAAGATGGCTTGGCCCCGTCCACAAGCCACGATGTCCGTTTCTGATAACTGCCACGCATTTCCAATCGAGGTACTCCAATGTTCCGCGCCGTTTACCTGCAAAAGACCGACGCCGGCACCATCGCCGACGTCCGATCGCTCGACGAGAGTGCGCTGCCCGAGGGCGACGTACTCGTCTCGGTCGAATACTCCACAATCAATTACAAGGACGGGCTGGCCATCACCGGCCGCTTTCCGGTGGTCCGAACGTTCCCGATGGTGCCGGGCATCGACGTGGCCGGCACGGTCGAGTCGAGCGCCAGTCCGCGCTTCAAGCCCGGCGACAAGGTGTTGATCAACGGCTACGGCGTCGGCGATTTCCACTGGGGCGGGCTGGCACAGAAAGCCCGCGTGAAAAGCGATTGGCTGATCCCGGTGCCGAAGACATTCTCGACGCAGAACGCCATGGCCATCGGCACCGCCGGCTACACGGCAATGCTGTGCGTGCTGGCGCTCGAGAAGCACGGCGTGCGACCGGAGCAGGGCTCGGTTCTGGTCACCGGCGCAGCGGGCGGCGTGGGCAGCATCTCGATTGCGCTGCTTGCCAAGCTTGGGTACACCGTCGCCGCGTCGACCGGTCGCATCGAGGAAACCGGCTTCCTCAAGAACCTGGGCGCCACGCAGATCATCGACCGCGCCACGCTCGCCACGCCGGGCGAAATGGTGGGCGAGGAAAAGTGGGCCGGCGCGATCGACACGGTCGGCAGCGCCACACTCGCCAACGTCTGCGCCACGACCAAGTATCGGGGTGCGGTCGCGGCCTGCGGCCTGGCACAGGGGCTGGATTTCCCGACCTCGGTGCTGCCGTTCATCCTGCGCAACGTCACGCTCTACGGCATCGATTCGGTGATGGCCCCCTACGCGGTGCGCAGCGAGGCCTGGGAGCGGCTCGCGCGCGACCTCGAAGTGGACAAGATCGAAGCCGTGACGCAGGTGCTGGGCCTCGACCAGGCAATTCCGACTGCACACGACATTCTTGCCGGCAAGGTGCGCGGGCGCGTGGTCATCGACGTCAATCGCTGATCGGCCGAACGGCGGCGCGACGACGCGGCCCCGTGCGCCGTCGCTTTTCTGGTCGATGATTGTCAGATGTCACATCTCAAACGAAGGAGGGTCCTCGATTCAATAGGAAGCAAAGAAGAACGAAGTAGAGAGGGCCGTGGTGTTTCCTGATCTGGTCTAAAGCGAATCCACGCCCCGTGGCCCGCGCATCCAGTTCGATGGCGTGCCGCGGCGCATCGTGCAGCGCGGCCACAACCGTCAGCCGTGCTTCTTTGCCGAGGCGGACTATTTCGCCTGCCTGCCTGCATTGGCTGGGCGAGGCGCTGGAAGAGGCGCATTGCGCGCTGCACGCCCATGCGTTGATGACCAACCATGTGCATCTGCTGCTCACACCGCGCAAAGCCGAGGCGGTGCCGCGGCTGTCATCGCACTGGGGCGGCGCTACGTGCAGTACATCAACACCACCTATCGACGCACCTGCACGCTGTGGGGCAGCCGCTACAAGTCTTCGCTGATCCAGGCCGATACCTGTCTGCCGGCCTGCCAACGCTACATCGAACTCAATCTGCTGTGCGCCGCCAGGGTGGAGGATCCGGCGCACTACCGCTGGACCAGCTATCGCGCGAATGCGCTGGGGCAGGCGAACCTGCTGTTCCGCCCGCGGCGGCGGGGCAGGGCGCGTTGGGGCTTTGAGTCAGTACGGTCGCCGGTTACGCGCATGCCCCCTTGTTGTTCGGCTTGTCGTCTGTCTTGGCTTTTCACGTTGCTCGCTTTCAAGAGGCGCTCCCGCCGCCGCGACAGCACGGCGTAAGGATCGGCTGCCGGGCGCGGTCTGCTTGCATGACGGGCATTGCCCGGGCGACCCGCTTGGCGGAGGTGGATCATGAAGCCGATCACGTTTGCGTTGTTCCTGGTTGCCGGGCTGGCGAGCGCCACTGTGCAGGCAGCGCCCACCTGCCGTGCCATGAGCGGTACGCACAAGGTGCCGGTGGTGGAGCTTTACACGTCGGAAGGCTGCAGCAGTTGTCCGCCGGCCGACCGCTGGCTGTCGGGGCTGAAGCGCGCGGCGCAGAACGGATGGGTGGTGCCGCTTGCGTTCCACGTCGACGACTGGGACTACATCGGGTGGAAGGATCGTTTCGCGAAGGCCGAGTTCTCGCGGCGGCAGCGCGATGCCGTTGCGCGACAAGGCTCACGCACCGTCTATACGCCCCAGGTGATGATCGACGGCCGCGACGAACGCGGCTGGGCAAGCGGCCTGCGGTTCGATCGCGCTCGTGCCGACAGTCCGGGCCCGGCCGCTGCACGCGTGGCGATCGAACGATCCGCCGGCGGCGATGGCGCCTGGAGGGTGCGCGTCAGCGGCAGCATCGACGATCCATCGGTGGCGCGCGGGGCCTATGTGCACATTGCCCTGTTCGAGAATGGGCTCGAGTCGGTCGTTCAGGCCGGCGAGAATCGTGGCGCGAAACTCGATCACGATTTCGTCGTGAGGGCGTGGCTGGGGCCATTTCCGGTTGATCGGAGCGGGGGCATCGATCATGTCGCCGACGCTTCGATCGACGCGTCGTGGCGACGCGCCGCGCTGGGGACGGCGGCGATCGTTTACTCGGCGAAGGGCGATGTGCTTCAGGCGGTCAGCACCGGCGCCTGCGCAGCCGGCTGAGCGCGGACGCGGATGCGACGCGCCTGCGGCCGCAGGCGCAGGCGCGCTATCGAGGCCGCGCGCCGATGGTGCGGAAAGCCGCATGCCTGGGGCGGTGCAGGCCGGCATGCCGTGCGACCCGCATGGATAGGGCGACGCAGGCCGTCATGGCTGCAGAGGTCCGTTCCATGCGCCTCTTGGCGCGGCCGATCCGCGAGTGTCGAGCGAACAGTGGATGCGTGGTGCGCCCAGCCGGGGTCGAACCGGCATGACCGAAGTCGAGGGATTTTCTTGCCACTTCGGCTTACGCCGCCATCGCCGCAGCGATGTTCGTGGTCTGGACTTTGCCTTGGCCATAGCGGCGATGCCTTAGGCCGGCGCCGTCAAGTCTCTGCACGTTCCCGCTGCGGCCTGCGGCGGGCTTCGCTCAGCGTTGCCTCGTCTCGCGACAGGGGGTTCGCTGAATTTGACGCCATTCACGCGGGCGCTTTCGCCTCCCGGTGCTCAAATTGAATCAAGTCCCTTGCGTCTACCAATTTCGCCATGGGCGCTCCACGGGGCGCATTGTCGCATGGCGGCGCGCCGCCCGGCGCCTCGGCCGGATGGAACGAAAGGCTGCTAGGATTTGAACTTCCTGATCCAACGGACGCCGCCCCATGAAACCTGAACGTCGCTCTGGCCGAATCCCGCCCGTGGCAGCGAGCCTGCTCGTGTTCGCGCTGTTGGCCGGTTGCGCGACCGTGCCGCCGCCGGGAAGTTATGCAGACTGGGTGGCCTCGCGCCCGGCGCCGCTGAACGAGGAACAGCGCCAGACAGAGTGCGCTTGGGTGCGCGGCGAGGTCGGGCGCCAGCAGGTGGTTGGCCACGACCGTGCGCAGGAGGCGTTCGGTTTCGAGATCCTGATGATCCGCTCGACGATGGAGCAGAACATCCTGGCGCTGGAGAAGCGCGGGCGCTACGCAGGCTGCTTCCGCTGAGGGGCGGGGCAGTTGGGCTGCCGCCGCACGCGGCGGCGGGGCATGCGCTGCGTCAGTCGGCGGCAGGCGCGGCCTGCCCGATCTCGTGGTTGGCGAGTTTCTCCAGCGCACGCACCATCGCCGAGTGATCCCAGCTCTTGCCGCCGTGGGCGGCGCAGGCGTTGAAAAGTTCCTGCGCAGTCGCGGTGTTGGGCAGCGATACGCCGAGGCTGCGCGCCGCTGACAGTGCGAGGTTGAGATCCTTCTGGTGCAGCCCGATGCGAAAGCCCGGGTCGAAGGTCCGGCGGATCATGCGCTCGCCATGCACTTCGAGGATGCGGGACGCGGCGAAGCCGCCCATCAGTGCCTGGCGCACCTTCGCCGGATCGGCGCCGGCCTTGGCAGCGAACAGCAGCGCCTCGCCGACGGCCTCGATGTTGAGGGCGACGATGATCTGGTTGGCCACCTTGGCGGTCTGGCCGTCTCCGTTGCCGCCGACCAGGGTGATGTTCTTGCCCATCAGATCGAACAGCGGCTTGGCGCGCGCGAATGCGGCCTCGCTGCCGCCGACCATGATGGTCAGCGCGGCGTTCTTGGCGCCGACCTCGCCGCCGGAAACCGGCGCGTCGAGGTAGTCGCAGCCGAGTTCGCCGATGCGGCGCGCGAACGCTTGGGTTTCGACCGGCGAGATCGAGCTCATGTCGATCACCAGCTTGCCCTGGCTGAGGCCGGCCGCGACACCGCCGTCGCCGAACAGCACGCGCTCCACGTCGGGCGTGTCGGGCACCATGGTGATGACGACGTCAGCATTGCGCGCCACTTCCTGCGCACTGGCGCAGGCGCGGCCGCCCGCCTCGAGCAGGGCAGCGGGTACGCCGCTGCGGCTGTGCAGGAACAGCGTGTGGCCGCCCTTGATCAGGTGCCCGGCCATGGGCGTGCCCATGATGCCGAGGCCGATGAAACCGATGTTGCTCATGCTGTCTCCTTGGGGTCTTGTCGTGTGGTCATGGCTGTTTCAGCCAACGGTCGGCCCAGCCGAGGCCGTCGTGTGTGGTGGTCTTCGGGCGGTATTCGCAGCCGATCCAGCCGTCGTAGCCCAGGCTGTCGATCCAGTCGAACAGGAACGGGTAGTTGATCTCGCCGGTGCCGGGCTCGTGGCGGCCGGGATTGTCGGCAAGCTGCATGTGGGCGATGCGCGGCAGCAGGCGCTGCACGGTGGCGGCGAGTTCGCCTTCCATGCGCTGCATGTGATAGAGGTCGTGCTGCAGAAAGATGTTGTCATGGCGGGCGGCGTCGATCAGTTCGATCGCCTGCGCCGAGCGGTTCACGTAGAAGCCGGGCATGTCGAAGGTGTTGATCGGCTCGACCAGCAGGCGGATGCCAGCCGTTGCCAGTGCGGTTGCCGCAAAGCGAAGGTTGGCGACGAAAGTTTCGCGCACGCGGCCGGGATCGGCCTTCGCCGGCACCAGGCCGGCGAGGCAGTTCAGTTGCCGGCAGCCGAGCGCGGTCGCGTACTCGATGGCCAGGCCGACGCCGTCCTGGAATTCGCCGATACGGTCCGGGTGGCAGGCGATGCCGCGTTCGCCTGCCGCCCAGTCACCGGGTGGCAGGTTGTGCAGCACCTGGACCAGGCCGTTCCGTTGCAGCAGCTCCGCAAGCTGCGCCTTCGGATAGGCGTAAGGAAAGAGGAATTCGACGCCGCGAAAACCGGCATGCGCCGCGGCGCCGAAGCGCTCGAGGAAATCGAATTCATTGAACAGCAGGGTGAGATTTGCAGCCAGCCGGGGCAAGTCGGGCGTCCTCGCGGTTGCGGTGGAAATCGGCGCGCCGTCCGGCGTGCCAGGAAGGGGCGATTTTGACCGATAAGGCAGGCAGCCCGCTTTTGGGGCAAACCCGAAGGCGCGGGCCGGTTCGGCTTGCGCTGGCGTTCAGCGAAACCGCTTGGGGATGCGGTGCGGCGTGGCTGTCGGCGCCGACTCGCCAGCCTGCGGCGCTTCGGCTGCGGACGCGGCGGGTTGCTTCCGGCGTGCCGGAGCTTTTTTCGGCGGCGCTTCGGCCGGCGCGGCCGCCTGTCCGCTCAGGATGCGCTCGATCTCGTCGGTGCTGCGCTCGCCGTCCCACGGTTCCATCAGGAGCAACAGCAGCAGGTGCTCGAACTCCGGCTCGAAACGCGCGACGATCTTTTCCGGATCGGGCACGAAGCGTTTGTCGGTGATGACGCCCATCTGCACTTGCCCGTTGTAGGACAGGATCGAGACGCCGATGCCGATGTCGCCCGACTGCGGCACCCAGAACATCTGCTCGGCGAGTTTTTCGCCGCACAACCAGAGCTGCTTCTGCGGGCCGGGCACGTTGGTCATGACCGCGCTCGCGCGCCGTGCCAGCACATCGAGGATCTGCGATTGCACGGTCTTCGGGCACACGCCGAGGACGCCGAGCAGGCCCATCGCGAGCACCGGCTGGTAGGAGCCCTTGAGCTTTTCCATGCGCCGGCGAACTTCGAACACGCGCGTGATCGGGTGCGCGATGCCGACCGGCAGCAGCAGCGGCACCAGCCCGAAGTGGTTGCCGAGCTGGTGTTCGCGCCCGGGCGGGCGCAGGTTCACCGGCACCATCGCGCGCACCTCGACGCCGTCGACCGCGTCGCCGCAGGCCACGAGGTATTCGCGCAGCGCCCCGGCGACGCAAGCAAGCATGACGTCATTGACCGAACAGCCGAGCGCCTTGCCGACCGCCTTGATCTCGACCAGCGACATCGGGTCGCTCCAGGCGACGCGCTTGACGGTGCCCGGCTTGCCTTTGAAGCGCGTCGGCGTGTCGTTGGCCATCAGCGCGATTTCGCCGACATCGTTGGCCACCGCGGCCGACAGGCGCGCCAGATCTGCGGCCTGCTGCGGATTGTTCCAGATGTCGACCGACTTGCTGAGCAGCGAGCCGGACCACTTGACGGTGGCGGCGAAAGCCGATTCGAGCGGGGCGAGCACCGGATCCCAGAGGCTGCCCTCGCTCTTGCGCGCGCGTGCCTTCTTGCCGACCTGGGTCGCGCCGGCGCCGGACTCGATCGGTGCGTCGGCGGATTCGTCGGTGAGCGACTGCATGACGCCGATCAGCGCAATGCCGTCGGCGATGCAGTGGTGGATGCGCACGATCATCGCCGAGCCGCCGAGGTAGTTGTCGACGAGCTGGAACTGCCACAGCGGCTTGCTGGGATTGAGCGGCTGGCTGACCATCTCGGCCACCAGCTTCTGCAGTTCCGCCTTGCCACCTTCGCCGGGCAGGGCGGTGCGCAGCACATGCGTTTCGAGTTCGAAATCGGGATCGTCTTCCCAGAACGCGCCCGATGCATCGAAGGCGACGCGGCGGTGGAAGCGCGGGTAGGGCAGCAGTCGGGCGCGCACGGTGGCGAGCAGGCGGTCGTAATCGAGGCGCCCGGCGAACACCATCACGCCGACGATCATCATCAGGTTGTTCGGGCGGTCCATGCGCAGCCAGGCCGTATCGACGCTGGACATCCGCTCGCGTGTGCTCATGCGTGCTCGCTCCGGGTGCAGGTTGTCGCGCATCATACCGCCGCCTCGCCGCCGCAGGGTTGCTTGCAGCGTCCGCGCGATTGAGGAATCATGCGACGACTTTGTGCGCGGAGGAGGAAACGTGAGCGACATCGGCAAGCAGTTCGAGAAGGCGGCCAAGGACATCCTGAAACTCGACGACGGACCGGACAACAACACCAAGCTCAAGCTCTACGCGCTGTTCAAGCAGGCGTCGAGCGGCGATGTCGAGGGCAAGCGCCCCGGATTCACCGACATGGTGGGGCGTGCCAAGTACGATGCCTGGGCGGCACTGAAAGGCACGGCCAGCGACGATGCGAAGAAACAGTATGTGGATCTGGTGAACAGCCTGCTCAAGGGGTGAGCAGGCTGCGCGGGATCGACGGGGCCGGCGGGTTCAGACGGTGGGCCCGCTGCTCTTGCCGAAGTGTTCGTCGAAGAATGCGTGGATCTCGCTTTCGATGCGCCCGCGCAGCGGAAGCAGCAGGAATCCGAGGCGCACGCTGATCTCGACCTCACGCTTGGCGACCGCGAGGTGACCGGTGACGCCGGGGCGCCGGAACGCCAGCACGTCGCCGTCCCATTCGTAGTCGAGGTCGAATTCCTCGTCCAGTTTCGCGGCGATGTCCTCGGCCGCGGCGCGCGCCTTCTTGATGGTCATCTTGTGGGTTCTGCGCACCACGATATCGCTCATTGCAAGGCCTCCCGATTCGGAAACGCGATTCTAGGCCGGCGTGCGAATGCTGTCATGGCATCGCCCGCCGATCGGAATATCAGTGAATCAGGGATCGCTGAAGATGCCATACCATTTCGCGATAGACTGCGGAAAATTGATCAACAATCGCGCGCAAGTGCTTGTGTTGCGTAGCAATATTCTTGGGGTTTGTGGAATTTGGCACTGACGTGCGCGTGGCGTGGCGACAGAATCCGCCGCGATAGGTGACCATGTGTCTCAGGGCACGGGCCACGCAGAAAAACAATCGAAAAACCAACCGGAGAATGGCATATGGCAACGGAGGGCATGCTGCTGGGCAAGCTGCTGCAGCTGCGCGAGCCTTGGGCGGTGCGCGAACACCGACTGGATCAGGCGCGGCAGCGGTTGGATATCTGGATCGGCGTCGAGGTCCAGCGAGGCTGGTTCGGGCGGCCCAAGGCGCGGGCCGAAGAAGGAGCGGAGCAGGTCTGGCGCCATCTCGATTCGGCCGGGTGGAAGACCTTCGTTCATGTGATCCCCCCCAAGGGTGCCGACCTTTCTTCGCATCCCTGGGCCGGATCGGCCGACCTGCCTTTCACCCGTGCGATGGCCAAGCGGATTTTCGATCTGCTCAATGAAGGTCTGGATCTGAACGGCATCTGCACGCTCTACGGCATCAAGCTCGACGAGTTGTGGCGCTTCAAGTATGCGCTCGATAGCGGCAAGACCGGCATGCAGGCCGAGAAGCAGGCGGCGTCGGGCAAGCCGGTGGTCGAGGCTTCGCCGGTTACCGCGACCGCGTCGGCGGCCGCTTCGCCTGCAGGCGAAGCCGAGGTGCCGGACGTTAGCGACCCGGTGTGGTTGCAACTTGCCTCCGGCACCATCGAGCCGGATATCCGGGTGCTGAGCCTCAAGCTGTTGCTGACCCGCATTCGCTCCCAGATGGAAATCATCCAGGACGACGAAGTGCGCATGCTGAAGCTGCGCGAACTGCATCGCTACTTCGTCAAGAACGCGCGCATGCTCAGTCATGAACTAGCTCAGATTCGCGGGGTGTGACATGGGCGCAGTGATGAACGGTACGAGGCCGATTACGGCCGGACGCCTGATCAGCGTCGAATCCGCCAGCGCACTGATCCGCTCGGGGCTGTTCCTGAGCATCGCCGGGGACGAAGCGCTGCTGCGCAGGTTGCCCGCCGGCCACTGGATCGGCGGAACGATTCCCTACTTCATGGGGCAGGAGGGCGGCGAGACGACGCGCGACCGCATCTTCGTCACGGAGCTGCCGGTGATCGGCGGCGCACCGAAGATCCGCTTCTACGACATCACCAACCTCGATCGCGTTTGCGTCGATGGCCCGGAGAACGGTTATTCGCTGATCGTGATTCCGGCATTTTCGGAAGCACATTCGTTCTTCGCCCGCAATGCGCCCGGCTTCGAGGACATGTTCCTCAAGCCGCTGCTGGGCTGGATTTCAGGCATACACCTGTCCGATCTCGGAAGCGCCTCGCCGATGGTGGTCAACGGAGAGACGATGGAGTTCGACAGCGAACGCGCAGTCGTTGTGCATGTGCCCTTGCCCGAGCAGCATTTCGCGCGCATCGACATCATCAACCTGTTTTCGCAGGGCGACGGCGATCGCATCCGGTTCCCGCAGAAGGGTTTCAGCGCCACCGACTGCACCATCAACGGGATCAAGCGGAATTTTGCCGAGTACGTGAGCTCGACCAAGGCGGACACGCGGCTTCCGCTGGTGGCGGATTACAGCGGCGCGATGATCAATGTCTCGATCAAGGGCGTGGATACGTCGACTGGCGTGGTCGATTTCTACGCGCCGGTGTTCGACGACATCGAATACCGCTTCGCTGCGCCGGTGCCCGATTACGTTTCGGCGTTCAACAACCAGTTGCCCAAGAGTACGGAATCCGTGGGCTTTGCCTGCAACTGCATCCTGAACTACCTGTACTCTGAGCTCGAAGGCAAGAAGGTTCCGACCATGCTCGGCCCGATGACCTTTGGCGAAATCGCCTACCAGTTGCTGAACCAGACTCTCGTCTACCTGACGATCGAGTAGTCCCCCCACGGTGCCGGCGAGCAGTACGGCCGGCACCGTTTCTCTTTCCGGCCGCTCGTGGGCTGCCGAACCGGCGTCCCTCCAGGAAGTTGCGTCTCTGCGCGGGCAACTCACTGCCGTTTCGGTCTGCCGTGCGCGGACGCTTCATGACCGGCACGATGTATCGCCTTGAAGGTCCGCAAGGTTTCCAAAAATGCAAGAAGAATCGGCGACTCGTCGTTGCTGCGGTAAATGCAACTCAGATCGACGAGCGCCGGAGGCGACTTGACCAGCGGTCGGTAAATGACACCCGGCAGCTTCAGGTTGGTGGCTGATTCGGGGACGATGCACATGCCCAGTCCGCCGCCGACCAGGGCGACGCCGGTCACTGCATCGCCGACCTCCTGCACGACCCACGGCTGGAAGCCCTCCTCCTGGCACATCGAGAACACGCGATCGATGAAACTCGGTCGCGGTCCTGTAGGAAAGACGACCAGCGGCTGGTCCGCAAGCGAGGCGAAAGGGATCTGGGTTTCGCGCGACAACGGGTGGTGGCGGTTGATGGCGAGAAACAGCGGTTCCGTCATGACGAGTTCGGTCGTGATGTCGGGTGCTTGTTCCAGGATGCGATTGAAGCCAACGGTGATGCGTCGCTGGCGTAGCGCCTCGAGCTGCTCCGTCTTGTCCATGTTGTGCAACACCACGCGGACATCGGGATGCAACTGCCGGAATGACAGGATCAGCTTCGGGATGAAGTCGAGAATCGCCGATCCGAAGATCGCGATGTCGAGCCGCCCGAGCTGGCCTTGGGCCGCGCGCTTGACGCGTTCGGACGTCTGTTCAAACAGCGCGAGGAGGTTCCTCGCTTCGGCCAGGAGCAGGCCCCCAGCATCGGTCAGGGTAACGCCGCGTGGCGTCCGATCGAAAAGCCGCACCCCCATTTCTTCTTCTAGCTGCTGAATCTGGCGAGTCAACGGCGGCTGGGAAATGTGCAGGCGGATCGCGGCACGCCCGATGTTCTCTGCTTCTGCAACCGCAACAAAGTATCTGAGCTGGCGAAAATCCATGGCAAAACATACCGGTCAGGTATGGAAGGAGCCTTGAAATGGTATTAGACAGTATTAAAACGGGCAAGTAATTTTCGATCGGGCCGCAGTCTCATGGATGCGGGAGCACATCAATAAGAGCAAGGGGACATCGATGGCAATGACTGGCGTATTGCGTCCGGGGCACGCGCAGGTTCGTGTGCTGGATCTGCAGGAGAGCGTGAAGTTCTACGGCGACGTGCTTGGCTTGGTGGAGACCGGTCGCGACAAACAGGGTCGCGTGTATTTCAAATGCTGGGACGAGCGCGACCACAACAGTTACGTGATCCGCCAGGCGGATACGGCCGGGATCGATCACTTCGCCTTCAAGGTGCTCGACAAGGCCACGCTCGAGAAACTCGATTCCGACCTGCGTGCCTACGGTGTGGCGACGGAGCGCGTTCCCGCAGGCGAGATGCTCGAAACTGGCGAACGGGTACGGTTCCAGATTCCGTCGGGCCACCTGATCGAGTTGTATGCCGAAAAGACCCACATCGGCAACGGCCTGCCGGAGGTCAACCCGGGACCGTGGAGCGCCGACGCCGAGCACGGCATCGCACCGGTGCGGCTCGACCATGCCTTGCTGTACGGCCCGAACATCGAAGGCAACCGCAAGCTGTTCACCGAGGTGCTGGGCTTCTATCTCGTGGAAACCGTTCTGACCCCCGACAGCAAGGGCAATGCAGCGATCTGGTTGTCGTGCTCGCACAAGGTCCATGACATCGCCTTCGCCGAGTATCCCGAGCCGGGCAAGCTGCACCACTGTAGCTTCCTGCTCGAAAGCTGGGAAAAGGTGCAGCGTGCCGGCGACATCATGTCGATGAACAAGGTGGCTGTCGATATCGGCCCGACCCGCCATGGCGTGACGCGCGGCAGCACGATCTACGCCTGGGATCCGTCAGGGAACCGCTTCGAAACCTTCATGGGCGGGTACCAGCCTTATCCCGATTACAAGCCGCTGACCTGGACCTTCGACAACTTCGGACAGGGACTCGACTATCCGCAGCGCAAGCTGCACGAAACCTTCCTGACCGTGGTGACCTGAGGTTGCCGCGATCCAACCGGGGCATTCAATGAAGCAGATCCTGAATTTCATCGACGGCGAGTTCGTCGCCGGTTCGCATGGACGTGCGTTCGACAAGCGCTCGCCGGTGACCAACGAAGTCATCGCGAGCGTCGCGGAAGCCAGCAAGGCCGACGTGGACCGTGCGGTGGCAGCCGGCAAGGCTGCGCTGCGGGGGCCCTGGGGTCGCATGACGACGGCGGAGCGTGTCGACATGCTGCACGCGATTGCCGATGGCATCACGCGGCGCTTCGACGATTTCGTCGCAACCGAACTGTCCGATACGGGCATGCCGGTGAGCCTTGCGCGCCACGCTTTCGTGCCGCGCGGAGCGGCCAATTTCAAGATCTTTGCGGACATCGTCAAGAACGTGCCGAGCGAGTTCTTCGAGATGGCGACACCGGACGGACGCGGGGCGATCAACTACGCGATTCGTCGTCCGGTGGGCGTGGTCGGTGTCATCTGCCCGTGGAACGCGCCCTTGCTGTTGATGACATGGAAAGTCGGTCCGGCCCTCGCATGCGGCAACACCGTCGTCGTCAAGCCCTCCGAGGAGACGCCCCAGAGCGCAGCACTGCTCGGTGAGGTGATGAACGAAGTCGGCCTCCCGAAGGGCGTGTACAACGTTGTGCATGGATTCGGCCCCGATTCCACGGGCGAATTCGTTACCTCGCATCCCGATGTCGACGCGATCACGTTTACCGGCGAGACGCGCACTGGCGCCGCCATCATGAAGACAGCCGCGGTCGGCGCGCGGCCCGTGTCGCTCGAGATGGGCGGCAAGAATCCGGCAATCGTCTTCGCCGACTGCGATCTCGATGTCGCGATCGAAAATGTCATGCGATCTGCGTTTGCCAACACCGGCCAGGTCTGCCTTGGCACCGAACGCGTCTATGTGGAGCGGCCGCTGTTCGAGCGCTTCGTCGAGGCGCTCAAGCGGGGCGCCGAAGCGCTCAGGCTCGACCGGCCGGAATTGTCCGGTACCGGCATGGGGCCGCTGATCTCGCAGGAGCATCGCGGCAAGGTGCTTTCCTATTACCGCAAGGCGGTTGAAGAAGGCGCAAACGTGGTGACGGGCGGCGGCGTGCCGGACATGCCGGCGGAATTGAAGGAGGGCGCATGGGTGCAGCCGACGATCTGGACGGGCCTGCCGGAAACCGCGTCGGTCGTTCGGGAGGAGATCTTCGGACCCTGCTGCCATGTCGCCCCGTTCGACAGCGAGGATGAGGTCATCCGGCTCGCCAACGACACCCGATATGGCTTGTCTGCCTCGGTGTACACGACGAATCTCGCACGTGCGCATCGCGTGTCGGCGCAGCTCGAAGCGGGCATCGTATGGGTCAATTCGTGGTTCCTGCGCGACCTGCGCACAGCGTTCGGCGGTGCCAAGCAATCGGGCATTGGCCGGGAAGGTGGTGTGCATTCACTCGAGTTCTACACCGAACTCAAGAACGTCTGCATCAAACTCTGAGGAGAACAATTTGAAGCTCTATTACTCACCCGGGGCATGCTCGCTTTCGCCGCACATCGCGCTGCGCGAAGCGGGGATCGAGGTCGAACTGGTTCGCGTCGATCTCGCAACCAAGATCACCGAACATGGCGATGAATACCGCAAGGTCAATCCGGCCGGCTACGTCCCGTGCCTGGTTCTGGACGACGGACGTCAGTTGACAGAAGGGCCGGCGATCCTCCAGTACGTCGCCGACCGGGCTCCCGAGCGCAATCTGGCGCCGCCCGCCGGCAGCTTCGAGCGTTATCAGTTGCAGCAGTGGCTCAACTTCATCTCGACCGAGGTGCACAAGAGCTACAGCCCGCTGTTCAATCCCGCGGCCAGCGATGACTGGAAGGCGGCGGCGCGCAACAACCTCGCAGCGCGCCTTGCTCTGGTGGCCGAACGGCTGAACGGGCAGCCCTACCTGCTCGGCACCCGGTTCAGTGTGGCGGACATCTATCTGTTCGTCACGCTGAGCTGGGCAGCTTATGTCAACGTCGACCTGTCTGCATGGCCGTCGCTTGCCCGTCTGTCGGCTGACGTCGGTGCGCGTCCGGGTGTCCAGGCTGCGTTGAAGGCTGAAGGCCTGATCAAGGGCTGAGGCTCTATTGCGAGAAAGTGACGGAACGTGGACAACGAGAAAATCCTGTACTACGGCGATGAACTACATGATGCGCTGACGCGTCGCGTCATGCTCGCGCCGCTTACCGAGCGCGAGCCGGGCATCACGATCGAGGATGCCTATCGCATCCAGGAACGCATGGTGTCGCACCGGTTGGACGCGGGGGAAAGCATCATCGGCAAGAAGGTCGGCGCGACCTCCAGGGCGGTGCAGGATCTCCTCAAGGTGAATCAGCCCGACTTCGGCTTTCTCCTGTCCGGCATGGTCTATGGCGAAGGCGAGGCGATCCCGATGCAGCGCCTGATCCAGCCGTTTGCCGAAGGCGAGATCGCTTTCCTCCTAAAGCATGATCTGATTGGGCCCGGCATCACCAATGTCAATGTTCTGCGGGCGACGGAGTGCGTGATGCCCTGTTTCGAGATTGTCGATTCGCGGATCACCGACTGGAAGATTCGCATCCAGGACACCGTTGCCGACAATGCGTCGTGCGGCGTGCTGGTGCTCGGAGACCATGCGGTCGATCCACGCAAGGTCGACCTCGGCCTGACCGGCATGGTGATCGAAAAAAATGGCGAGATTGCCTGCACCGGCGCGGGGGCCGCGGCACTTGGGCATCCGGCCAACGCTGTCGCGTGGCTGGCCAACACGCTTGGCCGGCTCGGTATTCCGCTCAAGGCTGGCGAAGTCATCCTCTCGGGTTCGCTCGGCACGCTGGTGAAGATCGCTGCGGGCGACAACCTGCGTCTCTCGCTGGGTGGGATCGGGCGTTGTTCGGTGCGTTTTGTGTAGAGGATCGGATCGAGATCCCCGAGAACAGATAGGGAACCCTTATGGCATTGGCACCTGAAATCATCGCGCGATTGGCCGAGCACCTCGAGAGCTGCGAGCTCGAGGCGCGCGACACGACCAAGATCACCGACGATCATCCGACCATGGACATGGAGGATGCGTATTCGGTGCAGTACGCGATTCGTGCGCGCAAGATCGCCCGTGGCGGGCGAGTCGTCGGCCTCAAGGCGGGCCTAACCTCGCGCGCCAAAATGAAGCAGATGAATGTCAGCGAGCCGTCATACGGCTTTCTGGCCGATTACTTTGCGGTTCAGGACGGTGGCGAGGTCAATTGCGCCGAACTCATTCACCCGCGCGTCGAGCCGGAGATTGCCTTTGTCACCAAGGCGGCGTTGAAGGGGCCGGGTTGCCACATTGGTGCGGTGCTGGCGGCGACGGACTTCGTGGTGCCGGCGATCGAGATCATCGACTCGCGCTACCGCGACTTCAAGTTCGACCTGGTCAGCGTCGTGGCCGACAACGCGTCGTCATCGCGTTTCGTGCTTGGCGGAAGGATGACGCCGATCGAGGATCTCGACCTGCGTACGCTCGGCATCGTGCTGGAGAAGAACGGCAGTCCGGTCGCGATTGCCGCGAGCGCCGCCGTGCTGGGCCACCCCGCTGCCAGCGTGGCGATGCTCGCCAATCTGCTGGCGCGCCGTGGCGAGGAGATTCCCGCTGGCACGCTCGTGCTGACGGGCGGTGCAACCGAAGCCATTGCGGTCGCGCCCGGCGACGCAATTACGCTTCGCATCCAGTCACTGGGGACGGTTTCGGTACGGTTTGGCTGATCGATAGGAGGCGGAAATGCCGTTTGCACAGATATACCTGTTGGAAGGCCGCAGTGAAGAGCAGAA
>WBZT01000245.1_pt1 | contig 46112 bp, 30 predicted proteins | sample 5204241 | NCBI WGS metagenome assembly WBZT01 (sample SAMN12344358, study PRJNA552823) | activated sludge metagenome | biome: Activated sludge suspended growth; feature: Nitrification reactor; material: Wastewater; isolation source: activated sludge from nitrification reactor of wastewater... | reverse complement strand
GAGGTGTTCTCCAGGGATACGGGACGATCCAGCGGGTCGGCGCACGGATTCGACTGACCCGTGCGCGCCCAGGCAATCAGCCGTTCGGCGGCGCTTCGGGTCTCGTCGTCAGCCATTGGTTTTCACCGGGGGCTTGTCGATGGGATAGACCCACACCCCGTCCCGGCACTCCGGCGCGCCCAGCAAGCCGCTGGCGCACTGCGGGAAGTTGACCGCCAGTAATCGGACGGCCTCCTCCGGCGGGAGGCCGGGCGCGGGATCAGGCAGTTCCAAACAACCCATTTGAAAACGGCGGGTGGCGGCTTGCACGTTCAGTTCAGTCATGATGATGTTCTCTCGGGTTGTCAAAACAGGGAATCCGGGTTGGTGGCGGCGGCGGGCGGCGTGACCGCCGGCGAGGTCGCGTTCGCCGTGCCCTCCTCTTCCGCCGCCGCCGCTTTGCCCGTGTCCTCCGGCGCGGCGGCTGGCCCGCCGGGCGGAACACGGGTGTTCTGTTTGGCCGCTTTCTGACGCTGGGTCTGCACGGCCTGCTGGGCGCGGCGGATGGCGTCGTCGAGCGCGTCCCACTCGGACGCAGCGGCCTGGAGGGTCTGGCGCTGGTGGGCGTAGGTCCGCAGCGCTTCGGGTAGCTCCCGATCCAGTTGATCCGGCGTGCCGGTCAGCCACCAGGGATGGGCCAGGGCGGCACGCAGTTGTTGCCGCTCGTCGTCCAAATTGGGCGGCGCGGTTTTCAGAAGGGGCTGCGCCAGGACCGATAGGCTCTCACCCTCGCGCGTGATCTCCAGCCGAAGGCGTTCGCCCGGCCCCAGGCACCGGCTCAACCACTCGAACAGTTCCATAACGATTCCTCAAGTGACCTCAACTCATTGATACAGCGATAGGTTCTCACGAAAGGACCTTCCGGCAAGCGCCGCGTCCCCGCCCCCACCGGCCTCGGACCGGTCGAGGCGGCGGACATCGACGGCCTCAGCGCCGCGCCGGAAACCGCCGGGCGATGACTTCCGGCACCCAGGCCGAGAAATCGAAACGGGTCGCCACCAGCGCCGCGATCAGCGCGGTACGGGAACCGTTCATGAGCCGGGCGAAAGCTTGGGTATCGGTGGCCGATTCCCGATGCTCGCGGGTGTACCACTCGGCGAAGGTCTCGCCGGACGGCGAGCGGGCGGTGTGCAGCAGGCTGTCCAGGCCCGCCTTGGTGTGGGCTTGCCAAAAACCTTCGTCCGGGACGAACGCCGCCGCCAGATCGACGGCCCCGGTACGCAAGGTCGCCACGGCGGCTTGGGCCGGTTCGTCGGGTCCGGGCTCCCCACCCCCGCTGGCCGGTGGTTGCTGGATCAGATGGCGAGTCAAGGCGATCAGCAGTTGCTGTTTGCGGTCGGCGTCCAGGCCGTGCAACCGTGGAATCAGTGCGGTCCGCGTCGGCGCGGGACCGATCTCAAGGCCGACCTCGGCCAGTACCGCGCTCGGTTGTCCGGCCTCGCGGAACAGCGCCAGCAGCAGCCACGCCCGCAGTAAATCGGGTTGCTGGGTCGCGGTGAGGGCGGCTTGTTGCCGCAACCAGTCATCGACCCACGCCTCGACTTTCTTGGGGTGGGCATCTACTTGGGCGACGGAGGTCTTTGGCGGGACGGCGCTCCGGGTGGCCGGCGTCGCCGTTGCCGGGGCGGCGGGTGCGCGACCGGCGGCGAGCGGGTGCGCGGCGGCCACTTTCTCGCGGTGGCAGTCCAGGTTGACGCACAGTGGCGCTTGTAGGACACCTTCCCGACCGGGCTGGCTGGACAGGCACGCGGCGAAGGCGCGGCAACCCTGGCAGGCGATGAATTGGCTCTGACCGACCCCTTGGGGACCGCTCTCGGACAATACCGCGTAACGGTCCGGCGCGCGTTCGGTGTCGAGGAATACCGAGGGATACAGGGTTTCCAGTTCGGTCTTGCGGGCCACCAACGCGGCTTGGGTTTTCTGGTGATGACACGCCCGGTTCTGGCAGCGTCCACCCTCGACCGCTTCGGCGAACAGGGCGGCTTGCTGGCTGGAGTGATGCGGGCAGGTCGCGCACTCGGTCTTGTCGAAGATCGCGGCGCTCAAATCCAGGGCGAAGCCTTTGATTCGGGCCTTCAGGTCCGCCACCGTAATCCGGTCGCCAACGATCTTGGCCAGCGTGCCGGTTTGGGTGGCCTCGGGCAGTCCGGCCAGCAGTTCGGCGTGGCCGACTTGGATGTGGCGCTGTTTGAGTGCCTCCAGAACGGCGGGCGCCGCGTGCAGCAGCAACAACCGGGCATCGAGCCGGCCGCGCGACCAACCCAGCAGCCGGGCCGCTTCCGCCCGGTCGCCGTCGCACTCGCCTAAAAAGCGCTGCGCGAATTGGGCTTCCTCGGCCACCGACAGATTGATGCGCAGGGCTGGATTATTCTCCAGTTCGGCCAGGATCAGGGCTTGGCGTGCATCGGCGATGCGGACGGTGACGGGAATGCAGGACAAACCGGCGGCGTGGGCCGCCCGCCAGCGGCGCTCGCCCGCGATCAGCCAAAAGCGCGGACGGCTGGGATCGTAGTTTTCATGCGGTCGAACCCAAATCGCTTGCAGGATGCCTCGGGCTTTCACCGACTCGACCAGGGCGGCGAACTCGCCGTCCTCAAAAAAGGTGCGTGGGTTGAAACCGGGTTGGACTTCGATCCAATCCAGCGGCAGGTAAGCGAGTTGTCCGTCCACCGGCGCGAACGGCGCGGCGGCGGAAGTCGCGGCGGTGGGAACGACCGGGGATGGATCGGGTACGGCGGCATTCATGGGAGGGCTCCGGGTGGGTTGGACCCTTTGAGCATCCCATGAGGGGCTGATCCGGCAAGCGCTGGGCGGCGACGCGCTTCTCCATGCAGGCCAGGCGAGCTGCGCCGTTTCGGGGGTCTTCACCCGACCCGGCCTGCAAGTGGGTGGGTCTGAGCGGTGGCCAGCCCACGCGGCGGGGCATTCCGTTGGCTCGCTGGCTCGCCACTAGACTCATGCGAGCGCCTGCAAGTCTCTAGCGAGTGCCTAGCCCGGCGCATACCAGAGCGTCCCGGCCGATGCAAGACCATGGCGCATGGGGGACACCACGCGGTCAACCGGGCGGACCGCGCGTTCGTTCGGTGGCCGGGGTGGAGAACGAGGGCGATGAACACTCGCTTGCTCGGACAGTGTAACGGGTGTTGGCTTGGGACGGTTTAGTGGGGAAAAGCGAAAGATATGATGGTATAAGCTAGCGAGTGCCTGGGTTTCCGGCGGCGCCAGTGCGTCAGAAATCGACAAACTGGACTCGCGGTGCGGCATCCGGCTCGTCACGGACGCTCATCCGAGGCGACATGCGAGTAACCCGATGGAATCCACCTGGTGAGGGGAAGACACGAAACGGAATTTGACGCACCCTAAGCCGCCATGGCGAAGTCCGTGGCCCGCAAAGGTCTGAACGGGTCCGGCCCCATCAATGGCTCGACTTCCCAGTGGTAATCGCCGGTTAGGTTGATGTGCGCCCAGCCCAGCGGCGACAGGTGCGCGAGATCCGTCGGTCCGGGTTCAATCCCTTGCGTTCGCAGGTAGTCCACGGCGCGTTGCAGGTAGACGGTGTTCCACAGGATGATGGCGGCGACCAGTCGATTGAGGCCGCTCGCCCGATAGCGCTGATTTTCGTAGGAACGGTCCCGGATTTCCCCGAGTCGGTTAAAGAACACGGCCCGTCGCAGCGCGTTTTGCTGCTCGCCTTTGTTGAGTCCGACATGGCTGCGACGGCGCAACTCAGGGTCCTGCAACCAGTCGAGCGTGAAGAGGGTGCGCTCGAGCTTCCCAAGTTCACGCAGGGCATGGGCCAGACCGTTCTGGCGGGGATAGGCGGCGAGCTTGCGCAGGATGACCGAGGCCGTCACCGTGCCGGTTTTGATCGACATCACCAGGCGCAGAATGTCCGGCCAGTGGTCCTGGATCGCCTTCATATTAATCGGGCCGGCCACCCAGGGCACCCGTTCTGGCGGCACGATCACGCCGGGTATCGTGTAGAGGCGTTTCTTCTTGAGATCGCGGATACGCGGTGCGTAGCGAAAGCCGAGCAGGCGACACACGGCGAAAAGATGATCCGAGAATCCACCGGTGTCGGTGTAGTGCTCGTCAATGACGAGACTGCTTTCGTGGTAGAGCAGCCCGTCCAAGACGTGTGGCGCTTCATGGGCGGTCGCCGCGATGACGTTCGTGTGATAGGGTCCGAACTGATCGGAAAGGTGGGTGTAGAACTTGACGCCGGGATCTTGGCCGTAGTGCAGATTGGCGTGACTGCGGACCTCACCGCGCCCGCCGGCGCGGAAGAACTGTGCATCGGATGACGACGTGGTGCCGGCTCCCCAATGAGCGGACAGGGGCTGCCGGTGCTGCGCATCGATTAATTCGGCGAGCGCCCGGGCGTAGCCTTCATCTCGAATAGGCCAGTCTGCCGTCCAAGTGAGCTGCCGCCAGCTCATCGCACGACAGGCCTCGGACCTGCGCGCGAGCCCCAGATTGATGCCATCGGCGAGCACCGCCGTCAACAAGGCGTGCCGATGCTTCGGGGGCGCCAACGTGCGCAAGTGCACAAAGTGATTGGCAAGCTGGGTCCAGCCGTCCACTTCCGAGAGCAGTTCCGTGATCTTGACGTGGGGCATCAACGTGTACGCCTGTGCGGAGAACTCCACCGCAGACGCCGGCGTGTTCTTCTTCAGGGGTGAAATGCGTAGCTGGCCATCCGCGAGCGAGACATCCGGTAAGGCCTGATTTCGCGCCTTGGCGGCCACGTCGTCCATCTTGGTTTGCAGGCATTGCCGACGCTCGGTCATGTAGGAGGACCCATCGGTGTCGATGTCGAGTGGCAGCGGCTCCTGCTGCATCTGCACGAAGACATCGTTCGGGATCAGAAAGCTCTCAAAATCCCGGTAGTGCCCCTTAACTTCCGTGATGAATCTCGGGCCAACTGGGGAACAACTTTTCCAGGAGGGGTTGTTCTTGCCAGTAAAGAGGCGATACCCGGTACGACAAGAGTTCACGGACCGTCCACAGGTGATCGGTGATGCCGGCCGCCATCGCCGGGGTGCTGGGACGCCATCGTCGAAGCGAGCCGGTGCCGAGCGTGGGTTCGGGAGCCGGCAAGGGGGTCCGCAACCGGGCGTGAGGCAAGATCAGAGGGTAGTACGCCAACGACAACCACAACTGTTTTTCCAGCCAGGTGATGTCCTTGGAAAAGCCATTGGTCCGCCGGGTGAGGCGGCGATTTTGTTGCCGCTGGGTCAGGTTGTCCCGTTCGACGAAGCGGGTGTTGATCGTGTTACTCACGGGGGATTGGGCCAAGCGGGCGGTCACGACGGCCGGGTCGCCGAACACCACCTGGGTCCGCACCGCGATCACCCGGCCCCGGCGGCGCTGCTTGATCACTGGGGCAGACAAGAGATCGGCACGGGCGCGCAGACGCGGTTTGGGATGAGCGCCGCGCGTCCCGCGCCGGGGTGGACAGTACCATTCCCCATAGGTCGTCAACAGCGCCTGGGGGTAGGCAGCCCATTGATCGCTGGTAAACAGCGGCAGAAGACGAGCGTCAGTCACCTGAGCGACTTGTCCGAGCAAGCGGTTGGCGCTGGCCTGATCGCGTTCGCCCACGACAAACCCCAGCACCAACCGCCAGACGGGGGCAAAGGCCAACCACACCCAAGTCTCCCCATAACTGTCCAAATAGTGTTGTGCGCCCGGCAGGTTTTCTTGCTTGGTATGCACGAAACTCCACAGTTCATCCAGTGGGCATTCGGTCGCCGGGAGATCCCGCCACAGATACAGCATCACGGCCCGGCACTGGCGGGCGGCCCGATCCAACCAATTCCTGACCAGCTCTTTATCCACTTCGACGATCCGGGCGGTGGCGCGCAGCGAATTCCCCTCCGCCAATGCCCGCAAGGCGGTCTCGAAGATTAAGGGGTCCGTCCCCAACCCGTAGTAAGCCGTACCGTAGCTCAACGTCACGCTACTTCCACACCCCTGACAGCGGGCTTGAGGCTCGCCCCGACTGCTGCCGTTGCGAACCAACCGTCCGATTTTAAAAGGTTTTCCATAATGTTCGCATCGGCTGTTAGGGCAATACAGCGTCTCCCAGTCCAAGGTAACCTCCTCGATAAGAACAAGACTCCTATCGAGGATGCCAACCTCCCCTCAAACAGGGGTATGCTCATCACGGAAGTTAAGGGGCACTACCCAGTTTTTTAACCAATTGATCTTTAACAATAGTTCGGACAGTTTTTGGGAAGGCATGAGCGGGGGATAGCCACATCGGGTCGGCTTCGGATAGGGTGGAGTGGCGAAACAACCCGCTATCCGGATGGAGGAACCGATGCGACTGTTCGACAGTGTAGTGGCGACGCTGGGGTTAAGCCCACCGTTCCAGCGGTTTGTGCGCGAGGTGCTAATGCTCCTGTTGGTCGTTCCGGGGCGGGCGACGTTTCTGAATTTGAGTCGCTATAGCCACTACGATGAGAAGACCTTCCGGCGGCGGTTCCGACAGGAGGTCAACTGGGCCGGCTTGAATGTGGTGGCGATCCGGGCCGTAGTGCCGGCGCATCACGACCAAGTACTGGCCTTCGACCCGAGTTTCGTGCCGAAAAGCGGGAAACACACCCCCAGTTTGGGGCGCTTTTGGAATGGCCGTGCCGGGCGGGCGGAACAGGGCTTGGAAATCAATGTATTGGCGTGGGTGGACGTGACAGCGAACACCGCTTATGCGATTAGCGCGGCGTTTACCCCACCCGCGCCGGCACGGGTGACGCCGATGGCCACCGGCACGGCAGCCGAGGCTACCGTCCAGACTTCCGCCAAACCGACCGCTAAACCGACCGCCAAAGCCGAGGACAGCCGGGTGGACGCCTATCTGGCGCACTTGCACCGGGTGATTCCCGAGCAAAGCCTGTCCGCGCTGCGGTATCTGACCGCCGACGGCTATTTCGGTAAAGTCAAATTCGTTGACGGCATCCAGGCCTTGGAGATGGAATTGATCAGCAAATTGCGACGGGATGCCGATCTGCGCTATCTCTACGCGGGTCCCTATCGGGGTCGGGGCCGGCCTCGGCTCTATGACGGCAAGGTCGACCTGGCTCGGCGCGATCGCTTCACCGCCGTCCCATCACCCGATCCGGACCTCATCCTGGAAACCGCCGTGGTCTACGCCCCCCGCCTGCGTCGCCGTCTCCGGGTGGTGGTCGTCATCCACCGACACACCCGAGGCATGGCGGTCCTGTTTAGCACCGATCTCGATCTCGATCCGGTGACGCTCTACCGTTATTATGCCGCCCGCTTTCAAATCGAATTCCTGTTCCGCGACAGCAAACAGTTCACCGGACTGACCCACTGCCAAGCCCGCCATGCCCAAGCCTTGACCTTCCACGTCAACGCCAGCCTGACTGCCGTGTCCCTCACCAAACTTCAAACGAGGCAAACCCTCGCTCATCGACCGATCCCTTTCTCCATGGCAAGCGTCGTCCGCCGGGCGTTCAACGAACATTTCCTCCAGCGCCTTTTAGCACACTTGGCCGACGGTGGTCGCTTGGCCGAAAATAGTCCCGAGTATGAAACCTTTTGTAATTACGGCCTGATTCAGCCCATCGCTGCCTAAAAACTGTCCGAACTATTGTGGAAATTAATGCGACAAAACCGCCGAAAACCCCAGGATCGGAGGGGCGGATCAGGTTTCGGTAACGCGGATGGACGTCGAACCCGGCAGGATCTCAACCAGCCCGGCTCCCAGCAGTTGCGCGGGCGTGTAATAGCCGCCGGCGGGCGCATTCGCCAACAACCACTCGGTCACCGCCAGCGCGCCCTGGACCGTCACCTCATAGCCGTTGGCGGTTTGCACCCGGCCGATTTTGCGCGCGCCGGCGGCATTGACGACTTCGCCCCAGACCCAGGTCGGGGTGCGCTGACGCTGCTCGGCGTCGGGTCCGCGCACGGTGGTGGCGACGCGTTGCTTGAGCAGGGTTTGCACGAAACTCAGCCCCAACAGCGGTTGCAGCCAGGGCCACAGCCAGCGCCACCATAACAGTGCGTATTTCACGGGATGACGGCGGGTCGTTTCACGGGATGACGGCGGGTCGTTTCACGGGATGACGGCAGGCCATTTCACGGAAGATGGCGGGTCGTTTCACGGGATGACGGCAGGCCATTTCACGGAAGATGGCGGGTCGTTTCACCGATGAGCAGCGACGCAGGTTAACCACTTGTAGGCTGGTTCCTTTTTTTCCGAGGAGGAACCGATGCCGGCCGAGAGGTTATCCATGCGTAAGATTCACGAAGTGCTTCGTTTACATGCGGCTGGCCATAGCCAGCCACAGATTGCCCGTAGTTGCGGGATCGGCCGCAGCACGGTCGGGGAGTCTCTGCAGCGCGCCCGGCGGGCGGGTCTGGGTTGGCCCTTGCCCGAGGGAGCGGCGGCCGACGAACTGGAACGACGGTTGTTTCCACCGCGCCCCGCCGCTGGGTCCGCGGATCGCGGGAGACCGGATTGGGCCACTGTTCACCAGGAATTACGCCGACCTGGCGTCACCTTGTGGCTCTTGTGGGAAGAGTACAAAGCCACGCATCCCCAGGGCTATCAATACACCTGGTTCTGCCAGCAGTATCGTGCTTGGGTGGCGCACACCGATGTGGTGATGCACCAGACCCATCGGGCGGGCGAGAAGGTGTTTGTGGACTACGCCGGTCCAACCGTGCCGATCATCGACCGCACCACCGGTGAAATTCGTCAGGCCCAAGTCTTTGTCGCCGTGCTGGGCGCCAGCAACTACACCTATGTCGAGGCGACGTGGACTCAAGGGCTGGATGACTGGCTGATGGCGCATGTTCGGGCCTTCGCGTTTTTCGGCGGCGTCCCTGAAATCGTCGTACCCGACAATTTGAAGGCGGGCGTCCAAACCCCCCACCGCTATGAGCCGGACCTCAACCCCAGTTATCTCGAGTTAGCGGCCCATTATAGCGTCGCGGTGATCCCGGCCCGCGTCCGAAAACCGCGGGATAAAGCGAAAGCGGAAAGTGGCGTGCTCGTGGTGGAACGCTGGATTCTCGCCCGCTTGCGCCATCGGACTCTGTTCAGTCTGGATGAGCTCAATACGGTCATTCGTGCATTGCGCGATACCCTCAATCAGCGCGCCTTTAAAAAACTGCCGGGCTCCCGTCAGCAAGGGTTCGCGACGCTGGAACAACCGGCGCTGCGTCCCTTACCGGAAGAACCCTATGTGTTGGCCCGATGGAAGAAAGCGCGCGTCAATATCGACGATCACATTGATGTCGAGCGTCATTATTACTCGGTCCCCCATACGCTGGCGCGGCAGGAAGTGGAGGTGCGCCTGACCGCCACGACCGTTGAGGTCTTCCATCAGCGTCAGCGGGTAGCCTGCCACCGCCGCGATCCGCAACCCGGTCGCCATACCACCGTGACCACCCCCATGCCCAAAGCCCATCGGGAGTACGCCGAATGGACCCCCGAACGGTTGGTACGCTGGGCAAACCAGACCGGCCCACACACAGCGGCCCTGGTTGAGCGCATCCTGGCCACGCGTCGTCATCCCCAGCAAGGCTATCGCTCCTGCTTGGGCATCTTGCGTCTCGGCAAAGCCTATGGCGCCGACCGCCTGGAAGCCGCCTGCCAGCGCGCGTTAGCCATTGGTGGACTGAGCTACAAGAGCATCGAGTCGATCCTCAAGCACGGCTTGGACCAGCAAGGCTTGCCTGATCCTGGCACCCCCCACCCGTCCGTTCCCGCGATCCCACTCCACGCCAATGTGCGCGGCGCCCGCTATTACCAATAATCTCGGAGCCTTCGCCATGCTGAAACAACCCCTCCTCGATCAACTTCAGGTCTTGAAACTCAGCGGCATGCGCCAAGCCTTGCACGAGCAACTCCAGATGTCCGATAGCGATCAGCTCAGCTTTACTGATCGACTCAGTCTCCTGATCGATCGGGAACTGACCGAACGCGCCAATCGCCGCCTCCAGTATCGCTTGCAGCAAGCCCGCTTACCCCAGCCGGCGTGCCGGGAAGATCTGGATTACCATCATCCTCGGGGCTTGGATAAATCCCTCATCCAGCACCTGCTCGGCGACCGCTGGCTCGCCGAACATCTGAACTGTCTGATTACCGGTCCGACCGGGGTCGGCAAAACCTGGATTGCGTGTGCCCTCGCCCAGCATGCCTGTCGTCTCGGTTATACCGCGCGCTATGTCCGTTTGCCCCGCCTGCTCCCCGAACTGGCGCTGGCCCGCGCCGACGGCCGCTATCCCAAGCTCCTGCGCGAGTATGCCAAAGCGCAGGTGCTGGTCATCGACGACTGGGGATTGACCCCGCTCACCAGCGAGGGCCGACGCGATTTGCTGGAAATCCTTGATGACCGGCATCACCGTCAATCCACCGTGGTGACCAGTCAGTTGCCCGTGGCCAGCTGGCATGCCTATCTAGACGAACCGACACTGGCTGATGCCCTGTTGGATCGACTCGTCCACAATGCCTACACCCTCAACCTAACCGGAGAATCCTTACGAAAACGTAAAACCCCCTTGACGAACTCGATCACGGAACAGTAAACACTCACCCACTGCGTCGCTGCGCTCCGACCGAGGGCTCCCCATCCTGAAATGCGCTGCCGCCTTCGACTGAACTCCCCGGCCGCCTTCCCGTGAAATGGGCGGCCATCATCAGTGAAATACGCACTAACTCCACCCGTCGCTGCCGACGGCGTCATCCACCACGCTTACCAGCACGCACTCTGAAGTCTCTTGCCCCAAGCGTGGTGATCCGTTGTATCCCTGACGTCTGAAGACACAGTTCTCTGGCCAAGCTAGCCAGCGTTCGCGGCTATGTTGACAGTTACACTGTATAGTGTATTATTGAGCTATGAACGACGCACTCGACATCAACACCCTCAGCCGCGACACCGGCATCAACGTGCGCACGATCCGCTACTACTTGGCGGAAGGATTGCTGCCGCCTCCCTCGGGGCGCGGCCCGGCGGCGACCTACGGCCCAGGTCACCGCGACCGGTTACGCCTGATCCGTCGCCTGCAGGAGGCCCATCTGCCCTTGGCGGCGATCCGCACCCAATTGGAGGCGCTCGACGACGCGGGGGTCGCCGCCGCGCTGACCGCGCCGTCGCGCACCGAGGGCCGCACCCCGGCGACGGCCTCGGAGTATGTGCGCCAGGTCTTGGTGAGTGCCTCGGAGCCCGTGGCCGTGCCGCCAGGTCCCGTCTTGCCGCCCGTGCCTGCCAGTCCGCGCTTCCTCGCGCGCAGTACCTGGGAGCGCATCGCGCTGCATCCGGATCTCGAGCTGCATGTGCGCCGGCCGCTGGCCCATGCCGATCAGCGCCGACTCGACGAATTGCTGGAGCAGGCAAAGCGGATCTTCGGCGCCGAGCGCTGATCCGCGACCGACTGTCCCAACAGAGCGAACCCATCAACCCCCAGGAGCAGGAGCTGCCCATGTCCGCCATCGCCAAGCGTTTGTCTGAAGTGGTCGTTGGGAACCCGACCTCGTATCAGAACTTGACCCTTTATCCGCTCTTGGCCGATGGGCCTGACGAGCCGGCGTATCGGCTCCTCGACGCGGCCCTGAGCGACCACAGCGCCCGTGTCACCGAGGTGTCCGAGTCGGGCCACGTCCCGGAGTTGAAGTTCATCAATGAGGGGGCGCGACCGGTGCTGCTCCTCGATGGCGAGGAACTGGTGGGCGCCAGGCAGAACCGGATCCTCAACCTCACGGTGCTGGCACCGGCGCTGCAGACGATCATCATCCCGGTCTCCTGCGTCGAAGCCGGACGCTGGCACGCCACCAGTGCTGAGTTTTCTGGGGCCAAGCGCGCCCATTTCGCCGCCGGACGGGCGCGCAAGGCCGCCGATGTCAACGTATCGCTGCGCCGGCGCGGTTCCCGTGAGAGCGATCAAGACGCGGTCTGGCGCGACATCGAGCGGCGCGCGAGACGCATGGGCGTGAGCTCCGGAACCCGTGCCGCCGCCGCACTCTATGAGACCCATCGCCAGCCGCTCGATGCCTTCCGAGCGGCGTTCGTGGCACAGCCGCGTCAATGCGGCGCGCTGTTCGCTCTCCACGGGCGCATCCTTGGGCTCGATCTGTTCGATAGCCCGGCCACTCTGGCCGCAGTCCTGGGCACCTTGGTGGAGAGCTATGCGCTGGACGCGCTCGATGCGAGCCCCGAGACACCGACGCTGACCGAGGCTGACGCCAGCGCCTGGCTCGACACCATCGCGGCCACCGCCTTTGAGCGGTTTCCCGCCGTCGGGGAAGGCGAGGACTGGCGTTTCGACGGCAAGCATCTGACGGGTGGCGCCTTGGTGAAGGAGGAGCGCCTGATCCATCTCTGTGCCTTCCGGATTGGCGGAAGCGAGGACAGCGACGAATCCCCGGACCTCGCCGAGCCGAAATCTTTCAGCGTGGCGCTGGCGACCGATCGCGCGCTGATCCGCCGACAAGGGAACAGTCAGCGACTCCTGCAGGTCCATCTCCAGGCGCCCGGCGTCACCGAGACGCCCACCCCCTTGGATCTCGCCCTGGTGCTCGACGCCTCCGAAGCCATGAAGGCCGCCCAGTGGACCCAAGCAGAGCGCGCCGTGTGGGTCGCGCTGGAGCACATGAGGCCTGGCGACCGTGTGGCGCTGGTGACGTTCAATGCGGCCGCCGAAACCCGGCTGCCGTTGACACCGATTGGCGGGGAGATGCTTCACGCGGTCGCGTCCGTCTTGGAGGGTCGCGATCCAATCTGCGGCAAGAATCTCGGTGAAGGCTGGCTGACCGGCTGCGGATTGGTGGGCGCCGAGGGCGATGCGCCGCGGCGGCGGCACTGCCTGGTCCTGAGTGCGGGTCAACCCGACACGGGCATCACGGCGCCGGCGACGCTGGCGATGCACGCGCGCGCACTGCTTGAGCTCGGTGTGGTGACCAGCACCTTCGGCGTGGGCGATGCCTACCCGGAGTCGCTGCTCACCCTGTTGGCCGATGCCGGCGGCGGGTGCTTCCAGGATATCGCAGACGCCGAGACGATCCCCTTGGTCATGGGTCGCCACGTCGCCGAGCTGTGCGCCGTCGTCAGCGCTCGGACCCGCCTGAATCTGACCTGGGAAGCCGATCTGAAGATCGAGGCGCTGGGTCCCTGGCCGGGAACGGCCGCGAAGCAGGCCCTCAGCCTGGATCTGGGCGACCTGACCCAGTCGCAAACCCTGGATCTGCTGCTGCGCGTGGGCTTCCCGGCGGGGGCCAAGAACACCGACTGTCCGCTAAGGGTAGTCCTCAACGATGGAGATCGCCGCCTGGCCGAGGCGCCGATCCACTGGACCTGGGTCGACAGTGCCACACGCCACGCACAACCGCGTCACACGGAGGTCGAGCATCGCTTTGCCGAGCATCTGGCCCATCAGGCTCGCCGCGAGGCCGTGATCTTGAACCGCGAGGGCCAGCTCGATCCGGCGCGCGAGCACCTGCTCAAAGCCGCCCAGCGGATTCGCGCTGAAGCGGGCGACCCTCCGCAGACGCTGGCCCTGGCCGCGGCGCTCGAGGCTGAGACCGAACGCTACCGCACCGCGCTGCCACCCCGTGAGATCAAGGCGCAGATCAGTCGCTCGGAAGCGCTGCTGCGTGGCCGGGGACCGGATGGCGCACGTCTGCGGAGCCATCAGCGACCGCGCCTGCAGTACCTGCCGGTCCTCGACAGTGCCGAGCGGGCCGCGCAGGGCCAGGCGTTGCGCAACATGCCGCGCTCCACCACGAAGAAGCTGGGCGAATCGGCGCTGGCGGCCATCAAGGCCGGTCACTATGCCAACGCGGCCGGTCAACCGGTGGATTGGCGTGCCGCCGTCACGGCGGCCCAGGCGGCGACGCAGAGTCTGCCACCCGATGCCGCACTGCCGACCGCGCCGCCCCCGGCCTTCGCCACCACGCGGGTGCGGGTGATCAACGCCATGACCCTCGACGCCGCCTGGCGCCTGACCATGACCGGCGCACGGGTCTTGGCGCTCAACTTCGCCAACGGCGTCCAGCCCGGCGGCGGCTTCCTCGAGGGCAACCGCGGGCAGGAGAGCCTGCTCTGCCGCTCCAGCGCCCTCTTCGCGACGCTCGACGGCGATCCCATGTACGCCGCCCATGCCGCGCGGCCAGAGCCCGATTCCACGGACTGGGCGATCCTCTCGCCCGATGTGCCGGTCTTCCGCGACGATGCTGGACGGCCGTGGGACCGGCCCTGGCGGCTGAGCATTCTGACCTGCGCGGCGCCCTATGCACCGACCATCGGCCAAGAGCGGTCCGCCGAACTCCTGCAGTCCCGCATCCGGCGGATCCTCGCGATCGCCCGCGCAAACGGTTACGCGACGCTCGTGCTGGGCGCCTGGGGCTGCGGAACCTACGGCAATGACCCCGTCCGCGTCGCCGCCGCCTTCCATGCCGCGCTTCGGGAGCAGGCCGGCGCCTTCGAGGAAGTGGTCTTTGCCGTCACCGACTGGTCGCCAGAGCGACGCTTCCTGGCCCCCTTCGCCGCCGAGCTCAAGGCGCACGCCTGACTGTTGTCAGCCAACACCTGAAACGAGGAGACCATCATGGATACGCTCATCTGCCTGCCCGGTCTCGATGCACCGGAACGCGCGGCCCACTGTCAGGAAGTATTGGCGATCTCACGCGAGCGGGCGGCTGAGCTGGGCCGCAGCGCCGTGACCGCGGCCATGACGGGCGTCTATCCCGCGGCCAGTGGCCAGACGGTCGACTGGCGGGCGGCGGTGGCTCAAGCCTGTGCCGCCAAGCGCAGCATTCCGCCTGAGGAGTCGCTGCCATCGCCGACGCGCCGCGCCGCTCAGCCGACTCAGGTTCAGGTCGTCAACGAGACCACGCTGGCCGCCGCGCGGCGGTTGGTGGAGTCGGGCGAGCGGGTTCTGGCGCTGAACTTTGCCAATGGCGTCCGGCCCGGCGGGGGATTCCTCACGGGCGCCCGCGCGCAAGAGGAGGTCTTGTGTCGCTCGAGTGCGCTCTACGCCACGCTGGAAGGCGATCCGATGTATGCCGCTCACGCCGCACGGGTAGAGCCCGATTCCACGGACTGGGCGATCCTCTCGCCCGATGTCCCAGTGTTTCGCGAGGACTCGGGGCGCGCGCTCGACGCCCCTTGGGCGCTCAGCATCCTGACCTGCGCCGCACCCTATGCGCCAAAGATCGGGCAGCCGCGCGCCGGCGATCTCTTGGCGCGGCGCATTCAGCGCGTGCTGGCGATCGCCCGAGCCTACGACTATTCTGCGTTGGTCCTTGGGGCCTGGGGCTGTGGTGCCTTCCATCATGATCCAGCGCGGACCGCCCGCGATTTCCGGGCCGCGCTCGAAGGGCACAGTGGAGCATTTGCCCAGGTTGTCTTTGCGATTGCGGATTGGTCAGCCGAGCGGCGGTATCTGGGGCCTTTTCGGGAGATGTTCGCACCGCACTAGCGATATTGCATCTGGCTCGCAGAAATCGTCTCGCAGTCGACGTCCAGCGCCACGCTTGAAGGCCAAGATGGCTATCGAAGGATACTCAAAAAGCATCCGTGATCTCATCATGTCCGACGGTCGTTTGGTTCGACGTACTCGACGGTTCTTAGGAAATCCGGACCTTGATGGCTAGAACCGGTTTTTCGGACCGGCTTCGCGGGCTTTCGAGGCGCTGAGGAGGGTCTGGGCGATAGGTTTGGAAAAACGTTCGTTTTATCGAACCGACGGTGGGGAGAATCTCCGGGAACGCCTGCCGGGAACCGGTTGCGCTCCAAGCATCACCTGACTGTCCGCCAACTGCGGACGCTCGCGCCCTCCATCCGGTGCGTCCGCTGTGGGACAGTAACCAGACCCTCGCCGGCAGGGAGCTGACTTTCAGCTCTCGGCCAGCAGCGGTCATTGGTGTTCCGTGGCGAGCCGACTGCAAAGGAATCATAAGCGGACCCTGAAATTGCCCACCTATCCTGACGCCGGGTGTGTTTCCTCGGGTCCTGGGTGAAGTTCCGCTCATGCGCTGCCTCTTCGAGCAGTTCCATGGCCTGGCGCACCGGTGATCCGTAAGCGATGCCGATGGCCAGCACCAGTCGCGTGGTCTGGTCTGACAGCGACCAATTGAGCAGACGGCCGGTGATGAACTCCTTGTTTGGCACCAGCAGTTCCTTGCCGTCCCAGTTGCGGATGGTGGTGGCGCGGATCTTGATCTTGGTGACCACGCCGTCGGTGTCGCCGACGCGAATGGGTCGCCCGAACAGGATGATCAAGCCGCTGATGAAATTGGCGACGATCTCCTGCAGGCCGAAGCCGATGCCCACGCTAAGTGCCGCCGCCAACCATTGCACTTGCGACCAGCGCGCACCGAGAGTGCCGAGCGCCACCATCAGACCCACCGCGACCACGACATAGGTCGTCAACGTGGTCACCGTATAGCGGCTGGCGGCCGTCATCTTAAAGCGCTGTAGCAGCAAGATCTCCAACAACGCTGGGATTACGGTGACGGGATTACGGTGACACTTTACCATTCCAGCGTTTCGGGTGAAATTGAGTCAAATCTTGTTTTCAACTATCCGCTGCACACACGCTCATGCAGGTTGCTTGGAACGGATGTGATGGTTTCTTCCGGTCTCTGAGTGGCCTCCAGGCCCGCGAAGCGATGGTAGGCATAGAGCCTATCATCATCGACCTGTGCCCTGTTCCCGGATCGGCCCCGAATGAGTTCTCGCGCCGATTTGGCCGTGAGATTCAAGATGTTTCGTCTGAACCACATCGCGCCGTGAGCCGCGAGTTCAACATCGAGATGACTCAGGAGCAACAGGGACGACTCCACGTCGTCCTCGAAGTCCACTCCACTGTTACGCCATCTCGCCTTCGCCGTGCCATGCAGGCGGTTGTCATTGGGCGAGAGGTGCGGATGCACGGGGGCCGGGTACGCCACATGCTTGGCGAATCCGAGCGATTCGAGAGCCGTCACACCCCCTGGAAAGAAGGACTTCCCGTTATCGCTGAAGACGACACCGTTGGGCGGGAGTGGGTAGAGGGCAAAGAACCGGCCTGGCAGCTCGGCACTCTCGCTGGCATAGAGGCGGGTTTCGTTCTTCGCGGCTCCAATATAGACGATGCGTTTCGCATCGATACCGAAGCGGACGAGCGCATTGACGAGTTTCTCGCGCTCTTGGATCCACGTCTGGCGTCCGGCCCGATCGAGCCGAAATTTCCCATTGAACGTGAAGAGGGCAGGTGGCGTACGATTGACGCCGTCGGACCAGACCACGGTGACGATGCAGTTCGTGAACCGAGCGATCGCCGTGTTCGATTTCGGCTGAGCGCCACCCGCGGGAGCATAGGTCACGCGCCGATCGGTGCGCTGGCCCGTGAACGTGAAGTCAACGCTGGCCAGGAGTCCTTTCCGGTCTCTCGCACGCTGTCGCTCCCGCTTCCACTCCAACATCATCTTCGCCAGTGCCTCGACGTCCACCGTGAAGCCGCTGGTCTTGGTCTGCGAAACCTTTGAACTGAAACCGAGGCCATGCAGGTCATCATGCGCCGTCGTCTGCGCCAGCTCCACACCAAAGGCCGACGCACAAAACTGCGCGAACGAGGCGAGCGAGACGACCGGGTTCGAGTCGTTCTGCGACAGAACCCAACCGGCGGCAATCTCGCACGGTTCGTCATCCAGAAGCGGCGTCGCTCCGCTCGCCTTCTCCGCCGTGAAAACCCGGGCCCCTCACCGCGTGGGCACGCACCCAGCGGTCCAAAGACGACTTGGGCACGATGGTCCCCGCGTCGACGAGAACGTCACGAAAAACCGAGCGCGAGACCCCGCGCCTCTCCAGCGGGCCGACAAGGCGTGCAACGAGATCACGCTGGTCCGTAGACAGCTCTGTTGACGGGTACTTGCGCTTCATTGCACACCGGGAACTCTTCCAGCGAAAACAATAGACTCAATTTTAGCCGAAACGCTGGAATGATGTGTTGGTTGGCGTCGAACATTTTGGAACTCCTTGCAATGTGGATAGCCCTATCCTCTTGAAAAAATAATATATAATTCAAATACTATGCACTGAAAGCGCATAGACTGGGTGCTAAAGCGCTATCCATTGAATAGCTACGGGCTGAAAGCATCCAGGTCCGTTTAGAAGCGGCAGGAAACAGCGTAGTCCCAATCGTCGCGCGCGACGTCAAATGCTCATGGTAACGCCAAGAATTTCTCACGCGCGATCACCTGCGGCACACGCCGGCCCGATGGCGTAGCCACCATCCACACGATCTGCCGGTCGTGGTTCGGCCCAAAGCTTACGTGAACCGGCAACTCGTCGCCGTAGAAGTACACCCGGTCAAACGGCGTGTGGGCCACGATCCATTGCGCCACCTCCAGCATGTTCTCGTCGTCGATGAGAAGATCCACGGCGGCGCCGAGTCGCATGCAAATCGGCTGGCCCCGACGGTTCAATTCATGCGCCGCGTGTTGGTCGCGTTGCGGATCGATGCGGCCGGAGATCTCCCTGGCCAGTTCGGGCGAACAGAAGCCGTAGGTCAGGCGGATCATGCCGAAGTAGTCGATCACCGGATCCAGCACCCGCGCCGTCAGATCTTGGAGGGCGTTATAACTCGCCGGCTGCTGGGGATGGTTGGCGAGCCCGATCCGCGCCTGGGTTTCACCGCATTCGATCAGCTGGCGGAAGGTAAGATACCGCCCGCAGGGGTCATCCAGGTCCGGAAGGGTCGTCGCTCGCGTCAGGGCATGGCCGTCCATGGTCCAGCGGTTTCGCGCGAGGGTCGCCAGGAACTCGCCCGGGCTTGGCCCATAGCCGGAAAAATCGAACAGTTCGAAGCCATCCAGTACTTCCTCGAAGGCCACCTGCTCCGGGTAGTAGGGGAACTCTTCGTTGATGGTGCGGGACTTGTGGTAAAGAAATGGCGGCTCGTATCCCTCCCCATAGGCGAAGTAATCGATGTCCTGTTCCCGGAGTTTGATTTTGACCCGCTCGATCATTCGCGGTAAGGGCTGGCCCGCGAAGTCGTCATAGCGCATCAGGCTGACTTTGCTGGAGCCGATGTGGATCTTCACCAGGTCGGCATGACGGTAGTCGCCGTAGAGCACCGCCGCGCAGCCGACGTAGACGCGCAACAGCGGCGGTAGCTGCTCGACCAGACTGGAATGGAGTTGCAGCGACCGACCTTCTTCCAGCCAGCCGAGACCGCGCTCGGCGGCGTACCGGCAGGCCAGGGCGATAGCCTCCACATTCGCAATGCCGAACAACAGCGCCCGTGCGGCGGTTTGCACCCCGGCATAGTCGCCAAAGAAGGCCTTGAGGTCGCGCTGCAGCCCGGGTTCCAGGTGTTGGTAGGGCCGCCGGTGCTCGAACTGGCTTAGCGCAAAATAGACCTGCAAATCCGCGATGCGCGCTTGCCGGGAACGCTGAATTGCATCGGCGTCATGGCGTTCCCCAATAAAGCGTAGCGCGCGCCCGAGGTTGCCAAAACCTTCGGTTAGCGCCACCAGGTCTTCGACTTCAGACGGGTCTGGCGGACGACCGAGCGCAACCCAGCGCTCCCACAGATGATCTAGCGGCTGCCGATAGGCTTCGTATTTCTCCGCATCGCGGTCGCGCCGGCTGGGAGTAGCCCGCTCGCGCACCGGCGCCGCCGGGTAGCGCAGCAGATTGCGCCGGTTTCGGTAGCGGTCGACCAAAAAGCGCTGTTCCACCTCCTGGTCTCGGAAGACATAGAGCACGCCCGGCGCAACTGGAATCGGCTCCTCGTCGAGCGCCGCTTGGATAAACGACTTGATCTCCGCCTGGGTGTAATACTTCTGGAAGGTACCACGCTGGGTAAGGACGCCATCCCGGAAGCGCTGGCCCCGGAGTTCGTTCTGGTTGGCCAGCATCACCGAGACCACTAGCAATCGTTCCGCCAGCGACCAGGCCCGGGTTAACGCCTCCAACCGTTCGTCGAAATCCTCGATGACGTTGACTACGAAGCCGAGGTTGACGATGTCGGCCGGCTGGATCGGCTGATCTGGTGCATAGTACGGGTCCCAACCGGCGGCGGGCAGACCGTTCTCGGTTAATCCGCGTACGTCGTCGCCGCGCCCGCAGCCGTAGTCGAACAGCGAGAAACGCCCGTCGAGGAGGCCGTAACGGGCCAGCGTTTGTACCGGCGCCGAGAAACCGTAGCGCGCTAGCGCCGTCAGGTGCCGCGCCGCCTGCCAGCCAGCGTGGGGCGGCAACTGTCCCGCTTCCGATTCACTCTCGGTGCTCTCGTCGTTGCCAAGGGGCGCCAGCGCATGTCCGATGATGCGATATCCCTTCTCCTGCACCAACCGCAGCCACTGGCGGCGATAGCCGATGCGCTTTGGGTCCTCGAACAGCCCGATGGACTCCGCCATGCTGGTTAGTTCCGCATACCCCGCACGACGGGGATCGTCCGGCAGCAGAAATAGCTCCTTACGATGCAGGATCGGGGGGTTCAGTGAATCCACATAGGTGCGGTAGCCCACCTTTGAGCGATCCAGGTCTACCAGCCAACTCTCCCGCAGGGAGGGGAATGGTTCGTCCGCGAATTCCGGGTAGTTGAGCAGAGCGATGCAGGGACCCGCATCATCGATGCGCACCAGATTGAAGTGCTCGTGCCGCTTGACCTGGGCCAGTCGCTCGGCGGCTACAATGCGCGCGGCCCGTTCGGCTTCCAGGAGAGACAGGGCATCGACATGGAGATAAGTCCGGCCGCCAACCACCTTGCTCGGAACTGAACCCATCGCCACTAACCTAGTGCTCGGCCGTCGTTGCAATTAACCCCTCCAATAAGGCAGATAGTCGCGCCAGAAGCTCGCGTTGCTGCGACTCTGACAAGCGCTCAATGCGGCCAAACAACTCCTCCAGGCTCAACTGATCCAGGTGTGCTATCAGATGACTGATGATCGGCATCAACGCCGACTGTTCATCGTGCCGCAGCGGGCAGGGTGGCTGGCGAAGTTCCTGCAACAATCGCTCGGTCGCGTGGCGATCCAGGTGCTCGACACGGCCCAACCCAAAATAGCGCCGCTGCCAAGAGGCAACCTTGGCGCTACGCTCCAACTCGTCGAGTTCTGCAAGTCGATGTTGCGTCGATTCCAACAACTGCCCGACTTGAGCGGCATGCTGGGCCGAGAGATAGGCTGGGGCCGCCGCCAGTTCCTGGGCCAGAGCGGTACCGCGTTGCCGATCCAGGGAAGCGATTTGTTGGGCTAGCGCCAACCGGGGCTGCATCCATTCCGCGGAACGCCGCCGCGCAGCCTCCAGACGTTCGTGTACCAGAGCCTGATAGATCGCCGCCATATCCCACGCTGGCTCGATGTCCTTATTCTCAAGAAACTCCCCCAGGGCAACCAATTGATGGTCTACCTGATGCGTCAGCAGTTCCTCTAGACGTTCCACGGCAATGTCGCCGACATCCCAAGACTCAAAATCGGCCAGAATGCGTTCGAGCTGAATCGCGAGTGCACTGATGTCACTCTCGTCGCCGGTGTCGACAAAGATCTCTCTCAGTCGATTGACCTTGGTCAGCGCCTCCTGAAGCTGTTGTTGGCTGCCTAACTGCAGCCCAAAAACGGTGCTGAGGGCATCTTGCTGTCGCCTTTGCGCGGCTTGCAATTTCTCTTGACGCTGCTTGATCGCATTGACGTGAGCGGTCATCTCGGCCTGGGACAAAACGGCTGTCGCGCCCTGTACCCCCTTGATCAGCTCATTCCCCCGCACAATCTCATCACGTAGAGTCCGCACCGGCGTCGAGTCCGTTGGTTCGGGCTGGCGGGGGTAATCGTTGCACTGGGCCAGGGTCAAGCTGAACTGTTGCAGCTTTTCTATCTTATGGATGGACTGTTGGGCCTGGTGCGTTAGCGCCTGGGCTTCCTTAGGGAAGCCCAACTTTTCCAGCCCCTCGGCATCCTTTTCGGTACGCCGGCGAAAATCAGCGACTTGGGCGGCGGTGTGGCAGATCTGTCGCGGAATCCAATCAGCAACCTCAGAGACGACCTGCCCCCGAACCACGGCCAGCAGGCTATCGCATTCCTGCAGATAACGATCCAGCCAATGCCCGCTCTCGGCCATCACCGTGCGTTCGCGCAGCACTTGACTGCCTAGCTTGATGGCGTGATGTACGCTCTCCTGCCGCTCGGCCTTTTCGATCCCCCGTTCCCACTCTCTGATTTGATTCTCCATTTCCAGCAGTGCGGCGGCGGCCTGCTGCGACTTATCGCGCAGATATTTGTAGTTACCCTCAAGTGCCTCCGGCAGTGGATCGACGGCGCACATTCGTTTCGCTTCCTGGGCCAGCTGAACCATGCGGCTGTAGTTCGGCTCCATCTCCCAGCGGTCGAGCAGGGTACGCCAGCGCCCCTCGCTGTCTTCAGAAAGAAAGCGCAAGCGGCTGACCCCCAGAACGTCTTCATCGAGATGATGTTTGCCCTTCTGACTGGGAAACCCTTGTCCGAGCCATTCGGCGGACCCCACCAGTCCTTCGGCCTGTTCAATGCGTCGGGGTGGATGGTCCAAACCCAGCAGGAGACCCAACAGCAGGCCAGCAGAGGCCGCATTCAAACCGTAAGGTGGCGCCAGCACAGCGCGATATGAGGTCAATAAAGTCCGCTGGGGATCCTCCCTGTGGGCCTGTTCCAGCCATCGGTAAAGGTCGCCGACGCCGGGTTCCGTCGGCGCGACCAGCTTGCCTGACGGCAGCAGCGCTTTCCAGCTTTGGGCTAACACCGCATCGACGCGGTTTTGCAATCGCTTGGGCTGGGCCTGTACCCAAGGGCCATTGACCTGGCGAGCGATCAATCCACGCATCAACTGCGCAGCATCCACTGCACCACCCCCATTGGCCGTTGCGAAACCGTCGAACGGAAACGGGATCGTTCGCGGGTAGACGGTCGAAAAGACCTGCTGAGCCACGGCGCGCAATCGGCCCACCGGTACCTCGGAGAAACCGGCGATCCAATAGAGCCGCTCCTTGATCGCCACCTGGACCGCATCGTTCAGAGCCGCATGGCTCCGCTCGCGCTCGTCCGGGATAAATCGGCGGAATCGTTCCTGATCGGTGGCCGAGATCTTTTCATCAAACAGATACAGGCGCACGATGTGCTCCGTGAGCGTACCCCGCCGATCCGCAATGCCAATCACCCAAATCGGGGCCAGCAACTGGCCGGCCCGCGCCAGTTCCCCATCCATGGTGGACCGCACTTGTTCCCCAATGGCCGTTGGTTCGTCGTCTGGATGGAGATAGAGGTAGATGAGCTTACCTTTGGCATCCTTCGGTAAAGTCGCTTGCCGCCATTGCTGAAAGGCGCTCCGGATGGCGTTCTCGACCGTGTTGGCATGGGCGAGTTGCGCCTCAAAAAACCAATCCGGCGTTGAAATCTCCACCCTTTGGGAGAAATCCGATGTGATGTCGCCCAATTCGCTATCCGCCGCGCCGCGCCGGACAAACAGGTCGCGAATACCTTCGGCCTTGAACCCGGACTGCTGGGCGCGCAACCATTGCTGGAACTGTCCGCGGGTGGCCCCTTCGCTCAGCAGCTCGTATTGACCGAGGTCGCTGTTCCATTCCATGGCCCCAAGCTCGGACAGCGAATCGAGCAGCGCGGGCAGCGATTCGGGTTGCAGCGCCGTCGCTTCGCACAGCAGGGCATCGACCGTCTCGCGAGGTTGTTTGCCAATACGGGTCTTCTCCAGGACGGCGACACCCGCCAACAACCGTTGCCGTCGGTTATCCAGATGCCCCTGTAATTTCTCCAGCAGCATCTGTAGCGTCTCGGCGATGGCGCCGCCGGTTTCGCGCTCGGCCGAGATCAGCTCCGGCAACATGCTGCCGACGACAAGATCGGCTGCGCTGACCTGGCGCAACCGTCCATCAACCTGCGCACTTTCGCTGGCGATGCGCTCGACCACTTCCTTGATGAAGGTCAGCGCCGAGCGGGATTGCACCAGATCCCGCTGCCGCGTTAGGAACCAGATAGCGAAGGGGTGCAGCGGCCAACAACCCCGCGCAATGATCTGGGCAAAGCGCGCGGGATTACACCAAACGGGAAAGCGCGCGAACCCTGGCAACACTTGGGACAGCCGCTGCCAGGTCAGTTGGCTCCGACGCTCTGCACCGGTCTGTTGCCAGAGCTGCTCCAGGATCGCCTCATCCTTGCCGATCATGTGAGCAAAGAGGGTTTCCAGGTTGGTGGACAGATACCATTTGTCGGCGGCGTCGAAGCGCGTGACATAGCGTTGCAATTGGCGTAGATCTACGCCACTGAAGCGCTTCAGGTACGCTTTCAGTTCGTATTGAATGAAACCGATGAAACGCACCTTGGCGCTATTGTCCTGCACGCCTTGGAAGATCTGCTGAAGCGCATAGTCTCCCGCCAACTGAGGCTTCTCCGAAGCGTATTCCAGATAGCGTCCGAGTTCATCGAACAGGATCACCATGTGCGAAAACGGTCCATCCGGGCCGCAATAGACCCCGCATAGGGTCTCGATCAATTCCTGGGCGGACTCCTGGCCTTCGACCGGAATTGGATGACCGTTGGCTTCGGTGTAGACGGTATCGACCGCCGTATAGATCATCTCGTTGTGTTCGCGCAGCCGGGCGCAAATCTCCTCGGCGTCCAAACCGGGCAGATATTCGCTGAAGCTGACCGCACGAAAACTGAAATTGCGCTCGACAAATTGTTCCGCCGTCTGAAAGCGCGGCGACAGGTCACGAATGGCACCGGCGTCGACGCTGTGGCGACGTAATTGTTCGAATACGGCTCGACTCAGTGCGTTTCCCAGATGAAAGCCAGCCATGCCATCGAGTGGCAACACCAGCGCCGGCTTAGCCATCGCAGCGATCTGCTGGGCCACTGCTCTCCCAATCTCGGCATCCGCCCGGGCGATCTGATCCAGGATGACCTGAGCGGTGGCCCCCTGGGGTTCGGCTAACAGCATGGCGCAAGTCAGCGCTAAATGTGACTTGCCGGAGCCGTAGCCGGCGACCACCAGCCAAAAGGGATTAACTTCGCGGCCGGCTACGCCAGGGTGCATGGAACCCAGGAGATCGCGGACAAAGCTGGCTGTGTCCTTAAGCTTGTAGGCGCCCTCGATCCCTTCACTTTCGGCTTCGCCTGCGCCGTGGTAGCGCGGTCCATGAAAGACAAAGGCTGCTGCCGCCTGCCGCGCCTGATCGACGCGCCGTTGCACCCAGTTCAACTGGACTGCGCCTTCAAAGAATCGCTCGTTGTGAAAATGAATAACTTGCCCTATGTTCAATATAATTCCTCCATGTTGAATCCTGTCCCCGTTAATATCCTTAAAGGGGTGTCCATCTGAGTGCGGTGGACACCAGATATTGTGATCTTGGCCATCGAAGCACCCTTTGTATGGTGTGTCGAGACTGAACCCATAGGCACTACCGCACTCAGATGGATACCCAACTATCCTTAAATCAATTCATCGAAGAGCCCTGCAATGACCGTCTCGGTATCCTGTAGCCGCAGGGCCAAGGCGCTCCCGGTTTGTCGATCAAGTTGAAGCAACCCGTGATCGGTCATCCAGTAAAGCCACTGGCTTGCCGTCTCGGAATCCCATCCCAACAGGGTCAGGCAGCGGGATTTCTCGAAGAACTCACCGATAGCGAGTTGGTGGTGATCCGGGTACAGGGCATCCCAGACAAGAAATAGATAAACGGCGAAGGCGGGAAAATGGCTTCGTTCCACAGGCGCGGAACGCCGGAGATAAAGCGTTTGATCGGCTGACGTTTCGGCGGACAGGGCGCTGATCGAACCGAAACAGGTCGGCTCGAGATAGCTGCGCAGCACCAGACTTGCAAGCCCTCGCAAGTAGCCTTTGGCGCCATGGCGCTCGGTAAGAAAGGCCAGATAGGAGGCCTGTTCGAAACGGTTTCCAAGCCGCAGGCCACCCTCTGCAAAGAGTGCAAACCAGACGTCAGCGACCCCGGTAGCAGGTTGTTCGAGACCATGGCGCCGGCATAGCAGCAAATGCAGCATCCACAACGTAACCGACTCACTGAGATAGGGATCCTCCTCAGCAACAAGGCGTCCGAGCGGCGTCAAGCTCAACTGCCAGCGCCCCCCATCCTTTGCTACGCGGATCAGCCCCATGCCACAGGCGTAGTGAATCATCGGTTCCACCTTCCCGGTACTCTCTCCCGTTGGAATACCAGTCTCGGCGCCGATCTCGACCTTCGTACCGCTACCTTTGGCGGCCGCAAAGGGAAGCAAACGGGCCAACAGGCGCCGTTCTGGCAGAAAGTCATGGGGAAAATTCAGCGGCAATGTTTCCAGCTCGATGCCGGGTCCAGACATCGCTTAGTCCTCGCAGGGCCGCTCTTCCAGAGGCGTCACGGATACCAGCACCGCCTCCTCCTTGAAAGTACCCCCGGATTTCAGTATCGGACCCAGCGACCAACATTGACCCTTCTCCAGCTTAGCCAGACGCTGTCCCCATTCTGCCTTCGAAACAGCCGGTGTCGCTTGGGCCAACAGTTGTGCAAAGCGATCGATCTCGGTATTCGCGGGCTTAAAGAAGAGCTTATGGCCGGCTTGGAACAGCCGGTCCCGCTGTTCCTGATTGAACTGGCTGGTGGTCTGGGTGGCCAGTAGGAGAGACAGGCCAAATTTACGCCCCTCACGCAGCATCTTGTCGATGGGTGAATCGCTGCTGTGGTCGAGATTTTGAATCTCGTCCAGGACGATAGGGATCGGGCGGTTCTTGCCGCCGGTATTCTGGGCGTAATCCCAGAGATCCCAGAGCACGAATTCCGTGACCATCTTCTGAATCTCACGAGCGAGTCCTTTCAACTGCAACACATGCACCCAATGGTCGGTCGAGGTCAGCATCGAGTCCCAGGCCGACTCCTCACCTTCGCGGAAAGGCTGCGATTGGATCAAGGGTTCGAGTTTGTTGGCCAGGGATTCACCGTTCGGACCATCCGCCCGCAACCGGGGCAGGATGCCACTCAACGCAAAGTCCGGTTCCTCTTCGAGTCCGGCTTGGAGCACCCGGATCAGGGCAGCGGATTGCTGATCGCCCATCTCGAATACCGAGGCGAAGATACTCTGGATTCTGGTCGCAACTTGGTAGGGGCTTTCGATGATGGGCGGAATGGAAGGATCAATGATCTGAAGCTGTCGGCGGAACGGATTCAACGGTAAACGTTCGACCACCACAAAGTGATCTTTCGGCGCGGTGATGTCCTTGAACCGGTGCTCCACCTGCTGCGGCAAGAACCCATCAGTATAATCGACAATCAACGAACGAAGCCGTTGTTGCGCCATCTCGACCAACAGGCACTGAATGCCGTAGGTCTTACCCGAACCGGACGCACCGAAGATCAGTAAATGCCGGTTCGGCAGCTGCGGATGGCCAAAATGCCAATAAACCGACTCGCCATTGCTGCGAGTGCCGATGAAAATTTTCTCAGGCAATGGAAAGGCATCAATGGCAATCGCTGCCTTGGTTTTAGAACCGGTGATATCCGACGGTGCGCTTCCAGCCCTCGTATCTTCCCGTGATTCCACACCGCTCGACGTGGACTGGACGCCGGACGTGGCTACCGGTTCTTCTGGCGCCGCCTTGGAGGTGGCCTCGGTAAGCGCCTCCTGTCGTCCTGTCCTGTCCCGTCCCGGCCGCAGAGAGATGGCCGGTCCGCTGATGTTCAACAGCGGTTGCGGGCGAGCCTCGGCAAATAGCGCCGACACGCCTTCATAACCCAATTCCAGGTGCTGGATGGCAAAGCCACCGGGTACTTCAAACGGTGGTTCGATCGTGCCGGCGGGCAATGCCAGCGCGGAAACGACCGACCGGGAATCCGGCACGTTATTCCAGAAGGTGAAGATGGCGCCCTGCCAGCCGATCTCGAACTGGCCTTCCGCCAGGTTTTCCAAAGCATGATCCAAGGCCTGCCATTCCTGTTCCGGCAGATTAACAACCGAACGCGACGTCATCGCCCGATGCAATTGTGCCCACCAGTAACGCCGGTCGAATCCCGGGCGTCGCAGTTCGTCGCATTTGGGCGCCAACAGTCCGGTCAGATGGCGCAAGCCGTCCTGTACCTGTTCCATGGCCTTGGCCACGTGTACCGGGTTGTGCTGGGCGAATTTGCACTCCACAACCACGGCATGCACGCGTGGTATGCCATTGGGACGCACTTCCAGCGTCAATTGCAATAAATCCGGGCGACGCGCCACATCGCTTCCCGAAAACCAATGCAACAGGGAGTCCATCGGCAACAGCTGCGACATGTATCCGGGCGGCGATGCCAAGGCGCGCCGAATAGCGGCAAAACCGACCACCTCACGAATTCGCTCGTCCGCCCCGACCACTGCCCGCAGAGAAGCCAAACCGATGACTTCTTCGGCTTCGCCGACCACTCGCGCTGCCATCGCCTCGAAACCGTCGGGTTGCTCGAAAGGCAGCAGTTTGGTCAGTTGGCCGGCTACCAGATCGGTCAGTTGCGCGAGTGAGTCCTGTTCCGTGGAAATGGTCAGATTCAGTTCGCCGTAGGCTCCAAGCCCGGAGGTAAAACCGACGATCTTGCGCGGTGCGTGGTGGTCCTCGCTGCCCAGCAGGCGCTTGTCCACGAAGGGATCGACGCAGGCGACCCACTGCGCTTTCGCGTGCAGATTTTCGACCACGCCGGTCCAGGGCTTGTAATCCACCTCGCCGAAAATGACGTGATCGCGGCCGGCATGGCCGCTATAACAGAGCCGTGCGGAAAGATCGGCATGGCGGGCCTGGATGCGCAACCGGCGGTTGCTGATCAGGCTCTGGCGGCGATAACGGTCCCCCTGCCGGATCGGGCGCGGATACTCGGCGATGGGAAACTGTAAGCCGCTCCAACCGCCGAAATCGAATTCGAACGGCGGCGCCGGCTCCGCGCGACCCACCATGCCGCTGCGCAGAAAATGGAACAGGAAAGCAATATCATAAAGCCGTCGCTCTTGCTGCAACAGATTGATGACTTGATTACTGGGCGCATAGCGATGGCCCACGGCCAGACTAAGTGGTCGGCCCTTTTCCCGCTGGCGCTCCATCGTGGCGTTGCGCCATAGCGTCAGGCGGTTTTCCATCGCCATTGGCGAGGAAGACGTCGAATAGACCATGATCGTGCAATGGAACGCCGGCCAGTCGGGGGAACTGCGTTTGAGGTAGTGATCCAGGAAACGATCGACGCCGGCCAGGATGCTCTGCAATTCACCGACGTTGACGGCCAGGATACGCAATCCGTCCTCGGCAAAGGGATAAAGCTGCTGGTAGTCTTCGAGTACGCGAAGCACGACCTTCTCTTCTTCGCAGGTGCGCACAATGTCGCTCACATCGTCGTCATCGCTGCTCTCTTCGTCGCGCAACAGCGTCTGCACCGCCAGGTTCTTGCCCGCCACCGGTTCCGGTCCGAGGTAGTGCAGTAGACCGTAGGATTTGATTGCGGTAGACAACTGCAGCGAGTTCACCACGAGCGCCGCCAACGGGCGATGGATTTGAGCCAAATCCCGCAGCCGTTCGAAGGCTGTCTTGCCATTCCGGCCAAGGGCCAATTCGCCCACCGCTTCGGGAAAGCCATCCGCCAGAAATCCCACCCACGCCTGCGTCAGTTCCAGGACCGGGGGACTCAAACCCCAGGCAACGGAAGCCGGTAAATGGTCGTTATTGGCTTCGACGCGTTCATCTACGACCAGAAACGCCTTATAGAGGCGACGCAGCAATTCGGTGGCGCCCAGCACATGGGTATCGAGCACTCGCTCGACCAGAGCGACGAAAGCGTTTAACAGGTGTGGCAATCGGTCAGCACGGGCGGTGTAGTAACCGGTCGTCACGGTCGCATCAAGCCAAGTTTTGTAAGCTGCAATCAGGTCGACAACCTGGTTCCACAGATTGGGATCAACATGATTCGGCAGTAAATCGGCGAGCAGATCGACCAGTTCCAATTCGGCCATGGCTTGAATGATCAGCCGGTTCGCCTCGTCCTCGTCGGCGGCGAAATAGAGTGCCGTCATGATCACTGTTGGAATACGAAAGGCCAGCAATAGCCGTAACGGGTGCGGTGATTGTTCCCAGCGCTGCCGTACTTTCCTGGCGCACTCGAAACGTACCCGCTCGGGTTGAGTCGAGCCGAGTATCCATTTAAAGGCCGATGGAGTCAGATTCTTGTCGATATCGGCGACCGTTACCTTGAACTGCACATTCGGGCGTGCCCGACTGGTTCCCAAAGGTAGCGTGTCAAGTTTCAGGTCCAGGGTGATCGGTATCTTGCGACTCCATTGAGTGCGCGGCAGGCGGGACGAATCTTCGTCCGCCGGTAACCTGCAATCCATGCCCTCGAAGACCGTCTCCAGGCCGCCGAGACAGCCCCGCAGAAGTTCGCGGGCCAGTTCGTTGACGCCAATACTTTCCTCCTCGTCAGCCGTCAGATCGTGGTCAAAACGTACCAGTTCCACATGGATTCCGGCTAACTGGTCGGCTAAAGATAGACCGTCACCGTCATCGGCAAACGCCTTAAGAGTCCGCCATATACCTTCAAGCAGGACTTCCAAGCTCATACCGTTCAATGCTTGGATTTTTTCTTTGGATTTCTTTGACTCTTTAACTTTCAGTATCTTGAGCAGTGGCATCAGGTCCGTACATAACAATCGCGCCCGCGCATTGGCGTCGGCTTCATAGATAAAGGCGTGTACGGTATTGCTATAATCTTTTATGCTTTCGTAGTCGATTTCTTCGTCTAGGATTGCAGGTATTTGAAAGTCTGGTTCGCTCAAGGCGACCATAATTTTTTTCCAATCCTTATTTTGCCCGCCGGAAGTTTTATAGCGCTGATGTGAAATAAAAGCGTCCGCTTCTTTTAGAGCGTCTGCGCCCTTTTTACCCCGCAACTCTGTGGTTGTTTCGCTGGCAACCAAGGGGGGAATACCCCAGAAAGGTAATTGCTTGAAAAAGCACTCGGTGAAATCGGTAAATTGATAACAGTTCCCGACACTGATCAGTGGTTCCAGAAATTCCGCCAGTTTGCCCAAGCGCAGAGGGCGCATCTGAAACAATTGCTGAAGTACCATATTGAACTGTTCTATTTCGTTGTCGCTGGCATTTAGACCCATGCGCTGGTTAATACGCTTGATCCAGGGAACGAAGCTTTCATCGATTTCTCGCCGGATACGAGACTCATCAACCCGGTGAAAATCCGACAGGCCTCCTTGATCCGTAGCATGGTTCAGTCCTACTAACACGATAATCAATCCGTCCGTTGCCGCGTCGCGGGAGGTGCGATTACGATACCAGGTCAAGCGATCCTCCTGATCGATCCAATCCCTTTCCAGAAGCTCAGCTATTGCTTGTTGCGATTGGATTTCGGGTTCGATGGTGTGGGTCCAATCGCACCATAACGCGGTGGCAGCCCGGAAATGACAGGTGATGCTCTGTTTTTGCAGCCAAGCTAACCGATGCGCGTCTAACGCTTGGAACAGCGCCAATGTTCCCAAAGGGTCCAAACTCTGGACGATGAAGCGGGCTTCTCTGGGTCCATCCATTACGTTCAAGGTACGGTCCCATTCACGAATCAGATAATCCGCTAATGATTCAATAAAGAGATTCATGCGCGCTGCTCCATGCTCCCTGGATTATGAACAATGGAGACCGCATCGGATAACTCCACCAGAAAGCCACCCTGTTGCAGCGCCTCTTCTATCCAGGCCGTATCCGCCGCGACTGCATAGTCTTTATTGCCTGAATCATTGCCGCTCCAAGCCAGGGCAACGGCAAGTTGTCGATCACCCAAAGCAATGCCATAGTGGGCAAAGACCCGCGCATAGAATTCTGTCAAGCGTACCCGTTCACCAGGAATTAGCAGGGCCGCGACTAGGAAACGTAAAAGATGAGGAGGAAACACGAAACGCTGACCACGACCGGTAAAAGGAATTACCAAGCCAAGTTGTTTGGCAATTTTCCGGAATATCTGAAAACCATTCTTGTCTGCTTCCTTAAAATCTTTTGGTTGCTCACCTAGAGACTTTGCTACATTCCTTAACACCCTGTAAAGCATCTCTTCGATACTTTCAAATGATTTTTGAGCCAATTTTCTTATTCCAGAGCCGCTGTCTGCATGGGGGTCTGCAACTATCCAAACGTACTTACCAAAGAATCCATCTGTGCCATTATTATGATCATCGAAGCGTCGAGCCTGACAGCAAAGGCTACGTAAAACATGCATACAGCAAAGCAATTGTAATAAATCGATCTTTTCTAAAGCTCCAAGCTTTGACAGACATATGTTGTTTAACTCATTAGCGAATAAAAATGCTTCAGGCAAGCTTGCCGTTGGAACCCACCCTAGCGGTGCAGACTTAATATCATCATGAAGCCGGTAATCGTTTAAAGTGCTCCCAATAAAGTGTGCTAACTCGTTAACTGAACCAACCGCATCATGCAAAACCATTCGTAGCTCGGTTTCAATACTTTTTCTAAGCTTAACCAAGTTGATTCGTTCTAAATGCTTATAACTTGTGGTTGAGGGAAGGCCATCTATGTCTGAATACTCTTTAGTAGAAAACAAGTGGGCCAATTGCAGGAACAGGAGTTCTCCACCTCGGGCCATGTAATTATGACGATCTATTGCAAAGTATTTTTTCACTTCACCCCAACTTTGAAGGTCAGGTTGCTGGATTGCCTCTGAGTGCAACCAATCTAATTCACGTGCCAACAAAGCAGAGGACGCTGGAAGAAAACTGTGGGTTACCCAAGTTCGATTCTTTGCAACTCCAACAAATCCGGCAAACAAACTTTGAATAAGTCGAATAGTTGTGTCCCGTTCCTCACTAGACCCAGTAATATAGCTCTTGATAGTATTAAGAGCTTCCAAATAGGTTTCTCGATGCACTGGATGGCGCGTTTCAAGCTTAGAAGAAGGGAAAAAAGCAAATAGCTTCAGCGCAATGTGGTCTTTCGGCCAATAACGCGGCAAACCATCATTAAGCGCCAACTGCAAACTATAAGCACCAGTTTGGTTATCGCTCTTTCCCTTCGGCGACACAAAAACCAGTAAGAACTCAGCAAGATACTCTATCGGTGTCTGATCTTTGTAAAAGCGCCGACCATAAAGTTGAATAGCTGGATTCGTTTTACCTCTGTCTTCAGGTTCGGCGATAGCCGGAAAACGGTCCAACAATTTATTTGGATTTATCCTCATCTGATTGTCACCCGTTATTAGAATTGTTCCAATCTACTCGACTCGCGATCTAGAAAAAACCGATAAAAGTGAATCTCGCCATCAATCCCTGCGCGCAGCAATTCGATTTGATTTTGGTTATGCTTTTTTCCGGTAGTAACCCGTAAAAGTTCGGCTCGAAACCAATCTAAATGAGCTTGATGAATTGGTGATAATTCGTTACCCAATTCACCGGTATCACGACGGCGAATGTAGTCCAACAATGGCAAGTTCAGTACAAGTTCAACTTGCCTGTTGCCATAATTCAGCACCGGCGTGTGCCGGATTGGGTCGAAATCAAGATCAAAGTTATCAAACGATAGGTTCTTGATAATTAGCTGTGTCGGCTGTACTACGGCCCTGTCTGGACGGCGTAGCGTCAAATAAAGTGAATCCTTCGACCGGAATTGGTCAGCGCTGAAACCGGAAAAGATTTCCAGTAATACCCGTAGGCAAGATGTGCGCAAACGGTTAGTTTCATTACTGGATAGAGTTAACTTTCCGGCGGTTTGCCATTTATCAAAATCACGTAGACTGGGCGATTGTAGAAAGGCATCAAGAAACACGTTCGCAGCATTCTTCTCGGTTGGTACTACCTTACCACACAGGTAAACCATGCGCCGCAATGCGAAGCGCCAGTTTACGCCAGTCGACTCGGTAGCATGTTGCCGCCAACGAGCACCAATCCAACTCAGTGTGGTCGGCAAAATGGCCCAACCGATTCCTGCTTCAGCCGGAAGTCTACGCTCAAAATCGACTGCCACTGGGGCTCCAAACGTCGCCCGCCTTACCAAGGCTACAGCGTGTAGATCTTCGGCTTGAGGCCATGGTTTACCATTGCGGTAACCGAAGAAACCCTCACTAAACAGGATGCGCTCCAAACCCGCGCTTCCGCGATCCGGTCCCTCCTCCGTGGATGTCGCTACTTGCTGCTGGGCTTCCTCACAGCTCATTCCCCCTGTCAACCCAAGAGCCAACTGAGCGACTATCTGACGCAGCGTCAAACGTTTTTCATAGGCGTTCAAGCGTTGATAAACCCAACGTATCCGTTCTTCAACTACTGGCCCGGCATCAAGCAGTGCTTTACGATTTAGCACCAAAGGACAGACAGGCTCAATACTGCAACCCTCGCATTTTGCCCATGCGGAATGTGTAACTAACTTAATCAGTATCTTGGCGCCCAGTACTACATTGTCTAAACGTGTCAGGTTCAGGATTACTAATTTCTTGGCAAAATAATTGAGGCTATGTTTGGCTTGTAAGTCTTTAATAAGTGGCTGATCCAAATACTCGAGAATTTTACTTTCAACTCCTTGGTCAGCACCTATTGATTCTGCGTATTTGATAATACTTTGCAGCAACGGCCCAGTATTACTGATGATCAACCAAATCCCAGGCTCAGAGAATGCTTGATGTAACCATTGTTGGCGGCGTTCGGCGCTCAGTTCACTCATATCTTTGACAATAGTGACACGACCGTTCGGGGTGTTAATATCTTCCCGCTCATTAAGCGGCTGACTAAGTGGGTCTGCTAGGGGAAGACCGAGAAGGTGCTTCTGTATATCTAACCCCACAGTTGACTTACCGTCTCCAGCGTGCCCGGTGAGTATGATAACTTTCTCAACACCATCTTTAAGGATTTCGATCAGTTTATCGATTAGTGGAAATGGCTCGTAGATCTCTCCAAAATAGGGACTTAAGGCCTGTGATTCTGCAAGCGCGTTAGCCCCGTTGGCCCCAAGGTTGTGCAATGAATTCAAATAGGCAATGAACTCATTCTGCTTTATAATCATTTGTTGCCCCTTGCCATCATCAGCTTTAGATTTTCCGGTATAATATTTGCTTTCTTTTGCATACGTTACACCAATGAAATCTGCCTCTTCTTCGGCCAAAGAAATTCCAATGATTTTCAATAATTCAGTACATTGCTCGGCGCAGAAGTATTTGGCAGCAAGTTGCTTAGCGATGAAAAAAATACGATCTTTATTTTGTATTAATTCAGTAAAAACATCGGTGGTAAACCCACCGCAAATGTTCTTAGAAAGAAGTTCCGATTTTGATAGATGCCCTACACTCGTCCGTTTTAAACTATCGCTTTGTTCAACTTCCCAAATTTCGTCATTTTCCAGTTTTCCAAATGGGTAATGGGTGTTAAATTTATGGGATCCTTGTGAACAAAAGCGTTGAAGTAACTGGCCAAGCTGTCTATCCACTTCAGAAAATGCGATCATTCGATCCTTTCCCTTTAGCAACCGGCCCAGCATTAACAACAACAGAAGTGGCTTGTGTAGTGCCGGTCCATCGGAATCGATATGCACTCGTACACTTAAAAATCGCTCTTCGAGTGATCGCATAGCTTTATTTCAGGCAGATTAAGCAGCCATCATCGTTATCATCCGAGCTGTCGGTTATATTTTCGATGAGCTTCTTAGACAATAGTGGTTTTCTACAACGCACATCTTTATTGTTAGCTTTCCGCACAACTTCCTCTAACGGCCCTGTCGGACTCCATGTAAACCATTTTCCAGTACGCTCATCAGGCCTTTCGTATTCCTTAGCCTTTTCGAAAAGATCAGGGTGGCGCTTTTTAAGTCCTGCCCATTCTCCTTGTTGCTGGAAGAAACAGAAATAGCAACCTGACCGGCTTCTCCATTCGTAATACTTCGGTATGCCAATACCGGATGATTGAAGAATATGCAAGACGTCCTCTTTATTGATGCCATCATCTCGAAAAGGAATGCAGGTACGTATATTCGGCTTCTTTGATATATAACCAGAACGTGAGGGCTCATCTGCACGAATTGCGATGTAAGATACAGTCTCATCGTCTCCAACAAACTCCTCAAAAGGGATGAGCTTGAGATTAACTGTACACCAACGTTGACGGGCAGAAGGAAGGAAATTATTATGGAGTTTGAGGTAATAGTCGAAATCCCGAGCAGCATTGAGCCTTACAATTGGCTTGCCAAGATAATCTTGGAGTAGATCAATATATTGTAAAGTCTCCGGCAACTCAGCCCCGGTATCAGCAAAAAAGTATTCCATCTCCGACACCTTATCCCGCATGTAGATAGCCAAGGCCGAGCTATCCTTGCCCCCGGATAATCCAAGCAGGTGACGAACGGGGTTTTTTTCCGAGGCATCAGTCATGGTTCGCTTCTCCGATAGTTTCTTTGGACGCCAGCCGCTTCAGTAAAGCCGCGACGACAGCCACCCGGGTGGCATCGTCCAATTCTTTCATATCCTTGGAAATCTGATCGGCAACCGCCGCTGCGGCCTGCCGCTGCTTTGCTGAGACCCGGATCACGCGGCTGATCTCGCCCTGCTCCACATCCACGAGTTTTACGAGCACCGTATCGCTACCGTTGATTCTGCCGGGCATCGCCTGGCGTAATTGTTCCAAATCGCGCAATTGGCCGCTAAGTTCGGCCAGACGCAACTCGGCCTGAAGCCGTGTCGATTCGCGCCATTTGGCGGGGGGTGCGTTGCCCAGCAGGGTGAGGACGGATTCAAACCAGGCTTCATCAGCCGGAAAACCGCTGTCGGCCAAGCGCCGGATGAAAGCGGCAACCGGACTGTGTTGCGGCGAATAGCGATCAAGTCCACGGTACCGCTCCGCAACGGTTTGGCGAAATTCCGCCAGGCCCGGCGCCGGCGAATCCAACAACAGCCGCTGAAACTCCCGGCGCCACTGTGCCAACAGCGCCGGATAGGCATCCTTCAGTTCACGCAAAACCCGGATCAGGCGTTGAATAAATTGCTCTACCACCCCCGGATCGTCGGCAGCAAATGCCTCCGGCGCAATACCGCAGGCCCGGGGCAGCGCATCGAACAACAGCGTACCGGGACTCTTGGCCTGGCTGAATGCATTGCGCACGCCCTCAGCCTCCGGGCTGAGTCCCGTGCAATGCTGGCTGTATTCCGGCAGGCTGGAGATAAAGCGCACCAACGGCCGGACGATGTCCAGCAGCGTGGAATCCTCGCGCAGATTGCCGACGATGGAGCCAAGGTATCGTTCGAACAAGTCGGCTCGCAAACCGGTCAACTCGAAACGCTCCAGGGCGAACAAAGCAGGACGGCGGCACAACAGTTCGACCTGATCGATCGTCAGCGTCTCGCAGAAAGCGCCTTCCTGGTACACGGCAACTTCGCGGCGATGGACCAAAAGGTAGGCGGTCAGCAAAACTGGCAGCACTCCAAGCTTGACTCCATAAGGCGGTTTCTGAAGGGCGGCGTAAATCTCTGAAAGCCCGACCTGGCGCTCGCCACCATTCCCCAGCACCCGTGCGATGCAATCCCAAACCGGTTTCAAGCGACACGGGTCCTCCTCGGGGGGCGCATGAAAACCAAAACGTTCTTCTTCTTTCCGATGCAGCCCGCTCGCTTTCAGCAGCGACAAATACAGGCTCTTTTCAGCAGGGGTTTTTTCAATCCCGAGGTCTTCCCGATCAGCGGCATGGAGCATGGCGGCCAATAGCCGCTTGCGCCCGGTATTGGCGCTGGCCGAGGGCTGTTCCCAATTGATCAGTTCGTTCTTGATCAGCGGGGCTTGTGGATAGCAGCGCTCCTCCACCCAGTTCGAGAGCTGCTGTTGCAAGTCGCGCCGATCCCGTACTGGTCGTTCCTCACCACCCCAGAACCAGCGTAGCGACTCCGGTTCTTCCAACAAGGTATGGATGAGTTGCGTCGTTTCGGCTTCCGCGTTGGTCAGCCAAGCACGATGTTCGCGCTGCGCAACCGGATCGTGGTGCAAGGTCGCATGGCGCTTGGGCAGTTCCTGCAAGGCCATCCATGCAGAAATCGCTTCACGTAGACGCTCGGTGAAATGGCAGAACGCCGCCACCCCTCGCTGGGAAACCCAATGTTGGCGCGGTTCCTCCTGCTCCTCGGCCAGGTAAAACCACAACCGTAGCTCGCCACCGGTTTGGACTTTGGGTGGCCAGCGATCCCGCGCGGTGAATCCCGGCACGAAACAGCGCAGGGTACCGATCTTGATGGTCGCCCGCCGCGCCACCACCGGTTTGAGCGGCGCAAGCTGATTCAGGATATCCACCAGCGGCAGGTTCGCCTGCTCGGCCACGGCTTGTTGGAGCGCGCCGTGCAGGTCGAAATCGCTCCCCTGCCAAACCCGATACTCCTGGCTGTAATGCCGAAAATGGATGATCGAGGCGGCCTCCAGGCGCCCCAGCAGTTCACCGAGCACGTCCCCGAACAAGAGTTGCAGCAGCGGCTGGCTGGCTTTCAACCTGCGCTGCGCCCCGATGAGATTCAGCAACCCGATGGTTTTCAGCAATCGTACCGCCGGATCGCCCGGATCGCCATCAAAGCGCTCCAGGGCGGTCACCACCTCCACCCAGCGATGGTAGGTCAGTGGATCGGAGAACCCACTGGTCTGATTGAGAATAAAGTAGTCGTACAGCTCCCACGGCTCGATCCAGTCGCCCATGCGCATCCGGCCCAGTCGCTCGCGCACGCCGAACGGCTCGCGACTGCCGAGATATGAAAACAGGGTCCGCTCGTTCTGGGCGACTTTCTGGCACAACACCGGCAGGATCAGCAGCGTTAGCGGATGCAGGGGGTAACACCGTCCCAACTGCTGGCACGCGCTGCCTTCATCAAGACCCAGCGGGAGCGCCCCTTCGGCCGCCAGGGACGCGATCCAGCCATCGAGTTGTGCACCCACCTCGGGCGTCCAAGGGTCAGTCGGTTCAAAGGCCGCCGCGACAATGCGCAGCGACTGCTCGGCCGGCTCCAGAAAGGCGATGGCCTCAAATCGGCCCTGGATTTTTTGCCATTCATCGCTGAGATGTTTACCAAGACGATGGGTGTAATATTCAAAAGATTGATGCAGCAACACCACCAGATGCAACGGTGCGGCATGGGCTTGCTGCGCGTGTTCCGCCAGCAGTTGCAACAGGTGAATCTCGCGATGCTGCGGGTGGTAGGACTCGTATTCGAGAAACTTGCCCAGTTCATCGATCTCGATGAGCAGTCCGGTCCCCCCCTGGGTTGACCAGATGGTCTGTACCTTCCGGATCAGGCTCAACACGCGATCCATCGGAGTGCCGGGCTGGGCGGCGGCGCGCAGTTCGCTCACTTCGGCTTTGGTAAAACCGTTCTGCTCGGCGGCCATAGCCAACGCCAGCATGACTTGGCGAACGAGCGAATCGGGAATTCCGTTGATCGGCACCCGCAGGAAACTGCGCTGATCCGCCAGCGCCTGCTGGAAGCGCTCGGCGAGCGAGGCCTCCGTCGCCCGCAAGGTAGCAATGGCGGCTCGATGGGCGGCGCTGGACTTCGGCCCCAACAACGCCGCTAGAAACAGACCAAAAGCCGACTTACCCGAACCATACGGTCCGATCAGCGCCAGGGCACGATTTCCGGCAGCCTGACCCAGCCCTCGAGCAATCTGCGTCAACGCCTGGATCGCCCGCGATGTGGGCAGATAGGCCCGAACCAGTTCAATATTTTCGCTATCGCGTGGCAGATTGATCGAGCGGGTGTACGCCGCCCGGATCCGAATCCGTTCATCCAACCCGCTCATACCGCAGCGCTCTGATAGTGTGTCCGCAGCACCTCCAGGGGGTCGATGACCTCCCCCCGGTAAAGCTGATGCACGCCAGCGGTGTCCCGCAATTCATAACAATGGGAATAGCGTTCCATCACCTGCGTCAGAACATTCATCAGCCCCTGTTCGTTCAAACGGAAGACCGCACCCGCTGCCGCCCAGTCGTCGCCACCATACAGCACGACCTGAATAGGCAACGCCGGTTGGCGAGGATCGGCGGCAAAGCGGTGCGCCAAGGCAAAATGCAGGGCGATCGGTGAAAAAAACGGACGTTCCACGCGCGGGCTCCGATATCCCCGCCCCGCGTCCGCTTCGACCAAATGGAGCTGCGCCAGCGGGGAGTCGAGATGCTCATCGTTACGCCCGGCGACCGGTGCGTACATCCGCAGTAGCGTCGACAAATCCGACTTCAGCGTCGTCTGCGCCCGATGCACGCGCAGTTCCTGCGCGGCAAACTCCCCGAGCGCTTGCAGTGCTTCCTGATACTGAAAATGCGGCAGGGCGAACCGGTTGAAAAACCAGTAAAATCCCGTCGCCTGTTCTGTGTTGGCGGCGATCAGCCAGTGAATGATCCAGAGGGTGGCTTCATCTTCCAGATAAGGATCGCCTGCCGCCCCCAATAAGGCCTCGCCCAGGGGAGTTGGAGCGCCCTGGCCATCATGGAAGGCCACGACGCCCGTCACCTGCAGCCAGTACTGAATCGCGTTGACCATGTTGCGCCCCACCCCTAAAGCGACCATCGCCTGCTCGGGTTGGGTAAAAAGAGCCGGGTTTTGCTTCGCCGCCTCAAAACCTTTAGTCAGCCATCCGTACCGCAAAGGGAATGTTTCATGACGGCCGAAGCTAGCTTTTTCTCGATTGAATTTCACCCATCCAACTCCTGCATACGACGAATCGCCGCGACTATCCGTTCCACCGCCAGGGTGACCTCAGCGATCGTATGGTCGCGGCTGAAACTCAGCCGGACCGCGCCATACAATGGGTCGCCCTCAATCCCCATCGCCCGCAGCACGGTGGAAGGTTCCACCGTGCCGGAGGAACAAGCCGAGCCGGAGGCTATCGCCACGTCCGCCGCCAGTTGGTTGATCAACGCATCGCTGCTGACGCCGGGAATAGCGAAATTGACGATATAGGGCGAACACTGGCTTGGGTCGCCATGGACCTGGAGGGACAGGTGCGCGCCCAACTGTTCCAGAAACAGGCGTTTCAACTCGGTCACATGGGCCAAATCCGCCTTACGCCGCGTTGCGGCAAGATTTAAAGCTGCACTCAGGCCAACGATTTGATGAGTGGCTAAGGTGCCAGGGCGGAGACCAAACTCCTGCCCGCCACCGTACATCAACGGTTGCAGACGCAGATGGCGCCGGTTGCGAACGACCAAACACCCTACCCCTTTGGGGCCATAAAACTTGTGCGCCGACAGCGCCAGCAAATCAATGGGGATTTGTTGCAGGTCGATAGCGAATTTTCCAGCCGCCTGGGCGGCATCGACGTGAAAAAGCACCCCTGCTTCGGCGGCAATCGCCGAAACCTCGGCAATTGGCTGCATCACCCCGGTTTCGTTGTTGGTATGCATCAGCGACAGCAACAAGGTATCGGGCCGCAGGACGCGTTCGACCGCCTCTGGTTCAATCCAGCCCTGGCGGTTCGGGGTGAGGTAGGTTACCTCGTACCCTTCCCATTGCAGCGAACCGCAACATTCCAAGACCGTTTTATGTTCGATGGTGGAGGTCACCAGATGGCGACCGTGCGCCGCATGAGCCAGCGCGACGCCGCGCAACGCCAGGTTGTTCGCTTCAGTGGCGCCGGAGGTGAAAATGACCTCGTCCGCTTCGCACCCCAGTTCGGCCGCGATCTCGGCGCGGGCAGCATCAATAACGGCGGCGGCGGCCTGCCCGGGAAGGTGAGCGATGGATGAGGGGTTGGCGTAACCGTCTTCACTACTGAGCGACTCAACCATCCGCGCCAACACTTCGGGAGCGACCGGCGTGGTCGCGGCGGTGTCAAAATAAAGAGCACTTTCAGGCTTGCTCATATTCGCTCCTTCCGTAATACGTCAATCGATGATATTACTCGACTTTGGCCATTTTCCATGTGAGGCGCCCAGAATCCGTCGTGGTTTTACTGGGTAACGCCTGAATTAGAGCATGTCACGTGAAAACCTTGACTTTACGAATTTTAAGTTATTGTTCCATCGACTTATATTCGATGGGCTTTCTCCATCAGCACAAATGGCCAAAGTCGAGGATATTACGGATGACGCTGAATCAAAGGCTCAATAAGTAGTAGATAGCTGATCGTTAGCCGCGGTTGGTCATTCCAACGCTATCGGTCCAAAGCTGGAATGATTTATGTATTGGCTCTTTGGTATTTCCCGGTATCCACAAGTCATTGATTTATAATAATATATAAAGCTTGAAGGAAGCTTGTATTGGACTGTTTAATTCCCCCCTGTCTAAATTTAAGGCTATGATTTTTAAATATATCTGTGTTTTACGACCACGGAATGCACTGGAATCTTATTTAAAGCAGCGTATTGCAGTGCAGCAAAAAAGAACACAAGTAGTTGTTTTTAGATAAATATTTTACCCCGGGAATTCCCAAAGAGCCTTTATGTATTTTCCTTTGAGTAGAACGCAGCGGGTCATCGCGGTGCACTGGCAATGTCCGAAACTAGCCAGTTTTTCGGCATCAGGCCCATGCCGCCGGCTATATAGCGCTCCCATGCCGGTTGTGGAATCTCCCCACCTTGGATAAGGCGGGGTGGCGCGCAGCGCCGGGGTGGTTCGAAACGGTGATTCCACCCGTCAAACAGGAGCGCTATAGTCGAGGATCATCACCTCGACCATGTTGGACAGGCTGCGGCACTCCCGCGCGGCCAGCGCGCGCAAGTCGTACTTGATCGCAATACTCAGGCGCGGCATCAGGGTGGCGGTCTTGCGGTCGGCCATGCGAGCCTCCGGCGACGGGGCTTCGGATGTATTGCAGAAATGTGGCTAAACTATATCACTTGACAACCGCAAATCAAATGTTGCATTTTTAGCTTCATAAATCAGGATGTTGTCTTTTTCCAGTGACATTAATCGACCTCTGAAACCCGTCGCTCCGCAGTCCGCCCGCCGGCGCACCCTCGCCACCCGATCCAAATTTAGCGGGAACCCACCCTATCGCCAGCCCGCCGACGGCTTTCCAGGGGCCGTAGTCGTGACGCCGGGGCGCTTTCTCACTCGACCCACCATCGCCGACGCGCTCGGGGCGGCTTTAGAGCGCCTCGTCCACCAGTCGCCACCGATGAAGCGCCAGAAACGAGCGGTAGGGGGCAAACCGGGTGGCGGTTTCCGCAACGGGCTGACCCTCACGGAGAAACCGGCGCACGGCGTTGCCGGCGGCGGCATCCCGGTCCGGCCAGATATCCGGCTCCTGAAAATAGAAGATCGCGGCCCTGTCGCCGGTCCACGGGCCGATGCCGCGAATCCGGCGGAGATGGGCGACCCAGGGAGCGGTCGCGAGGTCAGCGCCCCGGGGTTCGCTGTTGGTATCGTTCCAGGCAGGCGCCCAAGGCGGACCGCGGGGTCTGTTGGATCAGGCGCCACAGGGTGTGACTCACCGCCGGCAGGCGGTAGCGAGTCTGCAAGTCGGTTTCCATCCGCAATAGCAGGTGCGCGGTCCTCTCGGCGTCGGCCAGCGCCCGGTGGGCGCGGCCGGTGACCGGTAGCCCGGCGTATTCGACCAGGGTACCGAGCTGGTGGTTGGGGGCATCGGGGTACAGGCGCCGGGCCAGCCGCACCGTGCAAGCAAATTCCTGGCGCCGGGACTGGTGGATGCGGGCCAGTTCGGCGTCCAGGACCTTGCGGTCGAACGAAGCGTTGTGGGCGATCAGCGGACAGTCGCCGATGAACTCGGCGGCTTGGCGCATCACCTCGGCCGCCGGCGGGGCATGGCGGATCATGGCGGGGGTGATGCCGGTAAGCTGGACGATGAACGGCGGGATCGGGACCTTCGCGTTCATCAGGCTTTGGTAGCGGTCCACGATCCGCCCCGCGCGAACCAGCACCACGGCGATCTCGGTGGCCCGCGCCCCGTCCTCGGGCGAGAGGCCCGTGGTTTCAAAGTCGATCACCGCAAGGGTTTCCGTCATGCTCGGTGCCGCCTCCGGTATCGGTCGATTTTCCACCAGCACCCGCTTCACCGTCTGTTCGCGGAGTTCTCGGGTATACACCCTTCTCGGAACCCTTTGCATCGGGCACCTCCATTTTCATCTTACAAAACGTTGGCGTCCATTTTTTTCCAGCCTACCTCATGAACCTTGGGGCCGGACACCCCGCACGTCTTCAGGATCGAGGTGTGTTCCTCGGTCAACAAGGCCAGCAGGTTGCCCGCGCGCCTGGGCCGCCGCTTCGACCCGGACCGCGACAAAATCGAGCCACGGCGCGAGTTCCTGGGCGCCGGCGTAGCAGAATGAAAATCCTGCTCCACACCGGGAACTGGCATTGCTCGTTTTTCGCGCACCCCCACCGCGCCGCTTAACCCCTTGCTCCGGTTGACCGCCGTGCTCGGTTGAGCGCGGCTTATCCACAATAACTGTGGACAATTCGCGCGTGTACCGTTCTCCACGAGGGCATCTGGCGGGAGAAAACCCGCGATGATCCCCTGCCCCACCCCGCGTCCGTTGGCCCGCCTCGCCCTCCGGCGCCGCGCGATTCAAGATTTGGGGGTTTTTCCTGAGCGCTGTCTACAGTTCCGTGTGGGTCCGGACGAGCCTGATGCTCGACAGCGCGCAATTGCAGAGGACTCACCCCGCGGGCCGAAGAAGTCACGGTGGGCCTTCCTCTATTTTCAGCGACAGGGTGCGAGTCGCGCCGCGCCGCGCCGCGCCGCGCCACCACGCCGCTGCCGCCTGCTTGCGTTCGGTGATGTTCTCGTGCGCGATCAGCACGACCGGGCGGGCGCCGCCCAGATGGAAAACGCGCATTTCGAACCAGCGCGGCTCGGTGGGCGAATGACAGGGGTATTCCATGCTGAAATACCGTTGCGTGCCGTCGAGCACATGGCAGAGACCGCGCAGCGCGGCTTGCGCGTCGGCGCGGTCCCGGGCGGTCAGCGCCTTGCGACAGACCACCAGATAGTCGGCCCCGACTTGGCACCCCACGCCCCCGCCATTCCGCGCGGCAAAGCGCCGCCACGCCGCGTTGACCCGGATCATCATACCCTGCGCGTCCAACAGGGCAGTATGCGCGGTGAGCGCGTCCAAAGCATCCTGGAGCGAGATTTCGCTCTGGCGGAGCGCCGCTTCCGCCCGCTGGCGGGCGGTGAGGTCCAGCGCCACGATCCGCCAACCCCGACCGGCGGCGAAGGCCACGCTCACGCCCTCAAGATACACGTGGCGGCATGGCGCGCCCGCCGGGGCGAAAGCGGCTTCACCCCTGGCCCCGGACGCACTTACCCGTACCGCGTCGAGAAAGGCATGGAAGGCCGGCCGGGTTTGATCGGACACGAAGGTCTCCAACCGCTGGCCGAGCAGGCGGGCGCGCTCCTGGCCCAGCAGGGCCGCGCCGGCTGGATTGGCCGCATGGATCGTCCCGTCAGCGGCGAGCACGAAAGCGCCCACCAGCGTCACATGGCCACCGTCGTGGTGCTCCAAGCGCCCTTCGTTCTGGGCGCGCGCCGCCAACAGGGCATGGTCGTGCGCGTCCAGCGCGGTCTGGTGGACGTGTAATGCGTGAACCCGTCGCCTGATCTCCGCCACGGTCAGCGGGGGTCGGCCGGCCCGAGTGGGCAGTCGATCGGATGGCATCGGCAAGGCCTTCAATTGATCTAACGGGACCCCTTCGCGGTCTAACCCTCCGCGGGATCGTTTCACGGCGTCGACCGATTCGGGTGGGCGTTCATCCTCACCGCTGCAACCGCACTGCAATATCGGCCGGTGAGGATGAGTCCGGCTCGAAGCGCATCAGCGTATAGCGACCCTCCGGGCCGGACCGTTACCCCCTATCGCCGACGCCCGCCAGCGGCCGGCCCAGCCACGTCGGCGTCATCACCCAAACCGAGGCGCGGGGACTCGCGCGCAACGCGGCGGCCGGCCTGTCGCTGATGGTGGATGAGCTCGCCGCGCTGAAAGGGAAACCTCGTCCGCCCAAGGCGAAGCCGGCGCGGGAACCGGAAGCAGTGGGCGCTGGTGCACCGTTCGACGACCTAACCGACTGGCGACCATGACCCAAACCACCCCTTCGACTCCCCAGTTCCTGGTCTTCCGTGGTCCTCACCGTGGAACCGTGGTCACGATAGCCCCCGGACAACGATTCGA
>WBZT01000243.1_pt1 | contig 46253 bp, 47 predicted proteins | sample 5204241 | NCBI WGS metagenome assembly WBZT01 (sample SAMN12344358, study PRJNA552823) | activated sludge metagenome | biome: Activated sludge suspended growth; feature: Nitrification reactor; material: Wastewater; isolation source: activated sludge from nitrification reactor of wastewater... | reverse complement strand
TGTGGCGGCACCGAAGTTTTTCCGGGTCGGTCCAATCAACCCATGTCGTAAAAATCCCCGCAGCTTTACTGGAGCAGCTTACTGAAGCACTCTGCTATGCGGCGTAAGAGCTAAAGTCCAGCTGAGAACAGGAGAACTACCCATCGACGATTGCGCGCGTGGTTTCAGATGATGGTGAAGCAGGTCGGACCGTCGGCAGCAGAGCCTGGGCAGCCTTAGGGTCGTTGTACGAGGCCGTGGATGTATTCAAGGCGTTGCCGAGCGGATTCCATCAGAGCCCGATGCGGTAGCATCAACGAACAGGCCGAATGTATATACGCAGTCGAATGCCTGACTCAGCCAACAGACGAAATCCCGTGGCAAACGGGAGCGAGGCCATGTATATGGCTGCAATCTTCACCTTCATGTCATTATGAATTGAAAGCTTAGCAAACCAGGGGCGTCCATGTATGCCGGGGGATGGTTACTTCAGGCATGGCGTTAGATTAGCTTGTTCCATTAGGTAGAGGGTAGGTAGTTACGATGGGCACGGTTCTTGACTCCACTACTTGTGAACGCCCGCATCCTCGCCATGACGGGACTGTGAACGGGCACAGTTTTCATAGACCCGCGATGCCGGGTGGCAATTGCCTGGGGGCGACGATGCGCCAGCGCTTGTCCCGGCCGGTTTCGCCGGCCAGCAAAGTGACCTGGTTTTTCGTCACTCCGAACAGCTCGGCCAGAAAGGCGCGCAAGTGAGTATTGGCCCGACCATCCACGGGCGGAGCGGCGATGCGGACCCGGAAGCGATCGTCCCGCAGTCCCAGCCATTCGTCGCGACTGGCGCGGGGCTGTGCCCGTACCCGCAGCAGCAGCTCGTTACCCTGCCAGCAATACCCGCCAGCGCCCATCGCCTCAGCGCAACCCACTCCACATCCCCAGAAAATCCTGGAGCAATAGACTAACGAAAATCAGCGCCACCACCACCAGCACCGGTGATAGATCCACCCCGGAAACCGGTGGGAGCAACCGGCGCGCCGGGCGTAACAGCGGCGCGGTCAGTTGCGCCAGCACTCGTGCCGCTGGGTGATGGGGATCGGGATTGACCCAGCTCAACACCGCCTGGATGATCACACCCCACAGGTAGATGTTGATCAACAACTTGAGCAGCTCCATCACCGTCACCAGCAGCACGCCGCCGATATCAAGAGACCGCCCGAATAGCGCGGTGACCAACAAGACTTCGAGTAGTTGCAGCACGAACGCCAGCACCACCGAGGCCAGATCCAGCCCCCGGTAGCCGGGCACGAATCGGCGCAACGGCAGCAGGAGTGGGTTGGTGATTCGCACCAGGAACTGCACCAGCGGATTGTAGAAGTCAGCGCGCACGCATTGCAGCAAGAAACGCAGCATCACCGCCAGGATATAAAAACCGAAGACGGTCTGAATCAGGAATACGGTGGCGGTCACGGTTGCCCTCCAAGCAGATTGCCCAGCTCTTCGGAGCGGTGGCGGGCCGCTTCCAGCGCCTTGGCCACCACGGCGTCTAGTTCTTCGGCCAGCAGTTCCGGTGCTTCCAGCAGCGCCAGTGAGGCCGCCAGTGAGCGGGCGATCAGTTTGTCGAGCTTTTCATCCTGGAAGACGCTGATCGCCCGCTCGGTGGTGCCGCCCGGCGACGTGACCCGAGCGCGCAGCGCGGCTGGATTCTCGGGGCTTTCCAGCGCCATCTTGGCGGCGCCGAAAGCGGTCTGTAAGGTCAGCAATCGTGCCACCTCCGGGTCCAAGCCCAGTTGGACACCCATTTTTTCCAACGCCTCCATCAGTAGGAAGAAGTAGGCGGGTCCGCTGCCGGACAGCGCGGTAACCGCGTCCAGCATCCGCTCCTGCTCCACCCAGACCGTCAGCCCGACCGAACGCATGATCGATTCCGCCAATTGGCGCTGCTCGTCGTTGACCTGGGGGTTGGCAAACAACGCGGTGGCGCCACTGCCGACCAAGGCGGGCGTGTTGGGCATGGTGCGGACGATGGCGGCCTTGCCGCCCAGCCAGCGACGGATATCCGGTTCGCGTACACCGGCGGCGATGGAGATCATCAACGGCTGGCGTGTCTGGACGATGTCGGTCAACTCTTCGGCCACCGAGCACAGCACCTGCGGCTTGACCGCTAGAACGATCACCTCCGACCGGGTGGCGATATCCCGGTTGTCGGCGCCGGTGTGGACGCCGAAGCGGCCGCGCAGCAGTTCCCGATGGCCGGCGTCGGGTTCGGCCACCCAGATGCGATCGGGATCGCTACCACTGGTGAGCAGCCCGCCGATCAGGCTGCGAGCCATGTTGCCGCCGCCGATGAAGCCTATGGGGATGTCTTTCATCTCCACCTCGTAATTGTGAATGTTCGTGACGCCCGAAGCTCTGGAGCGTCGGTTCGCGATGGCACGGGAACCCGCCTCAGTATTTGCCGTTCAGCAGCCGGGCAACCTGTTCGCTGATGCTGGCAAAGCGGTTGTCACTTCGATAGGTTTCGTAGACCTGCTTCTGTTGGTCGGGGCCGAGCCGCTGATAGAAGGCGTAGGTTCCCGGCAGGTTTTCGCGCAGGGCTCGCTCGAATGTCGCCTGATCCAAGCCCGTAGCCAGTCGGTCGCTTATATCGCCGACCGCAGTCGTGCCTGACGCGGCCGGGGATGGATCGATCACGAGGTTTGTCGCCTGCCGTTTGGCTTCCTCCTCGATCTCGCGCAGATAATCGTCTGCTCCGAGCAGCAACGGGATGAGCAGCAATAAGCCGGCCGCGCAGCCGTGCGCACGGGCTGAAAACCGGAGAGTAGTTGACGGCATGGTCGTTTTCTCGGGTCTTGGAGCGGTTACCGGGATTGTTGTTCGAGCGTCTCGAAATTGTTGCCACCGCTAGCATACTGCAAAGCCGCCGTTCAAGGGCGGGGGCCAAACAGCGCGGTACCGATGCGGACCAGAGTCGCGCCTTCGGCAATGGCGGCTTCCAGATCGTCGGACATGCCAGCAGAGAGTGTATCCAGCGCCAGTCCGGCGTCGACCAGTCGTTCCCGCAGTTCCCGTAGCCGGGCGAAGGATTGCCGTTGAGCGGCAAACTCCGTCGCCGGGGCCGGAATGGCCATCAAACCTCGTAAGCGTAGGCGCGGTAGCGTGGCGACAGCGTGGGCGACCTCGGCCAGATCTGTTTCGTCCAGACCGTGTTTGGTGGGTTCCCGGTCGATGTTGACTTGCAAGCAGACATTCAGCGGCGGCAGATGGTCGGGTCTCTGCGCGCTCAGTCGTTCGGCGATTTTCAGCCGGTCCACGCTGTGGACCCAGGCGAAATGCTCGGCGATGCCACGGGTCTTATTGGCTTGCAGTGGCCCGATGAAATGCCATTCCAGGTCCAGCGTGGCCAGTTCGGTCATCTTATCCAGCGCTTCCTGGAAGTAGTTCTCCCCGAAATCGTGCTGGCCGGCGGCGGCCAGCGCGGCGATGGCCGCCGCCGGTTGGGTCTTGCCGACCGCCAGCAGCCGCGCCGCGCCCGACGGGCGCTGGAATCGTTGCTCGGCGGCGCGGATCCGGTCCAGCACGGCATGCAGGCGAGCGGCATAATCGGCGGTCATCATGGCGAGATTACTCTAACGGCTTGGGGCACAGTCAAGAAGGTTTGACGATCGACACTATAATACTATGCGGAAACCGATCTGAACGGGACCATCCCAGCGGGACACCCCTCACACAATCTCTTAGCAGGAGCGATCATCGTGACCCTTGACGAACTGTTGACCTTTTCCGTGCAGAATAAGGCTTCGGATCTGCACCTGTCGGCGGGTTTGCCGCCGATGATCCGCGTGGATGGCGATGTCCGCCGCATCAATGTGCCGCCACTTGAGCACAAACAGGTGCATGGGCTGATCTACGATATTATGAACGACAAGCAGCGCAAGGATTACGACGAGTTCCTGGAATGCGACTTCTCATTCGAAATTCCCAAGTTGGCCCGGTTCCGCGTCAACGCCTTCAATCAGGATCGGGGCGCGGCCGGCGTATTCCGCACCATTCCCACCCAGATCATGAGTTTGGAGGAACTCGGCTGCCCGCCGGTGTTCCGGGATCTGATCAACGTGCCGCGCGGCCTGGTTTTGGTGACTGGCCCGACCGGCTCGGGCAAATCCACCACCCTGGCGGCGATGATCGACCACATCAACAAGAACGACTACGGCCACATCCTGACCATCGAGGACCCGATCGAATTCGTCCACCAAAGCCAGCGCTGCCTAGTCAACCAGCGTGAGGTGCACCGCGATACGCTCGGCTTCAGCGAAGCGCTGCGCTCGGCGCTGCGCGAAGACCCGGACATTATCCTGGTCGGCGAAATGCGCGATCGAGAAACCATCAGCCTGGCGTTGACCGCCGCCGAAACCGGTCACTTGGTATTCGGTACCCTGCATACCAGTTCGGCGCCCAAGACCATCGACCGAATCATCGACGTGTTCCCGGCCGGTGAGAAGCCGATGGTGCGCTCGATGCTGTCCGAATCGCTGCGCGCGGTGATCTCGCAGGCGCTGCTCAAGAAGAAAGGCGGCGGCCGGACGGCGGTCCACGAAATCATGGTCGGCGTACCGGCCATTCGCAATCTGATCCGCGAGGATAAGGTGGCGCAGATGTACTCGTCGATTCAGACCGGCGCGGCCTTCGGCATGCAGACACTCGACCAAGGTCTGTTGGAGCTGGTCAAGAAAGGGTTGATCGCCCGCGACGAAGCCTTGAACTACGCGCAGAACAAGGCATCGTTCAAGCAGCAAATGTGAGGAAGCCCCGATCTCCTCGCCGATCACGACAAGGAAGCGGCGCGCGTCTGATAGGCCAGCCGATAAGCATCGGCCAAAGCCTGGACGGTTGCCAGCAGTGCTTCGCTACCACAGGCAAACACGGTGACATCGGCCACGCCCTGTGAAATGTTCAGCCAACCGCGCGCCAGATCCGTCGCGGTACCCTCGAAACAGCCGGGCTGATCTCCAGCCGGACAGGCAATGCGGCTGGGGATGCCCCAATCCTCCAGTAGCGGCAGCGCGGCGATGATGCCGACGGGCAACCCAGGAATCATGATTCGCGACGGTTGCGGTCGGAACGGCAACAGCGGCGTGAATTCGAACAGTGCGAACGGTTTGACCCGAGGCTGCCGGCCGCGCAGCGTCCGGGCCAGCGAAACGATGGGGGAGACACCGCTCTCGTCCGCCAACAACAGCGCGCGCGCCGTGGCGGTGCCCAGGTCGAACGGGTCGTCGGCCGGCGCCGCATCCAACGGATCGCTCATGCTGGCGCGCGAAGCACTCGTTTTCGTGTTCACGCTCGTGCCTCACGCGCATGGACCACCCGCCCTTCCAGCAGGGTATGTGTGACCTGCCCACGCAACTCCCAATCCAGAAACGGGCTATTGTGGCCACGGCTCCGCAAAGTGTCGGGTTCCACCCGCCATTCGGCATCGGGGTCGAAAACGCAAATGTCGGCCGGTGCGCCGGTCCCGAGATGGCCGCTGTCCAATCCCAGAATTCGCGCCGGTCCCCAAGTCAACCGTGCCAGCAGCGCCGGCAACGGCAGCACACCGTCCCGCGCCAGCCGCAGGCTCAGCGCCAGCAGGGTATCCAGTCCGGAGATGCCGGGTTCGGTGTCGCCGAACGGCGCTTGCTTGGCATCCGGCTCGTGCGGCTGATGGTCGGAGCAGAGCGCGCCCAGCACGCCTTCGGCCAGACCGACGCGTAGCGCGTCCCGGTCGCGCGGGCCGCGCAGCGGCGGACGCACATGGCAGCGGCTGTCGAAGCCGCTCAAATCGATTTCGCTCAGATACAGATGATGGACGGCGGTATCGGCGGTCACCGACAACCCTTCCGCTTGGGCACGCGCCACCAACTCCACCGCTCGGGCGCTGGACAGCCGACCGAAATGCACCCGCACGCCCAAGTCGCGGATCAGTTCCAGATCGCGGGCGATGACACCGGTTTCCGCCGCCACCGGAATGCCGGGCAAGCCAAACCGGGTAGCGACCTGCCCTTCGTGGGCCAGACCATGGCCCAGTTCGGGATCGAGCGGAGTCAGAAACACGGTCAGATCGAAGGTGGCGGCGTATTCCAGCGCCCGCCGCAGCACTCGGCTACTGGCGATCGTACGGCCACCGTCGCCGACGCCGACGCAGCCAGCCTCCTTGAGGGCCGCCATTTCCGCCAGTCGCTCGCCGTGCAGGCGATGGGTCAGCGCCCCTAGCGTCAGGACCCGAACCTGGCCGGCGGCCCGGGCTCGCCGTCGAATCAGTTCCACCACCGCCGGTTCGTCGATCACCGGATCGGTGTCGGGCGGACAGACCAAGGTGGTGATGCCGCCGCTGGCGGCGGCGCGGGCTTCGCTGGCGATAGTGGCCTTGTGCTCCTGGCCGGGCTCGCGCGGTCGGGCGCACAAATCAATCAAACCGGGACAGACGATCTGACCGCGAGCGTCGATCCGTCGGTCCGGCACAAATCCGGCCGGCGGCTGGCCGGACCCGGCGATGCGACCGTCGGCGATGAAAAGATCGGTGACCACGTCGGTCTGGTGGGCTGGATCGAGCACCCGACCGCCCTCGATGGCAATACGCATCAAGCGTCCTCCCCGAGCGGTCGGGCATGGTTGCCCAGCGTGATCGACATGATCGCCATGCGCACGGCGATGCCGTTGGTGACCTGTTCCAGGATCACCGAACGCGGCCCGTCCGCCACCCGCGAATCGATTTCGACGCCACGGTTGATCGGGCCGGGATGCATGACGATGGCATCCGGCCTGGCCAGCGCCAGCCGTTCCTCGGTCAAGCCGTATTGTTGGAAGAATTCCTGTTCGGTCGGCAACAGCGCCCGTTCCATCCGTTCCCTTTGCAAGCGCAGCATGACAATCACATCCACTTCCCGCAACCCGGTGTTCGTGCTGTGGAAGACCCGCGCGCCCAGACTCTCCACCCAGGCCGGCAGCAGAGTGCGCGGGGCAATCACCCGCACTTCGCCGACGCCGAGGATGTTGAGCGCGTGGATCAGGGAACGGGCCACCCGCGAGTGCAGGATGTCGCCAACGATAGCGACTTGCAGGCTGGGAAAATCCGGTTTGTGACGGCGGATGGTGAACGCATCCAGCATCCCCTGGGTGGGATGGGCATGACAGCCATCGCCGGCGTTGAGGACCGCGATGTGCGGCTTGACATGGCGGGCCATGAAGTCCGCCGCGCCGCTTTGCGGGTGACGCACCACGAACATGTCGCACTGCATCGCCTCGATATTGCGCAAAGTGTCGAGCAGGCTTTCGCCCTTGGTCGTGGCCGAGGTGGCGATGTTGAGGTTCAGCACATCGGCCGACAGTCGCTTGGCCGCCAGTTCGAAGGTGGTGCGAGTTCGGGTGCTGGCCTCGAAGAACAGGTTGACCACGGTCTTGCCGTGCAGGGTCGGCAGCTTCTTGACCCGTCGTTCGGCCACGCCGCGCAACGATTCGGCGGTGTCGAGGATCTCCGTCAGATGGCGGCGGGTCAGCCCTTCCACGGTCAGGAAATGCAGCAACCGGCCCTGGCGATCCAATTGGAGGTTGGCGGCGCTCATGGCAGGGTTTGAATCAGCAGTTGCAGGGGGTCGGGACCGACGAGTTGGATCTGCTGGCCGGGCGGCAGCTTCAGTCGGGTACCGACCACATTGGCTTCGACCGGCAACTCCCGACCGCCGCGATCGACCAGCACCGCCAGCAACACCGACGCCGGGCGGCCATAGTCGAATAATTCGTTCAGCGCGGCGCGCACGGTACGGCCAGTATAGAGCACGTCGTCGATCAGTACCAAGTGGCGGTCGTCCACGTCGAACGGCAGCTCCGAGGGGCGAACCTGCGGATTGACGCCGATCCGGCTGAAGTCGTCGCGGTAGAAGGAAATATCCAACCGGCCGAGCGGCGTGGCGACGCCAAGCCGTTGGTGCAGGCGTTCGGCGACCCAGACGCCGCCGGTGTGCACCCCCACCAGCGCCGGTTCGGCGATGCCGCGTCGAACCAGCAGATCCTGTAGCTGCCCGGCCATCACTTCGATCAGGAATTCGGCGTCACGCACGATGCGAGGCTCCGTTGTTGGTTGAACCAGCTTTCCAGAATGAGCGCCGCCGCCTGGTCGTCCAGCGCCGCGCCGTCACCGCGCCGACGGCCGGCGGCCGGCTCGAAAGAGCGCTGTTCGGCTTCCCAGGAGGACAATCGTTCGTCGATGGTCGCCACCGGCAGGCGAAAACGACCGTGCAACTGGCGGCTGAAGCGCAGCGCGGCCGCAGTCATGGCGTTGGCGCTGCCGTCGGCGTGGCGCGGCACTCCGACCACCAGCAGATCCGGCCGCCATTCAGCGAGCAACCGGTCAATGGCATCCCAGTCGGGGCGCTGTCGGCGTGCCGGCAATACCCGCAGAGGCTGGGCCGTACCGGTGATCGCCACGCCGGTCGCGACGCCGATGCGGGTCCGGCCGAAATCGAAACCCAACACCACCTGGGGGGATTGGCGTGCGTCCGACGTCGGTGGATCGGTCGCCGGTTCCGGCGGATCAGGCATGGCCAGCATCGGCGGACAGCAGGGTCAGATCGATCCCCAGCAGGGCGGCGGCGGCCAGCCAGCGTTGGTCGCTGGGCTTGTGAAACAGAATGTCGGGATCGGCGGGACCCGATAGCCAGGCATTCTCCGCCATTTCCTGTTCCAGTTGTCCCGGTCCCCAACCGGCGTAACCGAGGGTAACCAGCAGGAGTTCCGGACCTTCGCCGCGCGCCACCGCTTGCAGGATGTCGCGAGAGGTGGTGATACCGATTTGCTCGGTGACCCGCAGGGTGGCGCCCCAGTGACCGAGCGGGCTGTGGATGACGAAACCCTGCTCCGGCTGGACTGGACCACCGTGGTAAACCGGTAACCCCGCGATATCGGGTCGGTCGGTGGCGATCTGGAGATGTTCGAACAACTGCCCGAGCGTCAATTGCAGCGGTCGGTTGATGACCAGGCCCAGCGCGCCGCTGTCGTTGTGCTCGCTGAGATAAGTGACCGTCTGAAAAAAGTTCGGATCCGCCAGCGTCGGCATGGCGATCAGAAACTGATTGGTCAGGTAGGTGGGCTCGGTCATGTTCATAGTATCGGGATTCGGTCCTACCTTGACAAGCCGCTGGCTTCAACGCGCGCGAATCCGGCCGCCGGGGTCGAAACGCCAAGGACTTTCGATCCGCAGCAGGTCAACCTGTCGGCGCAGCTCGCTTGGAAAGGGAGGATAGGGCGCGGCCAGTTCGACGATGCGCCGGGCTGCCCGGTCGAGTTCAGCGTTGCCGGAGGAACGCAGGATGCGGACTTCCCGCAAGCTGCCGTCGGCGCGGATCGAGACCTCCAACAGAGGACCGGTGCTGAGGTTCAGGCGCCGAGCCGCGTCGGGAAAATTCATCTCACCGACGCGCGTGACCTTGCGCGCCCAGTCGGCGGCGTAAAAACCAGCCAGCGACCGGGTGTCGGCCAGGTTGACCCGCTGGCTGCGTACTCCGGCATTCGCCCGTTGCTGGATTTCCGTATCCAGGCTGGCAATCTGCCCCAATAGAGCGGTGCTGTTCAGCGGGCCACTAGCACGGGTTCCACCAGGAGCGGAGGATTGCTTGGCAACGCGGGAAGATCGAGTCGATTCCGGCGTTGCGGGTTTCACCGCAAGTGCTTGGGAGGGATGAGATGGTTTGGCAAGCGGTTTTGCCTCGACTTTCCGAGTCGGTTTTTGGAGAGGTGGCGGTTTCGGCTTGGGCGGTGGCGGCCGTTTTGGCGACGTAGCCGGTTGTTTTGGGGGAGGTGACGGCTTCGGCTTGGGCGGCGGCCGTTTTGGCGACGTAGCCGGTTTTGTGGCGACGGTCGGTTCGGTCCGGGTTACCGGAGGAGGGGATTGAGCCGACTCAACCGGTTCGGGTATCGGTTTCGATACGGGCGGAGGCACCTCGACGGGGACAGTAGGTTCCGGGGGCAGAGCGATCGGTGGCGGTGAGGCGACTGACGCAGTGGGCTCCGGGATGGAAGTCCCCATGGTGGGTTCCGCCGGTACCGGGACGGGTGGCAGCAGCACCACTTCAAAGCGCGGTGGCTTGGAATAGCGGAGTGCCCACCAATCGGCCGGTACCCCGAATAGCAGGGCGAGGTGCAGACCGGAAGCCAGCAGCAACGCCAGCAGCAACCGGCCGGTGACCTCGGTGTCGCGCGCGATTCCGCTCATTCATTACCGAACCTGTGGCCGTCAGCGTCGCAAGCGCCGTTCGATGGCAGCCATCAAATCGGCACCGATATCCAGACCGAACTGGGCATCCAGTTCCCGCGCGCAGGTCGGACTGGTGACGTTGATTTCGGTCAGGAAGTCGCCGATCACGTCCAGACCGACGAATAGCAGACCCATTTCGCGCAGGCGCGGAGCGACCTGGGCACAGATCCAGCGATCGCGCTCGCTGAGCGGCAGGCCTTCGCCGCGACCACCGGCCGCCAGATTAGCGCGGGTCTCGCCGGCTTGCGGAATCCGTGCCAGCACATACGGCACCGGCTCGCCGTCGATCAGCAAAATGCGTTTGTCGCCGGCCGTGATCTCCGGTAGATAGCGCTGCGCCATGGTCAGTCGCCGGCCATGAGCGGTGAGAGTTTCCAGAATCACGTTGAGGTTGGGATCGTCCCGCCGCAAACGAAATACCGAGGCGCCGCCCATGCCGTCCAGCGGTTTGACCACGATGTCGGCTTGTTCGCTCAGGAATGCCTTGAGCCGGGTCGGTTCCCGGTCGACCAAGGTCGGTGGACAACATTGCGGGAAATTCAGGGCGAAGAATTTTTCATTGGCGTCGCGCAGGCTGCGCGGTTTGTTGACCACCAGCACCCCAGCCGTTTCCGCCAGTTCCAGCAGGTAGGTAGTATAGATGTACTCCATATCGAACGGTGGATCCTTGCGCATCAGGATGACATCCAGTTGCGCCAACGGCAATTCCCGCTCGCCGTGGAAGGCAAACCAGCCATTTTTATCGTCTCGCACGCTTAGCAGACGGGCACGGCCAAAGGCGGTATCGGCGCGGGCGTACAGATCGGCTTGTTCGAAGTAATGTAGTTCCCAGCCGCAGGCCTGGGCAGCAAGCAGCATGGCGAAGGTGGTGTCTTTCTTGATGGTGATGGTGGCGATGGGGTCCATCACCACACCGAGCTTGATCGTCATGGCCAGCGGGTCCGTGAGGTTGCGCGGACACGGTCCGAACCATCCGTGCGCGAGGTCGGATCGCATCCGCAAGGTGCGAAATAGGGACAGATGTAGATTCTGTCATGGCATCGCAGTCTTTAGTATGCTAAAAATCACAATAAAAAAACTAATGTGTTGTGGTGCGGTCGGGTACATCATTCGGGACTGAAGACGATCCACCGATCCGGCGATCCTCGCCTCGCGAGGCCGTTTGCCCAGCTCCAATCCCGCTCAGAGGATCCTATTTGTGGCAGATGCGGCAATAACCACCCCTGTGGCATCCCTTCATCCATTGCATCCGTTCGATGTTTTGCTGCAGCTCGACAAACGCATCCGCGCCCGCGCGCCGGTCGCCACGACCGACGCGCAACAATCGGAGATTCGCGGACGGTTGGCGTTGCGCCTCGGTGCATGGAACCTGCTATTCTCCATGGACGATGTGGCCGAAATCATCCCGGTTCCCCATATTACTTGGGTCCCTGGCGTCAAGCGCTGGTTGCTGGGAATCGCCAACCTGCGCGGCAAGGTCATCTCGGTATCGGATTTGCGGGATTTTCTGACTGGCCGGCCCACCACGCGGCTGCCGGGCAGCCAAATCGTCGTCGTGCGCGCCGGAGAATGGGATTATGGCTTGCTGGCCGATGAGATTATCGGAATGCGGCATTTCGGCCCGCAGCACCGTCTGCCTTCGCTGGATAACATCGACGAGGGGTTGCGTCCCTATGTTTCCGAAGGTTTTTCGAACAACAACCAGCACTGGTTGGTCTTCGATACCGGCAAGCTGCTGGCCGACCCCGGATTTCTGGATGCGGCCGGTTAGTTTTCGAGAGTTTCCCCGCGGCAAGATCAAACGGGGTCGATCAGGGTTAAGTTCAACGAGAGATTGAAATGCGTGACTCGCGAGATCATACGGCACTGAAAGGATTTTCCGTCACTTACCTGGCCCTGCTGGGTGCGCTGGTGCTGTCTGTCGTGCTGATGGGCGCTACTTTTGTCCTACTAGAGCAACAGGACGCGCGCAATGAAACTCAGTTGAGGTTGGCCAGTGAGCAGCGCCTGCTGTCACGCTCGATCGTCACCGAAGCCTTGGAGGCCGCTCGTGGCAAGGAAACCGCGTTCGCCAAGCTTAAGGAAAGCCGAGATCGCTTCGAACAGATACTCAACGATCAGAAAATCGGCAACGAAGCGTTGAGTTTGCCGCCGCCGCTAGCCGAACTCAAGCCATTTCTGGAGGATGTGAGTAACCGCTGGAGTCCGGTCAAGAACGAAAGCGACATCATTCTGGCCGGACGCGAATCGGTGATCTCGGTCAGCAATTTCCAGCCTTTGCTGGAAAGCTCCCTGGCTCAGATGAGCACCTTGTCCGACGAGATCGCCAAAAGCATGGCCAACAGTCGAGTCGATCCGCGGCAGGTCTATCTGGCCACCAACCAACTGCAACTGATACAGCGGATCGAAAGTGACCTCAGGCGCATGCTGACCGAGGGTGGCTTGAGCGCCGCTGCCACCGCCGACCGATTCAGCCGCAACGTGAACTTGTTTGGCCGGGTCCTCAAGGGCATGCGGGAAGGCGATACCCGGCTCGGAGTCGACCGCGTCAGCATCCCCGATAGCGCCGGCAAGCTGGCCGAGTTGGCCGAGCTGTTCAAAACGATTGAAACCGAAACCACTCGTATCGTCGACAAGGCATCGGAACTGGTGAAGGTCCAGAGCGCCGCGCAAGGTATCGCGGACAAGGGCGATGCCTTGCTGGAAGCGGCCAGCAAGCTGCTCGAAGCCTATGCCGGCGGCAGCCGCCAAGCACGCCTGTTCGGCATCCCGCTCAACTATCAGATCGCCTACATCCTGGGGGTGATCGCCCTGGTGTTGCTGATCGTGCTGTTTTACATCCAAAACAATGCAAGTCGGGGCCGCTTGATCGAGGCCGAACTGCGTAAACAGGAGACCGAAGAGCAAAATCGCCGCAATCAGGATGCCATCCTGCGGTTGCTCGACGAACTGGGCAATCTGGCCGAAGGCGACCTGACCGTGCAAGCCAGCGTGACCGAAGACATTACCGGAGCCATAGCCGATTCGGTCAACTACGCCATCGAAGCTTTGCGCGATTTGGTGTCCACGATCAACAGTACCTCGGGATTGGTTGCCGCCGCCGTGCAGGAAACCAGCGCCATCGCCGATCGACTGGCCAAGTCCAGCGAAATTCAGGCCCGGCAAATCGAGAACGCCAGCGCCACCGTCATGCAAATGGCGCACTCCATGGATGAGGTGTCGTCGAAGACCGCCGCCTCCGCCGAGGTGGCCGAGAAATCGGTGGGCATCGCCCACGAGGGTGGGGATCGGGTGCGGCGCACCATCAACGGTATGAACACCATCCGCGAGCACATCCAGGACACCTCAAAACGAATCAAGCGGCTAGGTGAATCCTCGCAAGAAATCGGCGACATCGTGGCGCTGATCAACGACATCGCCGACCAGACCAACATCCTCGCGTTGAACGCCGCGATTCAGGCCTCGGCGGCGGGCGACGCCGGTCGCGGCTTTGCGGTGGTCGCCGACGAAGTGCAGCGGTTGGCGGAACGCTCCAGTAACGCCACTAAGCGTATCGAAACCCTGGTCAAGACCATTCAGGCCGACACCAACGAGGCGGTGATCTCCATGGAAAAGAGCACCACCGAGGTAGTCGGCGGCGCGGGGTTGGCGGAAAAAGCCGGCGAGGCGCTGGAAGAGATTGAAAAGGTATCCGCCAATCTGGCCGAACTGATCGACGAAATCTCCAAATCCGCCGGCCGGGTCTCGGAGATGGCCTCGCGGGTGTCTGGCGCGATGACGTCCATCAACGAAATTACCGGACAGACCGCCGAAAGCAGCGTGGCGACTGCATCCGCCATCGGTAAATTGAACCAGTTGGCGCAGGAATTGCGGCAATCGGTGGCCGGGTTCAGGCTGCCTGGTTGAGGTTGGTTGGTAAAGCGGGGTTGGGGATGCAAAAGCGCACGGTTATCCCGAAGAGCTCGGGGCCGAATGGCAATGGCCAGTCGAACCGGATATCCGGCGCGGAGGTGGCATAATGGCCTCTTCGCATCGTAGCGTCGGTAACCCTCTAATGCACCTCAAGGACGACCTGCTACTCGCTCTGAGCCGGTTCCGGCCCAATCTGGATATATATCGCGAGGATGGCGCCGATCTGGCGTCGCTGGAAGCGATGCTCGGTACCGTCGAGCGTATCCACGACCCGTTGGTGATGCTGGAGCATCGCGAAGCGGTCGTCCTGTTGGACGAAATGCGCTCGATGATCTTGGCGCTGATGGAAGGAACGTTCCAGCCCCACAACCTAACGATGCTACAGCAGGCCGTCGAACAGCTGGTCGACTATCTGAATGCCTGTCTGTCTCCCCACGACCAGCGTCCAGATGGCCATTTGCTGGAGATGGCGGACACCCTGCGGCTGGCGCGATCGAGCGCGCCAGCCGTCGATACCGGCATCAATGCCGATGCCGAACCCGCCACCGATCCCATGGAAGCGTTCACGGCGCTGCACGCGATCATGGATGTTCTGAAGCGACTACAGCAAACCGTCACCACCGAACTGGAAAGTGCCGCCGATCAGCCGGAATCCTGGGCAGCCCTGCGGGATGATCTGCGGACGCTTCATCAGGTGCTGGTCGAACGAAAATGGACCCGCGCCACTGCGGTGCTTGGCCGGCTGAACCGGATCGTCGAGACATTGGCCGCCGGTGCCGCCGAACACTACGGTCCGCTGGTCAACGGGGTCTGTGCCGAGATCTTGGCTGGGTTGGGTCACTGCCTGGAGCCTCTGAGCGGTGGGGGGCCGGCACCGGCGGCAGTTTTGCTCGCGGCGGAAGAACAACTGGCTCAGATGGAGACCTTGCTCAATTTGCCGGCCTTGACTGAACCATCGATGCTTCCGCCGCCCAGCCTCGTCTCCGGCTCGGCCGGGCTGGAGACGAGGCTGGGGGTATCCGAGATCGATAGGGTCGCGCTGTCCACGCCAGAGACAGTAATCGGTGTACCCGAGTTAGAGACTCTGCTCGGACTGACGGATGCCGACCCCGAATTCATCGAGGTTTTTTTGGAGGAAGCACGCGGCGAACTGGCCGCTGTGCGGGAGCAATTGCTCCGCTGGCAGGAAAATTTACAGGATCATGACGCGCTGGCCATCGTCCGCCGCGCTTTCCATACCCTCAAAGGTAGCGGTCGCATGGTGGGTGCGACCATAATCGGCGATTTCGCCTGGGAATACGAAAACTTACTGAATCAGATTCTGGCCGGCAAGGTACCCGCCAGCCAGACCATCATTTCGGCGATTGCCGCGGCGGTAGCGGCGTTGGAGCCGCTGGTGGGTGAAACACCGCTGCGAGGGGGTGAGCTGGATGCCTTGCCGGTACTGGCGGCGCGGGCACAAACCTTGGCCACCGAAAGCGATGAAGCCGAAGTCGAAGAGCCGATCACCGCGCCACCGTCGTTCCGGGTGGAGCCGATCACCGCGCCGCCATCGTTCCAGGTGGAGCCGATCACCGCGCCACCGTCGTTCCAGGTGGAGCCGGTCACCGCGCCGCCATCGCTCCGGGTAGAACCAGTCACCGCGCCACCGTCGGAGCGTGTGGCCGCATCCGCGATCGACCCGGAATTTATGGAGGTGTTTCTCGAGGAAGCGCGCGGCGAACTGGCCGCTATTCGCGAGCATTCGGTCCTCTGGAAGCGAAACCTGGCCGATCGTCAAGCATTGGTCAGCTTGCGCCGGGCTTTCCATACCCTCAAGGGTAGCGGGCGCGTGGTCGGCGCAACCGCGATCGGCGATTTCGCCTGGTATTTCGAAGATCTGCTGAACCATGTACTGAACAACACGGCATCGGCGTCCATGGCCATGGTCGAGCTGGTCGAGGAAGCCGCCGGCGCGCTGGAGCCGTTGATCGGCGAGGCACCGGTAACGGAAGAGGCGTTGGCGGCATTGGCGGCGTTGTCGGCGCGCGCCGACGCGCTGTTGCAAGGCGCGCCAGATGAAGTCGCCCCGACAGCAATCGAACCGACCAAACCGGCCGAGCTGGTCGAGGTCGAGCCGCTACCGGTTGCGGTCGCGCCAGCCAGCCCGATCAGGATCGAATTGCCACCGCCCGTGGTTCAGTCTCCGGCGCCGGCCGAACCTGTCGCCGCTGAATTGGAATCGGGCGCGCCTCCAGCGATGGATTTGGAGCTGGCCCAGGTTTTCCAATACGAAGCCACCGAAATTCTCGATGCCAGTGATGCCATCCTGCAGCGGCTGGGCAGCGAGCCCGATCAGCCCGGCCTACTGAATGACCTGCGTCGAGGCATGCATACGCTCAAGGGCAGTTCGCGCATGGCTGGCTTCATGACGGTCGGTGATCTGGCCCATGCCGCCGAATCGGTGTTGGACGTGCTGGGCAAGGCGGGGGGTACGACGCCGGTCGTGCTGGATATCCTGCAGCAGGCCCTGGATCGGCTGAACCGAATGCTGGCGGAGGCCGGTGGCGGCTTGGAACCGGCGCCCGCGACCAGCTTGATTGGCGATTTGCATCGTTTGGCCGAGGCAGTCGCCGCCGGCCGGCCGGTCGAGGAACTGCCGCCCACGGCGCCTGCGTCTTTCGAGCCGACTGCGGCACCGGAGCCCAGTGCGCTCAAGGCCATGACCGAGCTGGATCAGGAACTGGCCCAAGTCTTTCAGTCCGAGGCGAGCGAAATTCTCGATTCCAGCGACGCCATCCTGCGGCAGTTGCGCGACGAACCCAATAGCGCGGAACTGCTGAACGACCTGCGCCGAGAAATGCACACGCTCAAGGGTAGCTCGCGCATGTCCGGCTTCATGACGGTCGGCGATCTGGCCCACGCCGCCGAATCGGTGTTGGACGCGCTCGGCAAGGGAGCGCTGCTGCAAGCCGCGCCACCCATCCTGGACGCCGTCCAGCATGCCCTGGACGGCCTGCACAGCATGCTGCGGGGTGGCGGTGAGCCAGCGCCAGACGCGCAAAACCTGATCGACAAGCTGCACGACGTACTGGGCGGCAAACCCGTGGCACCGCCCAAACCCCTTGCCGCTCCCATCGCCGCCGCCCGAGTGGCGACGATGGTGCAGCCCACGGAAAAACCGGCCGCCGCCGCGCCCACCGACAGCATTCGCGTCAGCGCCGCGCTGCTCAATACCCTGGTCAATCAGATGGGCGAGAGTAGCATTTTCCGCGCCCGGATCGATCAGGGCGTCAACGCGATGAGCTTCAACCTCAACGAGTTGGAGCAAACCGTCATCCGGTTGCGTCGGCAGGTGACCCATCTCGCCACGCAGGCCGAGGCCCGTATCCAATCGCGACAGGATACGGGCGCCAAGGCGCACCAACTGGAATTCGATCCGCTGGAACTGGATCGTTTCACCGAATTGCAGCAGCTCAGCCGCTCGCTGATGGAAATCGCCGACGACTTGGGCAACGTTGGCAATACCTTGGGCGAACAGACCCGCGAGGTCAGCTCGCTGCTCGACCAGCAGGCCAAGGTCAACAAGGAAATCCAGCAAGGTTTGATGCGCACCGGCATGGTGCGGTTCGGCAGCATCGTCCCGCGGCTGCGGCGAGTGGTGCGACAGGCGGCCCAGGAATTGGGCAAGCGCGCCGAGTTGCTGGTCGGTGGCGAGGAGGCGGAAGTCGACCGCACCGTGCTGGAAAACATGGTTGCCCCGTTGGAACACATGCTACGCAATTCACTGGCGCATGGCATCGAGGCACCGGAACAGCGCCGGACGGTCGGGAAGCCCGAAATCGGCACCATCACCCTGAGCCTGCATCGGGAAGGCGCGGAACTGGTGCTGGAACTGAGCGACGACGGCGCCGGCCTCAATTTCGACGCAATCCGCGCCAAGGGCGAGGAAAAAGGTTTTTTGCCGCCTGGGCAGCCAGCCAGTCAAGATGAGCTGATCGCGCTGTTGCTGCGTCCTGGTTTTTCAACCGCCACGGCGGTCACCCAGATTTCCGGGCGTGGCGTCGGCATGGACGTGGTCAACGCGGCCATTCGAGCCATGCGCGGCGCCTTGCTGATCCAGACCGAACCGGGCCAGGGATCGCGCTTCATCGTTCGCCTGCCGTTTTCGCTGGCGGTTACCCAGGCACTGTTGGCCAAGGCCGGCAACGCCATCTTCGCCATTCCTTTGCTTAGCATCGAATTGGTGACCCGGATTCAGGAGAGCGCGTTCAAAGCTTATCTGACGGGCGAACAGGTCCAGCACCAGCACAACGATCGTGGTTACCCGATCCATAATCTGGGCATCCTGGCTGGTAGCGAACACATGCTGCCGTTCGAGGAAGTCAAGGATCGCCGGCCGCCGACCCTGCTATTCCGCAGTGCCGAGGCCAGCGCCGCCCTGCAGGTCGAAGCCGTGCTGGGTAACCAGGAAATCATCGTCAAGCCGGTCAGCCCTCAGTTCAACAACATGCCGGGTATTTCCGGAGCGACCGTGCTGGGTGACGGTCGGGTGGTGGTGGTGCTGGATCTGGCGGCGCTGGTACGCAATATCGGTTCGCAACAGCAGAAGCAGGCGGAAAGCCGGGCCTTGCGGATGGCGCGGCAGGAGGCCCGGCAGGAAAAGATCGGCATCATGGTCATCGACGATTCGATCACCATGCGCAAGGTTACCGCCCGCATCCTGGAGCGCCACAACATTCAGGTCGTCACAGCCAAGGATGGTGTGGACGCAGTGGCCCTGCTGCAGACCCAAGTGCCGGATCTGGCGATTCTCGACATCGAGATGCCGCGCATGGACGGCTTCGAAGTGCTCGCTCACATCCGCAATCAGGCGCGCCTGCAACACCTGCCCATCATCATGGTCACCTCGCGTGGCGGTGAGAAGCACCGCGAGCGCGCGATGAAACTGGGTGTCAACGACTACCTGACCAAGCCTTATCAGGAAGAACAGTTGATGCAGTCGATTCGCAAGATTCTCGGCGAGCACGCCTTGGAGCTGATTACCTGAGACGCGCGGACCCGGTCCGGGCCCCTCCGCACCTTGCATGGATACCGTAATGGAAGAAGCCTCCGCGAACCTGCGTTGCTTGTTGGTCGCCTTACAAGGCGGCCAGGTCCTCCTGCCGAACAGCCTTGTGCTCGAAGTCCTGCCATTTGCCACACCCTTGCGCATCGAAGCGGCGCCGCACTGGGTGGTCGGCGCCATGTTGTGGCGGAACCTGACCACGCCGCTGATCAGCCTGGGGCGACTGATCTTCCGGGTAACGCCCGAGGCCGATCTCAATTCCCGCATCATTATCCTGAACACCCTGGGCACCGACACCAAACTGCCGTATTTCGGCATCCTGGGCACTGCGGCGCCCAGGCCGCTTAACCTGGCGCGCGACGATATCAAGCTGGACCCGGAGGTTTCGGCGGAGGATCTGCGCCGACCGGGCGCTCTGTGTTGGGCGCGCTATCAGGACCAACCGATCGTTATTCCTGATCTGGACGCCATCGAAGCGGTGTTGCAACCGCTGGTCCGCCGGGCCTGACCGGTGCGGAGCCCGCTTCCGACACGCTTATGCGGCTAAGCAAGATCAAGTTGGCGGGGTTCAAGTCGTTCGTGGACCCCACGGTGTTGCATTTGCCCGGCAGCCTGCTGGGCGTCGTCGGTCCCAATGGTTGCGGCAAGTCCAACATCATCGACGCGGTGCGCTGGGTGATGGGGGAAAGCTCGGCCCGCAGCTTGCGTGGCGAGAGCATGAGCGATGTGATCTTCAACGGCTCGGCCAGTCGCAAACCGGTCGGGCAGGCCAGCGTCGAGCTGGTGTTCGACAACAGCCAGGGCCGCCTAGGCGGCCCTTGGGCCAGCTACGGCGAAATCGCGATCAAGCGGCTGGTCGGCCGCGATGGCCAATCCAGCTACTTCCTCAACGGCACGCGCTGCCGCCGCCGGGACATCGCTGATATTTTCCTAGGCACCGGATTGGGGCCGCGCAGCTATGCCATTATCGAACAGGGCATGATTTCGCGGGTGATCGAGTCCAAACCCGACGAGTTGCGCATCTTCCTGGAGGAAGCGGCCGGCATCTCCAAGTACAAGGAGCGCCGGCGCGAAACCGAAACCCGCATCCGCCGCACTCGCGAAAACCTCGATCGACTCACCGATGTGCGCGAGGAGTTGGGCCGGCAACTGCATCATTTGCAGCGGCAGGCTCGGGCCGCCGAGCAGTATCGCGACTATCGCGCCGAGGAACGCCGCCTGCGCGCCGAACTGCTGGCGCTGCGCTGGCGCAACCTGCAAGCCGACAGTCGCGACCGCGAACACGCGCTGCGCCAAGAGGAAACCGCGTTGGAAGCACTGCTGGCCGAACAGCGCCAACTGGAAGCCCAATTGGAGATCGGCCGCGCCCGGCGTCTGGAGTTGAACGATGCGTTCAATGATCACCAAGGCCGTTACTACCAAGCCGGCGCGGAAATCAGCCGACTCGAACAGGCGCTGCAACACCAACGCGAACTGAGTCAACGGCGCGAGGAGGAATGGGAGCAGGTCGCGGCGGCGCTGGCGCAGGTGGACGAGCAATGGCGAGTGGATCGGGAGCAACAAGACGAACTGGCGACGGCACTCGCCGCCGCTGAACCGGAACTGACCCGGCTGCTGACCGAAGAGGCGGATGCCGCCGCCGCGCTGACCGCCGCCGAAGTCGACCTGCACAAGGGACAAGCCGCCTGGGAAACCTTCAATCGGCGCCATGGCGAAGTGCTGCGGCAGGCCGAAGTGGAGCGGACCCGGATCGAACACCTGGAGCGGCAACTGCCGCGGAACGAGCAGCGCTTGGAGCGGCTGCGGCTCGAACGGGAGCAACTGGCCGAGGCCGATCTGCATGTGGAGCTGACCGAACGACGCTCGGCCGAACAGGCGGCGGCCACCGACCTGAAACATCGTCAAGAGCAACTGGCGCGGATCGAAACCGACCTGATCGCCAACCGCGAAGCCCAGCAGCAGGCCGATCCGGCGCTGCGGGAATTGCGGGAACGGCTGCTGGCCGGACGCGGCCGACTGGCCTCGCTGCAAACCTTGCAGGAAGCGGCGCTGGGTCGGCATGAAAGCGAGCCGGATACTTGGCTGCGCGCCCGAGGGTTGGCCGAAGCACCGCGATTGGCGGAGCAGTTGGAAGTGGAGCCTGGCTGGGAAGCAGCAGTGGAAACGGCGCTGGCCGGCTGGCTGGACGCAGTCTGCCTGCCTAGTCTAGACTCGCTGGCGCACGCCGCCGCCGAACTACCGCAGGGCCGGTTGACTCTATTGGAAACCTTCCCGGACGAGTGCGGGAACGCGGTACCGCCGGAGGGCTTGGCCGCGCGGGTGCGCGCGCCGTGGCCGCTCGTCGCTCTGCTGGGGGTCGATACCGCCGCCACCCTGACGGAAGCGCTGACGCGTCGTGCGGATCTGCGCGACAGCGAAGCGCTGGTCACGCCGGATGGCGTGTTGTGCGGGCGTCGCTGGCTGCGGCTGGCGCGGGAAGGCAGCGACGGGGTACTAGCGCGCGAGCGGGAAATCCGCCGGCTCACCGCCGCGCTCGATGCGGACGCGGTGGCACTGGAACGGCAAACCGCGCATCTGGAGCAACTCCGCACCCAGCAGCGCGAACGCGAACGTGAGCGCCGCGATCTCCAGCAGACCGTCAACCAGGATCATCGTGACCATGCTCGCTTGCAGGGAGAATGTAACACCGTGCAGGATCGCTGGGAGCAAGCCCGCGACCGCCGGGTCACGCTGACCGAGGAACTCGCCGAACTACTTGATCAGTGCGAGCAAGATCGGGAACAAGTGCAACTGGCCCGGCTGCGATTGGAGGAGGCGCTATTGGCGCTGGAGAATCTGAAAATCGAACATGCGACGCTTAGCGAAGACCAGGAGCGGCTGCGCGCACGGATTCAACAATGCCGCGCACGGGCGGATACCGCCCGCCAGGCGACGGCTCGCCAGGCGGCGGCCATCGAAACCCTACGGGTGCGGGCGAGTGCCGCTGGCCAGGCCATGGAAAGGCTGGATGCCCAGCGGCAACAGTTGCAGGCACGGCGGGCGCGGTTGATTGAGGAGCGCGCCAGCGACGATAGCGCGGCGCGAGCCACCATTGAGGACGAACTGGCCGGCTGGCTGGAAACCCGGCTCACGGTCGAGGTGGAACTACGCGAGGCTCGCCACGCTCTCGAAGCCCAGGACGCGGCGTTGGAAGCCGGTGAACAGTCCCGCGCCCGCCGCGAGCGACAGGTCGAAACCCAGCGCCAGCGGATCGAGGAGCAGCGGCTGGCGCTGGGTGAGGCGCGAGTGCGCCGGCAGAACCTGCGCGAGCAATTGCACGAGTTGGCCGCCGAACCGGAGGCGGTATTGCCCACCCTGCCGGAAGCCGCGGCCGAAGCTGACTGGCTGGCGCGCTTGGAGCAGATGGAGCGGCGTATCCAGCGATTGGGTCCCATCAATCTGGCGGCCATTGAGGAGTTTGCCCAATTGTCCGAGCGCAAGCAGTATCTCGATGCCCAGGACGCTGATCTGCTGGAAGCGCTGACTACTCTGGAAAACGCCATTCGCAAAATCGATCGTGAGACTCGCGCCCGCTTCCAGGACACCTTCGAACGGGTCAACGCTGGCTTGAGCGAACTGTTTCCCCGACTGTTCGGCGGCGGCCAAGCCCACTTGGAACTGACCGGCGAGGACGTGCTGGACGCCGGAGTGGCGATCATGGCCAAACCGCCGGGCAAGCGGGTCGGGTCGATCAGCCTGCTATCCGGCGGTGAAAAGGCACTGGCCGCGGTCGCCCTGGTGTTCGCCATTTTTCAGCTCAACCCGGCGCCATTTTGCTTGCTGGACGAAGTGGACGCGCCCCTGGACGAAGCCAATGTCGGCCGGTTCGGCACGCTGGTCCGCGATATGTCGACGCGGGTACAGTTCGTTTTCATCACCCACAACAAGGCGACCATGGAGATTGCCGAGTATCTGGCCGGTGTGACCATGCAGGAACCTGGAGTATCGCGGTTGGTCGCGGTCGATGTCGCGGCGGCGGCGCGACTGGCCGTGGCCGGCTAGCCGCTCTCGACGCGTGAGTCGCCTCCGGGCTGGGCGCGGCGGATGTCATTTGTGAAAGCCCAGGGATTACAGTATAAACGGAGGCTGTAACCCCCAGTCCGCCGATGGCGGCAATGGCGGTTTGACAGTGTGGTCTCTTATCGCGACATAATCTCATTATTGCGACAGGCGCAATCTGAGGCTTTCGATTCATGGAATTGGACAAAACACAATTACAGTGGTTGCTGGCCGGCATCGGGGCCGTCATCGTTATCCTGATTTACCTCTGGGGCATCCGCTCGCATCTGAAGGAAGAAATCGGCAACCGCCGACATCGGCTCTCCAAGGAGCCGGTGCTGGGCGACACACGAGCGCCACCGCCGGACGAAGAAGAGGTCGATGGGCATGATTTTGGCGAGTTGGGCCGCATCACTCCCAGTCACCCTCTGGCCGACAAGGTGCTGGTGGATGTGGAAATTCGACCCATCAATCGCCAAGGCTCCACGACGGTAGTCGAGGCGGAGGCGCCGACCGATGATAGCGAAGCGCGCCCGCCCACCACGCTAGCGCCCCCACCACAAGAGGCGCGGCGGGAGGAACCCACCGCGCCGCCGCGCTCGCCAAAAATGACCCTGGTGTTGACGGTGATGGCACCGCGCCACCAGCTCTTTCACGGCCCCAAAATCCAGGTCGTGGCCGAGGCGCTGCGATTTCGTCTGAATCCCGAAGGGCTGTACGAACTGTTCCCGGAGACGGAAGCCGCCGATGTCCCGATCCTCGGCCTCGCCCATCTGCGCAAGCCCGGCTCGTTCGAGCCGCAAACCGTGCAAGAACTGCATACGCCGGGCCTACTGCTATTCATGAAGCTACCCGGACCGCTTGAGGAAATGAAGGCACTGGACCTGCTGGTCATTACCGCCGACCAACTGGCTCAGAGGTTGGGCGGGTTGATTTGTGATGAGCAACGCAACCGGATGACCAATCAGGTGCTCGCGCGCTTGCGTGACGAAGTCGCCGAGCTGGAGAGACAGCGGCGCGCACAGCCGCTCTGATGGCGCGAGAGCGACATGGCGCTTTTCACCGATCCGCGACATCGGGCCGCTTGGCTGCGCGAGCGGCTCAACTGGCATGGCTACCGCTACTACGTGCTGGACGATCCGGAAATTCCCGACGCCGAGTACGACCGGCTGTTTCGGGAACTTCAGGAGTTGGAAACCGCTCATCCGGAGCTGATCGCAGTCGATTCTCCGACCCGGAGAGTGGGTGGCAAACCGCTGGCGGCATTCGTACCGGTGCGACATCGAGTTCCAATGCTGTCCATCCGCACCGAAACCGACACTGGCCCGGACGGCGCGGCGACCTATGATGCCCAGGTACGACGCGAGCTGGATCTGAGCGACGATGCGGAACCGGTCGAGTACGCCTGCGAGTTGAAATTCGACGGCTTGGCCATCAGCCTACGCTACGAACAGGGCGCACTGGTCCTGGCAGCCACCCGTGGCGATGGCGAGACCGGCGAGGATGTCACTCAGAATGTGCGCACCATCAGGGCGGTGCCGCTCCGGTTGCAAGGTGCCGCGCCCGAGGTTTTAGAAGTGCGCGGCGAAGTGTACATGAGCCGTCCGGACTTCGAACGCTACAACGCCCGGCAGCGCGCCGCAGGGTTGCCCACCCTGGTCAATCCCCGCAACGGCGCGGCGGGCAGCATCCGGCAACTCGACCCGAATCTGGCCGCGAAACGGCCGCTATCCTTTTTTGCCTATGGGTTGGGCGAGGTGCAAGGTTGGGACATCCCGACCACGCATGGCGCGATGCTTGATACGCTGGCCACCCTGGGACTGCCGGTATGCGAAGAACGCACGGTAACGCGGGGCGCGGAAGGGCTGATCAATTTTCACCATGCCATCGCCGAGCAACGTGATGCCTTGCCCTTCGATATCGACGGCGTGGTGTACAAGGTCAACCGCCTCGCCTGGCAACGGCAACTGGGTTTCCGCACCCGCGAACCGCGCTGGGCGGTGGCGCATAAATTCCCGGCTCAGGAAGAGCTGACCATGGTCGAGGCCATCGAGGTACAAGTCGGCCGCACCGGCGCGATTACTCCGGTAGCGCGGCTCAATCCGGTGTTCGTCGGTGGTGTCACCGTCACCAATGCGACGTTGCACAACGCCGATGAGGTGGCGCGCAAGGATGTGCGGGTGGGCGATACCGTCATCGTGCGTCGGGCCGGTGACGTCATTCCCGAAGTGGTCGGCGTAGTATTGGAGCGCCGCCCGCCCGGCACGCAACCATTCACGATGCCGGCCCTCTGCCCGGTGTGCGGATCACGGGTTATCCGCCCGGAAGGCGAAGCGGTCGCTCGCTGTGTCGGCGGCTTGTATTGCCGCGCCCAACGCAAGGAAGCGATCCGCCATTTCGCCTCGCGCCGGGCGATGGATATCGACGGACTGGGTGACAAGTTGGTGGAGCAACTAATCGAGCGGAACTTGGTGCACGATCCTGCCGATTTGTACGCGCTCGATGCAACGACGCTGGCCGGTTTGGAACGGATGGGCGCCAAATCCGCCGCCAATCTGGTCGAAGCGCTAACCCGCAGCAAGGCGACCTCGCTGGAGCGATTTCTGTATTCGCTGGGAATCCGTGAGGTTGGAGAAGCCACGGCGCGCGCTTTGGCGCGGTATTTGGGTACGCTGGAGGCGCTGTTGGCGGCCGATGAAACCCGTTTGCTGCAAGTGCCGGACGTCGGTCCGGTGGTTGCCGCCGCCATTCTTGCCTTCTTTCAGGAGCCTCACAACCAAGAAGTGCTGACTCGCTTACTGGCCGCTGGGGTACGGTGGCCAACGACGGCCGCGCAAACCAGTACCGGGGAATCCCTGGCGGGCAAGAGCTTCGTGCTGACCGGCACCTTGGAATCACTGACTCGTGACCAGGCCTCCGAACGTCTGAGGGCGCTGGGCGCCAAGGTGGCGGGCAGCGTATCGAAGAAAACCGATTACGTGGTGGCGGGCCACGACGCAGGTTCCAAATTGGACAAAGCGCGGGAACTGGGGTTGCAGGTACTGGACGAGGCAGGGCTGTTGAGTCTGCTGGAGAAATAGCAACCGGCAAGCCGGCTGCCATCTCAAGACTTACTCGGGCAGTTACTTCTTCTCGGCCTTGGCGGGTTCAGCCTTGGCGGGTTCGGTCGCGCTGACCTTAATTTCGTTGATTTCGATCTTGGCGCCGGCACGCAGCTTTTCCAGATAGTCGTTCACCATCCGGCTCTGCAACATCTGAGCGATCTGTGGCCGCAGCTCATCCAGAGTTGGCGGCTTGGCGTCGCGGACATCTTCCAGCAGGATGACGTGCCAGCCGAACGGTGTCTGCACCGGCTCCTCGCTGTACTTGCCCTTTTCCATCTTGGCGACGGCCTGCGCGAACGGTGGCACCATCATGCTCGGCGTGAACCAGCCCAGATCGCCGCCGTTGGCCGCGGAACTGTCGCTGGATTTGGCCTTGGCCAGTTCGGCGAACTTACCGCCTTTCTTGAGTTCGGCGATGACCTCCTTGGCCTTGTCCTCGGAGTCCACCAGGATGTGGCTGGCCTTGTACTCCTTGCCCTTCATCGCCGCGACGGCGGTTTCATACTCTTTCTTAATGGCATCTTCGCTAGGAGCGTTTTCGCTCAGCATCCGCCGCACCACGGTACTGGCCAGCAGGCTGCGTTGAATCATTTCCAACTGTTGCTTGATTTGCGGGTCATCTTCCAGCTTCTGCTTGTGGGCCTGCTGAACCAACAGTTCTTCCATGACCAGTTGGTCGACCAGCGACTTGCTGGCATCCGGCGAATCGACCTTGGCCTTGCCGCGTAACTGCTGAGCATATTGCTCGAAGGCCGCCTTGGAAATCGCCTTGCCGTTGACCACCGCGACTGGATCGGGGATGGTGAACGCAGCTTGCGGCGCGGCGGGCGCGGCGGGCGCGGCTTTGACGGCGGTGGGCGTGGCGGCCGGGACTGCCTCGGCTTTTTTGTCGTCGGCGGACAGCGCCACGCTGGACAGCAGCAGGCCGGAGGACAGCGCCAGTAACGGAAGAGTCAACTTGTTCGGTTTATTCATCTCGTTGTTTCCAGGGGTTGGGTTGTTTCCAGGAGAGGGCTATTCGACCGAGGTCGCGTACTTTGTCGTCAATGCAAACCTTGCTCCGCCGGAGAAATTGCGGTTTTGATGCTCAAGGCGTGGATTTCCCGGCGCATCAGGTCGGCCACCGCCGCGTTGATGAGGCGGTGGCGCTGAATCAGCGTCTTGCCGGTAAAGGCCGATGAAACGATGTGAATAGTGAAATGGCCGCCCTCGCGCGCGCCGGCGTGACCGGCATGGGCGGCGCTGTCATCAATGATTTGCAGGCGTTCGGGCGCCAGCGCGCTACGCAGCCGTTCCTCAATCAGGGCGATGCGGTCGGTCATGCCGGCAACACCTTGCGGAACGGGTAAATCTCGACGGCCGCATACACGCCGGCGGCCACGTAGGGATCGGCGTCGGCCCAAGCTCGGGCTTCTTCCAGTGCGGCGAATTCGGCGACCACCAGACTGCCTTGAAAGCCGGCCGGGCCGGGATCGGGGCTGTCGATGGCCGGCAGCGGTCCAGCCAACACCAGCCGACCCTCGGCCAGCAAGACGTTCAGGCGTTCCAGATGAGCGGGACGAGTCACCAACCGCTGTTCCAGAGTACCCGGCACATCGCGGCCGATGATGGCGTATAGCATGGATCAGGACTCCTTTGACGGGGCATCGTCGGTTTTAAGATGGCGGCTCATATAGGCCGCCTGCGCCAGCACGAACACCAGAGTCAGGCCTAGCATCCCGAACAGCTTGAAGTTGACCCAAGTGTTTTCGTCGAACGTGAACGCCACATACAGATTGACCACACCCATGACGAAGAAAAAAATAGCCCACATAAGCGTCAGGTTGATCCAGATTCGGGCCGGAAGTTCCATTTGACTGCCTAGCATGCGTTCCAACAGGGTTTGCCGGCCGATGAAACGGCTACCGATAAAGGCCAGGGCGAACAGCCAGTTCACCACAGTGGGTTTCCATTTGACGAAAACCGGATCGTGCAGAATGAGTGTCAGGCTGCCCAGTACCAGTACCAGTCCGGCGGTGAATAGCGGTAGTTTCTCGACCCGGCGTTGCCGCAGCCAGATCCAGCCGACCTGGGCCAGGGTAACGCCGATCAGCACGCCGGTGGCGACATAGATGTCCGTCAGCTTGTAGGCGACGAAAAACAGTAGGATGGGCAGAAAATCGAATAGCAGTTTCATGCCGGCAGCGAGGTTCCATGGAGTGCGGGCAGCGACGGTGAGGGATAAAAAAAGAGCGGCTGCACCGCCGCTATCTTGACCGGGCAACGCCAGGCTGGCAAGTTGCCTGATCGATTGTCATCCACAAATTGGAAATGATAGGGCCATGAGCCGCGTTTTACAAATCCATCCCGCCAACCCACAACCACGCCTGATCGCGCAGGCGGTAACACGACTGCGCGAGGGGGATGTGATCGTCTATCCCACCGACTCCAGCTATGCGCTCGGTTGCCAACTGGGCGATAAGGCGGCGGCGGAACGCATCCGCGCCATCCGCCAGACCGACCGCCATCACAATTTCACCCTGGTCTGCCGCGATCTTTCCGAAATCGCCACCTACGCCAAGGTGGACAACCAGCGCTACCGCTTGCTCAAGGCGGTCACGCCGGGGGCGTTTACCTTCATTTTGCAGGCCACCCACGAGGTACCGCGTCGTTTGCAGCACCCCCGTCGCAAGACCATCGGCATCCGAGTGCCAGACAACGCCATCGTCAGCGCCCTGCTGGCGGCACTGAGCGAGCCGATCATGAGCTGCACGTTGATCCTGCCCAGCGACGACTGGCCGCTGTCCGACCCCGAGGAGATCGAGGAGCGCTTGGCCAACACGGTCGATCTGATCATCGACGGCGGTCCCGGTCAGCACGAGCCGACCACCGTGCTCGACCTGACCGGAGAAACGCCGCAACTGATCCGTCAGGGGTTGGGCGACGCCAGCCCATTTCTCTAGTCCGCGCCCGGCCGGGCTGCGTATAATCTTGCCATGCAAGAATTGACCACGGTTCAACTGCTCATCGTACTGGCGCCGCCGCTACTGCTGGCCATCACCCTGCACGAGGTGGCACATGGCTGGGCGGCGTTGCGTTGCGGCGATACCACCGCCAAGGCCCAGGGCCGGCTCAGCCTGAACCCGCTTCGGCATATCGACCCGATCGGCACGGTACTGGTTCCGGCCCTGCTGGCGGTGTTCGGCGGCTTCATCTTCGGCTGGGCCAAGCCGGTACCGGTCAACTACCATCGCCTGCGTCAGCCCAAGCGCGACATGGCGCTGGTGGCGCTGGCCGGACCGAGCGCCAATCTGCTCATGGCCCTGGGCTGGGGATTGTTGATGGTGGTGGGTTACCACCTGCAAGCCGGACTCCCATGGTTGGGCGAACCGCTGCTGCTGATGGGCGGGTACGGGATCAATATTAACATCATGCTGGGCGTGCTCAATCTGGTGCCGATTCCGCCGCTGGACGGCTCGCGGGTGCTGGCCGGCGTGCTGCCGGATCGCTTCGGTCTGGCCATGGCGCGGATCGAACCCTATGGTCTGATCATTTTGGTGTTGTTGCTGGGGGCCGGCTTGTTCAACGTGCTGATGCCCATCGTCAACAGTATTCGCCATCTCATCCTGACCTTGTTTTCCTCCTTCTTCTAATCCCGAACCAAGAACCTCGCGGCCATCATGGAAATTACCCTTACCGGCATCACCACCACCGGCGCTCCGCATCTCGGTAACTACGTCGGCGCGATCCTGCCCGCCATCGAGGCCAGCCGGCGGCGGGACGTGCAATCGTTCTACTTCCTGGCCGACTACCACGCCCTGGTCAAATGTCAGGACCCGGCGCTGGTGCATCGTTCCCGGTTGGAAGTCGCCGCCACTTGGCTGGCGCTGGGACTGGATGTCGAGAACGTCATCTTCTACGCCCAGACCGACGTCCCGGAAATCCTGGAGCTGACCTGGATCCTCACCTGCGTCACCGCCAAGGGATTGATGAATCGCGCCCACGCCTACAAGGCGGCGGTAGCCGACAACGTGGCCGATCCCGACAAGGACCCCGACAAGGGGATCAGCATGGGGTTGTTCTGCTACCCGATCCTGATGGCGGCCGACATTCTGATGTTCAAGGCCAGCAAGATACCGGTGGGCAAGGACCAGATCCAGCATCTGGAAATGGCCCGCGATATCGCCGCTCGCTTCAACCACCTGTATGGGGAGCATTTCGTCCTGCCCGAAGCGGTGGTGGACGAAAAGGCGGCGGTTCTGGTCGGGCTGGACGGGCGCAAGATGAGCAAGAGCTACGGTAACACCATCCCGCTGTTCGAACCGGAAAAAGCCTTGCGCAAGCTGATCATGCGGATCAAGACCAACTCGCTACCGCCGGAAGCGCCGAAAGACCCCGATACCTGCACGCTATTCCAGATCTACCAATCCTTTGCCACGGCGGAGGAAGCGGCGGCGATACGCACCCGCTACGCGCAAGGGATCGGTTGGGGCGAAATGAAGCAGTTCCTGTTCGAATATCTGAACGCCCGGCTGAGCGAACCGCGCCAACGTTACCAGGAGTTGTTGCAAGCCCCCGCTCACATCGAGCAGATCCTCAAAAGCGGCGCGGCCCGGGCGCGCGAATATAGCGTGCCGTTCTTACAAGAACTGCGGCGCGCGGTCGGCATCCTGCCCTTGGATCAAAGGTAGGGGCGCGGTATGCCGCGCCCCGGTGGATTGTTGCCGATTCCCGGTTGAATGGACGCCCTCGCTCAGCCGCCGCTTGCCCGAGTCAGCGGCGAACCCTACACGCAATTGCCGCGGGATCTCTACATCCCACCGGATGCCCTGGAAGTCTTTCTGGAAACCTTCGAGGGGCCGCTGGATTTACTGCTGTATCTGATCCGACGGCAGAATCTCGATATCTTGGACATTCCCATCGCCACCGTCACCCGGCAATACATGGACTATTTGGCGCTGATGCGGGAACTGCGGCTGGAACTGGCGGCGGAGTATTTGCTAATGGCGGCTTGGCTGGCGGAAATCAAATCGCGCCTGCTGCTGCCGAAGCCGACCTTGGCCGAGGTGGAGGAAGACGATCCGCGCGCCGAGCTGGTGCGCCGGCTGCGGGAGTACGAGCGCTTTCAGCAGGCGGCCAAGGCACTGGATGCCTTGCCACGATTGGAGCGCGAAACCTTCGTCGCCAGCGCCGAGCCACCTTGCCGGGAAAGCGTTCGTCCGCCACCGCCGGTCGGCCTGAACGACTTGCTGAACGCCCTGCGCGAGGTGCTGGCCCGCGCCGAGCTGTTTGGCCACCATCCGATCCGGCGTGAAACCTTGTCGGTGCGCGAACGAATGAGTCAGGTGCTGGAACGGCTGGATACGCTGCGGTTTACCGCCTTCACCGAACTGTTCCGGCCGGAAGAAGGCCGGATAGGTCTCGTGGTGACGTTTCTTGCGGTGCTGGAGTTGCTACGCGAGGCGGTTTTAGAACTGGTGCAATCCGAACCGTTCGCGCCGATCTATCTCCGCCGGCAGGGTTGAGCGAACGCGATGCCGGCATTGAAAACCATTCTGGAAGCGGTGTTGCTGGCCGCTGGCGAACCGTTGCCGCTGGAACGCTTACAGAAGGTTTTCCCGGAAGCAGAACAGCCTGAACGGGAGGCGCTGCGTGCCGCACTGGCTGAACTGGTGGTCGATTATGCCGGACGCGGGCTGGAACTGATCGAAGTCGCCAGCGGTTTCCGCGTACAGGTACCCAGCGCTTTCTCGCCCTGGGTGTCGCGGTTGTGGGAAGAGCGGGCCGCCACCTACTCGCGCGCGCTGCTGGAAACTCTGGCGCTGGTCGCCTACCGTCAGCCGGTTACCCGTGGCGAAATCGAAGAAGTGCGCGGCGTCAGCGTGAGCAGCAGCATCATGAAAACCCTGCAGGAGCGCGACTGGATCAAGATAGTCGGTCACCGCGAGGTGCCCGGTCGTCCGGCCTTGTACGCCACTACCCGCGCTTTTCTGGATTATTTCAACCTCAAGAGCCTGAGCGAGCTGCCGCCGTTGGCGGCCCCGCGCGATCCAGAGGCGATTGGCGCCGAGTTGGATCGCCGCATTGCCGTCCCGTTCTCGGACTCCACCGCCTCAACGGAACCGCCCGATGGCTGAACGCCTGCAGAAATTTCTTGCCCGCATGGGACTGGGTTCCCGCCGCCAGATCGAGGACTGGATTCGCCAGGGTCGCATTACCGTGAACGGCGTACCGGCGCAACTGGGCGTATCGGTCAACGGCGCGGAGAAGATCGGGATTGACGGCAAGCTAATCCAGGTACGCGCCTTTGGGCAACAGCGGCGAGTATTGGCCTATTACAAACCGGTCGGCGAAATCGCCAGCCGTCACGATCCCGAAGGTCGGACCACGATCTTCGAGCATCTCCCGCCCTTGCGCGATGGGCGCTGGATCGTGGTGGGTCGGCTCGACCTGAATACCCAGGGATTGCTGCTGATCACCAACGACGGCGAGCTGGCCAACCGGCTGATGCATCCTTCGTCCCAAGTCGAGCGGGAATACGCGGTGCGGGTGTTGGGCGAGGTCACGCCGGACATGCTCAAGCGCTTGCGGGAAGGCGTGCCCCTGGAGGATGGACTGGCGCGTTTCGACGAGATCCGGGAGGCGGGCGGCGAGGGCGCGAACCATTGGTATCACGTCGTTCTGAAGGAGGGGCGCAACCGCGAGGTGCGGCGGCTGTGGGAATCGCAGGGCGTGGCGGTCAGCCGCTTGACCCGGGTGCGTTTCGGGCCGGTGACCTTGCGAAGAGGCCTGCATCCGGGGCACTGGGATGAACTGGACGAGGCACGAATGGCGGATCTGCTGCAAGCCGTGGGGTATGCGCCCCGGCTTGTTCCCAAACTGGAACCACGTCGGCTCCCGGCTTCCGGGCGGGTCTGGCCGGACCGACCGCGCGGTGGGCGTGGCCCGGCATCCGGTCCGCGTCGCCCGCCGAAGCCGGGACGGCCTGAGCGGTGATGCGTCAGGCGATCCGAATCGCGCCGTTACGCCTGATCTTGGGCCTGGAAAGTCTGGCCGGTGACGCCCTTGCTGTCTGGACCCAGCAGATAGAGATAAGCGTCCAGTACTGTTTCCGGGGTCGGCCATTCCTCCGGTTCGCGACCCGGATAGATCTTCAATGTCATCGCGGTGCGGACCCGACCCGGATCGACGCTGTTGACCCGGATCGGGGTATTGGTTTCCAGCTCGCTGGCCAGTAGTTTCATCAAAGTCTGGACGCCACCCTTGGCCACCGCATAGGCGCCCCAATACGCTTGGCCGATCTCGCTGACCCGATCGGCGGTGAATACCACCGAAGCATCGGCGGACCGATTCAATACGCCCAGCAGCGCCTGGGTCAACATGAACGGGGCGTTGAGGTTGACTTGCAGGATCCGATACCAGAGTTCAATGTCGAAATTGGCGATCGGCGTCAGCCCCTCGAACAGAGCCGCATTATGCAGCAGTCCGTCCAGGCGACCGAACTCGGTTTCCAGTACCTGCGCCAGATCGGCGAAATCCTTGGGGGTGGCCCCTTCCAGATTCATCGGGTAGATGGCCGGCTTGGCGGCTCCCGCTTGTTCGAGTTCGTCGTAAGTCTGCTCCAGCTTGCGGATGGTGCGTCCGAGCAAAATCACGGTAGCGCCATGCATGCCCAGCCGACGGGCAGCGGCGCGGCCGATGCCATCCCCGGCGCCGGTCACCAGAATGACTCGGTCTTTCAGCAGGTCGGTGGCGGGTTGGTAATCCTTCATGGCAAGTGTGTCCGCAAGGTTGAACGGAACATAGTTTACTCCCTTGCCGGCAGGCGTCGAAAGCGCCGCCGTTCGCCGCGCCGCCGTCGCCAAGCCAACCACAGCTTGCGCAGCGGCGTCAGGCTGATACGGTGCTCCAGTAGCCGATAACCGTCCTCGGCGATTTCCGCCAGCAGCGCCATCGCCAGTTCCAGACGAACCAACAGGGAGCACTGATCCAGACGGTCCACATCCGGTAAATAGTCCAGCGCCCGGCGGTGGTATTCCTGGATCCGCTTGGCCTGGAAGGCAAACAGTTGCCGGACCCGGTCCGTGGTTTGCGCGGCCAGCAAGTCGCCCGGATGAGTACCGAACTGACGCATTTCAGCCTCGGGTACATAAAAACGGCCGTGCCGAGCATGCAGGCGCACATCGTGGAGCTGCTCGAACAGCAACAATGCTACGCCGGCCTCATGCGCGAAGCGAGGGGTGACCCGCCGGTCACGGTAGCCCGATACCTCGGCGGCCAGCAGCGCCGCCACGCTACCACGTCGATGGAGGTAGAGCATGAGTTCGTTGAACGTGGGATAGGCGTCGTAGTCGAGATCCATGGCGACCCCGTCGAGGATCTCCCTGAAGTATTCCTCGGGTAGGTTGAAAAGATGCAAGTGCGGCTGTAGGGCACGCGTGACCGGGTGTCGCGATTCACCGATGAACAGCTTGTCCAATTCGGCGCGCCACCAGTCTAGTTTGGTCCGGGCAACGCCCGGATCCCGGCATTCCGCCATCGCTTGCGCGGTTTCCAGGCAAAAGGCCTGGATCGCGCATAAGGCTTGACGTCGCGCGAACGGTAAACCGAGTAGACTGTAGCGGAAATCCGAGCTCTGCGGGGCAGCCAGGTTATGACAGTAATCTTCCGGGGTCATGGCGAGGGCTATTTGGTGGAAAGGGCATGAATATTGCCCTAGATTACTTAGGCTGTGTCATTTTTACAGGGCAGGAGGCTTGCCATGATGACCATGCGTGATATCAACAAACTTCGCCAATCCGAACAGGCCGTGACGCGGGCGTCCTATCGGTACTATCGCGCCTTGTTGCAAGGGGCGTCCGATGCAAGGCGTCAGCACTTGCGCAGCCTGTGGCTGATCGAATTGCAGCGCCGCTGGCCGGATACTTGGAAATGATGAATGATGCCGGACACCGGCCTTTCCGGCGCATTCCCGCGATAGTTCGAGTTCAAGGCGGGTTGGCGTTCATTCGCGACTCGGCAGTTCTTGCAGCAAGCGTTGTTCGCCGGGCCGCAGCCTGCTGGAGCGAATGGTGGACAGCGAGCCATCTTCTTCCTTGATCTCCCTGGCTTCAGTGTCGGACGGCGGCCGGGGACCATAGTGCACCGCGCCTTCGCTATCGGTCCAGGTATAGATCCGTTCGGTGGGTTGAATGACAACGGGTTTGGCGTTGAGCGGGACCGACTCCGCGGCTTGGCCTTCGGGCGGGCGATTGCCGTAATGCACGCGGCCAGCGGCATCCTTCCAAGTGTAGACCTCTCCCTCGGCCAATACGCCCTGAACAGATGAGCACAGCAGTAACGAAGCCAGAAAGACCCACGATCTCCGCCAGCCCGCGATCCACATGATCCTGATCCGCTTGGACATACTCGCCTCCACATTTCTCAAGATAACAACGCCCACGGTTTGGTCCGTCGGTCCGATGCCGTGCCGCCGCCGGACATGGGCTCATCTTCCACCTCTTCCGGGCGCGGCCACAACCCTGGGTATTTTCCCCCCATGTCCGCATCCTTGAATGTTCAACGCTTGTCCGGTGACGCCATTGACCCCTATCTCTCCGAATTGGCCCAGTTGCGCATCCAGGTGTTCCGCGAGTTCCCGTATCTCTATCAGGGCAGCGCGGCTTATGAAGAAAAATACCTGAAAATCTATGCCGGCACGCCGGATAGCGTGCTGGTGCTGGTTCGAGATGGGGAACGGGTGGTGGGCGCGTCCAGCGGCCTGCCATTGATGGCTGAGCCGCCGGACGTCATCCAACCGTTTACGGCGTGTGGCTACGATGCCCGGCGGATTTTCTACTACGGCGAATCGGTTCTGTTACCTGAATATCGAGGCCAAGGGCTAGGGAAGCGGTTTTTCGAGGAGCGGGAAATCCATGCTCGCGGCTTGGGCCGTTTCGACCTCGCCTGCTTCTGCGCGGTGGAGCGACCCGCTGATCATCCGCGTCGGCCGGCGGCATACCTGCCGCTGGATACGCTCTGGAACCGGCATGGTTTCGTCAGGCACCCGGAATTGCGGACCACGTTCTCGTGGCGGGACCTGGATGAGGATGCCGAATCCCCCAAACCGATGGTGTTCTGGTTGAAACGTCTAGCCTGATTCCATCCCTGGCTATCGGCTCCGAAGCTCTTTCTCGCCACGCGCTCAGCGGCGGAGCGGGTTCAGACCGTCGTCACCGACGGCAAGCCGGACAGCGCCATCGCCAGTTCAGCCTCGTCGTAGTCCTGGTCCACCAGTTTGCCGGCGAAATAATCCATATAGGCCTGCATATCGAAATGGCCGTGGCCGGACAGGTTGAACAGAATCGCCCGACTGACGCCTTCTTCCTTGCAGCGCAAGGCCTCATCGATCGCGCCCTTGACCGCATGGTTGGCTTCCGGCGCCGGCAGGATGCCCTCGGCGCGGGCGAAGGTCACTCCCGCTTCGAAACAACCGATCTGGTGGTAGGCGCGCGCTTCGATCAAGCCCAGCTCCTTGACGTGGCTGACCAACGGCGCCATGCCGTGATAGCGCAGGCCACCGGCGTGGAAGCCGGGCGGAGTAAAGGTTGAACCCAGGGTGTGCATCTTGGTGAGTGGAGTGAGATGCGCGGTGTCGCCGAAGTCGTAAGCATAAGGACCACGGGTCAGGGTCGGGCAAGCCGCTGGTTCGACAGCGATGATGCGAACCTGTCGGCCGCCGCGCAGTTGCGCGCCAATGAATGGAAAGGCGATGCCGGCGAAATTGGAACCGCCGCCGGCGCAACCGATGATGACATCGGGGTAGTCGTCCGCCATCTCCAGTTGCGCCAGTGCTTCCTGTCCGATCACGGTTTGATGCAGCAACACATGGCTGAGCACCGAACCCAGCGCGTACTTGGTGTCGTCGCGTTGCGCGGCGATTTCCACCGCCTCGGAGATGGCGATGCCGAGACTACCCGGATGATCGGGCCGCTTGGCGAGAATCGCCCGGCCGGACGTGGTTTCCTCGGACGGCGAGGCCACGCAGCGCGCCCCATAGGTTTCCATCAGTGCCCGCCGGTAGGGTTTCTGGTTGTAGGAAACCCGCACCATGAACACCTGCACGTCGATGCCGAACAGCGCGCCAGCGAAGGCCAGCGAGGAGCCCCATTGCCCGGCGCCGGTTTCAGTGGCGATGCGCGTGATCCCGGCTTCCTTGTTGTAGAACGCCTGGGCCACGGCGGTGTTGGGCTTATGGCTGCCGGCCGGGCTGACACCCTCGTACTTGTAGTAGATGCGCGCCGGGGTGCCGAGCGCCTTTTCCAGCCGGCGGGCACGGTACAGCGGGCTGGGTCGCCATTGCCGGTAGATGTCCCGTACCGGTTGCGGAATTTCGATGTCCCGTTCGGTGGCGACTTCCTGCTGGATCAGCGTCATGGGGAACAGCGGCACCAGATCGTCCGGGCTGATCGCTTGCAGGGTACCGGGGTGCAGTACCGGCGGCGGCGGCGCCGGCAGATCGGCGACCAGATTGTACCAATATTTTGGCATCCGACTCTCGTCGAGCAAGTATTTGACGGATTCGCTCATAGGGTTCTCTTTGCAAAAAATAAAGGCCCGCCGGAGCATCGGCGGGCCGGGTGTGGCCAGTATGGCGCGCGAAGCGCCGTTGATTTTAACCGAGATTAACGCCGAAATCGCGGGCGACCGCCGCCAATCCGCCGGCGTAACCCTGGCCGATGGCCTTGAATTTCCACTCGTCGTTATGACGATACAGTTCGCCGAAAATCATCGCCGTCTCGGTCGAAGCGTCCTCGGACAGGTCGTAGCGGGCGATTTCCGCGCCGCCATCGGTGTTCAGCGCCCGGATATAAGCGTTGCTGACCTGCCCGAAATTCTGCTTACGGGCCTCGGCGTCGTGAATGGTGACCACGAATGCCACCTTGGCGGCATTGGGAGTCATCAGACCCAGATCGATTTCGATCATCTCGTCATCACCCTCGCCGGCGCCGGTCCGATTGTCGCCCTTGTGGGAGACCGCGCCCGATGGGTCCTTGGCGTTGTTGTAAAACACGAAGTGTTGGTCACTCAACACCTTGCCACCGGTGTCCAGCACGAAAGCGGAAGCGTCCAGGTCGAATTCGGCGCCGTCGGTCTTGCGCACGTCCCAACCCAAGCCGAAGCCAACCTTCTTCAGGCCGGGAGCCTGTTTACTCAGCGAAACGTTGCCGCCTTTTTGCAGAGATACAGCCATGCGTTCAGTCTCCTTGATGAGGTTGTTTGGAGAATGCGAGATTCCCCCGGTCGCGGACTGGAAAAGAGTCTTATCGGTCTAGATATTGATGCCGTATTGACGGCACATGGCCGCCAGTCCGCCGGCGTAACCCTGGCCGACCGCGGTAAAGCGCCACTCGCCGCTGTGCCGGTAGAGTTCGCCGAAGATCATCGCCGTCTCGGTCGAGGCATCCTCGGCCAAGTCGTAGCGAGTCACTTCGCTGTTGGTGTCGGCGTTGACCACGCGGATGTAGGCGTTGCCGACCTGGCCGAAATTCTGTCGGCGCTGTTCGGCCTCGTGGATGGTGACGGTAAAGGCGATCTTCTGTACGTCCGCCGGCACACGCGTCAGGTCCACCATGATCACTTCATCGTCGCCCTCGCCGGCGCCGGTGAGATTGTCGCCGGTGTGCTGCACCGAGCCGCAGGCGGATTTCAATTGATTGTAGAAAATGAAATCGGCCTCCGAACGGACCTTGCCATCGGCGCCCAGTAGGAACGCCGAAGCGTCCAGGTCGAAAGCGGCGCCATCGGTGGCGCGGGGGTCCCAGCCCAAACCGATCAGCGCTTTCTTGAGGTCCGGTGCCTCCTTGCTCAGAGACAACCGGCCGCCTTTGTTGAGGGAAATTGCCATACGTCGATCCTCCCCTGTGTTGTCGTACACGCGCGCACCGTCGGCAATGGTGGCGCTTCTTTAACCAGCGCCGGGCGGAAATCCACGACGCTCCGCGATCTCAGACCAGATCGAAGTCCTTAGGATTCAAGCTCAGTTCAGCGCAGATCTTGCGGACGACGGCCTTTTCATCGTCGTCGAAATTGCCGTCGGCGGCGCCGATGGCGCAGCAGACCCGCACCATCAGCCGCGCTTCGGCTTCTTTGTCCTTCAGCTTGGCGACCGCTTGCAGGGCGCTGGCTTGGCCGATCTGGTGGTCGAACTCGAACTGCTTGGCATACTTGTCGAAGATGGTGATCACTTCCTCGGTGCTGAACACCGACAGCACTTCGGAATTGCGCAAAAAGCCCATCATCTTTTGTTTTTCCTCGGGCCGGACTACGCCGTCGGCATTGGCCACCAACGCGCAACCGGCCACGACAGCTTCCAAGAAGCTCTTGTTGCGCAGCTTGGTCACTTCGGATTTCAGGTTGGCGGAGACTTCGCTGTAACGCTGTTTCAACCATTCGAGAGCCATGAGTGGGGATTCCTCCAGTTGTACGGGTGAAAAATGGAAACCGATTAATTAATCCTTGGACCCGGCGACCCAGCGCAGGCCGAAGCCGTAGGCTTGATCGAGCAAGCGGTGATCCTGGAAATATTCGACTAGCTTTGTGACCTGGATGTTACCACCCCGGTTCTCCAACATGGCCAGGGCGCACATGCGCTGATTGTTGCCGTGGCTGTCGAGCCGGATCTCCAGCGTCGGCTGGTTGGGGGTTTGAAGGGTGACCACCGCGTCGGTCTCCGCCCAATTGGGCACGCCTTCGTAAATGAGGGCAAAGACGACCACTCGGTCGATTTGATCCCAGTGGCGGCCATTGATGCGCAGGAACTCGCCTTGGGCGCTGGCGCCGCTGCGGTCGTCGCCCATGAGCTGGATGTAGGGTGGCTGCCGTAGGTCGCCGAAACTGTTGCCCAGCGCCTGCACCGCGCCGGCCCGGCCGTCTCGCAGCCGGAACAGGCAACCCAAATCGAGATCGATCTTGCGGCTGGTCAGCCGACCGAAGAAGCCTTTGCCACCGTCGCCCTGATGCCAGTTCAGGTTGACAACCAATTCGTCGAAGCCCTGACCGGTTTTCTCCAGCGAAATGCTGCTACCTTTTTTCTCCAGAGTGATCTTTTCCAGCCGGATCGGTTTGGCGGACGGCGGCGCGGCCGAGGATGGCGACGGCGCAGGCCGGGCGGCGGACGGCGACCCGATTGGGGATGGTGCCGGTGCGGCGCCGACATCTGGATCGTCGGCCACATCGACACCATATTGCTGGGCCAGCGGCCCTAGCCCACCGACGAAGCCCTGACCCACCGCGCGGAACTTCCATTCGCCGCCGCGTCGGTACATCTCGCCGACGATGAGCGCGGTTTCCGGCATCATTTTGGTGACCAGCGGAAAGACCGCCAGCGTGTTGCCAGTGGCACGGATTTCCGCCCGTACCTGGTTCAATTGGCCGAATGATTGTCCGCGCCGCTGACCCTGATCAATGGTCAAGGCGATGACGATCCGTTCGATGGCCGCCGGCAGCGCGGCAAAGTTGACGGTAAAGGTCCGACCGTCGCCGGCACGCTGGATGCCGCCGCCGTTCAGTGTCGTCTGGTTGTAGAAGATGAAGTCGCCGTCGCCGCGTACCTTGCCCTGCGCGATCAGCGCAAAGGCGCTGGAATCGAGGGTCAATGGCGTATTGGCCGGCTGCCAGTCGAGCGCAATCTCGATCGCGGTCGTCGCGGGGCTTTGTTGGGTGATGGAGAAGTTCTGGCCGGGCTGCAAGTCCATGATGGAATCCCCTGACGCGCTACAAGTAAGGGCGAAGCGCCGGCAGCAGATCGTGGAAGGTGCGACCATCGGCCTGTTCGCCGATGGCCTGCATTTTCCACTCATTGTTGTGGCGGTACAGCTTGGTCATGATTAGGCCGGTATGCTGGCCACCTTCCAACGACAGATCGAAGCGGGCGATTTCGCCATCGTTGGTTTCGTCCACCAACCGGCAGAACGCGTTGGGAATGCCGGTGAAGTCCTCGCCGCTGAAGCTGTTGACGGTAAAAATCAGCGCTTGCACCGTTGCCGGTACCTGATTCAGATTGATGGCGATCCGCTCGTTTTCGGTGCCGGACTCCCCGCCGCCGGAGCGATCGTCGCCGCTGTGGCGAATGGAGCCGCAACGGCTTTTTAGTTGTCTGAACCATACGGTATCCACTAGATTGCCGCTGGCGTCGAACAACAGGCAGGACGCGTCCAAGTCCACCGCCATCTGACGTTCACCGGCGCCGAAGCCCAGGAAGCCGCGAGACTGGACTTGTTTCATGCCCCAGCCCAAGCCCATGACGACCCGGCTCAAACTGCGTCCGGCCTCTTTCTCCAGGCTGATGCGCTGGCCTTTTTGCAGGTTGATGGCCATTCGGATTTCCTCGTTGCTATTGTAAGGGTAACAAGTCAATGATGACCGCAAACTATTTCAGGTCAAGTGTAGATGCCGATAGTTCGGACTAGCGGTTGTTTCAAGCATTACATTGAGACATTGAGGTCAATCACAAGAATTCAAGAGGACCCGAATAGTTCCCAAAGGAGATGGTGATGCGCGCTATCATATTATTTCTTCTTGTTATTCTTACAGCATCGGTCGGGGCCGCGCCCGAGTCCGGCATCCAGAAATGGCGGGATAACAAGGGGATCTGGCATTTTGGCGACTCCCGCCCCACGGCGCCCGATGCCGCCACCAACAGCGCCGCCGATGCTTACCGGCGCGGCGATTACAACGCCGCTTTCTCGGAATACATGGTCTGGGCCAAGCAAGGCGATCCCAGGGCGCAGACCATGATCGGGTTGATGTACCTGCGCGGCGAGGGTACGACGCAGAGCCAGCGCAGCGCCATCGAGTGGTTGCGCAAGGCCGCCTTGCAGGGCAACGACGAAGCGCAGTTCCAATTATCGATGTTGTATACGGCCAATCCCGAGGTGGTGCCTAGCGTGCGGGAAGCGCTGCTGTGGCTGAGTCGGTCGGCGGTGCATGGCAACGCCGACGCGCAATACACGCTAGCCAGCCGCTACGCCGCCGGCCAGGGCGTGAGTCGGGATGATCGAGAAGCGGTCAACTGGTACCGGCAGGCCGCCCGGCAGGGCCATCCCGGCGCGCTGTTCGAGATGGGGAACCTCTACGCCAGCGGTCGTGGCGTATCGCGCAACGACAAGGAAGCGGTGGGTTGGTACCAGCAAGCCGCCGAACAGGGGCATCCAGGCGCTCAGTTTGCCTTGGGCGCGTTGTATGCCAGCGGCCGCGGCGTGGTCGGTAGCGACCAGGATGCCGTGCGCTGGTATCGCAAGGCGGCCGAGCAAGGTCATGCCGAGGCTCAGTACAACCTGGCCGTGCGCTACCTGAGCGGTCGCGGCGTACCACTTTCCACTGGGGATGCGTTCAACTGGTTTCGCAAGGCGGCTGAACAGGGTTTGGGGCTGGCGCGGCAGGAACTGGGGCGGATGTACGCCGACGGCCAGGGTACGGCCCGCAACGATGCCGAGGCGGTAAAATGGTATCGGCTGGCCGCCGACCAGAATCTGCCACTGGCGCAGTACTATTTGGGGCGCATGTACGACGCCGGCCGCGGGCTGCCGCGCGACGAGCGCGCGGCGTTGCTCTGGTACCGTCGCGCCGCCGATCAGAACCTGCCGTTGGCACAATTGGAATTGGCCGACGATTATCTCAGCGGTCGCGGCGTGGTGCTGGACGAAGCCAAGGGCGTGCAGTTGCTGGAGCAGGCCGCCAAGGGCGGCAATCCCGACGCCCAGATGCGATTGGCCGGCTGCTATCTCGATGGTCGCGGGGTACAGCGCGACGAGCGACTCGGCGTGGATTGGCTACGCAAGGCGGCCGAGCAGGGACTCATCGAAGCCCAGCGGCGGCTGGGACGGATCTACGCCGAGGGCGGAGTGGTCGAGCGCGACGAAACGCAGGCGGTGAGCTGGTATCGCAAGGCGGCTGAAGCAGGCGATGCCGCCAGTCAAGCCCGGCTGGCCGAAATGTACGCCCAGGGTGTCGGGGTGTCGCAGGATGCCCGACAGGCGTTGCAATGGTTTCGCAAGGCGGCCGAGCAGGGCGATGCTGCGGCGAGATTCAATCTCGGGGTGCTGTACGCCACGGGCCAGGGGACCCCGCGCGACGAGGCGCAGGCGGCGGTCTGGTACCGCAAGGCGGCCGAGCAAGGTTTGGCTGCGGCGGAACTGAATCTGGGTTTGCTGTATGCGGAAGGTCGGGGCGGGGTGCGACGCGATGAAGCGGAAGCCGTGGCCTGGTATCGCAAAGCGGCGGCACAGAAACTGCCTCTTGCACAATTGCTGCTTGGCGTGGCCTACGCGACCGGGCGTGGGGTACCCCGTGACGACCCGCAGGCATTCAGTTGGTTCGAGCAAGCCGCCAACAGTGGGCTACCGTTGGCCCAGTACGGCCTGGGCATGATGTACAACGAAGGTAGGGGGATCGGACGGGATGGAGTCAAGGCCCATCTGTGGCTGGATTTGGCGGTTTCCACCGGTTATGTGGGCGCGGCCCGACCGCTGGATTCCATTGCCCGCCAGTTGAACGAAGAAGATCTGACACGCGCCAAGCAACTGGCTAGCGATTGGCGGCAGGCCAATGCACAATTTTTCCAACGGAACTGAGTGTTTTTCGTTCGGGGAAATGGCTCAATGGCTTTTGCGGTTGGGGTCAAGCATGTGCTGCCCCAGATCCCTGACGAAGTCTTCCAGCCGCGACGATTCGGCGTGCAGGTGTTCGTTCATATGGCGCAGGGCGGTCGCCAACCGGTAGGTGCGGGATAATAGTTGTTCCAGGTTATTGGACTGCCACAGTTTGTCCGGGTTGATCTCGGGGCCACCTTCGCCCAGCATGACCGCGCACCATTCGGGAATGCGGTACATCAGCATCGATTCCCGCTCGTTGGCCAGGCAGAGCGTGACGCCGACATTGTACTTGCGTAGTGTCGTCAAGACTTCATCTAGGCAACGCTGCATTTCCTCGCTGGGCCGCTCGCTGGCGCGCAGAATTTCACCCTCGCTCAAGACATCCCGTTTTTCGTCTACCCTGCTCATTTGAATCGCCTCTTGTCGTCGGGGCCGCGCATGGATTTAAAGCGATGATCGGTTTTCCATGAGGTTCAGAATCATACGGTAATTCACCGTGAGCCGCCAGCGTGGACGGAGCCCACGAGTCCGCGTCATGGCCGCGCCGGTGTGGGCGCTGGTGGAAACAACGGTTGGCTCGTCGAGGCATGAAGATGGCATGAATACGGATGGTCTTATCCCGATTCGAGGATCCAGAAAATCGGGGTCGGTGCACTTTTCCTCGTTTACCGACAAAAGCCTTATCATGACGCCCCAGCAACAGCCAGGGATGTGGTCAGATGCCGAATCATTCTTCGATGACCGTTCGAGTACGGCAATTGCCCTGGTCGATGAGATGAGATTGCCCACCAAGCATGCGGGCGAGCATTTGGCGAATCCGCCATAAGAAATTCAACTGAAAGGTTATTATGTCTCTCAAATGCGGTATCGTCGGTTTGCCGAACGTCGGCAAATCCACGCTGTTCAATGCGCTCACCAAGGCGGGTATCCAGGCCGAGAATTACCCGTTCTGCACCATCGACCCCAATGTTGGGATGGTGCTGGTGCCCGATCCACGCTTGGAGGCCCTGGCCGTCATCGTGAAACCCCAGAAAATCGTGCCGGCCACGGTCGAGTTCGTCGATATCGCCGGATTGGTGGCTGGCGCTTCCAAGGGCGAGGGATTGGGTAATCAATTTCTGGCCCATATCCGCGAGACCGATGCCATCGCCCAGGTGGTGCGCTGTTTCGCGAACGACGACGTGATTCATGTGTCGGGACGGGTCGATCCGCGCGAGGATATCGAGACCATCAATACCGAGTTGGCATTGGCCGACCTGGCGGCCGTGGAAAAAGCGTTGCTGCGCGCCGAGAAAGCGGCCAAGGCCGGCGGACGGGAGGCGCTGGAACGCAAGGCGCTGTTGGAACGGGTGCAAGCCCATCTGGATACGGGCGCGCCAGTGCGGACCCTGGCGCTGGCCACGACGGAACGCGAGCAACTGCGGGAGTTGTTCCTGCTGACCGCCAAGCCGGTGCTGTACATCGCCAACATCGCCGAAGACGGCTTCGTCGATAACCCGTTGCTGGATCAGGTCAGAGGCATTGCAGAGCGGGAAGGCGCCGAGATGGTACCGGTGTGCGCGGCGATCGAAGCGGAGTTGGCGGAACTGGAAGACGCCGACAAGGCCGAATTTCTGGCCGACTACGGCCTGTCCGAACCGGGGCTGGATCGAGTGATCCACGCCGCCTACAAGCTGCTTGGGCTGGAAACCTACTTTACCGCCGGCCCCAAGGAAGTACGGGCCTGGACCGTTCGGGCCGGCGCCACCGCGCCACAGGCGGCGGGCGTGATTCACACCGATTTCGAGCGCGGCTTCATTCGCGCCGAGGTGATCGCCTATGCCGATTTCATCGCCTGTGGAGGCGAATCCGGTGCTCGGGAGGCGGGCAAGTGGCGATTGGAGGGCAAGGACTACATTGTTCAAGAAGGCGACGTCATGCACTTCCGCTTCAACGTCTAGGGCGTGTCTTCAATTAAGCTAAGTGGGGGTTGAAGCCAGATAAACCGCTGCCAGGAAATTGCAGACAGTTTTTTCTTGGCAGATGGCGATAGCGCGGAACTATTTGAGTTTGTAGAAAAAATTCTCGATTAAAAGCATGGCCTTGTACAGTTTCTGGTCGTAGGAATGCTGTTCCTTCCTGTTGCATTTGAGCGGAGTCATCGCCGTTTTCCCGGCGATCCGCAACCAGGGCTATTCAACGCTAGAATCCTTGGTAAGCCAACAGCCGGCCGAAGCTGAGGACATTAATGACATGGACGCGGGCTAGCTACAGGGGCAGGATAGTTGCCAAGG
>WBZT01000242.1_pt1 | contig 46298 bp, 50 predicted proteins | sample 5204241 | NCBI WGS metagenome assembly WBZT01 (sample SAMN12344358, study PRJNA552823) | activated sludge metagenome | biome: Activated sludge suspended growth; feature: Nitrification reactor; material: Wastewater; isolation source: activated sludge from nitrification reactor of wastewater... | reverse complement strand
CCGACCGGGCCGGCCACGCGGAGCTCGGACCCGGGCGGGCCGACGGCCCACGACGTGGTCACCACATCGTTGAAGTCGGTCACGTGGTCGGAGTGCAGGTGCGTGAGAAACACGTGCGCGAGCAGCGCCGGCGTGGGCAGCCCGGCCGCGGCAAGGCGCATGAGTGCGCCGCGGCCGCAGTCGAACAGCAGATGCGCGCCTCCGGTCCGAACGAGCGTCGACGGTCCGGCGCGGTCGGGTGACGGCATGGGGGAGCCGGTGCCGAGTGTGATCACGTCCACGATCAGTCCTCCTCAGCCCGTGGTCGGGAGGCGGACACTACCGTGACCCTCATGTGCGACGAGGCCCAGGCGCGGCGGGTCGTCAGGCGGCGACATCGCGTCGACCGACGGCGTTCCCCGGCGGCAATCGTCGCTGCGGTCGCCGCGCTGGTGATGGTCGGCGGGTGCGTCGGCGCGACCAACGTATCCGAACGGCGCGCGTCGGCGCGTGGCTCGACGTCGACTCCGACGTCGACTCCGATGACCGCGCGCGCTGGCTGCGCGGCGAGACTCAGCGCCGCCGAGCGTCTGGGCCAGCTGATGATGGTGCTCGTCTCCGATCCGCGCGTCGTCGCCGCAGACATCGCGGCGGGGCGCGTCGGCGGCTTCGCCATCGTCGGCACGCCGCCGGCCGACCTCGCCGATGCGATCACCGAGGCGCGCCGCGGCGCCTGGCTTCCGCCCTTCGCGTCGGGCGACGAAGAGGGCGGCTCGGTGCAGCGGTTGCGGGAGCTGCTCGGAAAACTGCCCTCGGCCCGATCGCTCGCGTCGTCGTCCACCCCCGAGGAGGCGGCGCGCCTGCACGGCGACTACGCAACCCGCCTGCGGGGCCTCGGCTTCACGATGAACCTTGGGCCCGTGTTCGACGTGGGGTCGGGTTCGGGCCTCGGCGATCGGACCTTCGGGACCGACGTCGACACGGTCGTGCGGTATGCGCTGCCGGTCGCGCAGGCGGTGCGCGCGGCCGGACTGATTCCCGTGGCGAAGCACTGGCCCGGCATCGGGCGCGGCACCGCCGACCCGCACACGGCTCGATCCGACGTGGGCTCGATCGACCGGCTTCGATCGAGCGATCTCGTCGCGTTCGATCGCGCGATCGAGGGAGACGTTCCGGCGGTCATGGTCAGCCACGTGGTCGTCGACGGGCTCACCGACGGCCTGCCGGCGTCGATCTCGGCCCCGGCGATCACCGGCGAGCTGCGTGGACGCCAGCACTTCGACGGGCTCGTGATCACCGACTCGCTCGGTATGGACGCCGTCCTGGAGGGCCGAACCGAGCCCGAAGCGGCCCTCGCTGCGCTTCGGGCGGGCGCCGATGTGGTGCTGATCTCCGGGCCCGCCCAGGTCGCACCCACCCTGGCGCGACTCACCGCAGCGCTCGATGCCGGCGAGCTCGGCGCCACTGATGTGGAGCGATCGGTCGCACGGGTGCTGGCGTTGAAGGGCATCGCCGGCGCCTGCCCACCGCGGCCTGCGTGAGGGAGTCGATGCTGTCGTAGGGTTGGCTCGTGGCCGCACCCCTTCGGATCGGCGTCCTCGGTGCGGCGGCGATCGCCCCGAACGCCATCGTTCGTCCCGCAGTTCGCTCGTCGCGGGCGACCGTGTTCGGGATCGCCGCGCGCAACCCCGAGCGGGCGCGCCGCTTCGCCGAACGGTGGTCGATCCCGCACACGTACCCGACCTACGACGAGCTGCTGGCCGACCCGGCGATCGACGCGGTGTACATCCCCACGCCCAATGGCCTGCACGGCTGTTGGGCCATCGCCGCGCTCGAGGCGGGCAAGCACGTGCTGTGCGAGAAGCCGCTCGCCGCGAACGCCGACGAGGCGCGCTCGGTGGCCGAGGCCGCGGCCCGGCGTCCGAACCTTGTCGCGATGGAGGCCTTCCACTGGCGCTACCACCCGATGGCCCAGCGCACGGTCGATCTCGTGGCGTCCGGCGCGATCGGCGAGGTCATGGGTGCTCATGGAACGTTCTGCGTGCCGAACCCCCGCCCGGGCGACATCCGGTGGCGCTGGGATCTCGCCGGCGGCGCGCTCATGGATCTCGGCTGCTACCCGCTCCACATGCTTCGTTCGTTCGTCGAGCCGGATCCAGTGGTCGTCTCCGCCTCGGCTCGCACGTTCGATCGGCGGGTCGATCGATGGATGCGAGGCCGGCTCGATGCGGGTGGCGTCGACGCGACGATCGAGTGCTCGATGCTGTCGAGGCGGCTGCTGTCAGTGACGTTTCGCCTGGTTGGCACCGATGGCTCGATCCATCTTCGGAACCCGGTGCTGCCCCACCTCGGCGGGCGTCTCGTGCTCGACGCGAACGGTCGTCGCCACGTCGAGAGGGCGAGCCGTCGGCCCAGCTACGACGCGCAGCTCGACGCGTTCTGCGCCGCGGTCTTCGACGGCGAGCCGACGCTCACGCCGGTGACCGATTCGGTCGCGACGATGCAGGTGATCGACGCGTTGTACCGGGCCGCAGGACTGCCCGTGCGAGAGCCGAGCGCCGCTCCGGGGACGAAGGTCCGTGCGCGCACAGCGACAGAACCGCGATGATGGGGGCATGACCAGCACCCAGGGTTCCGAATCCGCCACAGGACTCAACGCCGTCGTCGGCGTCGATGGCTCCGAGAACTCGCGCGCGGCGCTCAACTGGGCGCTGCACCACGTCGCCGGCCACGGTGGTGGAAGCGTGCGCGCCGTGATGAGCTGGACGTACGCGCCGGTCGCCGCCGCCGGGTACGGATTCGGCGGTTCGCTGCCTCCGGCGGAGAGCATGGAGGAGGCGACGAAGGGTGCGCTCGACGCGCTGCTCGAAACGGTCACGGCTCCCGAGGGCGTCGAGGTCGTGCCCGTCGTTCGCGAGGGAGCGCCGTCGCACGTCGTCCTCGACGAGGGCGACGGGGCCGACCTAATCGTGCTCGGCAAGCGCGGCCATGGTGGCTTCCTGGGACTGTTGATCGGGTCGGTCGCGACGCAGGTGGCGAACCACGCGTCGTGCCCCGTCGTCATCGTGCCGGCGCATCACGACTGACCCGCGCTCCCGCGCTCCCGCGCTCCCGAACTCCCGCGCGCCCAGTTCGGGAGGTGCGTGGTGAGGTGAGCGCTGGTCCGAATGCGATGTCCGATTTCCGCCAGACGTCGCGACGTGAGCACGTCAGACTGACGGCGTGGTTCCTGATCGCACCGATTGCCTCCGAATCGTCGAATCCCGAGACGCACGTTTCGACGGATGGTTCGTGACCTGCGTGCGATCCACGCGCATCTACTGCCGTCCGAGTTGCCCGGCGATCGTCGTGCGCGAACCGAACCTCGATTTCGTCTCGTCGCCCGCTGCGGCCCAGGCCAGGGGGTTTCGCGCCTGCAAACGGTGTCGTCCCGACGCCGCGCCGGGCTCGCCCGAATGGAACACGCGAGCCGACGTTGCGGCCCGCGCCGTCCGACTCATCGCCGATGGCGAGGTCGACCGCGCTGGCATCGACGGGCTCGCGGCCCGGCTCGGGTACAGCCCGCGGCATCTGCACCGCGTCGTGCGCGGCGAGCTCGGCGCCCCGCCGGTAGCGATCGCTCGCGCCCAGCGGGCATCCACAGCGCGGCTACTGCTGGAACGGACCGATCTGCCGATCTCGTCGGTGGCGTTCGCCGCAGGGTTCGCGAGCGTGCGCCAGTTCAACGAGACGATCAAGGCGACCTACGCCGCGACGCCGACGCAGCTCCGCGACCGACCCGATTCGTGCGCCGATGGAGTCTCGACGATCACGGTCGACCTCGCGTTCCGTCCGCCGTTCGCCGCCGAGGCGTGGCTCGATCATCTGGCGCTGAGATGCATCGACGGCGTCGAGGCGGTGTGCGACGGGTCATATGTCCGCTCGCTCCGGCTGCCGCACGGACCGGCCGCGGTGCGGCTCACGCCGGCCATCGACCGGGTGATCGCCGAGCTGAGGTTGAGCGACCTGCGCGATCTCGCGCCGGCGGTGCAGCGATGCCGCCGGATCGCCGACCTCGATGCCGATCCGTCGGCCGTCGACGCGACGCTCGCGGCGGATCCGCTGCTCGCACCGCTCGTCGCGGCCACGCCGGGGCTGCGTGCGCCCGGCGCCGCCGACGCGGACGAGGTGGTGACCAGGGCGGTGCTCGGCCAACAGGTGAGCCTGCGCGCGGCGCGGACCGCGTGGTCGCAGCTTGCCGCCCGACTCGGCGACCCGCTCCCGTCGGAGTGTGCGTTCGACGGCGTCGAGCTGGTCTTTCCGTCGCCGGCGGTGATCGCGGAGTCCGATCCTTCGGCCCTGCGCGGTCCCGCGCGCCGAGCGGCGACGCTGCTGGCAGCGAACGCCGCGATCGCGTCCGGTGCGGTTCCACTCGACGCGGGCGCCGACCGCGCGTCGACTCGAGCCGCGCTGATGGATATCGCCGGCATCGGTCCGTGGACCGCCGACTACGTCGTCATGCGGGCACTCGGCGATCCCGATGTCCTGCTGTCGTCGGATGTCGCGGTGCGCCGAGGGGCCGAACTGCTGGGGTTACCCGCGGCGGCGCTCGACGATCACGCCCGCCGCTGGTCGCCGTGGCGCTCGGTTGCCGTCCATCACCTGTGGCGCGTGGCGTCATCTCGCCCGACAACCGATCCAAGGATGGTCTCGACATGACCGCACCACTCGACATGACCGCATCATTCGACGGCGACGGTTCGCCGCGCGAACCCGCCGCGTCGCTGTACGCCCGGCGGGTTCCCAGCCCCATCGGCGAGCTGTTCGTCGTTTCCGACGGCACCGCCATCACCGAGATCCACTTCGAGTCGCACCACGGCGACGCGCCGCCCAATTGCGCCGAGGTCGGTGTCGGCGCAGTCGAGCTTCTCGATCGCGCCGCGGAGCAATTGGCGGAGTACTTCGCCGGCGAGCGGCGCGAGTTCGACCTGCCGGTGGCGCCGCGCGGGACCGAGTTCCAGCGCCGGGCCTGGGCCCAACTCCTCGAGATTCCGTACGGTGAGACGCTGACCTATGGCGAGCAGGCGAGGCGCATCGACGCACCGACGGCGTCGCGGGCGGTGGGTGCTGCGAACGGGGCGAACCCCATCCCGATCGTCATCCCGTGCCACCGCGTCGTGGGCGCGAACGGTTCGCTGACCGGGTACGCGGGCGGGGTGGACGTGAAGCGGGCGTTGCTCGACCTGGAGCGCGGTCAGCTTTCGCTGTGACCGGACCGCGATCGCCGGCCTCGTTGCGGCCCTGTTCGCCGGCCTGACCTCGTTCGCCGGCCTGACCTCGTTCGCCGGCCTGACCGCGGCCGGTGGAGCCGCCTCGCTTGGGAGCCGCCGAGCGTGAGCGGTTCTTCGGTCGCTTCGCGGGTGCGGCCTGCGTCTTGGCAGGCGGCTGCGGTCGTTCGTCGCGGGGGCGAACCGAACCGAGTCGCGTGGCGTCGGCAGGCTCGAGCTGCAGCGGCACGGGAAGATCGCGGGCGAACTTCTTGAGCGGGGCGAGCGTCTCGGGGGTCACCAGCGTGACGACGGTGCCGGGTGCGCCGGCGCGGCCCGTCCGACCGGAACGATGCGTGTAGTCCTTGTGATCGGCGGGGATGTCGAACTGGATCACGCCGTCGACGCCGTCGATGTGAATACCTCGGGCGGCCACATCGGTGGCGATGAGCGCTCGCACGTTGCCCGCGCGGAACTGCTCGATCGCCTGCTCGCGCTGCTTCTGCGACTTCGACCCGTGGATCGCCACGCAGCTGATGTCGCGGCGGCGGAGCTGCTGGGTGACGCGGTCGGCGCCGTGGCGCGTGCGGCAGAAGATGATGACGGACTCGAACCGTGCGGCGATCGCCGCTGTCGTGTCGAGCCGACGGTCGCGGTCGACGGTCCAGAAGTGATGGGTCACGTCGGGCGCGACGCGTTCGGTCGGTCCGGCCTCCACGTGGACCGGATGATCCTGGTAGCGCCTGATCAGCACGTCGACGTCGCCGTCGAGCGTGGCGGAGAACAGCAGCACCTGCCGGCCGTCGGGAGTCTCGTCGAGCAGGCGCTTCACCTCGGGGAGGAACCCGAGATCGGCCAGATGGTCGGCCTCGTCGACCACGGCGACCTCGACCGCATCGAGGCGCAGCGCACGTCGGTCGATCAGGTCGCGGAGGCGACCCGGGCACGCGACCACCACATCGACGGGGCGCTCCAGCCGCCGGAGGTCACGGTTGATGGGCACCCCGCCGTAGAACGACTCGGTGGTCAGGCCGATCGGCGCGGCGAGCAGCGCTATCTCCCCGGCGACCTGGTCGGCCAGTTCGCGTGTGGGAACGAGCACCAGCCCGGTGGGTCGGCCACGTTCGGCGGCGGCGCACCTGGCGGCCAGCGGGATGCCGAACGCGATCGTCTTGCCCGACCCGGTCGGGGCCTTGCCGCACACGTCGCGTCCATCGAGTGCCGGTGGAATCGACTCCGACTGGATGGGGAACGGCGCGAGGATGCGTTGCGCCGCGAGCGCTTTCACGATCGGTGCGGGGACGCCGAGTTCGTCGAAGGTGGGACCGTCCGTGCGGTCGGTCCGTGTCATGCGGTCGTCACTCAGCCGACGTTGAGGAGGTCGACGACGAACACCAACGTCTCGCCACCCTTGATGACGTTGCCAGCGCCGCGGCTGCCGTAGCCGAGTTCCGGCGGGATGGTGAGCCGACGACGGCCGCCGATGCGCATGCCTGCGACGCCGCGATCCCACCCGTCGATGACCTGGCGTGCGCCCAGGCGGAACTCGAACGTGTCGTTGCGATCCCAGCTGGCGTCGAACTGCTGTCCCGTCGACCAGGCGACGCCCACATAGTGGACCGTGACGTTCGCCCCGGGGCGGGCCTCGGTCCCGTCGCCGACGATCTCGTCGACGATCACGAGCTCGGCAGGCGGCTCCTCGGCGGGAATCGTGATGTCGGGCTTGGCTCCAGGCATCCGAGCACCCTACACGGGAGGCCGCGAACCCCGAATCGTGCGGCCGGTCGGCGAGCGGACGAGCCGGTTCGAGCCGGTTCGCGCCGGGCGAGATCGAGCATCGGGGACACCCATTAGCCTGACCGGGCTGTGATCACGGTCTCCGGTCTCTCCAAATCGCACGGGCAACGAACGCTGTTCCGTGACGTCACCTTCCGGCTGCTGCCGGGTCGGCGCATCGCGCTCGTCGGCGGAAACGGGGTGGGCAAGACCACACTGATGGAGATCGTCGTGGGTTTGCAGGACGCCGACTCGGGCGACATCCATCGCCCGAAGGACCTGCGCGTCGGCTATCTCCCCCAGGAGCTCGACGAGTCGCGTTCCGGGACGGTGCTCGACGAGGTGCTCGCGGGCGCCGATCACATTCGCTCGCTCGGCGACGAGCTCGAATCGCTGCTGCACGCCGTCGCCAACACCGAGGGAGCCGAGCACGATCGGGTGCTCGCCCGGTACGGCGAGGCGCAGAGCCGTTTCGAACAACTCGGCGGGTATTCGCTCGAAGCCGACGCCCGTCGCATCCTGGCGGGCCTCGGGTTCGGCGACATCGACGCCGACCGGCCCTTCGCCGAGCTGTCGGGTGGGTGGCAGATGCGCGCTGCGCTCGCTCGCCTGATGCTCGCTCGCCCCGACGTGTTGGTGCTCGACGAGCCGACGAACCACCTCGACACCGACTCGATCGCCTGGCTCGAGGCGCAACTGGCCTCGTACGAGGGAGCGATCCTGTTCGTCAGCCACGACCGCGACTTCATCGATGCCGTGGCCGAGCGGGTGGTCGAGATCGCCGGCGGCGTCGCGAACGAGTACGTCGGCGGGTTCGCCGAGTTCGTCGTGCAGCGCGAGGAGCGGCTCGCTGCGGCGTCGGCCGCTGCGGCGCGCCAACAGCGCGAGATCGATCGGGTCGAGCGGTTCGTCGAGCGCTTCCGATACAAGGCGACCAAGGCCCGTCAGGTGCAGAGCCGCATCAAGACCCTGGAGAAGCTCGATCGGCTCTCGGTGCCCGACCACCGCCAGATCGTCGCGAAGTTCGCCTTCCCCGAACCCCGCCGGAGCTCCCGTGTGGTGGTCGAGCTCGACAACATCGCTGTCGGCTACGACGACTCGCCGGTGCTGCGCGGCGTCAACCTCGTGGTCGAGCGGGGCGACAAGATCGCTCTCGTCGGGCCGAACGGCGCCGGGAAGTCAACGCTGCTCAAGCTGCTGCTCGGCGAGCTGGCGCCGCTCGAAGGCACCTGCACCATCGGCTCGAACGTCGACATCGCCTACTTCGCCCAGCACCAGGTCGACGCGCTCGACCTGGCCAAGACGGTTGCCCAGGAGTTCACCAGCGGGGTCGGTTCGGAGCAGCCGAGAAATCGGAACATGCGCACGGTGCTCGGCTCGTTCGGGTTTCCCGGCGACGCGGCCGACCGGCGCGTCGGCGCCCTCTCGGGCGGTGAACGCACCCGGCTCGCGCTGGCGATCTGCATGGCGAACCCGGTCAACCTGTTGGTGCTCGACGAGCCGACCAACCATCTCGATCTGCCGAGCTGCGACGTGTTGGAGGATGCGCTCAGCGTGTACCCCGGAACGGTGCTGCTCGTGTCGCACGACCGGCACCTCATCCGGTCGGTGTCGGGCGATCTGCTCGAGGTGCGCAACGGTCGGGCAGTGCGCCACAGCGGGGTGGACGAAGCCGTGCTCACGCCGAGCTTTCAAGGTGGGGTCGTCGGCCCGGGCTCCGATGCCGCCGCGGTGCCGAGCACGAAGCGGCCGGCGCGGAACCAGGCTCGGTCCGCCGAGCCCGATGCGTCGTCGCGACCGTCGAAGAAGGTCGCCCGAGAGGACCGTGCCCGCAAACGCGACGAGGCCGAGAACCGACAGGCGAAACACCGGGCGACCAAGGATCTGCGACGCTCGGTGGACCGCATCGAGAAGCAGTTGGCCGAGGCGGAACGCGAGGTCGCCGAACTGAACCGGCAGCTCGCCGACCCCGAGGTGTACGGCGACCCCGAACGCGTTGCGGAGCTCTCGAAGACGTTCGGCCTGGCAAAGGATCGTGCCGCGGCGTTGATGGACGAGTGGACCGACGCGTCCATGCGGCTCGAGTCCACACAGGGCGCCTGACCCGCCGAGGGCCCGACTCGCAAGGCTCCCGGTCGGAGCCGGTAGCGTTTGGCGCCGACCCGACGCGGGTCATGGAGCGGAGGAGCGCCGATGTCGTACTACCCCTACGCCGAGCAGTACCCGGTCAACCGCACGATGCCCGAGCAGGGCCGCGACCGCGCCGAGGTGCTGGCCGAGCTCAAGGCGATCGCCTCGGAAGAGGACCGGACCTGGGAATCGGGCCAGATCTCCGGTTCGTACTACTGCGGCGACCACGACAACTACGACTTCCTCGGCGATGTCTTCGGGCTGTACGCCCACGTGAACGCGCTGCAGCGCGACGTGTGCCCGAGCGCCACCCGGTTCGAGGGCGAGATCATCGCGATGACCCTCGACATGCTGCACGCCGACGCCGTCGCCGACGCGACGCCGTGCGGGATCGTCACGAGCGGCGGAACGGGCAGCATCCTCCACGCCATGCTCGCCTACCGGGAACACGGCGCGAAGGTGCGGGGGATCACTCGACCCAACGTCATCAAGCCCGAGACGGCGCACCCGGCCTTCGACAAGGCCTGCCACCTGTTCGGGATCGAGATGCGCATCGCTGCGGTGGACCCGACCACCACGACGGTGATCGTCGACGAGGTCGCGAAGCTGATCGACGATCAGACCGTGGCGATCATCGGGTCGGCGTGCAACTACGGGTACGGCACGGTCGATCCGATCGAGGCGCTCAGCGACCTCGCGCTCGCCCGAGGCGTCGGGCTCCACGTCGACGGCTGCCTCGGTGGCTTCATCCTGCCGTGGGGTCAGGAGCTCGGCTACGACATCCCGTTGTTCGACTTCCGGGTTCCCGGCGTGACCTCGATGTCGGCCGACACCCACAAGTACGGCTACGGGTTCAAGGGCTCGTCGGTGTGCGCGTTCCGCGACACCGCGTACCGCAACTCCCAGTACTTCTTCCTCACCGGCTGGACCGGCGGCAAGTACTGCTCGCCCGGCATCGACGGGTCGCGTTCGAGCGGACTGCTCGCCGCGACGTGGGCCGCCATGGTCACCTACGGTCGCGACGGGTACCGCGAGCACGCCCGGGCCATCTTCTCCACCGCCGCGAAGATGCAGGATGCGGTCCGCAGCCACGCCGAACTCCGGATCGTCGGAGCGCCGACGTTCTGTTTCAGCTTCACGTCGGACGACTTCGACATCTACCACGTGAACGACTTCATGCGGCTCCGCGGCTGGCGGTTCAACGGCCAGCAGTACCCGAACGCGATCCACATGGCGGTGACGGGTCCCCAGACCCAGGACGGCGTGGCCGACCGGTTCGCCGCGGATCTCGCCGAGGCCGTCACCTACGCCAAGGAGCACGCCGGTGAGCCGGCGGGCAGCGCCGCGATCTACGGCGGGGTCCCCGGCGGCATGACCGATGAAGCCGACGACTTCATCCAGATGATCATGGCCGACATGATGGATCACCAGCAGGGCCTGCCCGACCCGGCCTGACGCGTCGCGGTGGCGCGGCGCTGTCAGCCGCGTCAGCGCGGCGGGATCACGCCCCAGGCCTCGGGGTCGGCGGCGAGGCGGCGAACGGCGGCCGGCAGCTTGCCGCTCGCGATCTGCGCAATGGTCGTGTGATCGAGCACGGCGCGCAGGTTGGCGCGCACGGCGATCCACACGTCCTGCATCGGCGCCGCCGGCCCGGGGTAGGCGACCTCGTTGGGCGGCAGTCCGCGCACCTGGGCCAGCGGCCCCTCGACCGCCCGGATGATCTGGGCGATCGTGATCTGCGACGCGGGCCGCGCCAGCCGATATCCGCCGCTCGGTCCGGACTGGCTGGCGAGCAGGCCGGCCCGCCGCAGCTCGGCGAGAATCCCCCGAAGGAAGCTCGGCGGGATCTCCTGCGCCTCGGCGAGCTGGTCCATCTGGGCGCTCGTGTCGCGGTGAGCGAGTTCCACCATCGCCCGCACCGCGTAGTCCACCTTGGCCGTCACATGCACCCGTCGATCATGGCACTACCCGCACCGCGTGCAGCGCCGACAGCGCCGCCGGGTCACCCGCGAAGGTCGCGCCGTTCGAACAGGGCGAGCCCGACCAACACGATGGCCACCGTGGCGGCGGCCAGCGCGGCCGTGTCGCCGACGTGGAACCCGTTGACGAGCGGTCGGTCGGCCAAGGTCAGCGAGAACACCGAGATGCGGCGAGCGGCGCGCAGCCACGGAACCAGTCCGGCGAGCGAGTCGGCCAGGTACGAGACCACGGCCAGCGTGGTCGACGCGCCGATCGCGGCGCTGCGCTTGCCGGTCGCCAGGCCGATGGCGAAGGCCGTGAGGCCGACCACGAGCGCGAGGACGGTCACATCGAGCACGCCGGCTGCGAGCTTCGCCACGCTCAGGTGGAGGTCGAAGAGCGGGCCGCACGCCCACAGCGTGATGAACCACGCCGCCGCGACCGTCACGATGGGGATCGCCACACCGACCGCGAGCTCCGCGCCGATGCGGCGTCGTCGAATCGGGAGCGAGACGAACAGGGCCATGCGCCCGGGTTCTTCCAGCCCACCCGATGCCGCCGCACCCCCGGCGATCCCCATCGCGACGAAGAGCACCGGCGCCATCGCGGAGAACAGCTCGATCGTCAGATACCCGGAGGGCGACGTGATGTCGAGTCCCGACCCCCCGAAGAACGCGAGGAGCTCGGCCGGGTACTTGTCGAGCAGATCCTGAAACTCGGGGCGGTTCTGGATGGTCGGGTACATCGCAGCGGTGACCGTCGTCATCGCGACCACGCCGAGCGTCCAGCCGAGGGTCGACCGGCGGCGTTGGGCGACCCACAGCCGGGCGAGCGCCCCGAGCCTCGGGCGTACGGCGGGGCCGTTCGCGGTCATCGTTCGCCCTCGCCGTAGTAGGTGAGGAACACCTCGTCGAGGTCGGCGGGTCGGCTCACGATGTCGATCGCCCCGTGCGCGGCGGCGGCGGCGACGAGTTCGCCCATCAAACCCTCGACGGTGAGCTCGATGGCGCGTTCGTCGACGTGGTCGACGGTGACGCCGCTCAGGTCGCTAAACACCGCCGCATCGGGCGGATCCGCGAATTGGAGCTCCACGTGGCGCACGGCGCGGGAACGCAGCGCATCGACGTTCTCGACGACCACGAGGCGACCGGCGCGCAGGATCGCGACGCGATCGACCAGGTGCTGCACCTCGTCGAGTTGATGCGACGACACCATCACCGTCGAGCCGTCGGCCACCGTCTCGTGCACGAGCGCGTGGAACTCGCGTTGCATCAGCGGGTCGAGCCCCGACGACGGCTCATCGAGCACGATCACGCGCGGCCGTCTGAAGAAGGCGAGTACGAGCCCGACCTTCTGGCGGTTGCCCCGCGACAGCGTTCCGACGGGGCGGGTCGGGTCGAGGCCGAACCGCTCGAACAGCGGGGCCGCCGGGGACGTATCTGCGCCGCAGATCGCGGCGACCATCTCGACGTGTTCGGCGCCGGTCATCCGGTCGAACATCGCAAGGTCGCCCGGCAGCCATGACAGGTCGGCGTGGACCCCGGCGGCGTCGCGGTGCGCGTCTCGTCCGAAGATCTCGATGCGACCGGACGTGGGACGGATGGAATCGACGAGCATGCGGATCGTGGTGGTCTTCCCGGCGCCGTTGGGGCCCAACAGGCCGAGCACCTCTCCCTCGGCGACGTCGAGGGAAAGCGAGTCGACGGCGACGTTGTCGCCGAATCGTTTGGTCACCTCGCGCATGACGACTGCGGGCATGGGTCCATTCCACCGCACGCGGGCGGCTGTGAACAGGGACGTTCGGCTCGGTGGCGCTCGCGGTCACCGCAGCGCCCTGACGGCCGTGCCTTCCCGGCGGTAGCGAGGGCGATGCCATCATGGCGCCATGTCGCAATCGCCGGTCATCGACGCCGACCACCACTACTACGAGGCGCTCGACGCATTCACGCGTCACCTCGATCCCAAGCTCGGGCCACGGGTGATCGAGTGGGTCGACGTGGGCGGCCGGAAGTACCACTCGGTCGGCGGGCGGGTCTACCGCGGCGTGGCAAACCCCACGTTCGACCCGGTGGCGGAGCCGGGCGTGCTGGCGTCGTACTTCCGTGGCAACCCCGACGGCGTCGACCCGGTGGACATGCTGCGGGCGCGGGAGCGGATCCGCCCGGAGTACCGCGATCGATCGGCGCGCATCGAGCGGATCGATGCGCAGGGTCTCGACTCGGTACTGCTGTTCCCGACCCTGGCGATGCTCTACGAGGAGGCGCTGCGCGACGACCCCGAGGCGGTCACGCTGCTGTTCACGTCGTTCAATCGTTGGCTCGATGAGGATTGGGGCTTCGCCCGCGACTCCCGCATCACGGCGGCGCCCTACATCAGCCTGTGCGATGTCGATTGGGCGTGCGCCGAGTTGGATCGGTCGCTCGCACAGGGGGCGAAGATGGTCGTGATGCGACCGGCGGCCCCGGTGACCGCCGCGGGTCCGATCTCGCCGGCGAGCCCGGTGTTCGATCCGTTCTGGGCGCGCATCAACGAGGCCGGTATTGCGGTGGTCGTCCACGCCGGCGACAGCGGCTACACCGCTCACGGCTACGCGCGCGACGGGTTCACCACCGACTTCGCCGGCATCCCGCAGCCGATCCGGATGCTGCAGCTCGAGCGTCCGATCGAGGATTTCCTCGCATCGCTGGTGTGCGACCGCCTCTTCGATCGGTTCCCCCGCGTGCGCGTCGCCTCGGTCGAGAACGGTTCACGGTTCCTCGGTGGGCTCTTCGATCGGCTGCGGATCGTGAGCCACAAGATGGTCGGCTGGTTCTCGGAGGACCCGGTCGAGACGCTGCGCCGCCACGTGTGGGTCAACCCGTTCTGGGAGGACGACGTGCGCGAACTGGTGTCGCTCGTGGGTACGGAACGGGTGATCTTCGGCAGCGATTGGCCCCACATCGAGGGACTCTCGGAGCCGCTGGAGTACCGCGTCGAACTCGACGGCTTCGACGACGCGAGCCGCGCCGCGATCATGGGTGGCAACGCCGCAACGCTGCTGACGCCCGGCGAGTTCTGAGCCGATGTCTCGACCCAACCCCGGAGGACAGCGATGATCGACGACCGCAGGCCCGTACTGATCGGCGTGGGTGTCGCCTCGCAGCGATGTGACGACCCGACCGAAGCGGTGGAGGCCGTCGAGCTGATGCGTCGGGCGTTCGACGCGTCGATCCTCGACTGCGGTGCCCCGAGCATCGCCGATCGGGTCGACGAGATCATCGTGCCGGAGGGGATCTGGAGATACGGCGACCCGGGGCGCCTGGTGCTGGACGGTCGGTCGCCCGACGCCCGTACGGTCGTCGCCGATATCGGCGTGGTCCAGCAGAGCGTGTTCAGCCGCGCCGCCTCGGCGATCGCTGCCGGCGAGCTCGACGTGGTCGCGGTGGTGACGGGCGAAGCCAAGTACCGCTCGCTGCGCGCTCGGATCCTGGGTGTCGCCGCACCCGAGACCTCCATGACCGTCGAGCCCGATGTGCGCCTTCGCCCGGCGCTCGACGTGATCCCCGATCTCGAGATCCACCGGGCGCTCCCCGCTCCGACCCACCAGTACGCGGTGATGGAATCGGCGATCCGAGCCGCCTCCGGACGCACGCCGACCGAGCATGCGCGTCACGTCGCCGAGCTGGTGGCTCGCTTCAGCCGGGTCGCCGAGTCGAACCCGGCGGCGTGGACGCGCACGCCGATGACGGCCGACGCGGTGCTCGCAGCCCCCATGGTGGCCGAGCCGTACACCAAGCCGTGCTGTTCGCAGTGGAACGTGGACCAGGCGAGCGCGCTCCTCTTGTGCTCGGCTGCGACGGCGCGTGCGCTCGGCATCTCGGCGGACCGGTGGGTGTTCCCGCTGGCGGGTGCCGAATCGAACCTGATGGTGCCGCTGAGCGAGCGCGGCGAGCTGCACCGATCGCCCGCCGTTGCCGCGGTGGGAGCGGCGCTCACCGACGCCGCCGGGATCGCCCCGGGCGATGCGGCGCTCCGCGAGATCTACAGCTGCTTCCCTGCGGCGGTGCAGATCCAGTGCGCCGAGTTGGGCATCGACATCGACATCGACGGTGACCTGACCGTCACCGGGGGCATGCACTTCGCCGGTGGCCCCCTCAACTCGTTCTCACTGCAGGCGCTCGCCGCGCTCGTGCCCACGCTGCGCGAACGCCACGACGAGGTCGCGCTGGTCACGTCGGTCAGCGGGATGATGACCAAGTTCGGCGCCGGGCTGTGGTCGGCCTCGCCGAACGACGTGTTCCGTTCGATCGATGTGACCGAGTCGGCCCGCGCTGCGACCGCGACGCGTGTCGTCGACGGTGACGCCGTGGGAACCGCCGTTGTGGTCGGCTCGACGGTGGGGTACGTCCACGGCGACGCCACCGAGGCGGTCGTCATCGCAGACGTGTCCTCGGGCACCCGCGCCGTGGCGGTGAGCCGCGACGCGGAAGTGATCGCCGCGTTCCGTGGCGAGGAGTGGGTCGGTCGTTCGGTGATGGTCGACGGCCCGGTGCTGCGTCTGGGCTAGGAGCCTCCCGATCGCGGGGCGCACGGCTTCTGTGCGGCTCCTTGGCCTCGTCCCGAGTCCGAGCGTGGAAGGTGTATCGTTGGTGTATGTCACGCACAAACGTCGACATCGACGACCAAGCCTGCCGCACTGTCATGGAGCGCTTCGACCTCGGCACCAAACGCGAGGCCATCAATCTCGCACTGCGGCGCCTCGCAGCCGAGCCCCTGAGTCTTGAGGGAGCGCGAGGCATGCGCGGGTCGGGCTGGGACGGCGACCTGGACGAGATGAGAGCGAGTCGCGTCGGATGATCATGGTCGACACGTCGGCCTGGATCGAATACCTCCGCGACACGCGCTCGACGGTTTGTGAAGCCGTCGACGCCCTGCTCGGCGACGATCTCGCGGTCTGCGATGTGATCGGCATGGAGGTGCTCGCCGGCGCCCGTGACGAGCAGCATTTGGTCGAGCTCCGCCGATTGCTCGCGAGGGCAACAACGGTGCGGGTGACCCCCGAGGACTACGACCACGCCGCCTCGCTTCACCGCGTGTGTCGTCGACGTGGGGAGACCGTGCGGAAGCTCATCGACTGCCTGATCGCGGCGGTCGCGATTCGCTCGAACGCGCAGTTGCTGCACGCGGACCGCGACTTCACCGTCTTGGCGAGGCACACCCAATTGACGGTGCGCGCCGAATCCGGCGGATAGCGCGGCTCAGGCGGTGCAGAGGCCGAGCGGCGCCTGCGGCTCCCAGGTCGGGAAGATGTCGTGGGCATCGGCCGCGCCGCCGCGCACGGTCAGCACCTCGCCGAGCACCCGCCGGAAGTCGTTCTTCACGGCGAGGTCGCCCTCGGGACCGTCCTCGATGGTCGGAACGAAGTCGCCGTACACGCCGCCGGCAACGCCCCCGCCCATGACGAACATGGCCGTTCCCCGGCCGTGGTCGGTGCCACCCGTGCCGTTCTCGTTGATCGTTCGGCCGAATTCGCTCACGGTCACCACGGTGACCCCCGACATCGCCGGTCCGAGGTCGCGCCAGAACGCGGCCAGAGCACCGGCGAGGTTGGCGGAGCGGCGGCGGAAGTAGCTGTTCGGATCATCGGGCGCGCCCATCCCCTCGTGGGTGTCCCACCCGCCGGCGTCGATGCACGCGACCCGAAGCCCGAGCCCGGCGCGAATCACCTTGGCCACATCGGCCAGGTTCCGCGCGATGTCGTCGGTGCCGTACACCGCCCCGTTCTGGGGCGCGTACGCGGCGGATGTCCACGAGACGCCGGCGACGTCGTCGATCGCGGCGAGTGTGTTGGCGCCCACCTGCGCGACGACGTCCGACTCGGAGGGCCGATACCACCGCGCCAGTGCGTCGCCGACCTTGGTGTTGTCGCCGAAGCCGTGAATCCCGAACGCGTTCAGGTCGTTCATCGAGAACGTCGGTACCGGGCCATCGAGCGATCGGGCGAGCGTGGCACCGCGGCCGATCGCCGGGATCCCTTCGGTGGCCCCGACCGCGCCGAGGAATCGGTTGAGGAACCCGGTGTTCACGTACAGCGACGCCGATCCGGCTTCCCAGTTCCGCATCGATTCGAAGTGGCTGCGCGTGTCGCTCTCCGCCGCGGGCATGCCCACGGCGTGAACGACCGCCAGATCGCCGGCGGCCCATGGCCCGGCGTGGAGCGGCGCGAGGCCGGGGTGCAGCGCGAACACGCCGTCGAGGTCGAACGGCGCGACCGATCCGCCGGCGGTCAGCGGGAGTCCGGCGTTGGGGGCGGCGACCTCGTCTGGCCCCTTCACCCTGATGGTGGGGCGAAGTGTGCGGTAGGTCGGCATCTGCCACGGGGCGACGAGCGACAGCCCGTCGGCCCCGCCGCGCAGGAAGATGAGGACGATCACGTCGCCGTCCGACGGCGAGGTCGGCGAGGCGAACGCGAGCTGCGGGCCCAGCGCGACCGCTGCGGCTGCGGCCCCTGCGGCGGCGCCGGATCCGGCGAGAAACGTGCGCCGCGTGATGCCGGCGCGGCGGGTCGGATTGGTTGGGGGAACTTCGATCAGCGCGGTCATGTGGCTCCGGTCAGCGGCGTTGGTGAAGGGGATGGCAGAACACGAGTCCGAACATCTGGGACACGTTCGCGGGGCGCGACGTGATGACCGAGGCGGCGTCGCTCGGCGAGATGCCGACGGCGGCGCAGACCTCCGAGATGTCGGCGGTCTGCATCTCGAAGTTGCCGACCGAGCGTGCGACCGCTGCGATCAGCTCGCCGCATGTGGACGGGGACGGGGTCGGTAGGCGTGCGGTCAGGTCGACGGTCACCTGCTCGGTGTCGGTCGTCTTGGTCAGCCGATTGCGGGTGATGAGCCCGGCGACCGCCCAACGGTTGATCAGCCCCTCCGAGGACACCCAGGCCGCCGCGGTTTCGGGATAGCCGTCGGGGCTGGGCCGTTCCAGCAACGGCTGGCCCAGGCCGCCGAGCGCCGTTCGAACGGCGGTCGCCGCGGCGCCGTCGGCCGATGTGCCGACCGCCGCGCCGAGACCTCGGAGGATCGCGAGCAGGTGGTCGAGCGGACGCCGGACCTTCGTCTGGCGTTCCGTCGCGAACTCGGGGCTGTCGAAGATGTGGCGAAGCGTCGGGGCGATCTGGGTGTCGTGGGCCAGGAATGCCGCGGCGGTCGACTCGACGAGCGCCGGAGGCGGAACGTCGCACACGAATCTCCGACACAGCTTCCAGGCGATGTACCGCGCTGTGCTCGGGTGGTGTGCCAACACGTCGAGGAGTGCGATGCCGTCGTCGTAGCCGGCGCCGTACGCCCGTGCCGGCCGGGAGAAGGCGCCGTCGAGAATGCTGACGGCCGAGCGGTCGTGTTGCCACGGGTGGAACTCGAACGAGTAGCGGTCGGCGCCGGTGCTCCAGTTCAGCGACCAGCCGCTGATCAGTTTGGCGACGCCGCGCACGTCGGCCTCGTCGTAGGTCTTCTCGCCGTCGATGATGCCGAGCGTGTGGAGCTCGAGCAGCTCGCGGGCGTAGTTCTCGTTGACCCCACCGGCCGACGACGCATCGCTGAGGATGTTGTTGAGGTACGAGAGCATCGCGGGGCTGTGCGCCGAGGCCGAGAGCATGTCGGCGAAGCGCCCCAGGGCGTGGGGCCGGATGACCTGTTCGTTGTCGCGGGTCTTGAGGAACAGCGTCCAGCCGGCGTGGCGCCAGATGTTGAAGTGGTTCGTCCAGAAGTCGCACATCACTTCGTAGAGCTGCCGGTCGCTGTGGACCGCTCGCAGGATCGTCGCGACGTCGAGTTCGGACTCGAGGCGGGCCGCGCCGCCGCTGGAATTCTGAACGTCCGCGTTCTGGCGGTCGGTGTTGGTGAGTGTGGTGAACGCGGCGAGCCGCGACTCGGCGTCGGCAACACCGGCCGTGGCAGGGGTGAGCTGGTCGTCGATCCATGCCGACACGCCGCGCTGCGCGATCTGCGCCGCCAGGCCGGGGCGGATGCCGAACGTGAGGCGGTCGATGACGTGCTCAATGCTCGGCCCACCGCCGCTCGGCGGCGCGGTCGTCGTGGTGGTCGACGTCGAGGTCGAGGTCGAGGTCGAGGTCGTGCTCGTCGAGGTTGTGCTCGACGTCGTCGTTGTCGAGGTGGATGTGGATGAAGGCGGCGGGGCGGTCGTCGTGGAGGTTCCCGCCCCCGGGTCCGGCTCGCACGCGCTGAGCACGGCGGCTCCTGCCAGGGCGAACAGGCCCCGTCGCGTCGCGGTCGCCCCGCGGGTCGCCCGGCCTGCGTCGGGGATCGCCGCTGTGCTCGCCGAGGTCGATTCGGTGGGCGTGAGGGCGGCGGTACCGGAGGGCTCGGCGGGTTCCATCCCCGACGTTTCGGCGCGGATCACATGGAACTTGAGGATCGTTTGCGCGTTGCCCGCGTCGGGCGCAGCGGTCCTCGGTTTGCTCCGTCAGAAACGTCGGGGATGTCTCCCGTGCGGACCGGTCGATCAGGGACGAGTCCAGTGGGGATCGCGTCCGTTCCAGGCGACAAGGCGTTCGATGGCCGACGCCTGGTCGGCGACCTCGACCGCGTTCGCGAACGGGTCCTCCCACGGAACCCCCGGCGGCATCTGCTCGGCCATGGCCGCCCACATCGGCCCGCGGTCGGCGTCGGGGAGCTCCAGGTGAATCGACGCGGAGGCGACCTCGATCGCATCGTCGTCCCACTCGGGCCGGGCGTCGATCGCCGCAGCGAGGTCCCACGCGTGCACGAGCAGCTCGTTGGCGTACACGGCTGCGGCCTGGCGACCGGCGACGGTCGCCCATGGGAGTTGTGTCGGACGGTCGAGCCGTTCATCGTCGGCCGCCCATTCCGCCCGGGCAGCGTCGGCGACTGTTTGCCAGGCGTCGCCCCACGCCTCGAAAGGCAGGTCGGGTCCGGTGATCGCCCAGGCCGACAGCTCGTCGCCGCGGGCCGCGCTGGCGATCCGGCTTCCGGCCATGAGCAGGTGGTCGACGAGCTCGCGCACGTTCATGGTGGTGCACGGCGTCGGCGCATCCAGGTCGGCCGGGGTGACGGCCGCGAGCACGGCGCCGGTGGTGTCGAGGGCCTGCGCGAGGGCGGGCCGTGGGTCGGTTGTGAGGAAGGTGTCGGAATCCATGAGCCGAGCCTGCCACCCTAAAGCGGTCACGTGGTGACCGGTTTGCGCGAGAAGATGGACCGATGCGTGCCGACCGACTCGTGGCGATCCTGTTGCTCCTGCAGCAACGCGGGCAGGTGACCGCCGCCGAGGTCGCCGACGAGCTCGAGGTCTCCGAACGCACGGCCCGACGCGACCTCGACGCTTTGGGCGTTGCGGGATTGCCGGTGTACGCCGTGCGCGGTCGCGGCGGCGGCTGGCGCCTGGCCGGCGGCGGGCGAACCGACCTTTCCGGGATGAGTGCACCCGAGGTCCGGGCGCTGTTCGCGCTCGTCGGCCCGAACCCCGACGCGTCGCCGGAGGTGCGGGCGGCCCTGCGCAAGCTGGTCCGAGCGCTGCCCGAACCATTGCGGGATCGTGCGGAGGCGGCGGCGACTTCGACCGTGATCGACCCTGCGGCGTGGGGTCGCCGGCCGCGGCCTCCCGCTCCGGCCCTGCTCGACGCGGTGCAAGCGGCGGTCATCGATGGGGTGCAGATTCGGCTGGAGTACGTCGATCGGCAAGGTTCCACCTCGAGTCGCGTGGTGCACCCGCTCGGCGTCGCGGCGAAGGGCGCCACGTGGTACCTCATCGCCGGGACCGAGGCCGGCAGGCGGACGTTCCGGGTGGATCGGATGCGCAGCGTCGATCCGACCGGTGATGCCGTCGACCGTCCGACCGACTTCGACCTCGCGGGCACCTGGTCGGAGATCGTGTCGGCGATGGAGCAGCAACGGCTCCCGATCGTCGTGACCGGTCGAGCGCACCGGCGCATCCTCGGGCCGCTCGACTACCTGCTCGGGACGCGGCTCAGCGTCGCCGGCGCCGGGGATGGCGGTTGGGTCGACGTGGTCATCCGCGGCCGCGAGCCGTACGTGCTGGCGGCCGAACTCGCGGGATTCAGCAGCGATCTCGAAGTGCTCGCACCGGCAACGGTGCGCGAGGCACTGGTGTCGATCGGCCGCGAGCTGGTTGCGCGCTACGGGGAGTGATTCGGGATCCGATGTTCGCGCGATACCCTGGGGGGTATGTTCCACATGACCCGTTCCCAACTCCGTCGGCTCGGCGCCGCCGTCGCGATCGCAACGCTGCCGGTCGCGTCGGTGGCATGCAGCGATGATTCATCCGGATCGGCCGCCGAGCAGGGGACCGACGCGTCGCCCGGCCAGGAATCCGCCGCGGCGGCGTTGGCCCAGAAGGCGACCGTGATCGACGTTCGGACGCCGGAGGAGTTCTCGGCCGGCCACGTCGACGGCGCCCAACTCATCGACGTGCAGGGCTCCTCGTTCGATGCCGACATCGCGAAGCTCGACCGGGCGACCACCTACGTCGTCTACTGCCGAAGCGGCAATCGGTCGGCGACGGCAGCGACCCGCATGCGCGATGCGGGGCTCACCGTGTTCGACGGCGGGGCGATGGACGCGATGGTCGCCGCGGGGTGGCCGACTGCCTGACCGGCCGACGAACGGATTGCATGACGGCCCGGCGATTGCCGGCAGCTGGACAATTCCGCCATGAGCGACTAACAAGCGTGTAACTCCGGGCGGCGGGCCCGGTGATCGCGAGGCGGGTGTGATGTCGATTGTCGGCCACAGAGATGGAGCGCGGATGAGGCTCGGGCGACGCGCGCTCGGCGCGGCGGTACTGGTGATCGCGGCGGCCTGCACGCCTCCGACTCCGCCGGAGGAGCCGACGCTCGCAGAGACGCTGGGGCTTCCCAGCGACACGCCCCTGCTCGACGTCGCCTGTGCGCCGGTGGCCGGCGTGTGCACCTCCTCGATCCAGGCGCAGGTCGACGCGGTTCCGGCGGGGACGACGGCCATCGTGCGTGTCGCTGCCGGCCAGTACCGCGAGAGCGTGCGCATCAGCGCGAAGTCGGTGCACCTGGTGGGCGCGGGCGCGGCGAGCACGATCATCGACGGCACGGGGTTGACGCCGGTCGCGGGGTCGACCCGGTTCGGCGTGGTGGTCGCCCAGGCGCCGAACTCCTCGGTTCGGCGGCTCACGGTTCGCAACTTCTCGGCCATGGATCACGATCACTTCCGCAGCGCCCTTCGTGCGGAGAGCACGGCGGGGGTGGTGTTCGAGGACGTGACGGTCGCCGACAACAGCTACGCCGGGATCGGGCTGTCCGAGGCGTCGGGTGCGCGCCTCACACGGGTCACTGCGGCGGGCAACGATGCGATCGGAATCGCCGCCTATCGAGCGAACGGTCTCGTGCTGACCGACAGCCTCGTGGCCGGCAACACCGACACGCTTCGCTATCAGGACGAGCAGGAGCAGTACCGCGAGTCGGCCGGCTTCAAGACCACCGAATCCCACAACGTGCTGGTCACCAAGTCGACGTTCCGCGACAACGGTTCTACGGGAGTCTGGACCGACGTCGGCACGACCGACTCGGTCATCAGCTTCAACACCGTGGTCAACAACAAGTGGCACGGCATCGAAACCGAGATCTCCGATCACATCACGGTCGCGAACAACACCGTGCTGCATAACGCCGATGGCACCTCCACGTTCGCCGACAGCCGCCACGGCATCCTCGTGCTCGACTCGTCGAACATCCGCGTCGAGAACAACATCGTCCGGCATCGGCGTGGCATCACCGACCTCGGATGGTCCCAGGCGCTCCGGTTGGCGGAGACCGAGTTCCGCCCGGTGCATCCTGCGATCGGCCAACCGCCGACCGACACGGTCGGTGTGGTGATCGTGGCCAACACGGTTGAGGAGCTCGCACCAACCGGTTCCGTGCTGGGCTTCTACGACGCCCTGGGCGAACACGGCGCGATCGACATGCTCGCTCAGGCCGACGGCAACACGTACCGGCGCGCCACCGGTGCGCTGTTGGGCACCGACAGCACCGGTGTGGGGACGGTCGCCTGGATCGGGTTCTCGCAGGACAACGCGGTCGCGCTGGCCCAGTGGCGTGCGTGGAGATGCGCATCGGTGTGTCGCGAGCAGGCGAGCACGCTCGGCGGGCTGTAGACCGCGACGGTCCCAGGCGCCCTCGCTGTCGGTGCCAACAGCGAGACTGACGGCCTTCCCCTCCTCAGCCCAGTCTCCGAGGAGTCGCCATGCCGGCGTACGACAGCATCCACGTCCACCCCGACCGCCTGACCACCATCCGTGTTTCCCTGCCCGATGGGCCGCTCACCGGCGAGTGGCTCCACGCCGAGATCCTCGGGGGCGGCCGCTTCCGCATCCGCAACGTGCCCTTCTCAACGCCCGAAGTCGGCCTGCACGACATCGTGGTCGCCGTCGAGGTCGACTGTGAGATCGACGGGTGCATCGAACCCGAGTGTCGAACGCTGGAGCTGGTGGAGGTCGTGGAGCGCGTGACTCGGGCCCGCTTCTTGTTTGAGCTGCACGAGTCGTCCAGCGCTCGACGGGTGCTCGACGAGGCCCAGCGAACCGGCGTTGCGATCGAGTGCATTGCGGGTCACATGTACGTCGCCAACACGCGCGATCGCCACGCGGCAAACCGGTTCCAGCGTCTCCTCGAACGCCACGCCTCATGGTTCGATCTGAACGACATGGCGGGGCCGTTGCCGCGAGTCATCGCCGGCGACGCCGCGTAGCGCGGCCCGACGCGGGAACCGGCAGAACTCGGTTGTGCGATTGGGCTACCACCCGAGCGCGTCGGCGACGCCTGCCGCCAGGGCTGCGGTTGCCCGGCCGCTGTCGCGTGCCACTCGCACCAGACGGGCGACCCGCCACGGCGCCGGCGCAAGGTATCGGGTGACCGCGGCGAGGTCGGGCCGCCCGTCGTCGCGAACGAGGCCCGCGATCGCCTGATCGACGATGCCGTCGGCGATCCGATCGCTCACGGCGCGGCAGGCCGACCACGGGACACGCCGCGAGTCGCAGACCTGAGCGACCGACGCGGTTTCCATGTCGACGATGACTGCGCCGTTCGCTCGATGCATGCGGAGTTCGTCGCTGTCGCACCAGCCGTCGACGGTGACCGCGCCGGCCCCCGAAGTCGGCCTCGGTCCCATCGCAGGGCTCGCGGTCGACCGGACGCCACCGGCATCCATCGCCCATTCGGGCCAAACGAGGTCGCCGATCCGCAGCGAATCGTCCAGCGCCCCCGCCACGCCGGCGATCAGCACGTGGTCGGAGGGCCACGCGTCGAGCACGGCGGCGGTCGATGCGAGCGCTGCGGCGGGGCCGACGCCGATAGGCGCCGCGACCACGGTGGTGTCGTGTCGTCTGCCGGTCCACATGTCGCGTCCGCCGATCGTCTCGCGCTCGAGATTCAGCCGGCGCACGATGGGCCGCAGTTCCATGCGCATGGGTGCGAGAACTGTCACGCGGCTCGGTGCCTCGGGTCGTGTCACCGCGGGAGCCTGCCACGGGAGGCGTCGGTCACGTCGCCCTTCTTTCGGTCGTCGTGGCGGCAGCGACCCGGGCGCCCCTGGGATAATCCGACGTGGAACGCCGACAGAATCGACGAACGCTCATGTCACTGCCCTCGCACTTCGCCGTTGCCACCGATCCGGTCGCGTCGGCGACGGCTCAGGTGTCTGCGGGTTCCTACCGGGTCACCGTGCTGGGTGACCGTCTGGTGCGCGTCGAATACGACAAGCATGGCCGGTTCGAGGATCGCGCCTCACAGGTCGTGTGGTTTCGCCGGTTTGAACCGCCGGCGTTCCACGTCACGCGGCGGGGTACGTCGCTCGAGGTCGACACGGGCGAAATGGTGGTCGCGATCGATCACGTCGACGTCCAACCGAAGTCATCGGGGTTGCGGGCGACGATCGCCTCGACGGGGGTGACCTGGCGATACGGCGCGTCGCCGCGGTCGTTGCGCAATCTCGGCGGGACCCAGCGCACGCACGACGGTGCCGGAGGGCCACTTCCCCTTGGCAACGGGCTGATCGCACGCGACGGATGCGCCGTGCTCGATGACAGTGCGAGCGCGCTGCTCGATGCCGCGGGTTGGCTGGAGCCTCGCCGGGGCCGACCGCTCGACCTCTACGTCTTCGGTCATGGGCTCGACTACCCGGCGGCCCTCGCTGACTTCGCCCGGATCGCCGGGCCGACCCCGCTGGTGCCGCGCTGGGCGCTCGGCAACTGGTGGAGCCGCTATTGGGCCTACCAGTCGGAGGACGTGCTTGCGCTCGCCGACGAGTTCGCCGCCCACGAGGTGCCGTTGTCGGTGATGGTGCTCGACATGGACTGGCACGTGACCGAGACCGGAATCCGCGGCGAGGCCGGCTGGACCGGGTACACGTGGAACCGGGACCTCATCCCCGACCCGACGGCGTTGCTGGCCGAGCTGCATCGACGCGGTCTGCGGACAAGCCTCAACCTGCATCCCGCCGCCGGCGTCGCCGCGCACGAGGACGCGTACGCGGCCGTGGCGCGGCGGGTCGGTATCGACCCTGCACGTCGAGCGACGGTGCCATTCGCCATCGGCGATCCTGGGTTTGCGATGGCGTATTTCGAAGAGCTGCATCATCCGCTGGAGGCCGACGGGGTCGACTGCTGGTGGATGGACTGGCAGCAGGGCGGGGTGTCGAACGTGGAGGGCCTCGATCCGCTGTGGTGGCTCAACCACCTGCACTTCCGCGACTCCGGCCGCGAACGATCGGGTGACGGGCCGGCCCGCCGCCCGATGCTGCTGTCGCGGTGGGGCGGGATGGGAAACCACCGATATCCGATCGGGTTCTCGGGCGACACCTTCACCACGTGGTCGATGCTCGGCGCGTTGCCGCGGGCCACGGCGGCGGCAGCCAACGTGGGGTTCGGCTGGTGGAGCCACGATGTGGGCGGGCACCAGGGTCGTGACCAGGACGACGAGCTGTATGCGCGGTGGGTGCAGCACGCGGTCTTCAGCCCGATCGTGCGACTGCACTCGACCAACAAGCGATCGCTCGACCGGCGGCCGTGGTCGCGCACGTCGCCGGCTGCTCGGCGGGCCGCCATGGACGCGCTCCGGCTTCGTCACCGACTCGTGCCCTACCTGTACTCGATGGCGTGGCGGAACGCGATGACCGCCGTTCCTCTGGTCACCCCGATGTACTACTCGCACCCGGGGCACGAGGAGGCGTACCACGTTGACGACCAGTACTGGTTCGGCTCCGAACTGATGGTTGCGCCGTTCCTCCGGCCGGCCGGACGATCCGGGCGGAGCAGCCGCGACGTGTGGTTGCCCGACGGTGACTGGTTCGGCCTGTTCGACGGGACCCGTCGTCGAGGTGGCTCGACGGTGCAGGTCGACGGCGGACTCAGCGACGTGCCGGTGTTCGCCCGCGCGGGAGCGATCGTCCCGCTCGCGTCGTCGGCCGATTCGGCGACCACGGAGTCACTTGGTGGCCTCGGCACGACCGACCTTCCCGACCGGGTCGACCTCCATGTGTTCCCGGGCACCGACGGTGCGTTCGTTCTGTACGAGGATGACGGGTGGACTCGGGCGCACGAGCACGGCGCATCGTCGGCAACCGTGATTCGCTCGACGTGGAGCGAACATGTGATGACGGTCGCCATCGATGCGCCGGTCGGCGATGTGGGGATCATCCCGGCGGACCGCACGTATGCCATCCGGCTGGTCGGGATCGTGGAGCCGACCGCGGTGCGGTTGCTGGTCGACGGCGTCGACACCGCCATCGGGTCGGTCTACGACGACTCCCGGTCGACGTTGGCGATCGACGCATTCCGCGCCGACCGCGGCGCCGAAGTGCGGGTCGAGGCAGCGGCGCGATCGCTGATGGCCGACTCGATCCGCTCCCGCCCGGCAGCCACGTCCACCCGACCCGCCGCGTGGGAGCCGGTGAGTGTGGTCACGCTGCTGCGAACGTCACCCGCATGGACGGCCTTCGAGGTGCTGACCAGGGTCCACGAGCGCGTGGTCGCGAACGTTCGGAGGATGCGACGAGCGACGGTCGGCCGAGTGACGCGCTGATCGTGTGAGTCGAGCCAGGCCCAGCCATGTCAGTGACGGAGCGCCTTCGCGATGTGTCGGAGGTGCCGGCGGGTCGCGGCCGCGGCGGCATCGGAGTCGGACGACCCGATCGCATCGACGACGTGTGCGTGGTGACTCCAACCGTCGGTGACCGGCTCGGCCCCGTTGTCGGTGAGCATCGCGAACAGGAGCGCTGTGCGGTTGAGGAGCGGCCGGAAGCTTTCGACCAGCGCTGAGTTCCCGCTCGCCGCGACGACCGCCTCGACGATGGCGTGGTGTTGCCCCGCAGCCGCGGCCGGGTCGCCGTCGCGTGCCGCGCGTCGACCGGCCGCGACCGACCTGCGGAGCGCTGCGAGCTGGCGGCCGCTGCGGTGCTGGGCGGCAAGCCCCGCGGCCCACGGTTCCAAGCGAAGCCGCACCTCGATCAGTTCGAGCATCGCGGGCACGGGGTGCTCATCGGGTATGGCGACGATGGCGCCGCGATGCGGGCGGAGCTCGATGAGCCCGGCGCCGTCGAGGCGCTGCAGCGCCTGGCGCACCGGGATGCGCGACACCCCGAGTTCGCGTGCGAGCCGGTCGGTGATCACCCGGTCGCCGGGCCGGAGTTGACGCCCGAGGATCTGCTGGCGGAGCAGCGCAGCGACGTGCTCCTCAAGGGTGGCTGCCTCGGTTCCGGTTGTCTCGACCACGCCGATACCGTCCCACGGTTCCGGGGTCGCGTGGGGGAGGGGCACGGATTGGATCCAATTTCTTGAGATCTCGGGAACTTCGGTGGGTCGCCGAGCGACATCAGTGTCGTGGATCGAGGGCGCGTGGAGGTCGAAGGCGTGGTGGCGTGCCATGGCCGCGCTGTCGTGCTTGCCGAGGTGAGCCTTCGGATCGACGCCGGCTCGAGCGTGGCGCTCTGCGGGTCGAACGGTGCCGGCAAGTCGACGCTCGCCCGATGCGTGCTCGGGCTGCACCCGCTGACGAGTGGGAAGGTGCGCCTCGATGGGGTGCACGCGACCAGCCGCGCGCAGTGGAGTCGGCGACGATCCGACATCGCGTACGTCCCGCAGCGCCCGGCAATGGGGCGCTTTCCGCTGTTGGTGCGGGAGCTGCTCGATTCGTCGGGCGATCCGGGAGCCGGGCGCGCCGCCGCCGAGCGACTCCATGTGGACCACCTGCTCGAACGCTCCGCAAACACGCTGTCGGGCGGCCAACTCCAACGGGTGATGATCGCCCGGGGGGTCGCGTGCGTGGCACGCGGGGCGTCGGTGATCGTGGCCGACGAGCCGACCTCGGCGCTCGATTTCGACGGGCAGGCCGAGGTGGCCGAGATCCTCACGGGCCTCGGCGTCACCGCGTTGGTCATCTCTCACGAACAGGTCCTCGTGGATCGATGCGATCGAGTGGTCGAGATGGCGCAGGGTCGCCTGCGGGAGGTTCGGTGACCGACACGTCGTTCGTCGATCTCTTCGCGTTGCCCGGCGTGCAGCGGTCCGCGTGGGCGTTGCTTGTGGCGGGCGTGTCGCTGCCGGTCGTGGGTGTGCTCATCATCGGACTCGACGTGATCACCGTGCGGTTCGCCGTGATGCACACGGCCTTGCTGGGGATCGCGCTGGGCTTGTGGTGGGGCGTTCCTCCGTATGGGCTCGCGCTCGGGATGTGTGCGGTGTTGGGGTTGTCGCTGGCGCCGCTCGCGAGCCGACCCGCCGGGCTGTCGGGGCCGATGAGCTTTGTGATGACGATGACCGCCGCTGCCGCGCTGCTGGTGCTGTCGATCTCCGGGGTGAACGCCAACGGAGCGTTCGAGGTGCTGTGGGGGTCGATCCTGGCCACGCGTCCCGAGGATCTCATCGTGTTGGTGGTCGTCGCCGTCGCGGTGCTCACGATGTTCGCGACGACGCGCCGCAGGCTCGCCCTGGTGCTGTTCGACCGCGAACTCGCGTTGTGTTCGGGTGTGTCGGTGGTTGCGTTGACGGCGCTCGCGCTGCTGGTCGTGTGCGTGTCGATCGGTTCGGCGATCCGGTTGACCGGTGCCCTGCTCGTCGATTCGGTCACGATCCTGCCGGCGCTCGCCGCTCGCAACATCGCGCGGTCCTTCGGCGCCATGGTGGCGCTCGCGGTGCTGTTCGGGTTGGTCGGCAACGCGGTCGGTTTCGTGGCCGCGCTCCAGTTCGACCAGCCACCCGGGCCGATGCTCGTGCTCGTTGCGGGGACGATCACCCTCGTGACGTTCGTGCCGCGGCGACGACCTGCAATCCCGGCGCTCCACTGAGCGCCCGAACCCAGAGAGGCACACCTCTATGACCCAGTACAGCCCGACCCGCCGACTACTCAGCGCAGCGTTCGCCGCGTTGGCGATCGTGTCGCTCAGCGCGTGCGGTTCCGACGACACCGAGAAGTCCGCCGATACCTCCGCGGACACCACGACGACGACTGCAGCGGAGCACGAGGAGCACGGGGAGCACGAGGGGCCGCACGTGCTCGCGTCGACCTCATGGGTCGGAGCGATCGCCAAGCTCGCCGGCGCCCACGACGTGACCGTGGTCGCGCCGTCGAACCTGCAGCACCCGCCGGACTACGACCCGAAGCCGTCGGACCTTGCGAAGGCCGCCGACGCTGACTTCGTGCTGCTCGCCGGTTTCGAGGGGTTTGCGACGCGCCTCAAGGAGGCCGCCGGATCCGACGCAGAGGTGATCACCGTCGAACCGGCCTACGCCCCCGACAAGATCGAGGCCCAGGTGCAGGAACTCGCCGCGAAGTGGGGGACCGAGGAGCACTCGGCCGAGCACTTCGAGGAGTACCGCGCCGCGTACGAGCAGGCATCCGAGGCGACCAAGTCGGCGATCGCCGGCGCGACTCCGGTGGTCGTCGCGCAGGCGTACGTCGCCGAGTGGGCGGTCTTCGCGGGTCTGACACCGGCCGGGGTCTACGGCGAGATGAACATGCCGACCCCCGACGACGTCGCCAAGCTGGTGGCTCTCAAGCCGGCGTTCGTCTTCGAGAACTCACACATGCCGATGGGCGCAGATCTTGTGTCGGCGAGCGGGGCGACCAAGGTGGAGCTGGTGAACTTCCCCGGCGACGACCTCGACATGATGAAGGTGATCGAGACCAACCAGGCGACGATCACGAAGGCGCTGGCCGGCAAATAGGGCCATGGCCCGTGGGGGACCCTCGCTCGCCGAGATCCCCCATGGGCATGTCGGGTGGAGCGGCGCTGCCATCGCCATCGCGACTATTCGAAGCGAAGCTCCGGGTGGAACGCCCAGTATCGCTCCGGGGCCTTGCAGACGCGGCCCCGCCCGGTCGAGGTGAACGCCTTGGGCCGCATGCGCATGGTGCTCCTTCGCGAAAGCCCTCTTTCGGAACCACCAATCTGACTAAAGCGATGGGCCGATTGGTTTAGTTGCTCCCGATCGAGTGCAAGCGGGCTTTCCTTCCGGCACCTCGACCCCGCGCCGAGGACGCCGTCGACCGAGTGGTCGACCGCGTCGGTCAATGTGCTGGGAGTCGGTGCGCCAGGAGGCGGGAGATTCGTTCGACGTCGTCAACCGAGAGCGGACCGTCGCGAAGGACCAGGTCGGCCAGCTTGGCGGGCCAGCTGATCCATACCCCCTTCCCAACGCGGACCTCCCCGTGGGCGCCCTTCGCCGATGCCGTCGTGGTCTGTGGATCGTCCGAAAGGAACTTGGCTATCCGGCCGAGTCGACCGGTTCCCCACGTCTCCTCGATCTGCCGCTCACGCTTGGCGTGCCGACGTTCGAACTCCTTGCGAGCGGAGGTGCCCGGGGTTCGGCATCGATCGGTGGTGGGTCGACGAGCGGAACCACTGGTTTCGGTGGTGGAGCGGGTACTGGTGGCGCATCGGGGATGGTCGCTGGCGTCGGGGGATCCGTTGCCGGCGGGGCGACGCTGTCGACGCATTGGAGACACGTCACGTGTTTGGCGGCGCTGTCCCACTGCGCCCGGGTGCCTGCGGGCAGGACGTTGCGCAATCGGAACAAACACCGTCACGCCTCAGGGCCATTACCTTCGTCGCCACGCGGACGTCGATACCACAACGGGCGCGTCGGGCGGCCGCCGCATTGCCGTGCCCATGGCCGCTTCGTTCGATGGTGGGTCGCTCGTTTCGCTGGACGAAACGACTCGAGCGGTGCCAGCGAGCGCCGATACGGTGGTTGTTGTGGATTCGGATCCGCTGCTCGCACCGGGGGACCTGGATGACGCTGGCGTGTTCGCCCTCGCCCTCGCTCTCGGCGAGGACGGCGAGGCGCGGTACTGGCAGCTCGTGACGGAGCTGCACCGGCGTGGGACTGCGGCGGTCTTCGAACTCGCCTCCTCCGCGCTGAACAGCGGCGACCCTGTCGGCCGGGCCGTTGCGGCTGATGTGCTTGGCCAGCTCGGCTTTGAGGAGGGCTATCCGTACCGCGATCGCAGCGTGCCGATTCTCGTCGAGCGGGTGCTCGACGACGAGGTCTCGGTGATCGGATGTGCGATCGCTGCGCTCGGTCACCTCGGTGACGCCATGGGACTGCCGGCTGTCGTCGGCGCTGCCTCGCACGCGGAAGGTGCGGTGAGGTTCGAGGTGGCGGTGGCGCTGCCGTCGCTGCGCGGGGTTGGCCCGGTCGATCCGAGCACGCCGGGCGTTGCTGCCTTGATTTCGCTGATGCGCGACGACGATCCCGACGTCCGAGACTGGGCGACGTTTGGGCTTGGCACGCAGGTGGCCACCGACTCGGCTGAGGTGCGGGATGCGCTGGCCGATCGGCTTGCCGACGCCGACGAGGACGTTCGGCGCGAGGCGCTCGTCGGGTTGGCGCGCCGACGTGATCGCCGCGCCGTCGACCGAGCGGTGCACGTCCTCATCGATGACGATGCCGACGGATTCGCCTTGTCCGGAGCGATCGAGGCGGCGGCACTCACTCGCTCGGCTGCGCTGTTGCCAGCGCTTCGCCGCCGTGACGGGCAGTCGGCTGTGGACGCTGCCGTTCTGTCGAATGCACTGCGTCGCTGCGACCCTCACGAACGCCAAGCTGAGTGTGACGTGCTCACGGAGTTGGTGCGCCACATCGAACGCGTCGCGCCGCGGGCCCGCGTCGTGATCTCGTCAGAAGTGCTGCCCGTCGGCGACGGCGGAGTGCAGATCGCCTGTAACGCTGGCCGCCGAGAGTTGGCCTACCAGCTCGATGGCCTGTTGGGGCGGGCTGGTTCGGTGGCGGCGGCGATCGACATTCTCGTGGCCGACGGCGCATTGCGGGCCGATCTCGAAGAACCTGGCGGGTAGGCCCGTCACCCCGCCCCTCGACTCCGCGCCGGAGCCGACGGTGTCACAGCAATCCGATCTCGAGCGCCGTAACGTCGCCGCGAGCCGACTACGAGATGGACGGGTGGCCGCCCGACTGAGCTCCTGCCCCGTTCCTCGCCTGCGGGTCACTCATCGCCGACGGGGAGCTCGACGGGCGCGCTGTCGGGGAACCGCACGACGAGGTGCAGTTCCCCGCCGTTGGCGTGGACGAAGCGCTTGAGCGTCGACAGGAGCATGTCGCTACGGCGTTCGAGCCGGGAGATCTCGGATTGGTCCATCTCCAGGAGCTCGGCGAGTGTCGACTGGGTGAGCGCTCGGGCTTCCCGAAGCCGACGGAGGGTGGCCTGCCGTTCGTTGATCTCGGCGAGCACGGCGTCGTAGCGGGCCTTCGCTCGCGGCTTCGTTTCGAGAAGTTCCTTGAACCGCTCGTGGGCACCCTCTGCACGGTCCCAGTCCTCTTGGGTGAGGGTGGACCCGTCGACCTTGGCGTTGTCGACCGGGATGGTTCGCTTGGTCATCGGTTGCCTCGTTTCACGATCGGGGTGATCGAGTGGTAGCGCACCTCCACGACATGCACTCCACCACATATGTGTTCGAGCGCATCCTCTTCGTCAAAGGTCGCCGTGAACGCGGTGGTCAGGAGATGGCGCAGACTCACGGGGTCGACCGGGTGTACGGCGACGACGGCTACCCGACACTGATCCTGGTGCGGGCCGACGAACTCGAGGACGTGCTGTGTGCCGCTTCCCGACGGGCTGCCTGAGCTCTTCCGAACAATGACTAGCGTTGGCCTCGTCACCGCCGAGCAGTGCCTGCGGTACGCAGCCGATTCCCCCTTTGGCTGAACAGCTGACCGATATCCCACCCTGCCGAGGAGGCAACCGATGGCCGATCCTGTGAAGAGGACGCCAGCCAAGAAGGCGCCAGCGAGGAAGACAGCGCCTGCCAAGAAGGCGCCAGCCGCGATGGCGCCCGTGAAGAAGGCGCCGGTGAAGAAGGCGCCGGCGAAGAAGGCCGCGCCGGCGAAGAAGTCTCCCGCCAGGACTGCCGCACGGGTGAAGACGGCTGCGAGCGCGGTCGAGTCGAACTTCTTCCAGCGGGCAACGGAGCGTGCCCGGCTGATCGCCAACGACCCGGCGAAGCTCCGCGAGATCGCAGAGAACGCCAACCGTTCGTCCGCACTTCGATCAGGACCGTTCGCCGCGGTTCTGGATGACGTTCGGGCGCTCATCCGCCTGGTGGTGGCCTACGCCCGAGGTCTCTACCGAGACATCGCTATCGACAAGCTCATCGTGCTAGTCGCTGGCCTCATCTACGTCGTAAGCCCTGTCGACGCCATTCCCGACGCGGTTCCCGTCGCTGGGTTTCTCGACGATGCTGCTGTGATCGGGTGGGTCATCAAGTCGGTCAGAGGCGAGCTCGACGCCTTCCGCGAGTGGGAGGCGGGGGTGACCGACTGAGTATCTGTTCACTGCAGTTCGCATGGTTGAGCGCGATGCGCATAGTGGAGGACTGTCATCTCGCCAGCATCCGTTGACAGTCCGAAACCCCTTGGTGGTGACGGTGCTGGCGCATCGCAGTACGTCGGGAACGTACGGACTCAGACGCGAATTCGAACTCGTGGTCGCCATCGGCTGCGGTGGGCAACCACTCGAGGTGGGCGGCCGCGAGTCGGCCGGGATCGATCTCACTCACACGGTCGGTCTCCCATGGCATCAAGAGGGTGAGACGCCACGCGAACCGTGCGGGTTCTGTGACTCCCAGGCGTTCTTGAGCTGAGTGGGTGTCACCGCCCCAGCACGCCGGGGCCGTGACGACCGACATGCTCCACGTCTACCGCCATCCGATCCGCGTCTTCGACCTCGACGGACTCATCATGCTGGTCGGCGCCGACGACAGCGGCCGGGTGCTCGAGGTCGGAGTAGCGGTCGGTGACGGAGTCGAGTTCATCGTCCATGCCATGCCCGCACGCGAGGAGTTCCTGAGGTGACCCCGATGCCCCGATCGATCCAAGAGATCCTCGACCACGCCGACGAGCTCGCCGAGCGCTTCGAGAACTACGAGCCCGCTGATGGCGACGAGCGCCCGGTCGAGGAGTACATGCTCGGCCGAGCGGCGCTCGATCGTGCTCGTAGCGAGCGCCAGGTCATCGGCGCGGTGATCGCCGCGCGTTCAGCGGGGGCGTCGTGGCAGACGATCGGCAGCCTTCTGGGCACATCGGCGCCGGCCGCTCAGCAGCGCTACGCCTTCAGTGGTCGAGTCGCTTTGAGCTCGACCTGCCGCTGATAGCCGGGACCGCGACGCTTTCGAGGAAGCGTCCCGTAACGCGCCGGGAACGTGACACTCTCGTCGGGCCTGAAGCACGCGCCGACCTGACGCATCCGGCCGGAATGGCGACGTCCCCCGGTGGGGTCCCCCATCTTGGGGGTGGTTCGGCCGCCGTGATCGTCGATCGTCGTGGCATGCACACAGATCAGCTCACCCGTCAGGAACGCCAGGTGGTCCTCGCGTTGCTGCACGGCTCGTCCAACCGGGAGTTGGCCGATCAACTGTTCGTCTCTGTGAAGACCATCGAGACGCACCTGACCCGGATCTACCGGAAGCTCGAATGCCGGTCGCGCTCCCAGCTCATCGCCGCGTATTACACCGGCACGACGACGTTGTTCGGCGCATCGACGCCGGAGTCCGACAGCGTTCGTCTGGGCTGAGTCTTGGGGATACGGGAGCTCGCCGTCCGCGTGCCGGTACTCATCGTCGGGGGCGGCCCGGTTGGGCTGGCCATGGCGATCGGCCTGCGCCACTTCGGGGTGGAGTGCGTCCTGGTCGAGGGGCACGACTCAGCATCCGACTTTCCCAAGGGGCGGGCGGTGAATGTCCGGTCGTTGGAGATCTTCGATCAGTGGGGCCTCGCCGAGCGGGTTCGAGCCGAGAGCATGGCGGAGGACCCCGAAGCATTCGGCTTTCTCGGTGAGACGCTGCTCTCAGCGGAGTTCCATCGCATCCCGTTGGCGGAATCGGTCGTGACGTCGTGGAGCCCCCACCAGCGGGTCCTGTGCCCGCAGGAACGGGTCGAACGGGTGTTGCGCGCGGCAGCCGATGAGCGAGGAGCGGATGTTCGGTTCGGGCATCGATGCGTGTCGCTCGATGATCGAGGCGACGTGGTCGTCGCCAAGGTCGAGCGCCGCGGCAGCGCGTCGTCCTTCAAGATCGTGGCCGACTATGTCGTCGCTGCCGACGGGAGCCGGAGTCCAACACGCGAGGGGCTCGGTATCGGTTTCGAGGGCCCGGGCGTATTGGCCGAATCGGCGAGCATCCTCGTCGACGCTCCACTCGGCGACCGGATCGCCGACCGCACGAGCGTCCTGTACGGCGTGCAACGGCCACGACCCGGCGCCGGGTTCGCCGTCGTGGACAACGATCACCGCTGGCTGCTGATGATGCCGCGTGACGTCGCGACCGAACCGGTCGAGTGGTCTACCCGGGCCGGCCCTGTTCGTTGCGCACCTGCGTTCGGGCCGCTCGACGGGCAGCAGCGTTCGCGGCGCGCCGCTCGGCTCTTGCGGTGCTGTCCTCCTCGAGGAGGTCGTCGAGCGCCGTGAAGGCCGCTGCAGAATTGACGATCTTGTCGAGCTTGCGATGGTGAGTGATCGCCTGAAGCACAGCGCTACCCGGTAGGTCACAGAGAATGGTCAACTCCGGCCTGGCGAGAAAGCGTGCCTGCAATTGCTCATCAAGCGAACCGTGTCGATTCATCCAGGCGTCGAGAACACCGGTCGCATCCACGGGGTGAAGGTAGCGCCGGTGTTCTCGTCGCGCCCGTGTGACGGCTCCCTCGGCGACGACTTCCTTGGAAAGCGTCAGCGTTCGGCGACGAGCGCAGCAAGCGCTCGATCTGCGAAGCGGTGGCTCGATCGGAGCGGGCCGATGGGTGTTTCTGCCATCCGCAACGACAAAGCTGTGAGGTCGCCCTCGAAGAAGTGCTCACCAAGGAACGCGTACTCGTTCATCACGCCCAGGACGCTGCGGTCGTTGGTTGGGGCGAGGCGCACGTCGGTCATCTGCTCGCGCTCAGCGTCGATCGTCGCCTGGTCGACACCATGGAGCGAAAGCACCCGGGAGATCTCGTGGGGGAGGCGGTCGAGAAGCTTCGGTGCTGGAGCCAGCGGTATGAACACCGGAAGGAAGGTTCGAGCATTGACCACCAGCGCCACCTGCGGCCTCCAGAACAGGGCGGTTGCGAACCAGTCGCCAAGCACGCCCGTCGAGACATCGTTGTCGACGATCGTCGGACCCTTCACTCGATCCCGGAGCTTCTTCGTTCCTCGTACACCAGCATTCCCCGATTCTCCCGCGATCGCCGAAGCTGCCGAGTCGACGAGCTGCGGGGTGCTTCAATGGAGCCGAACGAGGAGGCAGCGCTCTGACGACCAAGGACGCCCTGAGATTCGAGACGCCGTTGTACACCGTTACCGACGCGGCGCGGATCGTTGACGTTCCAGCGTCAACCCTCGCGGCGTGGGCCAAGGGCTACACGCGGACCTTCCCGGGGCGGCGCGAGGTCACCGGTGAGCCGGTGATCTCCTACGTCGAGCCGCATCACCGACGCGAACCCACGATTCCGTTCGTCGGACTCGCCGAGGCGCTCGTCCTTTCCGCAGTACGTCGAAGCGGTGTGTCGATGCAGCGCGTTCGTCCGGCGATCGCTCAGCTGGAGCAGGAGATCGGCGTCGCTCACGCCCTCGCATCACAAAAGCTCTACACCGACGGCGCCGAGTTGATGTTCGACTACGCCGAACAGCACCGAGGAAGCGCCGAAGGCGACAGTGCGATGGAACTCGTCGTCGTCCGGAACGGACAACGGGTCTTCACCGATGTCATCACCGATTACCTCCAGCGGATCCAATACGGCGATGACGGCTACCCGACACTGATCCGGGTTCCGGCCTACTCCGGCGCAGAGGTCGTGGTGGATCCGCACCGGGCGTTCGGGTCGCCGATCTTCCAGCGGGGCGGCGCACGCGTGGACGACGTGCTGGAGCGCTTCTGGGCCGGCGACTCGATCGACGAACTGACTGAGGAATTCGGGGTGCCGGCCGACCAGCTCGAGGACGTGCTGCGTGCCGCATCCCGACGGGCTGCCTGAGCTCTTCCTCGATCGCAGTCTCGGGCGCATCAAGGTGCCGGGACTGCTGCGCGACGCGGGACTGAACCTCGTCACGCTCGCAGAGCACTACGGCGTCCCCGCCGACGAGTGCGTCGCCGACGAGGAATGGCTGCAGCTCGCTGGGGAGCAGGGCTGGGCGGTCTTCATGAAGGACACCCGCATCCGCTACAACCCGGCTGAACGCGCCGCGGTCCGTGATCACGACGTCCGGTGCTTCTGTTTGTCGAGCCAGAGCCTCTCGGGCGAGGACATGGCGGCTCGCTTCCTCGACAACCTCGAAGCGATCGTCGCGGCGTGTGCCGAGGAAGGGCCCTTCATCTACGTCGTGTACGCCAACCGGATCGAGCAACGCACGCTCGACAGCTGACGACGGACCGCCTGGCGGAGCGGCCACTTCTTCGTGCCCAGGCGCCCCGAAGTCGAGCAGCGTCCGTCGTTGCGTCGCGTGTAACGACGCAACGTGCATCGACCAGTTGCTGAGATGGATGACGTCGACCTCGGGATCGATCTCTGATCTCGGACGTCCGAAGGCGGGACACGCTCTCTAGATCCGGCGACGGCCGCCGGTTCACAGAGTCGGGTCGACGGGCTCACTTTCGAGCGCGAGCACACCGAACACGCACTGGTGCACGCGATAGAGCGGCTCACGAGCGACGAATCGTTCCAGGGCTTCGATCCCGAGCGCGAACTCCCGCGCAGCGAGTGCGCGTTTGTGCCCGAGCCCTCGCTGGCGGAGCCGCTCGAGGTTCTCGGGCGTCGTGTACTCGGGGCCGTAGATGATGCGCAGGTACTCCGGGCCGCGGCACTTGACGCCTGGCTGCGTGACGCCGCGACCGGTTTCGACGATCGTGTCCGCCGGCTTAACCACCATTCCCTCTCCGCCCGTCGCGGTGAGCTGCGTCCACCAGGCCACGCCAGCCTCGACGCTGTCAGCATCGTCGAGGTCGACGATCCGCCGCTCGGTTCGCCGGAAGACGTCGGCGCCGGCAGTGACGAGGCGATCGGCGATCTCCAGGTGCCACGCATGCGGCCGAAGCGCGTGCACCTCGCCCTCGGCGGCAAGGACTTGGAACGGCGCGATAGCCAGGTCGTCGACACTGTCGACCGGCCAGCAGTACTGCCGGTACGCGTTGCGATATGCCCTGACCATTTCGGTACGGAGCTCAGTGCGGGTCAGGAGTTCGTCAACCTCGATTTCGCGTTCCGCTGCTTGGCGGAGCAGTTGTTCGGCCACCGGCACCGAAGCCGTCGCTGCGGCTCCGGTCGGTGCGTACTGGCGCGTCAGCAGCTCGCCGGCCTTCGCCGACCAAGGGAGCAGTTCGGCGTCGAGCACCAGCCAGTCGGTCGCCAGGTCGTCCCACAACCCGGCAGATGAGATGGCGTGGCGCATCCGATCGAGGAGCGCTGACTCCACGGCCTCATCGGAGAAGAACCTCCGACCGGTGCGCGTGACGATCACGCCGCCGGCCGAGTCGTCCGGCACGCCGAATCGCGCCGCCGCAGCGGCCGCGTCACGGCACACCACGACGACGGTCCGCGAGCCCATGTGTTTCTCTTCGCACACCAACGAGGTGACGCCCTCCTTGCGGTAGTAGGCGAAGGCCTGGTCGGGGTGTTCCAGAATCCCGGGGCGCTCAGAGGTCGCGCACGGTGACATGGTCGGTGGCAGGTAGACGAGCCAGCGAGGGTCCACGGCGAACCGGCTCATCACCTCAAGCGCGGCGGCGGAGTTCTCCTCGCGGATCGTGATCGTTCGACCGAGTCGTGTCTCGATGCGGAGCGTGCCGGCGACGTCGGTGATGGAGAGATCACGCGCCTCCCGGGCGGCCGCCGGTTCGACGAGAGGCCGGACCGGTTCCCAATACTCGCGGCGGGCGGGTACCGACACCGTGTCGCGTTCGGGCCAGCGAAGCGCCGTCAGCTTGCCGCCGAACACGCAGCCGGTGTCGACACAGATCGTGTTGTTGAGCCACACGGCTTCCGGTACCGGCGTGTGTCCGTAGACGACGGCCGCCGTGCCGCGATACTCCTCGGCCCACGGGTAGCGCACCGGGAAGCCGTACTCGTCGGTTTCGCCGGTCGTGTCGCCGAAAAGCGAGAAGCTGCGGACAACCCCCGAGGTGCGGTTGTGCATCTCCTCGCGGAGACCGGCGTGGGCGACGACCAGGCGACCCTCGTCCAGCACGGCGTGGCTCACGAGACGGTCCATGAACTGGCGAGCCGAATCGACGAACTCCGGCGGCTCGTTCTTCAGCTGCTCGATCGACTCGGCCAGCCCGTGGGACAGCGTGACGTTGCGGCCATTGAGTGCTCGGACGAGCTTGATCTCATGGTTGCCGGGAACGCAGAGGGCATCGCCATGTTCGACCATCGTCATGACCAAACGCAGTACTCCGGCAACCGCCGGCCCGCGGTCGACGAGGTCGCCTACGAAGACGGCCGTGCGGCCCTCGGGATGGTGCGCTGACGTCCGGTTGTCGCTGACCTCGTAACCGAGGGTCGACAGGAGGTCGACGAGTTCGTCGAGACATCCGTGGACGTCGCCGATGACGTCGAATGGCCCGAGGTGGTCGCGCTTGTCGGTCCACCGTCGCTCCCGCTCGATCGAGGCAGCCTCGATCTGGTCCACGCCCGTGAGTCGAAAGACCTTGCGGAACCCCTCCTTCTCCAGCGCCTTCATCGACCGTCGCAGCGCGGAGCGCTGGTTTCGCACGACGTGCGGTCCGAAGTCACGGTCCGGTCGGGCTGCGTTGCGTTCCTGGCAGATCTCAGGCGGGACGTCCAAGACGACCGCCATCGCGAAGACGTGGTGCTCGCGAGCGAGCGCGAGCAGTGGGGCTCGCGCGTCGCGATGGACGTTGGTCGCGTCGATCACGGTGAGCTTTCCGAGCTTCAGTCGTTCGGACGCGATCGAGTGGAGGACTGCGAACGCGGCTCCGGTGGCGGTCTGGTCGTTCTCGTCGTCCGACACCAAGGCGCGACAGGAGTCGGAGGACACCACTTCGGTCGCCCCGAAATGGCGGCGGGCGAACGACGACTTCCCCGAACCCGACACGCCGATCAGCACGACGAGGCAGAGGTCGGGGATCTTGATCGTGGTCATCGGGAGAACACCGCCATCTGGGTGGGAGAACCCACTTCCGGATCGTCGGGCCCGATGGGAGCGAACTCCACCGAGTAGTCGTGTCGAGCGGCAACACCCTCGGCCCACTCGGCGAACTCGGCGCGAGTCCATTCGAAACGGTGATCTGCGTGGCGCAACCGGCCCGATGTCATCCCCTCGAACCGCACGTTGTATTCGATGTTCGGGGTGGTGACGATCGCCCGAGATGGCCGGGCTTCGCCGAACACCGTTCGTTCGAGGGCGTCGAGGCGCCACGGCTCGATGTGTTCGATGACTTCGATGAGACATGCGACGTCGAATCCGGCGAGCGAGGCATCGAGATAGGTGAGACCGCCCTGGCGGAGTTCGATACGTTCACGCTGGCGAGGAGCCATGCCGTCGAGCCGAAGGCGGCGCGCAGCAACGGTGAGCGATCGGTACGACACATCGACACCGAGGATGCGGTCGACCGAGGTGTCGCGAAGGAGGCGACCCAAGAGCCGTCCTTCCCCGCAGCCCAGGTCGACCACGGAGCGAGGGGATGCCGCTTGTACCGCTGCGACAACCGCGTTCATGCGCTGTTCGTTGAGGCTGATGCGTTCCTCGACAGCCGCCTCGGCTGCGTCGGCGGCTTCGTCGCGATCGGTGCTGTCGTCGGTCGCATCAACTTCCGGCGCGGTCTCGTCGAGTTCGGCGAGACGTTCCAGCGCCTCGGAGGTCAACTGGCGATCATGGCGGAGGTAGCGGCGGGTGATGAAGTCGCGTTCGGGATGACTAGCGAGCCACGCGCCGCCGCGTCGGAGCAGACGATCGATCTCGTCGGCGTTCACCCAGTAGTGCTTGGACCCGTCGAGTACGGGAAGGAGGACGTAAATGTGCTCGAGCGCGTCCTTCAGGCACATCTGCCCGCGGAGCCGGACGGAGCGGTACGGGCTGTCGCCCCATTCGGGGTGGAGCGAATCCATCTCGATGATCTCCGATTCGACGTCCCACCCGAGTGGAGCGAAGAGGCGCTCGAGGACATCGCTGCCACCGCGACACGCGACGACCGGGATGGCCAACTCGATTGAGATCGGCGTGGCGGCCAAGTCCGGACGCTCCTTACTGCGCCCGGACAGTGCCGTGCCGAACATCTTGCTGATGGCCGCCGACATGTAGGAGTTGGCGGTGTACGGCCGGTCGCTGACGTAGTCGAACAGCGAGCCTGCATGCCGGGTGCCGCGACGGCTGCGGACCAGACCGACGCTGTCGACCTCGACGATGATCGCTGCGGTGCACCGGCTGTCGGACGCTTCGGGGAACACGACGTGGGCTGTGCCGAAGCTCATGTCCGTCGAGTGGAGCCGGCCCGGGTTCTTGTGCAGAAGAAACCCGAGATCGCTCGCAGGAGAATGGTCGGTGGAGATCGTCAGCAACACGGCACTGACCTTAGGGGCGCCTCGCCGTTCGCCCTCCGGGATTGTCGTGCCCGTCGCCGAGCGTCTCTGCGCTGATTGGTCCGCGCCGGTCGCCTCTTCGACCGCGCAGCGTTCTCGGAGTAGCCGGCGTCTCAGTTGGCTGGAAGGCGGTGCGAGAGCAGGCGTGCGACCCGGTCGACGTCATCGATCGCGAGCGGGCCGTCGCCGAGCACCAACTCGGCAAGCTTGCCGGGCCAACTGATCCACACACCCTTCAGCTGGAACGGCTTGGCGAAGAACATCGGCCATTCCGCCCCGACAAAGCTCAGCGCCGGGTGGACCGGGATCGCTTCATCCTCGAGGACTGTGCGCACGGCATCGACCTGCCACTGCAGACCGTCAACCGACTTGCTGCGGTCGCGTCCGCCGACATAAAGACGCAGGTCCGTCTTGAAGAAGCCGCCGACATCGCGCTTCTCGACCTTGCCGGTGTACTTCTTGGCGTCGATGACCCACACCCCACTCGGGGCGATCGCGATGTGGTCGATGTTGCCTCTGGTCTTGGGGACTTTCCGGTCGTGAAGCAACACCGCGTCCTCGGCAAGCCGCTCGCTCAGGATGGCTGCCACGCGTTCCTCGCCATGGGCGCCCTTGGCCCATGCCGTGGTGCTCTGGGGATCGTCTGACAGGAACTTCGCCACCCGGCCGAGTCGGCCGGCGCCCCACTTCTCCTCGATCCTCTGCTCATGCTTGGCGTGGCGTCGTTCGAACTCCTTCTGTGCCGAAGCCCCGGGCCTGCCGACGTCGATCGGTGGCAGGTCGTCGGCGTGTCCGGTCGGTTCAGGATCGACGATTGGGGGGAGTGGTGGCGTGGAGATGGCCGCTACCTCCGGGGCAGCGATGTTCTCAACGCACGTGAGGCACGTCACGAGTTTCGCAACGTTGTCCCATTGCGCCCGGGTTCCCGCGGCGAGCGGGGTCGCGCACGCCGAGCAGGCGCCGTCGCGCTTGAGGGCCATCACCTTCGTCGCCACGCCGACGTTGCTAGCACGGCGCCGATCTTCCCCGCGGACGGGACTCCTCGGCCTGTTGCCGGTCTGAATCAGATAGCCGGTCGGAGGTGAACCGTTACCTCCATGTCGAGCGCCGCTGCGATGCGCTGGAGCGTCGTGAGCGTCGAACCGACGCCGCCGGCTTCGAGGCGGGCGATTGCTGCCTGGCTCGTCCCCATGCGCGATGCGAGGGCTCGTTGCGAGAGGCCCGCGGCCTCGCGAGCGTCGCGGACCTGCTCGCCGACCGACAAAGCGAGCTTGGCTGCCGCGTACGTCGTGTCGAACTCGGCGCGCTCGGCTGCGGTCATCCGGCCGAGTCGTCGGCCCTTCAGTTCATCGAGAGTCGTTCGGCTCATCAGACCTCCTCAGCGGTATGACCTTCGTTGATGCACCGAGCCATGGCGCCGCGTGCCCGGGCGATCTCGGTCCGCTCGTTCATCCGTTGCTTCCGGAACACGGTCAAGAGGACGATCCGGCGCCCGGTGACGAAGAAGAACGGGATCCGCCATGCGACCGGCCCGAGGTCGAAGCGGAGTTCGAACAGTCCGTCGCCGAGCGGCTTCGAAGCAGGCATGCGGAGACGGTTGCCCTGCTCGGCGAGTCGCTCGATGTGCGGGAGCGTCCAGGCGAACTCCGTTGGTGAGAGCGTGTCCAACCATTCCTCCACCTCCGGTTCCAGCTCGACGTTCCAGGTGACATCAGAGATGATATCAAGGTGATCGGGTTTCGGGCGCTGCCTTCGGCGGTCAGCCATGCGACCCATCTCCGAACAGCAGCGCGCCGATCTGCTCGGCTGCTTCGCTCTGCATGTCCTCGATGACATGGCTGTAGAGGTCCAGCGTGATGCTGATGTTGGCGTGACCGAGCCGCTCGGAGACGACCTTCGGGTGGACGCCGGCGGCCAGCGCCAAGGACGCCGACGTGTGCCGGAGATCGTGCAGCGTGATCGCCGGGAGCGGCAGGGGATCGCGCAGCCGCTTGAACGTCGACGTGATCGTGTCCGGGTGCAGCGGCAGCCCGTCGAGCCCGCAGAATACGAACCCGGTGCCGGTCCACGCTGGCCCGGCTCGCAGCCGATCCTCGAGCTGTCGACGTCGGTGGGCTCGGAGCGCCTCGACCGTGCCCGGGTCGAGCGCGATCGATCGTTGCCCTCGCTTCGTCTTGGGCGGATGCTCAGCGACCCGGTTGCCCTGGCCGGCCGACACTCGGTTGATGCGAACGGCGAGTGAGGCCTTGTCGAGATCGACCGCGTCCCACCGGAGGCCGGCGACCTCGCCCCGCCGCATGCCGGTCGTCAGGAAGAGCACCCACGCTGCGATCAGTTCGGCGTCAACGCCGTGCCGTCGACCTTCCCGTTCTTGAGCAGGTCGGCCTGCAGTCGCCGCACGTGCATCGGCGTGAGATCCGCGAGCTTGATGCGACCCACCCGAGGGATGACCCACAGGCGCAGCATCTGCTCGTAGCTCCGCCAGGTCGTGATCCGCAGCGTCGGCTCGACCGCCTTGAGCCACTCGTCGAGGTAGTCGTCGAGCGTGGTGGCACCCGGGTCGACGAAGTTGCCGGTGCGGATGCGTTCGAGCGTCGCGACCATTGCGTCCTCGGCCTCCTTGCGCGTGCGATGACCGCCGACCCACTTCTGCTTCCGCTTGCCGTGCTCGTCGCGACCCAACGAGATCACGTACGTCCACGAACTCCCACGCTTCATGACCGAGCCGCGCACCGGCCCACCTCCTCGTTCTTCACCAGCGCTATGCGCTGTCTCCGGACCTGAAGTCACGTGAGCGAAGAGGTGCTGGAGGGGCCTTCCGAGCCGACCGGCTGAAGCAGCTGGTTAGCAAACGGTTAGCAAGCGGGGTTTCGCGACCCCTTCACGGGGTCGAAAACCCCGAGAAATGGGAGCCCGAACTCGGATTCGAACCGAGGACCTGCTGTTTACAAGGCCGGCCTGAGCCGTCCACGCCGTGTGACTGCGTGCACTATAGCCCGAGATTTCGGGGTTTTCGGTCCACGCCGTGACCCTGCGAACACGCTGTTGTGCTGCGCTGGTTAGCAAGCGGTTAGCAGTTGGCAGCCAACGTGGCACCCGGCGCGACCGCAACTAGGCAGGTTCGATGATCCATTCACGGGGCAATCGGGGCGAACGCTGTTGGTCGCTGTTGAAGCGCATCCTTCACACCTTCGTCCACAGGTCAGCGTATGCCAGCGCTTCCGACGCCAGTACCAGGTCCATATCCGCTGGCTTTGGAACCGCGCCGGTAATGAGCTTCCCGCGTCTAATGTCAAGGAGCGCAGGGGAGCCGAGCGTTCCGTGAGTCAGCTCGATGAGTCGTAGCATCGGGTTGGCTGCCAACTTCGAGAGCGGCTCCGCCTTGAACCACAGCTTCAAGACGTAGGTCGTTCCGTTGATTGTGGCGATCAGTTCCGGAGTGACCTTCACCTCGAGCGAACCGGACTTCCAGGTCTTCGCTGCGCAGCTAGATGCGGTGATGGACTTGTTGCCAAACCACTTCTTCAGCGCCGTGGCGCATGCGGTGTAGTTCTGGATCTTCTTGCTGTCGGTGATGGCCGCGATTGCGGCATCTAGTTGAGCCTTGCTGCCCCCAGCCGCAAAGGATGCCTCGACCGCCTTGCGTAAGGGCAGCCAGTAGTCCGTAGCCGCGTATTTTGCGGGAGGCGCCAGCATCATTGCTTTTGCAGCGCGAACTTTCGCTGGTTTGGAGAATGTTTGCGCGACGAAGTAGTCGATGAACGAATTGAGTGAGATCTTGGGCATCTGCAGTCTCCCTGCTCTTTGTCGGGAGCATATCCAGGCTGGACGCCGGGGGTCGCATACGTCCGGCCGATCAACATTGCTGAAGGGGGGATGGCTTGTCGGCGTGACGACGGGCCCGCTTGGCTGGTGTTGACGGCGGCGTGTGTGCGTGAGCCTGGCCGGTTGCGGGTTCAACCTTTGGCTAGTTCGATGGGCCGGTATGCGCGTCGCATCCCGACTAGCCCTGATTCTTCATGGGGTTGAGATGGGTCGAAGTCTCTGAGACGCGACAAGTGCCCCAACGGTGGGCTTTTCTGGTGGTTACTACGCCGACAGAAGGCCTCTCGAAGGAGCACTTGACAGGTG
>WBZT01000241.1_pt1 | contig 46306 bp, 93 predicted proteins | sample 5204241 | NCBI WGS metagenome assembly WBZT01 (sample SAMN12344358, study PRJNA552823) | activated sludge metagenome | biome: Activated sludge suspended growth; feature: Nitrification reactor; material: Wastewater; isolation source: activated sludge from nitrification reactor of wastewater... | reverse complement strand
GGGCAGCGAGAACAAGTCGAGCGGCGTGCTTTCTTCGTAACCCCAGAACGGGGGGAGCGGCTTGCTGGGCTCAGGCTGGTTCACGCTCGCACCTCGATTCGCCACGTCCACGCGTTCCGCTCCCATGCGTTGTCCTCGTGCGGCTTCTCCCCGAGGTCCCGGATCCACCGGTTGGCGAAGGCGAACCGCGCCGTCCCGAGGCACTGGTCCGTGTTCGCCGGCACATCGCACGACCACCGTGAGCCCGCGCCGGGGATGTCCGGCCAGTGCTTCGCGCCGCAGGCCACCGCATCGGCTTCGGTCATCTCCCGCACCTGTTGCAGGGTCGGCCGCCCAACGACGGTCAGGGAGAACCGCGCCAGTCGCGCGGGCATCTCAGCCGGAGAACGCCACCTCACCGCGGCGTCTGGCCAGTCCGCTCGCCATGTGGGCCTCGCAGGGTCCCCTTCCGGGTTCATCCCGTCGCCGAACGTCCACCCCTCCCGCACGCGGAGCACGGCTCCAGCTTCGAAGGGCGGGCCGACCATGAGGTTCGGACTGTGGAGCACGCGGACCTGAGACAGTCGGCCTTCCTTCAAGGCGCGGATCTGCCAGTCTCGGAGAATGATGGTGCTGGTCATCGCGCACCCCCGGTTGGCACTACTCGGTCAGGACACAGGTAGTTCCCGCAGCGCTTGCCAACCATCGACGTGGTTCTGGGCCAGCCCCCGCCACACCCAGGGCACCACGATCCGCCGTCTCGCTCGACAATGAGCGTTCCCGTACCCTTCGCGCGCAGCATGTCCAATTCCCACATGCGGGCGTTCTCGACTTCGTCATGGGTCGACGCGATAAACCTGCGATCCCACCGGTCGAACTCTGTGGTTCGGCCAAGATCGTGAATCAGATACCGCCGAAGGCGAGTCAGGGCGAAGTGGGCTTCCAGCGTCGAGAGGGCCTCGGGCGCGGTCCGCTGAATGAGCCGGAGGTCCACGCAGAATTCGAGGATGTCGCTCATCGCCCGCCTCCTGGCTCATAGGCCCGCACGTCGGCCCAGAACTCTTCCACCGTCTTGCCCGCACGCTGCGCGGTGGCTTCCACGACGGGCCGGAACCACTCGTCGATGGCATCCGGGGTGTTGCCGCACGTCTCGCCCACGAAGGCAACGGTGATGCTGTAGGGCTCCGCCCCGGCCCTGTTGCACTCGGCGCAGTAGGCGAACGAGATGGCGCCGAGCGACGACGACGCCACGCCGATCGCGGGGGCGCCGCACACCTGGCACTTCAGATCGGGGGGCGTCACTTGGCACCTCCCGCGAGCGCAGACGACTCGGGATGCTGGACAGAGGGCGCGCCGCGGTCTACCTTTGCGGCCACCCGGAGAGATTGGCGAGGGGTCATGTCCCACGTTCCTTTCCGGTCACAGGGGCCGACGCCTTGCAGGGCGCCGGTTCCTGGCTATTTGCGTTGCTGGGTAGCACTGAACGCTCGGCACGTCCAGCTCGATCTTGACCCGCGCGGCGCTTTCGGCTACTCGCGCGCGCCCACGCGAAGCGCTCGACCCGGACGGTCAACCCGAGCCGCTCTTCCGCGGTGAGGCCGTAGCGGCGACCAACGACCTTGATCGGGGTTCCTGGGTTCAGAAGCAGGTCAAGCTCTGCGTGGGCCACCCGATGCCAGTCGGCGGACGGAAGGCCCACGGAGCGAGCGGCGGTGCGCCACGAGGTCACTTGGCACCCCGCTTCCTGGCGCGAACGATCCTGCCGGCGCGCATCGCGGCCTCCATGGCGACCTCGGGTCGAAACGACCGAGCAGGGCCGTAGGGCTTGGTTCCGCTGTCATCGTGCGCGATCGTGTCGAATGGAAAGAACGACCCCGAATCGGCGACCTCGAAGAGGTACTCCCACACCCTGCGGCCATCGATGCGGAACACGGCGAAGAGGCCCGCGCAGAGCGTCGTGGGGCGCATCCAGTCGGGGAGGCGAGGCTTGGGCGGCCGGGCCCACACACGCACGACCTTGTGAGAGCCATTGGGCCACTCGGCGGCCCATTCCCCGGCCTCGGCGCGAGTCAAAAGCCGGCGGGCGTCCCGCTGGTGCTCGACATGTTTGTCCCGGTGAGACAGGTAGCCGCCAAAACGGCTCTTCACGACGTACCAGAAAGGTGCCTTGTTCATGTTTTCCTCGCGAAGATGTCGAGCTGACCGGCGGTTTGCGCCTGCGCTTGCTGCTGTTCAATTTTCCGAAGCGCGCCAACCATTTCGAGGCGGTGGCGCTCCGGCGTCCAGAACGCAATCCGCGTCCGCGCGATGTCGACGGCGCCGGGGTCGATGTCGCAGCCCTCAAATGCGCGTCCCTCGATCTGCGCGGCGACGAGCCCACTACCGGAGCCGCACATCCCGTCGAGCACCGGGCCTTTCTCGGGGGTCACGAGCCGGACAAGCCACCGCATGAGGCCGTCATCCTGTCCCGCGCCAATGGGCTTGATCGTCGCGTGGACGTTGCCTTGTGCGCGGTCCTTCTCGGGAGCGGCAGCGTGCTCCTCGGCGGTGACACGGCGCCATCCGATGGGAGCATCCTTGTCGCGAATCCAGAAGAGGTGTTCGCAACCGGCCTGTCGCTCGCGCGCGGAGGCCTTCGCGTCGTAACGGAAACTAGGCCGATAGCCCCATGGCTCGCCGGGCTCGCCTGTAGGCTTTTCGGTGTTCGACGTTCTTACCTCGCCATTCGCGCTGAGCCTCTGCGCAGCAAGACTTGCAGTATCCGTGATGGGTGCCCGCGGATCTGGCGTAGTAGTCGGCCACCGGCTTCCATCTATGGCACTTGCCGCAGCGGCGCTCCATGCCACCATCGGTGCGCCGCATGTTGGGCAGGCGCTCGGCGTGGATTGCGTCGTGCTCGTCGGGGGTGACGCACTGGAGATTCTCGACCCGGTTGTCGGTCGGATCCTCGTTCTTGTGGTGGACCTCGTGACCGGCCGGAATTGGCCCGTGGGCTCGCTCCCAAACCCATCGGTGTTCAAGCTGCTGATGAAGTTTTCGGCTCTCGGGCTCGCGCCACTTCCGATACCACCGCCCATCCCTCTTGTTGAAGTATCGCCACGCAAACTCGCGTCCAGACATACAGGGCAATATGCGCACGAACTGGCGCTCTGAAAAGTGGGGAAGAAGCGAGATCCACCATCGGATTGAGCATCAAGATCAGCGACCGGGCACGCCCACCACCGCTCCTCGCCGCAGCCGGGACATCTCTCGGGGGCGCCGCCCGCGGGGGAGAGACCGGAGAGGCCACAAGAGCACGCGGCGAGGCACTCGAAGGCGGGAAGGGTCTCGGTGCCGTCGACCCCATACGACGCATCTGGAGTGCCAATCGGAAGCCCATCCCGTTCGCGGTACAAGTGCCCCTTTCCTGCTTTGCCGGTGCGTTGAACAGCCACGCCGCTCGCCACCTTCCGACTCCCCACCTCCCGGCAACAAGGGCAGTGTGAGAATACGGCGTCAGGTGGCCATGAGCCCCCGTCGTCTACCTTGATCCCCACGCCCGGCGGCGCCGCGATCTTCGCCGCCTCGGGCTTCGCCGAGTGCCCACTCCGGAACCACGACTCCGGCCGTTCTGCCCATGATCGCCGCACCCGACACCCATCAATCCCAAGCGGCCGGACCTTGCCCCTGGGGTCGCGGCATAGAATCCACCCCTCTTGCGCCGGCTTCAACTGCCCTTTGCCCTTCGGCCATCCTTGCCCGAAGACATGCTGCACAACATCGGTGATTCGCCACCCCGCACGCCGCAGGGCTTGCATGGTCCAATCCTGCGTGCGCGGCAATGCCCAGAACAGCCCGTACGCGCCGGGGATGCACGCCTCTCGCTCGACGGCGAAGCGCTCTGCCATGTAGGCGATCCACTTGTCCTCGCCGCCCTGGTCAAGATCGAATTTGAGCCCCATGAAAGCGATCCCGCTAGGCGGATCCGAGACGACGGCCTCGAACTCGGCGTAACGATTCGCCAGCACGGACAGGCAGTCTCCGACGTGAATCATGCTGCCCCCAATTCCGCGAGGCGCTCATCGGCGAGCCGCCGTTGCTCTCGGAGTCGTCCCACGAGCACCCCGCGCGCCTTCTCGACAGCGTCATCGAATGCCCCCGAGAAGACCTCTTCGCCGACGCGGACGGTGGTGCCCTGCTCGTTGACGGTGACGGTGATGTTGCCGCCGATGCCCACGGCGCGCGCGGCCCGGAGAAGGGCTTCGAGGGGCGGCCGATGGTGGCTGTGGCCGTTCGCCTTGACCGGGAGGGCAAGGACGGGCGGCACCTGGACGGGGGCAAGCGGCGTGGCAGCGGCGCGGCTCGTCAGGGCCGCGTGCTGCGCGGCAACCGCTCGCCCCCTCGGACGGGCCGCAAACGCGACCGTGACCTTCGCGACGTCTGGAAGCATCCCGACGATCTTGATGTGTAGGTCTCGCGAGGGGGCTCGATTCCCGCCTTCGATCTGGCGGAGATGCCCGCGGGAGATCCCGATCAGCTCGGCGAATTCGACTTGAGACAGCCCTGCTTTCTCGCGCCCGGACGCGACGGTTTCGCCGTACGCGAGGAACGGGGCGCCGGCCGTCTCAGGCTCGTCGTCCGAGGCGCCATCGGCAGGCTCGGCCTCTTCCGGTTCCTGCGCCTCGCACGCCTCGACCTTGGCGTGGACGACGGTCGGCGGGGGAAGGGGAAGCGGCGTGGCCTCGACGGGCTTGCCGGGCACCCGGAGGCCGTTCTCGGCGAAGATGCGCAGCCAAGCGGACGCTTGCTGCGGAAGGATGATGAATTTGACTTTTGCGATCTCGCACTGCCGCCGGAGCGCGGCGTATGTCTCGCGCCCGCAGAACTCGAACATGACGAACACGGCGTCGATGTCTTCGAGCGAACCCCTGAAGGTCGGCTCGACGGTGCGCACGACGGTGATGCCGAAGTCGCGCATCTTCGGGAGGATGTGGTCGTCGAACTGCTTTGGCCGCTTGGCGGCGATGAGCAGCACGCGAGGAGAGGGGATATCGTTCACAGACCACCTCCATAGATGCTCTTGTACCATCCCGTCTGCGCCATCTCGGCGGCTCCCGCTCGGAGGCTTGCGGCCATGGCGCGTAGCTCGTCCGGCGTCGCGGTGCCCTTTCGGGCCTTCTCGGCGACGTCGAGCACGCGGTCCATGATGCGGCCGTCCACGTCGACATGGCGCTCCGGGTGAACATCAGGCACCCAGCACAGCTCGTTGTGGGCGAGCTGGCGGTCCTTGTCCGTCGGCGCCGGGTTGGCGGCGAGGGCTTCGCATTCGGAGGCGGCCGACTCCACGCGATCGGGGGTCATGCGAGTTTCCCGCCGTGGCGCTGAGGACGGGTCGCGTTGTAGGCGTGCTTGATTGCGATGGCTTCTTCGAGGTCGATCCCGAGCGCCTCGGAGTCATCCATCGCTCGAATGACCACGTCGGCCATCTCCTCTTCGAGGCAAGTCAACGGCCGGAGCCCCATCGCCCGCATCTTGGCGGCCTTGTCGCATGGCTCGTGCAGTTTGCCGGCGCGGTAGGCCTCCCACGCTTCGGCGACCTCACCCACGAGGTTCATCATGTAGGACCCGATGATCTCCGTCTTGCTCTTGCTGGCGTCATCGTCGTGCCAGCCCTTCTCACAGGCCAGCGCGTACACGTCCTTCGCCCACTGTCCGATCGTCTTCATGCTGCTTTTCGCTCCTTCGAATACCAGTTGCGCACAATCATCTCGCGGGCCTTCCCGCGCCCCTCTGCCTTTGCGGAACACGACCGGCGCACGTCCACCTCGTCAACAGTCCAAAGACCGTACGTCGCGCGTACGTGATCTGTGTCCGCATCGGTGGCTGTCCAGCGAACACCGCGGCGATCCATCTGACCTCGTCGGCCAGAAACTCGGTGGTGTGATTGGGCATGATCGGTCTCCTCAGATGCGGACAGGCATCACGATCGCGGTGTAGTCGCCGTTGTCGGCGGGCTGGATGACCATGGGGTCAAGTTCGCCCGTGATGCTCAGGTTGACGTCGTCCGAGTCGAGGGCGGACAACGCCTGCAACAGATAGGTCGAATTGAGCCCGATGCGGATCTCTCGGCCCTCGTAGTCGGCGGACACCTCGTCACCCGCGGCGCCGCCAGCGGCGGTGCTGCTCATGACACGAAGCGTCCCCGGAGAGACGGTAACTTCGACGCCTCCCGGGTTCTGGGGGTCCGCCGCCGCAAGACGGGCTGCGTTCAGCGCGTCGACCAGCGGCGCGCGAGCCACGCGGGCGAAGATGTGAACCCGCGGGACGACTTGCTCGTAGGGCGGGAACGCGGCGTCCGCGAGCACACATGAAAACGTCAGCGGTCCAGCGTCGCAGAACAGGACTGTTCGCGTCCGGTGAGCCACGATGTCGCCGTCGGCGTTCGAGACGAACTTGCGCAGTTCGATCACGGCCGCGAGTGGGATCAGCACCGAATCGGACACGTCGGGGTTGGGTGACACGACGTTCTGAATGGACATACGGTGTCCGTCCGTCGCTGCGGCTCGCAACGCGGCTCCTCGCCAGTCCAGGCACAGCGAGTTGACGTTCGGGCGCGTCGTGTCGTCCGAGATGGAGAAGTGCGTCCTGTCGAGAAGCAGTCTCAGCGTCTCCGCTGGGATTGCCCGGCGTTGAGCGTCGGGGTCGGGAGACGGCAACGTCGGGAAGTCGTCGGGCGGCAGCCCGTGGACGTCAAACCAGCGCTTCGTGCCAACCGCCTTGATGTGAGCCGTCCAGGTGTCCGCGTCTTTGCGGATCTGCACCGGGCCATCCGGCATGACCTTGACGCGCTCGAAGAGGTCTTTGGCCGGAAGGCCCATCGTTCCTGGGGTAGCAACCTCGGCATCGCAAGTGCCGCGCATCCCGAGGTACATGTCCGTGACCGCGATCGTGACCTTGCCGTCCTTGGCGGTGACGAGCACGTTGGACAGCGTCGGGAGCGGGCTCTTCTTATCTGCGATCGAGTGGTACTGGAGGATGCGGAGCAGGTCTTTGCGGGATGCGACGAAGTCCATGAACTAGCCTTTCTTGGGAAGCGAGAGAGAGCCCCGCGGTCGACGCGTTGACGGGGCCATTGCCCCGGTGCCAACGGTTCGATTTCGGTCGGCAACGTCGCCACGAGTGCGGCGCCCGTCCAGCCTTTTTCGTTCTGAAACTGGTCTGCTCGCCACACGAAGACGAGCGGCCTCAGGCGAGATCCGAAGGGCGCGCGCGATATCCGCGGAGCACTGGCCATCAGCCATGAGCGCACCGGCCGCTGCGTCGCGTGCGGCTAGCGCTTTGACGGTCGGCGGGGCGCCTGGACCGAGCAGATCGCCGAGCGGCACGCCATGCTCTTCGGCGATGCGGACGACGGTCGCGCCGTGCTTGCCGAACGGCCTGAGATAGGCACGCTCGCGGGCGTCGGGAGCATGGCCGGCGAGGTCCGTGGTGACGGCGATCACGTTGTCTGCAAGCGCGATGAAGGCTTCGGCCTCGACGATGGCCGCATCGACGCGGGCCAAGGTGGCGGCGACTTCTTGCCGCAAGGCATGCAACGCGGCCACGACGGCGGCGGCTCGGTCGCGAGCGGAGATGTCGCTCATGCTGCCTCGGAGCGGGTCGGGCGGTAATACTCGACGGTCCCCACGCTCATCCGAAGGGCCGCGGCGATGCGGTCCGCGGGGCCTTCGAGCTGCGAGATCAGGACGCCGCGCTGACGGCCGATGTTGGGGCCACGACCACGCAAGAGGTATTCGGGCGTGATCTTGAATTCACGAGCGAGGCGGAGGATCTCAGTGCCGAGGTTGCCGAAGGATTCGAGGTGCGCCACGGCGTCGGCCTCGTGGTCCTCGGGGACCGACACAAGGGTGTTGCGCTGGTTCGTGGTCTCGACGACACCCTCAACGCGGAGCACGCGCATCACGTTCGTGAGGAGCGCGGTGGTAAATCGCGCGCTGCGGAGGGCCTCGAAGATGGATGTGCTCGTGGCACCGGGGTTGGTCTTGAGGTGGGCGATGACGGCCGCTCGGCACGCGTTGTGGTAGTCGATCACCATTGCAACCTCCGAGCGCGTTTCTCTTCGAGGGCGCGATGACACGCTGGGCACCGGCCGTCTTCGTCGACGTAGCACGTAGGAAGCTGGCAGGTCTTGTTGACGCAGTTCACGGCAAGCGCCGTGATAGTCACATCGAGACATGCCTCGCGAGGGCTCACGTCCACGATGCGCTGTGAGCCCTCGTAGGACCGGCCGTCGTCTTTCCACAAGACCCCTGGCTCCGCGGGAGACACGAGCCGCTTGTTGGCCCCCTTGCCCTTGTACTTGGCGCGACGAGGGTTGATGGCGTCGCCGGTGATTTTATCGTAGTTGTCCCGGTCCCCCCGCGGCTCGGAACGAAAAATCACGAGGTCCACACGATACCGGCAGTGCATGGGCCAGTTCGCCGGCTTGGCGCTGTACGCGATGAGGCGGACCTTCTTCTCGTAGTCCTCGGTTTCCTTCGGCGTGTAGACCCGAGGCCTCGCGAGCGGGACTCCGTTCCTGCCAGTGGTCGCGAACCGCGGGCGCTCTTTCGGCATGGGCTCGCCGGGGACGGTGAACCGTACGCAGGGAGCGGAATCGGGGGCGGTCATCACACGGCCTCCGTGGGCTTGTTTTCTGCGGTGACGTTCTTGCCGTCGCGCTCCACGATCACCCTGCGCGACACGAACGCTCGCGTGCCGCACGACTCGGGACCACCGTAGCCCTTGCCCTTATCGGTCCGGAACACGACGTAAGCCCCGCAGTCTCTCTCGACCTTCGAGAGGTGGCCCGACGCCGGGCTCCGCCAGACGTCGCCGACCTGTACCATCTTCGCGTTCATCGGGTCGACCCCAGGCAAAAGGTGATGTACCCGCGCGCCTCAGCCATCGAGTAGAGCATGACCTTGCGACAGCGCAGCGCGTCCTCGTGCTCGGCGCGGGCCCCCTTCGATTCGCGCCAGTCCGGAAGCCAGAAAACAGCGTCGCATCGGCGGAGCGCGGCCATCGTCGTGCGGCACTTCTGCTCGTAGGGCGTGCGGTTGTCTTGCCAGCGGGTGTTCGTGTGCGGGCAGACCGTGGACGCGCCGAGTGCTTCCAGTTCGTAGGCCGCCTCTTCGGCCCGGCGCACGTTCAGTTCGATGAGACGAGCGTCCGCGGCGACGAACGGGCCGGCGATGTAGATGACCGGGATGCGATCGATCTCGTCGGGAACGATGCCCTGCTCACTCGGAGGGGGCGGCGGGCCAGGCTCCGTCTGGTGCAAACAAGGCGGCATCAATGGCGTTTTCTCGGCGTCGGTCACTTCGTCCTCCAAAACATCACCCCCAACACAATCAGACCTGCGACGGCGACGATGGTCGCCCACACCCATAGCGCGGACAGGGCGCACCCGATGGCCAACAGCGCGAAGCCTGCGACATTGACGGCCCGCACGAGGCGGTCTCGCTTCGGTTCGGCAAGGCGCCAGTACAGGACTCCGCCGCGGTCCTCAGACACGAGGGCGCCGTCGCTGGTCATCTGCTCCAAGGCGCGAGTCACGAGACGGCAGTGGGCATACAGTTCTGCGTCCTCTTCGCGGGTTTGGCGCACGATGGCGTCCTGCGACCGTGGGCCATCGGCGAGCAGAGACAGAATGTCGTCACGAAGGGTCACTTGGCCTTCGCCGCCTTTCGGATCTTGCGACTCGCGCTCTCGATGCTGGACGCATCGGCGGCCTCGATCCACCCCCACTTGCCCAAGACGTCGACCTTCCTCTCCGCACCACTGTAGCGGTACGTTTTGCCCTTGTACATCGCGACCATGGTGCGCTCGGTCGCGTAGACCCACTGAATGCGGTCTCGGCGCGCCTTGGCCTGCCTTTTGTGCTCGGCGAGGATTTCGATGGCGTCCCCAAAGAGCCTCACCGCGTCGTCCACGTTGGATAGTTCGTCGTGTGACAGGGTCGGCTCCCCCATGAGAGCCGCATCCTGGATGATCTTGACAGCCTTGCTTTGCGCATCGCGCAGCATCCTGATGCTGCTCATGCCTCACCTCGCTCCTCTGTGTTGCTCTTGCCTGGTAAACGGATGGCACGCCGCGTCAAGTTGACAGCCCCATTGCCCCCATGGGTGAATGTGTGCCCAACTAGCGCAACGGGTTCGCGATTCGCAGTATGCGCTCCATGAAAACCGTTGCCATTTCCGGCGCTTGCGGTCGGACGCGCGCGCCTTGCGTCATTACTAGCCCCGTTACCATCGGGTCCGTCTTGGCTCGGCTTGGCCTGCTGGTGCCGCTGGATGACGCGGGCCCATTGGGCGACACACAGGGCGGCCCCAAACCCAACGAACGCCGCGAAGAGGGGCGCCACGAGAACGACCACGATCGGCTCCCTCGCGTGGGCCGCGAGAAGGAGCGCGACGGCGGCAGACAGGATGCCTACCAGGGCAGCGTTTGCGAGAGGCATCTACATCCCCTCGAAGGGCAAGGCGGCCCTGCGTTCGAGCACGCGGGTGATGGCGTAAGCGAGGTCCGACGACAACATGCCGCGGAGCTGCCACTGCCCGGCGATGCACTCGATCCGGCCCATGGCTTCGAGGGCCCGAAGGTCGGCGTCCACCGGACGCGACAGTTTGGCCGCGAGGTCCGACGCCGAGGCCGCTCCTCGCTCTCCGATCCAATAGAGCACGTTGGCCTGCGACAGCGTCAGGCCAGCGGAGACGGAATAGCCATTGTGCCAGGCCACAACGAGCCCCCGACTCCGCAGTTCGCGGAGCGCTGCCAGCGTGGGTTCGACGCCCATGGAACATCGCGCAGCGATGTCGCGCGGGTGCGACGGGTCAGCGGACATGGCGGAGAGGACGCCGTGCAGATTCACGCGGCCTCCCGGCGAGCGGCCAAGCGCTGCTCCCTGGCGTACGAGGCCCGGCGGTTGTCGTCCTCGTCAAACAGGTCCGACAGCCCGGGGTCCTCGAACAAATCGGCAAGCGCGCGGCGGGGGCGCGCCTTCGGGACGCTGCCACCGACGAGCCACCCTGCGGTGAGCCACTCGTGGACAGCGCTTGGGGTCACATCGATCTTGGATGCCAGCCACCTGCCGGTGTGTGGGAGCCCTGCGCTTTTGCGCTTTGCGAGGTAGGCTCGGAGGGCAGTCGCCCCGAGCCCAAGGGTAGGCGCGCTCGTCATCGGCCGTCAAATTAACCGAACGATTCGCGAGGTCAACCCCCGACTACGGCCGCGCGTGTTCGGTCTGCCTGATTCGCCACGTGATACAGAGGTTTGACGTGTCCAGATCGCCGCAGGATCCTCCGACGGGGAATCCTTGTGTGCATCGAAATCCGACGTCAATCCGCGCAGTAGCGCCTCGATGTTCGGAGAACCGAATTTTGGCCCTTGCGCGGCACGTTCGGTAAACTTAACATGCTCCTCGCCGGTCAAAGGTGAGGCCGACAGGGAGCAAAAACGTGGAACGAATCACCGTCATTCTTTGCGCGGCCGTCGCCCTTGGCGATGTGGTCGTTTACGCGCCGATCGCGGCGGTCCCGGTGTTCGAGGGACCGGCGACGGTCGAGGCCTTCGACCCGTGGGCGGAGCTTGCTCGCGACGCCGCGGCCATCGACACGACCGGGGAGGACGTGTTGTGAGCGCCACGATCCCGGAGCAAGACGCACGAATCTTGCGACGCCTTAGCTTCGCCGAAGAGGGCTCTACCGCCTCCCGTTGCAACCTCGATGTGCTCGCGCTTCGCCGCGCGGCATTCGACGGCGACCCGGACGCGGAAACGGTCTTGGATGACCTCGAAGCGGACGAACCGCCCGAGGCCAAGACGGGATGGTGGGTCAAGAAGGTGCGCCATGGCCGATGATGTCGACGCTTTCCGAGCAAGCCTTCAGGCCGACCTTCGGCGCGCCGAGTCGCGAGGGGAACTTCGGATCGCGCTCTACCTGCGGGCCGAGATTCGGGATCTGTCGCCCGAACCACCGCGTCCGGTGATGCCCAGGCCCAAGAGCGGGCGCGCCATCGTGCGCCGACCGCCTCTTGCCCCCGTGGGCGTTCGGTGGGCGTCGTGAGCCGCCACATCGCATGGCTCTACACCGCCGCCGCGAACGCGCTCGAAATCGGGCACTACGCCACTGCGGCGAGGGTGCTCCGACAGATCGGGGATGACCTCGCGACGTCGGGCAACCGCGCGGAGCGGGTTCTTTCGACGGACGCCGAGCGTCTTGCAGCGGCGCTTTCGTACCCGCTCGCTGGATGCGACCCGAGAGTCATCCGAGGCCTCCGGATGGCCGCGAACGACTGCGCCGAAGCGGCAAGGGGGTATGGGTCATGATTGTTCGAATCAACGCTCGCGCTGGTTCGTCGTGGTGGGTATGCCCGAAGTGCCATCGCAGGATGCGCGGGTATAGCGCTTATCACCTCAAGTCGTGTAAGGGGGGGCCAAGTCGTGACGCCCCCGAATGTCATCGCCGAGTGCCGCGCGTTTCTTGACGCCGCGGCAAGCCGCATCCAGGGTGCGGCGTTCAGGTTCGCTCGCGGCCATCGCGGCGAGCTGATGTTTGACGCTGACACCCTATGGGTGGACGGCGTGTGCGCGGCTCGGCGGCTTGGGCCGAATGTCGTGGTTGAGGTCTACGGCCTCGGGATGTCCGACACGCTGTATCCGTCGGACGGGGTTGCCGCCCTTGTGGCGGCCGTCGAGCGACATATGATGACCAAGGCCAAGAAGGATGAGGGTGCGCCATGCGTAAAATCGTTCTAAGCGAGAAGGACCTGGTGGCCGCGAAAGCCATCTTGCGCGAGGCGTACGAGAATGGCGGTCTCAGGGCCGCTCGCGACGCCGCCAAGGCCCTCGTGGGCGTGGATGGCTACGTCTCGGTCATGGTGGCCGCGTTTCAGGGCGAAGACTTTCGTCCCGGCGGCGAGCCCAATGAGCTGGCCATGTCGCACGAGCAAACGGTCGGGAACCTGGGAGCCACGAAAGTCGCCATCCGCAGCGCGTACGCGCATGGCGGGATCAAGGCCGCGCGCGAAACTGCGCAAACCCTCGTTGGCCCCGTCGGCTATCTGTCGGTCATGGTGGCTGCGCTTCGGGACCAGGAGACGAACCATGATGCGTGATCCAATCCCGAGCCTCGTGGCCATCCGCGAGATGCTAACTTCATCTCCCGATGGGCACTCAAACGACCCGCTCGTGACAACGCTTCTGCGCGAAACTGAGGTTCTTGTCGCCAGAGGCGAGACGTTCTTCGCGGCCGCTCAATTGTCATCGGCGATCCGCCGATTCCGGCACATACCGGTGAGCGACGACGCAAGCGCCGCTCTCGACCTTGCCTATCAGGTGGTGTACCATGCTGTGTAGTGCCGAGATCGAGCGCGCCCGCGAGGCGCGCTATCAGGAGCCCATGGGGGCCGACGAGACGCCGCCGGAGGGGCCTTGCCTCGCCGGTCGCGACAGCAAGAGCGGAGAGCCGCTGTTCCACACGTGGCGCCTCGTGGACGGGGCGTGGGCGAAGGGCACGGCGTTCGCGGATGAGCTGACCCCGGACGAGGTCGAGGCGCTTCCGGCGGACGAGCGCTCGGTGGCCCTGGAGTGGCGCGCCAGAATCGAGGCCATGGCCAACGCGCGCGACCCCGAATTCGCGGTCCACAACGCAGAGCCTCGGGACGAGACAATGGCGGAGTGTCGCGGCGACGCGGCATGAGGGATGGCTGATCCATGCTGACGGTTGACCACGTTCTCTTCTGGCTCGCCGGGATCGCGTCGCCGGTCTACCCCTTCCGTGCCGTGGCGAAAGACACGGTGGACGCCATCTTGTGGCAGCCCCCCGAGGCGCGCCGTCGGCTCGCGCAGGTCTACGTGCGGGACGCCCTTGCGGTGAGGGACCTCGACCCCGGGGCAAGCGTGGTGCTGCGACTGCTCGCAGGAATGCTCCTGTCCTCGATTCGGTGGGGAGCGCTCGAAGGCGCCGAGCGGGTGCGGCTTCCGGAGCCCGTCAAGGGCCATCTGGACGTCATGTTCGTCATGGACGACGTCGAGTATCCGCACTTCTTCGACCCGAACGGGGCACCGATTGGCGAGTTCACGTTCGACGAGATGTCTCGTATCCTGGACTACGCGGACCGGGCGAAGATCGAGGCCGCGTCAACGGGGCCGAAGAGCAGGCGACGACGCCGCAAGCGCGTCGAGCGAGAGACGGACAGGGAGCGCGGTCGCGAAGGCGGCCGTTACGAGGAGGTCTGAGACGATGGGCAAGAAAAAGAACGACCGCACGAAGCCGGGTGCGCTGCGCGTGTGGCACATCCCGCAGGTTCCTGGCAAGGCCTTCCGGGTCCCGGTGGCCTCTGTGGACGAGGCCAAGGTGCTGCTCCGCGCACTCGCGCAGTATGACCTCTTCCAGTACGAAAACCGGGTCAAGCCGGACTACTGCAACGCGCAAGGCCTCGAAGTCTTCGAGGATGGGGAGTGGTGCGAGTGGCGTCACCCCGAGACGGACGACGACATCAGCAACATTCTTCGATCGGAGGTCTGAGCAATGTGGATCGGAGTCTGGTTCTTTGCTGCCGTCGCGGCCATGCTGACCGCGTGCGGCGTGGGTGTAGCTTACGCTTTCGGTGCCGCGTTGACGGCCGCCAAGGTCACGGTGCTTCTCTGTTCCGGGGCCGGCGTCGGCGGGCTTCTCTCCTCGGTCAGGGTCATCGCTGGGCGCGAGTTCGGCCACGAAGAGACGAAGAGCGCCCTCGGCGGCATCGTCTCCCTCGCGGTGGTGCTCACCATCATCTGCGGGGTGGCGCTGCGATGACCCCGTCGGCGCTCATTCCGGCCTCGGACGGATCGAGGCTCCACGCGTGGACGTGCGCCGACGGGGACCGCTGCGGGTGGTGCTACGTCCACACGGACCACCACACCCGAGGCCAAGGGACCGCTGAAGAGGCGGCGGTGACCCACTACGAGCGCGTCGGGCACAGCGAACCGACCCGGATCCACGTGCTCGAATCGGGGCGCTCGCGGACGTTCAAAGTGTGGCGATCGGCGCGTGGCGTCGAGTCGCGAGAGGTGATGCGATGAGCCGCGCGGCCAAGTTCATCTTTGGCGTCTCGGTGACAGCGGGCTTCGCGTGGGCGTTCGTGACGCTCGCGATGTTTCGCCTCGCCGCCGAGATGGCCAGCCCGTGCCCTTGCGGGGAGGCTCATGACCCGCTGGACGAGTGCCCCGGCGGACCGGTGAGCCTTCGACCTCACCAGATTCGAGAGAGGATGTCATGACGAACGGAGAGACCATGAACGACGACGAAAAGCCCCTCCCATCGGCGGGCCAGTGGTACAAGCGAGTCAACCGCGGGAGCGCCGCTGCGGAGCGGTACAAGCATCGGCCGGTCGACCTCGTGAAGATCGACGCCATCGAGCCCGACGGCGGGATCGTGTGCCTTCGGTTCGACGGGCATAACGGGAGTGGCGAGCCCATCTTCGGCCGGCGCACGACCATCGACCCGAAGACGTGGACCAAAGACGCGGGGCGGTACACCTTGACCCACGAGCCGGTGCCGGCGACGCTGACGCGATCGGAAGCGGCTCGACGCCTCGGGGCGCTTGGGAGGGGCGCGGAATGGGTGTTCGATGTCCTGGACCGGGCGCACGACGCACTGCGGGAGATGGAAGACGCCGGGCCGGCCATCGCGACTTCCCTCGAAGCGGTCGCGACCATGGCCATCCTGCGGGCGTACACGGCGAACCTCATAGCGATGCCGACAGCGGTCGACCCGATGCCCGAGCCCAAGGGGCCCGTCACGCTGGATGCGATGCTCGCGGAGCAGCGTGCCATGCGGACGGAGATGGCCGCGCTACGGGCGGAGATGGCGGGCCTCACGAAGGCAATCCGGGAGGCGTTCCCGCAGCTCAAGATCCCGTTCAATATGGCCGCGTAGGGGTGGCCAAGACGGTCAATCTGTGCTACTAGAGAGGGACCGTTTCGCGGGTAGCGAGGGCGGTCAAGGGTCCAAAGGAGACCGGCAATGCAACCGAGTGCAAGAGGACAGCAGGGGCGGCCCGCCGTGTCGGCGCCGAGCAACAAGACGGGCGAGCCGCGCATCCGAGAGCTGATGGAAGAGCGGCGCGCGGAGATCGAGGGGCTGTTCGCGCGAGACGACAACCCCACCGCGAGCGCTGACCGCGCGATCGGGCTCGCGATCGAGGTCTATCGCGGCGTTCAGGCCACGTCGAAGGACGTCATCAACGAGAAGAGCGTCGTCACGTCCGCGCTGTTCGCCTTCCAAAGGAAACTCGACCCCGGCGTGGACGTCTACTTCGTCCCGTATGCCGGCAAGGTGACCCCGCAGATCAGCCCGCAGGGCTTGATCAATCTGGCCATGCGAAGCGGTATGGTGACGTCGGTGGACGCGCGGTTCGTCTTCAGGAAGGAAGTGGACGACGGAAACTTCGATCATCAACTTGGCCTGGAGCCGAAGATCGTCCACAAGAAGGGCTCGTGTGCGCGTCCGGTCGACCCGCAGCAGGCGTATCGCGAGCTGGCGTTCACCTATGCGATCGTTCACCTGAAGGGTGGTGGCCCCCCGATCGTTGAAGTCCACGATAAGGGGGACATCGAGTGGCATCGCTCGCTCTCCAAGAACAAGGACAACCCGGACGGGCTGTGGGGGAAGTTCCCCGTCGAGGCGGCGCGCAAGGCCGTGCTCAAGCAGGCGCTCAATCGCGCGCCGAAGCAGGCCGAGGTGTCGATCATCCTTGCGCAAGAGGCCGCGCTGGAAGCCGAAGCCATGGACCCCGGCGCCGAGTTCTGGGGCAACGTGGACGCTCGGCTCGGGGTGGAAGGGCAACCGCAGGCCACCGCCGCCGCAGGCAAGCCGAACGGGAAACAGGCTCCCCCGAACGATCGGCCGAGCGGCCCGGCGCAAGGGTCTGCTCTTGCTGGCGACCCGGCCAAGATCAAGATGCCCGGCAAGCAACCCACGCCGCCCATCGCGGACGCGGACCCCGCGGACCTCGCGAAGTGGGAAGGGATCCTGCGGCGGGACCTCGACGAAGGGGGCATGGACAAGCCCGACAAGGCGCGCTTCAAGGATGGCAACATCAAGTGCTTGGCGACGATCCGGGCCCGCATGCGCTCGATCGACATGGTGGTGACGCCGCATGAAGTGCTCGACGTGGGGGTGGACCTCGCTCCGCGCCGAGAGCCCGACCCGTCGCAGGGCGAGCTGACGCCCGATCAAGAGGCCGAGATGCTGGCCGCTTCCGGCGGCGGAGACACGGCGGGCTACGCGGACTGACCCCCATGAAGCGCGCTCTCCTCACCGGTTCCGGTCTGCAACTGGCGGACACGTGCCCCGGATCTGCGGTGCTCCCGCGGTTCGGGTCTACGTCGACCAAGGCCGACATGGGATCCGCGCTCCATGAGGTGAACGCGCTTCGGGGGGAGGGCCACGTGCCTGACCTGGACGCCATCGCGGATCGCTGGGGGCTCGACGGGAAAGACCGCGGGATCTTCTTCGCGCGGGCCCGGTCGATGGATCTTCAGATCCCAGATGGCGCTGTCTACGAGGTGCCGCTGTGTCTGCGCGCGGACGGTACGGTCGAACCCGTCGAAGGGGGGCGCGGGTCCTACCTCGTGCCCGATGACGCGCTTGTGGCGCTGACGGTGGACGTGCTCGCGGCGACACCGGAGCCGCTACAGGAGGGCCGGTGGTGCGCCGATCGTTCGGTCCTGTGGGCACTCGACCTCAAGACGGGGAGTGACGCCTACGTGGCCCCTATCCGCCGCAACTGGCAGGCCCGCGTGAGCGCCCTGCTCGGGGCTCGGTGGACCGAGGCAGAGTTCGTGATTCCAGGCATCCTTTACCCGGGCGAGGTGGGCGGCGTGTGGGATTGCCACACCGTCCACGGCGAGGTTGCGCCGCTGCGGCCGAACGAACTGGCGCAGATCGAGGCTGACGTGCGGGGGCTCGCGGAGCGCGTGGCGGAGCAAGAGGAGCGGGTCAAGCGTGGCCAGTTGCCGATGCTCGTCTCGGGGGCGCACTGCCAGTACTGCCCAGCGCGGCCGGGGTGTCCTCGCCACGTGAGCGAGGTTCGAGCCCTCGTGATGGGGAGCCAGAGCCTCGCGGCGGAGCCTCTCACGCGCGAGCAGGCGATCAAGTTGGCGGGCATGCTTGGACCAGCGAGAGACGTGCTGGATGCTGCGCGGGACGCGCTCAAGGCGTACGTGGAACAGAACGGGCCGATCCCTCTCCCCGGGGGCAAGGTGTGGGGGCCGACGGTGGGGCAAGATACGGTGTTCGACACGCAAGCCACATTCGATGCCGGAGTCGCCGAACTGGCGCCGCTGGTGGGCGAAGCGGAGGCCATCCGCCTCATGAACGCGGCGGCGAAGTTCTCGAAGGGCAGCGTCTACGAGGCGATCCGGGCGGCGCATGACGTTGCGGGGATCAAGAAACAGATGAAGGCCGCCTACGAGCGCATCACGGCGCGCGAAGGCGTGTGTAGACAGGAGCCGTCCGAGAAGTGGACGTCGCATTACCCGAAGGGATGAAAGATGGAAGGGCACTGCAAAGCAACGTTGCTTGGTACGTTGGGCGTGGACGCGGATCTTCGCTTCGGTCAGAACGGACAGGCTGTCCTCAGCATGAGGCTCGCCGTCAACAAGTCTTTCATGAAGGACGGCGCCAAGCAGGAACGGGTGTCCTGGTTCACCGTGGTATGCTTCGGCAAGCGGGCGGAAGGGCTGGCCCAGCACTGCACAAAGGGAACGTCGCTGCTTGTCGAAACGGAGCCCAGATCCAGAACCTACGAAGACAAGGACGGCAACAAGCGCTCGGTGGTCGAGTTCGTCCTGTGCGATCTGGTGTTCGTGAGCAGCGCCCGGGGCAAGCAATCGCAAGGCGACGGGGCGCCCCAGGAACGCCGCGAGCGTGGACAAGGGCAGCCCCCGACCGACGACGAAGCCACGGGCGGCGGGTACGGTGAAGAGTCGGACATCCCATTTTGAGCCACCAACGAGGCAAGCAATGATCCCCATCAACGCTCTCCGCGCTGTCCGTCGCATCTTCGTCCACCGCCAGTCCGCGGACACGGCATGCGCTGACGGTCGCGCGTCCGCGATCCTCCTGAACGCGGCCATCCCCGAAGCCGAAATCGTGGAGGTGACCTACGAGCACCTTCCGCGGCTCAAGCCAGAGCGGGGGACGCTGTTCTGCGACCTCACCCCGTGGGCCCCCAAGCCCAAAGGGGCCACGCCGACGCCGGACGAAAAGCAGGCGCGCATCGACGCAATGGCACCCTGGATCGACGCTGGCACCATCGTTCTCGACCATCACAAGACGGTCGCCGACCTCGTCCCGCTTTTTGGCTACCTCGGGGTGTTCGGCGACGAGAGACGCGACCCCGGCGTGAGCGGCGCGGTGTTGGCCTTGCGCGAAGTGCTCGAACCGATCAAGGGACCGGAGCCGCCCTTCATCGGGGATGCGCGCTGGCGTGACGCTGAAGCCCTCGCGCGGCTCGCGGGGGTGCGCGACACGTGGCAGCGGCTCTCCCCGGAGTGGACCCGCGCGTGTGAGCTTGCGGCCGTGCTGTGCGCGTTGCCGCTTGACTCTTGCCTTCGACGTGGCCCGCGCGGCATCGCTCGAAGCGACACGCGACATCGGTCCCGACCTCGTGGCCATGCGCCAAGCGCTGGTGCGGGACGCCGCAAAGAACGCCGTCCGCACGCACATCGGCGGGCGCCGCGTGGCAATCCTCTCGCGGGAGGATCTCATCTCAGACGTGGCTGAGGTGCTCCGGGATGAGGTCGACATCGTGATCGGCTTCGCCTACGTGCAGAGCGGTGACCGCGTCTCCTTGAAGTGGTCGCTGAGGTCGCGCGGTGACGTGGACGTCGCGGCCATTGCCGAGCGCCATGGCGGGGGCGGCCACACTGCGGCGGCGGGCTTTCACGAGGTGATCATCGGGGATGGCCACATGGCTCACATGGCCAACCCGTACGCGCGCGCCGAGGTGCTTTTCGCGTAGCGCGCGCGGCCTGAGTGGCTACTCATGGGGGGTCACAGACCCGTAGCTCAACTGGCAGAGCAGAGGCCTTTGAAGCCTCGTGTTGGAGGTTCGAGACCTCCCGGGTCTACCGCGTGGCAGCGTTTCGCTCCCCGGACGTTTGCCGCGCTCTTTTTTTTGGAGGACTGGCCATGATCGAGATTCGGGCGGACCGCGAGAGAGTCACCATCGAGCACAACGGCAAGGAGCGCGTCATCAGCGCGGCCGATCAAGGCGAGCCGCCGTACCAGCGGCCCATCCGCATCCGGGCCCATGACAGCATCGGGTCGGTCGTGCTGACGCTGCGGTGGAACTGGCAAGCCAGCCACGTGCGCGTGGACGTCGAGCGGTGGTTCTCGTTCAACGAGATCATGTCAACCGACGTCCAGACGGGCGACAACGACGGCGGCCTCAACCTCACGGTCTACACGGCGGCGGGCAAGTACAAGGTGAGCCGCCTGCGGAAGAAGAAGTGATCGACAGGAAAGGAAGGTATCATGAGCAAGACAGCATGGGGCACTCTGATTCTGGTTCTCTGCGCGCTCCTCGGGTGTCGTCCGGCGGAGACCGGCAGCGGTGGCGCGGGCGGCAACACGACGTCCGCGACGGCTGGGATGGGCGGCGGGGGCGCGGCGTCCACGAGCGGCGGGGGCACGACGGCCTCGACGACGAGCGGCAGCACGAGCAGCGATCCTGGCATCGTGGTCGGCCCGCCCGAGGAATGCGGCGGAAACACGAGCATCGCGCCCGGGACCGGACAGGCAGGGTTCCACGAGGAGGGCGCGTTCGCCTGCCGGCGCTTCGTCCCGCCGGCCGGACACTCGCATCTGCGGGAGTGGAGCCCGGCGGTGGGCCTCTCGCCTGCGTGCGTGGCGTTCCCGATCGCGACGAGCTTCCTGGCGCCGATCGATCAGACGTGGCCAGTCGCCGACGTGACGACGCTGGATCACTACACCGAGACGCCGGTCACCGACGAGGACACCGAGCCGATGATCGCGGTCGGGCTCGACATCCCCGAGGGACAGGCCTTCTACGCCTGCCTGCGGCTCATCGTGGACGAGTTCGGTGGCCCGAGTTGCACCGCCGCGAGCACATGCCCCGAATCGGTGGATGAGCCGCTCGCGGACATGCTGTTCTCGCTCACGAAGCCGGACAAGACGATCGACCCGTTCCCGGTGATCGACCTCGTGGAGCTGCGCGTGTCGCCGGACGAGACGTGGGCCGTCACGCTCGGGAACAACAACCGCGCGTGGAACACCACGGCGACCTTCGACTGAGGAGCAGACCATGAACCATGGTGACCGAGTGACCATCGCGTGCAAACCGAACAGCGACCACCATCACCCCGAGATCCGCGAAAAGCGAGCCGCCATGAACGGCAAGACGGGCGAGGTGGTGACCATCGCCACGTTGAGCGGCGATGTGCTGGTCGAGGCCGACGGCGTCCGATCGTGGTTCTGGGCAAGCGAGCTGACCCCCGCGCCGAGTGTCGAGGCCGATCTGCGGGCGACCATCGCGGGGCTCCGTGACGAGCTGGCGAACGAGAAGGCGGCGCACGCGGAGTGCGAGCGGCTGCTGTCCGAGGAGCGGAGCGTGCGCGCCGTTGCTGTGCGAGCCCGCATCGAAGCCGAGCGTCGCGAGGACGAGGCGCGCGAGACGATCGACCTCGTAGTCCGCGGCATCCCCGAAGAATACCGCGGCTATTCAAGGCCGCACCTGTGTATCGCGGCGATGCTCGGGGAATTTGATGGGGAGAGGCGGGCACACGACAAGACGAAGCGGCTACTGGTCGCGGCGGTTGAGTTGGGGAGGGCGGCGACGGATGTTGTTGGCGCGTGGGATTTCGTCGCGTCATTGGACGAGCCGATCGCCCGCCTCCGCACCGCGCTGGACGCCTTCGAGGCGCCGCCCACGACTGCCCCTCTCGCTCAGGCGCTCGGTCTGCTCCGCCGCACGCGCGCGGTGCTCCACAAGCTCGACCCCGCGCACGAGCTGCTCCGCGCCGAGATCGACGCCCTCCTCGCGGGCGCGCCGGTGGTGGAAAGTCGACGTCCCACCGAGGACGTCAAGGCAACCCTTCTGTCCGCGGTCCGGACTGCCCATGACGGCGAACAAGGACGCCGCGATCATCTCGGTCGCATCGTGCGGGAGGAGTGGATCAAGTGGGCGCGCGAGCAGCCGAGTCCCAAGCCGTCTTGGCTCGTGCCGTGGGAGGGGCTGAGCGAGCCCGACAAGGAAGTCGACCGACGGATCGGTGCGCGCCTGTACTCGATCGGCGTGCTGTCGACTGCGGGCGAGCCGCAGATCGCGCCGACTGCCTATCACCCCGAGATCGAGGCGGCGATCGACGGCGTTGTGAGCGCCACGAAGGGGGTCGGTCCCTCGCCCTTCGAGCGCGCAGTGGTGCGTTTGCTCGGGATGCTCTCGAAGCACCGTGAGGGTCTGCGCGCGCCGCTCACCGAGGAGGAGGCGCGACGGCTCGCCCGAGAGATCGGCGATCTCTGCCACAACCCCGACGTGAACGAGCTGGACACGTGGACTCGCACGCTCCTCGCGGTGGACCGCGGCGAGACCCCGCCGGAGGTGCGGCCCGTCGCTCCGTTCACCGAGGACGATGCGCGGCATTCGCTCGGGGCGGCACTCCGAGAGGCGGCGAAGCGCAGCGCGCCTGTCGCTCCCCCGACTCCCGATCTCGACACGCGACCTAGCTTCGTGCAGAGCATGCGCGACGCGGGGTACAAGCCGCTGCCGTCGCCTCTTCGCATCGTGTGCCGCGAGTTCGACGATCTGCACGAGTGCGCGCTCGACATCAATCACGAGGGCGACCACAACACGGCCGCGGACGGCTCCGGCGATTCGTTCCCGAATTTCGCTCCCGATCTCGCCGCTCTCTGCGCCCGCCGAGACAGGTTGCGGGCTCGCTTCGCGAGCTACAACGGCGGCGATCGTCCGATGTCCCCGCCCGTCGCGCTGATCCGCGAACTAGCGGAAGTCGAGGCGCAGATCGAGGCGGCGAAGGACGCGACCCCCGACGCCCCGCACACGCACCCGCTCAGTCCCGAGGACGAGGCGCGTGGCTTCGTCCCCGCGTGGACGGCCGACAAGCCGCACACAATGGCCGCGCCGAGTAAAAGGCCGAAGACGCACGCCCTCAAGGCGCGCCTCGCGGGCGTCACGTGCCCCTCGTGCGGGGCGCCGCTGGCACTCTGCGAATGCCCGACGAATCGCGGCTGATTCAATGGCGCGGCGTAGCCGTCGGCGCTAGAATACGCCGACTGCGCCGCGGTGAGCGAGAGGCAGTTCTGAAAGGGTAATCCGATGAAGATCGTTGTTGGTGGAATGCAGATCGAGGCGGCTGTCGAAGTGCCTCGCGAGGACGGGCGAGTGGTCCTGGCGCACGGTGAGGTCACCGGGCATGCGCACGTCATCGTGGCGAAGGACGCGACTCTCTACGAACCTGCGGGAGCGAGCGAAGAGGCGCTCCGTCTCGGGACGCGGATCCTCAAGGCCAGTCGAGCGGTGGCCCTCACCCACGAGGAACACCGAACGATCAACGTGCCCAGTGGCACGTGGGGAGTGCGAATTCAGCGCCAGTACGAGGCGGGGGCTTTCCGTCGTGTGGAGGACTGACATGGCCTGTTCGATCGAAAGCTATCGCCAGGGCGACGTCCTGATCCTGCGGGACACCGACGGCGCGAGGCGCGTGCCAGCGCCGATGGGACGGCCGGACGCCGCGGACTTCTCGGCGCTGTGTCGCACGTTGGATGTGAATGTCGAGGGCGGTGAGGTCGTTGGCGGCGCCCCGCTGACGTTCGCGCCGCCGCCAGCGCCCGAGCCGTCTAGAGGGGCTGCGGCGCTTCGGGCGAAGGCCAGCAAGTCCGTGGTGGATGAGGCGCGGGCCATCCAGTCGCCGGCTACGAAGAAAGCTCTTCGAGATGCGGGAGTGTTGCGATGAACACCCGAGTCTGGACACCCATCACCGAAGCCGATGACGCCGAGTTGTTTCGGCCGGCGGAGACCACCGAGCCCACAACGTGGGAAGTCGCGATCCCGCCCTTCGGCAAGCGACAAGCACAGGTGGTCACGGCCGTGTGGGGCTTCGCCTATGGTTGCCCCGAACATCGCTTCTGGGCCCTCGCGCCGCAGCTCAAGACGCTCCCCGAGGAGGGCTGGCCGGCGAACGTGACTCTCGCGGTCGGCCCCCTGCGGACGCAGGCCGAAGCCGACGAGGCGATCCCGGCGCTCCTCGCGGTGAAGGCCGCGCGGCGAGAGGTGGTGTTCGTGCCGACGGAGAAGATCGACCTGGCGAAGTGGCTCGGTGACCGATTCTGCATGAGCTGCGGTCGCGGCGTGTTTTCGCGCGAGATGGCAGATCCGCCGGCCGACACTTCGTGCTGGGTCGACCCCGAGTGCCCAGGAGCTTGTCCGGCTTGCGACGGCGAGACCGACTCTCGATACCCCGACGAGATCGCCGAGTGGAACGCCATCCGGATCCGCGGGGGCGCGCCGGAGCACATCGCCAGTCTGCGGGAGCAGTGCGAGGCCGCGGGTGTGGAGTTCGTCGAGGAGACAGAAGGCCGGCTGTTCCAACCGTCCAAGGAGTTCCCGTGGGGCTGGGAATGCCCGAACGAAGTCCCGTCGGATGAGCCTCCGAAGGAGGTGGTGACGCACACGACTCGCAACGGGAAAGGCCGAGTCGCACGCGTCCTCAGAAGGAAGGCTGCGGGAAGAAGAAGAGGTGTGATGGACCTCTCGCCGCAGGATACCTACCAAGTCTGGTGGGGGTATCAGACCTCAGAGGCACCCGAGGGGGACGGCGAATGGCGCGAGGTCGAAGCCGAAGACCCCGCGCAGGCCGCCCGCTGGTTCGGGGACGACTTGATTCGCAACGGGGAAGTGAGCCACGACGACGTCTTGAAAGTCTTCGTGCGCGGGCACGGATCGTGGCTGTTCAGGTTCGAGGCCAAGGTTCGCGTGGCCAGTGTGGAGAAGGCGTGATGGACATCCAGGTTCGCTTCGACGACGGCACGACGGAGATGCTCGACGAGCACACCGTGTGCTGGGTCGGCCTCGTTGCCACGAGGACCCGTGAGGAGCCCATCCGGCAGCATCGTGGCGCGACGGTGTGGATCCCCGCCGCTGGCAGGAACGGCCGCGTCGAGACGGCCGACGAGCAGATCGCGCGGCTCGACGCGGATGTCGCAAGCCTGCGCCGCCAACTGGCCGACGAGACGACGCGGGCAAGCATCGCGGAACGCACCACGATGGCATGGGAGGAACGCGCCGAGGCATGGAAGCGCATGGCCTTCGCGCTGGACGCCCGTCGGCGACCGTTGCCATCCGGCACGTGGGAGCGATGCGAGGCCGCCGCCGCGGCTCTTGTGGCGATTGGTGAGCCCAACATCCTGACCGATTACGACACAGCGGAGTGGACTCGTGGATCTTGACGTGACGTGTCTGCGGTGGGCCAAGGCGGAGAACATCGAGCGCATGCTCCGGGCACTTGGGGTGCCACTGCCGCCGCCGGCACCGAGCCCGGACCTCTACCATCGGCGTCTCGTGAGGACCGCGGCGCTGGCCATCGAGAACGACAGGCGCATGCATGAACGGGAGCAGATGAAGCCATGATCACGAAGGAAGATATTGCTCGGGGCAAGGCGCTGTGTGCGGCAGCAAGCAAGGGGCCATGGCGGAGGTGCAAGGCGGGGGAAAACTGCCAGTGCGGCATCGTCTGGGCTGGCGACGAATCGGGCATGGTGGCAAGCGTGCCGTGTTCCGAAAATGACGTCGGCGGGCCGATCGCTGAAGAGCCGCACAGGTTGGCCAACTGGCGCTTGATCGCAGAAGCCCGAACGCTACTCCCCGCAGCGTTGGACCACGCTGAGGAAATGGATCGGCGGATCGAGGCTCTCTTGGAGGCGGCGCGGCGCCATGAATCCGGCGAGATCCGGGTCGACGCGGACAGCAAGCTGCCACCGGCAGTGTCGCGGGCGCTCGACAACACGGCAGCGAGTGTTCTGCGCCTTGCCGTCAAGATCCTGCGAGGTGGCCAGTGAGAGACCCCAAGGTCAACCCCGATGCCGGCGATGTTCTGTATGCCGCTGGCGGACGCGCGATGGTGGCAGTGACCCGCGTCGACGGCGAGCACGTGGAGTACACGGCCCGCGGCATCGGGCTTGCGGACGCGCAGCATCGCATCGCCCTCGCCGAATGGCGCAAGCTCGCTGCGGGAACCGCGACGGTGGACCGAAGCGCCACGATCGGCGATTTGGAGAAGCGCCGGGCGGAGATCGTGGCCATGCACAAGGTGCAACTGACCGAGATCGACGAACGCCTGTCTTTCCTGCGAGGTGACAAGTGATTGAGAGCGTCCTGAAACTCGTGGGCCGTCGTCGCACGTTCGATACCGAGGCAGAGCAGGCGGCTTACGTGCAAGGCTACAACGACGCCTGCGACTCAGCGGCCGGTGTGGCTTATGGCCTTGCCTTGGTGTGCGAGGCCGCCGCTCGGGCGGCGTTGGTGGCACTCGCGAACACGTTCGAGACCACCGCGAAGTTGAAGGTGCCGCGATGACCGCCAAGCCCAACCAGATCGAGGCGTTTCGGCTTCTTGACAAGGTGACAGCCGCCCCGATGTTCGCCTGTTTCAAGGCAGTCGCGGGAGCCTACCGCGACTTTGACATCGAGACGCTCATGGTCCTCGCGTGGACGGCCTTCCGCTGGCAGCGGGACGGCAAGATTCCGAGGCCCGACGAGCGCCCAACCATCACGTTTCCGGAGGTGCCGCGATGACGCCCCGCGAGCATGTGATCGTCGCGATCCGCGCCCTGCTCGACGACGACATGGGCCCGCCCGCGGACGATGTGAAGTTGACCCCGATCGGCCTCGATTCGCTGGGGGTCGTGGCGCTCGCGATGGACCTCGAAGAGCGCCTCGGGGTCGAGGTGCCGGACGGCGAAGAGGCGCGGTGGACCACGGTCGGCGACGTCGTGCGGTGGGCGGAGAAAGCGGAGAGACAAGGATGAACGGGCCCACCGAATTCCACGGACAAATGCTGCTTTGGCTCATTAAGAGCCTGGATGAGACGGTTACCGAGGCCAACGCCGAAGGGGCCGTTGCGGTCCTCGATGCGGCGGAAACGCTCCGGTGCTTGCGAGCACTCGTGACCGGTGCTGACAAGTTCCAAGTGAACGACAAGGCGTATCAAGCGCGATGCCGCCGGTTGAAGAGCCATTTGGTGTTCTTTGCACCAGAAATCGAGTGGTGTCCACAGCCAAGCGGTACGGCACCTGGCGATGGCGACCCGTGCCACGACCAAGGCGGCGACCCATGACCATCACCCGCGAAGACATCCGGTCGGTCGTGTGGTGCGTGAAGCACATCCGGCGAGCCTTCCCCGACGCAGCCCGCATCGCCTGGCGCGAGGGCCTGCGGCGAGGGGCGTACGAGTGGGCCCGGTTGGCGCTCGCGACGATGAAGACGGACCTGGACGTGGGGCGCATCGTGCTGCGCGTGGAGATGCTCAGAGAGGCGGAGAAGCGATGAGCGCCGCGGCGAAGATCGTCGTGATGACGGCCGAGGAGTTCACCGAGGCGCTCTCTCGCGTGGCTGAGGCCAGTGCGCGCCGCGCCCTGGAGTTGGCTCAGAGCAGGGCTCACGAAGAGCCAAGTTGCCGCCGATGGGTGGCGGCGGGCATGCCTCACGACGGCGTGGGTACGCGACGCCGGTTCGACCTCGAAGCGTGCCGCGCGTGGTTGCGGGACCGTCCGCGAGTGGCTACCAACATCCTGACCGAAGGCGTGACGAGAAAAAAACGAAGGCGCCGTGAAGGGGGACGGTGGTGAAGGATGCATCATGGTGGGAGACGGCCGACGCGCTAACGCTGCTCGGCAACGGAGAAGAAGCATGAGGGCGACGACCAAGCGCGAGGACATTGCCACCAAGCGTGGAGCGCTCACGCGGGCGCAGGATGAAGTTGCTCGCGCCAGGCGCGAGGTGAACGAAGCCGAGACCCGTCTGCGCACCCAGCAAGCAGAAGCCGACAAGATCGCGGGAGAGATCGAAGCCTTGCGCGATCAAGCGATGCTCGGCATTCTGACGCCCGCGGTGGTCGACGCGCTAGCGCCGGGGCACAGCCTGAAGGGGTGCTCGGACGAAGACGCACCGAACCACGAGGGACGTTGCGCCCGGTGCATGCTTCTGCACGGGATGCGCAACGGGTGGTTTGAGGGCCGCTGGACGTTCGTCGTGGAGCGGATCGCGTGAGCACCTACCCCAACGGCGAGCCCGTCCCCGCGTGGGCCGGGTCTGTCTCGCGGCTCCACGGCCTCGGGCTGCTTTCGGTCGAGAAGTACCAGCACCCGCGCGTCGCGGTGACCCCGGCGTTCTGTCGTCGCATGCGGCGCGTGGAGCGGCGGGCGCGGGGCTACGGCCTTGAAGCACAGGTGACCCTTGCCGCCATCCTGCGGATGGGCGCCGCGCGCTTCGGGTTTCGCGGTGCGACCGACACGTGGATGACATCGGCGGCGCATGTGATTGCGTCGCACGGTGACGACCACCTGCGAGACCCAAACCAGAACAACATGCGACGATCCGCGTTCCTCGTCGGCCTCATCCGCCGCGCGTTCGCGGACCTCGCCGCGGGAAGGACGGGAGCATGACACCCCTACGCATCCTCAGCGACCTACATTTCGAGTTCCACGCCGACGACGGACGATCGTTCGTGGAGTCGCTCAACCCGTCACCGGACGAGATCCTCGTCTGCGCGGGCGACCTCACCTCGGGGCATCGCCTGCCGGCAGCGCTCAACCTGCTCTGCGACGCCTTCCGAGAGGTCGTCTACGTCGCCGGGAACCACGAATTCTACGGTTCGACGCGTGCCCAAGTGGAGCGGTGGATTGCTGAGGTGGTTCACGAGCGGGGGAATTTCACTGCGCTCGACTACGGCGACAAGGCGGAGAGTGAGGTGCGCGCGGGCCTCGCGGGCTCGCCGTTCCAGTGGAGCGAGAGCGAGCGGAAGCGCAACGAGCCGATCCTCACCGCGGCGGGCGTCGAGCTGCTCTCGAAGACCGCGATCGAGAAGCGTGGGCACGTGGTGAAGCGCGGCGCTCGACCGGTCGGAACGGCGTACTTCGGGGCCCCGATCCAGCGGTACACGCCGCTCTACGTGCTCCACGTGCAGACGCGGCCGAAGAGCGAGGCGTCGACGAAGGGAGCGACGAGCCGATGAGCTGGAACGAGAAGAAAGCGCGCCGCGTGCTCAACCAGGCGCTCCACGACGCCGCACACGGGCGGGGCCTGAGCGACCGCACGCTCGAACGCCACGCTGCGCTCGCGCGCCACGACGCCGCCGAGAGCCCGAACGCGATGCGCCGCGCGCTTCGATCGGCGGGATGGAGCGAGAAGCGGATCGGGCGAGCGCTCGCGGAGGTGCGGCGGCCGTCGCTCGCGCGTCGAGCCTTCCGTGCGCTGGGCCAGCACCCCTACGCGCTCACCGGCGTGATTGCGCTCGGCGCGGCGGTCGCGTTCAAGAGCGGGGCGCCCCTGGCGCTGGTTCTGCTCGCGTGGACCGTGATCGCCGAATGGAGGGACCGATGAGCAGCGATCGTCCTTGGCACCGCGACGCGGCGGTGGTCGTGCGCACCGAGCAGCGGCTCAACCCCGCGGAGGCGCGCCGAGCAGCCGTCGAGACCGAGGCGCTCTTGCGCCCGAAGAGGAGCGTGAACGTGAAGGGCTACGTGGTGCGATGGGACGACGCGCGCGGCCAAGCGCTCTATGCCATTCGAGACAGCACGAGCACAGTGCGCGAGGACGCCACGGTGTTCGCGACGATTCGCGAGGCTGTCATCGAGGCCGGCGATGGATTCGCGACGGCTCGCATTGTCGCGGTCGTCGAGGACGGCACAGAGACGCCGCTGCCGACGTACGAGGAGGCGCTGGCGCAGCTCGACGCCGTGCGGGCCGCGCTCGCGGTGCTCCAGCGGCCCGACACGCTGTCCTCGAAGGACATGGCGGCCGGGGAGCACGCGACCGCCGTCGAGGCCTGCAAGGTCGCCGTGGGGCTCGTGGACTCGCCGACGCACAACCTGGAGTCGGACCGACTCCGCGGTCTCATCCTCGCGTTCGTGGAGAAGGCGCGGCTCAAGTCGACCGCCGAAGGGTGGTGCAACCTCACCGCGGAGTTCCAGGCGTTCGACGCGCTGCGGAGGGAGCGCGATCGCGCGGACGCGCCGCCGGCGCACGACCTCACGCCGTCCGAGGTGTTCTTGGCGAAGGTGCTCGCGGCGTGGGAAGCGTGGCCGGGGCGCGCCGCGGGTGGGTCGTTGGGCGAGGAGGCGACGGAGGTACACGAGGGGCTGTATCGCGCGCAGATGATCGCGCCCGGCGACTTCACCACCGAAGGCGCCGCGCTCCTCGCGCGCGCCCGGAAGGCCGGTGTCCTTTGAGCGCCCCGAGGACGCCCCCGCTGGCGACGCTGCTCACGCTCGCGGCCATCGTCCCGGTCGCCGAGGAGTCGCTCCTGCCCGGCGAGCGCAGCCCCTTCCGCCTCACCGCCGGGCAGGACCGGCGCACGCGCGTGGAGGCGATCCGCCAGCGCACGGGGTGGGTGTACCCGCGGTGCCGGGAGGTCGCGAAGAAGAGCGACGCGCAGATCGAGGCGATCGTGCGCGAGCACGAGGCCGGAAAGGCGGGCACGTGAGCGAAGGACCCGAGAAGCCGAACGTCTGCGCGCGGTGTGGTGAGTACGTCGGCCCCGAGAGCGTCCCGCATCGGGAGCCCATGATGGTGGTGGGGCCTTGGCTCGTGGTCGTCGAGCCAGATCCCCCCGGCGTGGTGCGGCACACGACGCGCGATGGGAAAGGTGTCGTCGGGCGGTTGCGCGAGAGGGCGAAGAGGAGCGAGGGACGATGAGCGAGCCGACGAAGTGGATCACGATCACGGTGCCGGTCGAGATGATTCCCGCGAGCACCCCCGGCGGGGATGCCTCGGGGACGTTCGAGTCCTTCGATGGTGAAGGTGATCGCGACGCGAGGCGCGGGCTCTGGGTCCGCCACGACGGCCGCGAGATGCGCGCGAGGAACGTCCACCTCGTCGCCGGGATGGCGCGCGCGTGGCCGGTGGAGCCCACGACCGACTGGCAAGAGCGCGTCCTCGCCGAAGCCCTGCTGATCCCGATCTCTTCGCAGCGGGAGGAGCGGGAGCGGTGCGCCGCCGAGATCGTGAGGTACGGGATCCCCGCTGTCGCGTTCGCGATCGATCGGGCGTGGAACGAGGGCGCGGACGCGGAGAGGAGCGCCGCCGCGCGCGCCGCCAAGGTCGAGCCCACGACCGACTACGCGAAGAAGCTGGCCGAGATCGAGGCGCGCGAGCGAGCAGCGACGAAGGGGCCGTGGCCCAGCGAGGCAGGCTGGAACAACGGCGGAACCCCTTCGCGCACGTGGAGGATCCCGGCGCGCCAGGATGGTGCCGAGGTCGAGATGCTCGCCGAGGACGCCCTCTTCGTGGAGCACGCGCGCGAGGACGTTCCCTGGCTCCTCGCGCAGCTCCACGCCGTCGAGACGGCGCTCGCCGCCGCGGGCATCCCGAGCGACGGGCGCGCCCCGGCGGAGCGGATCGCGGAGTACGTCGGGCGCGTCCAGGCGTATTGGAACGCCGACGTCGCGCTCTCCGCCGAGGACGTGGCCGCCTACCTGCGGGGCGAGATCGACGTGCAAGAGCTTCAGCGGAGAGGCGCACGAGCCACGATCAACGACGAGATCGAGCCCATGCGCGCAGCCCTCCGCTCGGCCAAGACGACCGCCTTCGTACGCGACGTCGCCACGAGCTACAACCACGACGAGAGCGCACACGTCTACGCCAACGGCTCGTGCCGTCGCTGCAACGCCGAGAAGCTCCTCGCGAAGCTGGAAGGGCGGGCGACATGAGCCGCTGGTCCGACGCCGCCTTCGCCCTCGGGAGCACCGCGTGATCACGTTGCTCGGCTTCGGCAGTTCAGCACGTCGCGGCGCCACAGGCTGGACCGACCGCGCCCGCGTGCGCGCCGTGATCGACGCCTGTTGCCCCGACGAGACGGTCGACGGCAAGAGCCCCGCAGGCGGCGCCGATCAGGTGTTCTGGGAGGAGGCGGTGATGTACTTCCGAGCGAGCGGCGACGGCATCCCGGCGCGCCGCTGCCCCGTCGAGCGCGACCACGACGGCCCTTGGCCCGCTGCTGGACATCGCCGCAACGCCCGAATGTACCGCACGTACCGGCCCACGATCGCCGCCGGCTTCATCTCAGGCAAGGTCGGATCGCCCCTTTCCTCCGGCAGCGCCGGCATGCTTCGGATCTGCCGCGAAGGACTCGGCGATCGGCCGCCGATCCCCGTGGTCGTCTACCGCGACGACGGCATCGAGCCGGTGACGCCGCCGCTGCGCACGATGCGTCTCCTCAGCGAGATCGACACGAGCCTCACGCCTCTTTACCTCGCCACGAACGCGCACCTGAAGGGCGAGACGAGCCGCGAAGAGGTGCTCGCCGCGCTGGCGTTCGCGGCGGAGGGCTCGCGATGGGCGCCGTGGATTGAGGCGGTGCGGGCCAGTCTGCGGGTTGGCTAGCGCTGGCACTTGCCGTATCCTTCGCGTGCGTTACCGTATCCTGCGAAGGCACCAACATGAACATCGAAACGCTCATCAAGAAGATCCAAGCCGACAAAACCGCTGACGGCTCGATCCCGGACGAGATCATGAACGCCATCACGGGCCTCGTGTCCCGCCTCGAAGGCATGATTCCGAATGTCGACGTCGCGCGTGACGTGGCCGCCAAGGTCAAGGCGAAGTGGCCCGACGAGAACCCGCAGAGCGCCACGCTGGCATGGGCATGGACCATCTGGCCGCTCTACTACGCCGGCCGGATCGGGGAGATCCTCCCGGTCGTGCTCCCCCTGCTACCGAAGGGCCAGCCGTTCGGACAGAGCGAGATCGACACGGTCTACGGCGAAGCGCTGCTCGCGGAGCGCGATGGCGACGAGAAGGGCCTGGAGACGGCGCGCCGCAAGGGCCGGCGGATGCGGGCTCACAACACCGGATCGAACTGACGTCGGTTGACCGACGCTCAACCAGCGGTTACCCCATGTCCCATGGTGACCGCTGAGCAGTTCGCTGCCGTTCTCCAAACTCATCCCCACATCCGGATCGCGGATGCTGCGCGTGCCGTCGGCCTCAGCAAGGCCCGCGTCTACCAGCGCGAGGACCTCAAAGCCCTCGCTCAGGCTCACGTCGCAGCCGAACGCAAGCCGCGGAACAAGGCCAGACAGCTCGGGTGCCATAGCCTAGCCCTCCCCCGGGCCATCCTTGACAGGGTCGACGCCTACCGGGCGGACATGGCTCGACGCCTTGGGCCAGCTAGGGCGAGCCGTTCGGCCGCGGTCCGGGCCATCCTCGCCGTGGCTCTCGGTGGGCCCCTCCCGGGGCCTCTCCCGGCCGAAGGCAAAGTCATCGTCCTAGACCTAGGGGACGTGTGGGATAAGGTGGCCGCGGCGACAGGGGACGACACGCCGTCCAGCGTCGCCGGGGCGATCCGAGCCATCCTCGCCGCGGCGCAAGTGCCCGAAACGACATGCGCCAGAAAGAAATCTCGTCGGGACACTTGACCGGTGCTCAATGCGAATCTAGCATGCTCTCACCGGCAAGCGAGCCCGGCAACGAAGGCAGGTAGGACCATGGCGACGATCATCCAGTGGGGCGAGACGAAGGCGGACGTGGCGCGCGTGAGCAAGGCGATGGCCGACCTCGAAGGCATCGGCCGCGCGGCGCGGGACGCCGACGACTACGCCGAAGGACAGACCGCGTTCGAAGCGTCGCTCAGGACTCAAGCCGCCGTCCTCGGCATCACGCTCACGTCGGACGACATCGTGACCGAATTCGCGGCGATCCTCCGGGATTCGCGCGACCACGAGTCCCGCACCGCCGAGACCATCGCCCGCAGCGGCGGCGACAAGGCTCAGGCGTCGGCTCACCGGGGACGCCGGGGACAGATCGACAGCGCCTTCGACGCTATCGAGCGCGGAGCGGCGGCCCTCGCCGAGGTCAAGGCCGAGCAGTCGCGCTAGTTTTTCTTGGAGGGCACTTGACCGACGCTCAACTCGGCGTTAGGGTGCTCCTCGGAAGGAACGACACCATGAGCAAGTACACGACGCAGGATCTCTCGGTTTCTCCCGACGCGCGCCGCATGGGCGTTTCCGGCAACGTCATCCCAATCTCGTCCGTCCGGGCGATCATGCTCGGGGGCTCCTACAGCGCGACCGAGAAAGGGCTCGCGGAGGAAGTCGCAGCGTCGTTCCAGCTTGCAAAAACCGTCGCGGTTCTCCTCGGCATGCCCGAGGAGACGTCCATCGTGGACCTCGCCGCGGCGCTCAAGGCCAAGATGCTCCGCGACGAGTGAGCGCCCCCAAGGGCACCGGGCCCGGAGGCACGCGGAAAGCGCGGCCCCGGGCTTTCGGCGCGTGAGATCCTCGGCGCTTGTTGCGTCGAAGGAGACTCCGCACCAACGGACGACGGGTGGGGCGACGCGCCGCGTTATTACGATGGGCCCGAGGAGTGACCATGTCTCACCGCGACGAACAAGCCGCCAACCTCGTGGCCGAGGCTCTCACCCAAGGCCGGATCGTCAAGTCCTTCGGCCCCGACGGGGACTACACCGTAGGACCCTATCACACCGCGACGGGCCCGGCGACCTTCGCCCTCTTCGGTTACGGCCGGGAGGTTCCCGCGGCCTACCAGCAGCGCCAGGGCGCGGCCGTCGACGTCGCGCGGGCCTTCGTGAGTCGCGTAGGCTCCGGGCGCGCCAGGGAGGCGGCCAGGGCCCTCGTGAGGCGTTTCGGCGGGCATCGGCGCTCGTGAGGCACGTTCAGGCAGGGTGCCGAAAAATTCGTTGCACCATGTGCGGGTAGCACTTGACCGGCGCTCAATGCGTGAATAGGGTGTGGTGGTCGGCGGTTGAGGCCGACAAGGAGCGGTAGGACGATGACGAAGCACGAAGTCACCGGGACGGAGCACGATGGGTTGTGCGAGGAGTGCGACGCGGTCTTGACGCACGAGAACATCGTCGAGACATCCATAGGTTTTTATTGCTCGGAGGAGTGCCGCGACGCGGCCGAGTGCGGCGGCGAGACAGACTTCCGTGAGGACTTCCACGCCGACGGATGATGCCTATCTCTCCCCAGCATCGCCCCGGACGCCTCGGAAAACCGAGGCTCCGGGCCTTCGCCCGTTGAGGCAACCATGGGTCAGTGTACCGAAAAGCTCAACCGCTCCGCACACAACGACCGCGAGCACCGCAGCGGGCGCTATCGCAAGTCGCCGAAGTGCGACGGGTGCGGCAAGCCGGTTGGAACCAACTATTTCACCGACGACGAAGTGTGCGGCGCGTCGGACGGGCCCGGGTTTTTCTTGTGTGACCGTAAGCGGTGCGTCGCGAAGCGCGACCTCGACATCGAGGCGCGTCGAGCCCTCTACACCGCGCAACGTGCCATCAACGACGGCGACCCGCCAGTGATCGTCAAGAATTCAGCTCAAGCCCTAGCGGAAGTGCTCCGCGCCGTCGACGCGTGGCAAGGCATGCGGGGCGACAGCGACGCCGCCGACACCTTGGCGGAAGTTCACGATGTGCTCGTCCGGCGAGGGTACGCGACGCCATGTTTCGGGCTCAGCCCGAAGGGGCAAACCGCCAAGGCTCCCTAGGTTGAAAGGGCAGTCAACGACGGCGACTAGACCTTCATCCCATGCCCCACCGCGGGGCGGCCCGGTAGGCTACGAGCCCCGGGCCTTCGGCGTTAGGAGGCACTCATGTCCGCATGCGCTCACCACCGGGTCACGATCGATGTCTACGGCCCGTCATCGACCATCCTCGTCACCGCGTCGCTGTACTGCTCCGACGACGCGAAGGGGGCAATCGCCGTCAAGGCGTGGGCGCGCGCCGAGGCCAAGCGCCTCGGGATCAAACTCGGAGCGTGGGATTACGTGCGGCATGACCGGTCCCTCGAATGGGAGGGGCGCGTCTACGGCGAGCCGACCAAGGCCAGGTGGACGCGGCCCGACGCGGGCGCGCCGATCGAGCCGCTGTACGAAGAGGGCGTGTTTGCCGACGATGCACGCAGACACGGCGAAAAGTAGGAGATAGGGTCACGGCTCGCAGGCTTCGGTCTGCGGGCCTTTCTGGTCAGGAGAATACCACCATGACGCAGATCGAGTACGCCGGAGCCCTGTTCGCCCGGTGATTGACTCTAGCTCAACGAGCGTTAGGGTGGTATCAGAAAGGATGCGGCGCCCCGACTCTCCCCGGAGAGCGGGGCTTGCGGCGTTGGAGGATGCTGAGATGACGACCGACTACACCAAGATCGGTGAGGCTTTTGCGGCGATTGCTGACCTCCGCAGGTACACGATCGACAACGGATACGCAAAAATGCGCGTCGCAATCGACGGGGAAGGCCCCAAGCATTGGGCTGCGCGGGTGTGGCGGGACCGAGGCCAGAAAGGCGGCATCGCTCGCGGGTGGCTCACCCGAGGCGATAACCACTGGTATCACGTCGCTTACCTCAAACCCGGTGACGTGGTGGAGATCGGGGCGAGCGCCTACAGCCTGAAGCGCCTCATGAAGGCAGGCGAGAACCCCGACCGGACCAAGCGCCTGTATCGTCAGGTGGCCGCGGTGACCGAGGAGTGCCTGCTTTTCGTCGCCGTCGACGATGAGCGGGGGAGCGACCGATGGCGCGAAGTTGCCGCGGTGCTCGATGGCACGAAGGACGACCAGGGCAATTCTGCCGAGGATGCTCAGGTGCCTGTCGCCGACGACAAGGCAGCGGCCATCAGTTCAAGGGGTGACACCATGGCATGGTCGGATTATCCAAAGGTGATGCGTGGCTGGCAAGAACGCGAAGCGCAGGCAAAAACGCTGGCGATCCAGCCCCTCACGCCCGAAGAGCAGCGCTGGATCAAGCGACTTCGCGCCGTGTTCCATGACATGCCCGCGCGGCTTCGGCTCGTAGAGTCCGCAGACGCGGTGTTCTTGGTAGACAAGGCTGCGGCGTTAGCCATGGATGACATCTCCGACGACAAGGCGCGCAGGGCGGGCATCATCTTGGCCGAAGTGCCAGAGGCGACCCTGAAGGTAACCGGCGTCTCGGGATGACTGGCAACGGCCGGCAGAGTGGATAAGGTGCTCCCATGGCATGGTCAGACGAACCGGAACAGTACAAGACGCTGGCTGAGTGGGTGGAAGACAAGTACCCCCACGAGAACGCCGCCGCCGTGGCCAATCGCTACTCGATGGCTGACCTCATGCGAGAGCACAGCCGCATCACGCGATGGCTGTGCGTGCCCATCTCGGACGACGGGCGCGCGCGGTGGGTGGATGCGCTGGACGCGGTGTGTGAGGAGATCGGGGTTCGGTTCGAGCGGCTCGGGACAAAGGACGGGTGAGGCGATGGAAGAGCGATTCCGCGTGGGCCAGTGGGTGGCGCCGTACACCATCGACGATGGCGACGCGACGGCGCTGAAGGTCGAGGCCATCGGCGAGAACCATGACGTCGAGTGCTATGTCCTCTCGGACCGAAGCCTGTGGTCCGTCGAGACGGGCGCCCCGTTGACTCGCCTATGGAAGGGCATCGTCTGCGCGACCTCCCCGAAAGCGTCATCGTGAACCGGCTCCCGGACATGTTGCGGCGCCTCATCGAGGATGCCGACCACGACACGCTGGCCAAGACGTACGCGGCGATGCTGGAGACGATCCGATGAGGCAAGAGCAAACCCCGCGTTGGGCTCGGGCGCTCGTGGGCCGCTGGTTCGTCGAAACAGACAAGGGCGTGCGTCTGTACTGTGAAGCGGTGGACGAGCGTGGACCGCGGTTTTCCTATGGTCCCGGAAACGCCGTCGCAGTCTGCCCGCAGTGGGTCGATTTTTCGCTCTACTTTCATGACGAAAAAAACGGGGAACCGCTGGTGAACCACGAAGAGCGCGCCGCGTGGCTTCAACTCGTGAACGCGACCGCCATGCGCGGCGATGCCAGTGCCGACACGGACCCGCTTGCAGCCTTCGAAAAGGCCTGCAAGGAACGAGCGGCGGCCCTCGCGACGCTGAAGAGGCTCAACGTGGACGTGAGCGGGCTGCAAGACCCACACGGGATGTGGGCGCACGATAAGTGGGTTGGCCAATGAAGCCCGCCCGCAAGCGCGACCGGAAACCGCTCAAGGCTCGTCACGACCGGTGCCCGGCATGCATCGTCGGTGGGCTCACACGTGGCGCCCCGGCGCTAGACGGCCGCCCGTCGTTCGTCTGTCAGCGGTGCGGCCACCGATTCACGAACGGCAAGGACGGTGGTGAGTACACGGCCAACGTCCTCGCTGGGTTCGTCAACTTCGGCGATGCTGTCCGCGAGCACGTCGGTGGTCAGTCGCAATACCTCAGCCGCTACGTGGATGGGCGGGGCGGATGTCCAATTCTTGGCGACGGGCTGCGATTTGAGGGTGTCCCTCACGACTATCACGATCTCAAGATCCACTGCGATGACGTGATGGAATTCGTGCGACGGCTGCGTGATCGAGGAGTGACCGGATGAACCACGAAGGCTACCAACTACAGCGCGACCTCCTCGGTTCGGAGGGTTTCGTCTACCCCGGCCACGCGGTAACGCTGGCTCTCTTCATCGTCCACGCCTTCGACACCCTCGAAGCGGCTGAGACGAAGGGCCGGGACTACCCCGCGGCCCTCGAATCGCACCTCATCCCCGGCGCGGGCGGCAACGTCTACGGGGCGCTTGACCTGCTCCGCCGGCTCAAGGACGGCATGCGGTGGGGCCTCGCACTCAAGGGCGCGGATGACGCGTGGGCCTCGTGCGATGGCCACCCCGGGACCGACCGATGGCTCAAGGGGCAAGAGCAGGCCGATTGGCTCAAGATGTCGCTCCACGACCGCGTGGGGACGTGGCTCGGGATCAAGGGGCCGCTGCCGGCATGAGACGCCGCCGCACGCAACCCGTTCCGGCACCTCTCCCGCCCCCGGAGCCTGAGCCTATCCTCCCGCCGACAACGTGGGCACGGCCAGGGCACATCCTGAGCCCGCAGCACATCCCGTTCAACATCCGGCAGATCGTGGACGGTGTGCATGAGGGGGAGTTCTTGCTGCCACCCTTTCAGCGGCCCTACGTGTGGACCCCGGAGCAGGCGATCCGGCTCTTCGACTCCCTTCGACGCGGGTATCACGTGGGCAGTCTGCTCCTGTGGGAACGGTGGGGGATGACCGCGCGCGAAGTCGAGATCGGGGGCGTCCAGGCCATGTCGGGGACGCGAGTCCACACGGTGCTCGACGGGCACCAGCGGACCGCGAGCGTGGTATGGGCCGCCACGTCGCCGCGGTGCTCGTTCGACCTTCTGAGCGGGGCCTTGGTCGTGGACGCGGCGCCGGGGCCATGGGTGGTGCCCGCGGGGGTCGTCCTTGGCCGGATGTCCAACCACGTGCGAACGGCCGACTGGCTCTTTCATGAGGCGCCAGCGCACGCAGCGACCTACGAGATCGACCCGCGGGCGCTGCAAAGGCTTGTCCTCGGCCTGTGCGCGGTGTTCGAGCGGGCATACATCTCCGCGGTGAGGCTGGATGCGGATTACGCGTTGCCTGACGTGGTCGAGATGTATCGCCGGCTCAACACCGAGGGGACGAGACACACGGCAGAGGACTTGGAGAGGGCGCTGGCGGCGCTGTAGCGCTTGCCTTCTGCCCCGGTTTCTGCTAGGCGCGAGGCATGCCCGGTTCAGGCCCCATCGACCCCACGCTCATCTGGAACGCGATCCAGAACGGCGCCACCTACAGCAACGGCCTTCTCAACGGCCAACACCTTGCCGTCTCGCCCCTCAACGCGTGGTTCCTGTCCACGTCGGGGACGCGCATCCTCACGCAGAACGGCTACACCAAGCTCGCATTCGGCACCATCCAGAACGGCTACATCATCGTCGCCGGGACCCGGTACAAGTTGGCCGACACGGGCACGACGGCGGACGCCGTCCTCGCGTGATCCACTGGCCCGCCGCGGCCTCGTGGTTACGGTGAGTGGACGATGAATCAACCCGCACAGAAGATCGATGGCTGGCTCGTGGACGAGAACGGAGCCGGTTGCATCGGCGACATGGACCGAGCGATCCATGTCGAAGACGACTCTCTCGTGATTGAGACGGTCGGCGCGACGAGCGATGACAACGTCCAGGCGACAGAGCGCATTCCGCTGACGGTCGTTCGTGCTGTTCTCGGCTGGCCCACATCCCACGACCTCACCCCCTCCGAGGTCGCGCTCGCGAAGATCCTCGCGGCGTGGGAGGAGTGGCCAGGATGGGAGGGCAACGGGGACGACATTGACGAAATCGCCAATGCGGTGGCGCACATTGGCGATGTGCTTGCTGGCTGCGGGTTGGTGACCACGATGGAACTCGACCGCACGGAGAAGAGCCGAGCCTTGCTCGACCGCGCGCGGAAGGCTGGAATGCTGTGACGGTCCGCACCAAGATCCGGATGGCTTGGACCTTTGAGGGCTGCGACGAAGGTCACACTCGCCTCGACGTCGCTGGCAACCAGATGCGCGCCGAGGGCATGTCGCGCGAGGCCATCACCCGCGTCCTCGGTGACAAGGTGCTGTCGATCGCCGATGTCGAGATCGACGACGCTGGCACGATCCGGATCCTGTCAATTCGGCCCATTGCGCGGTGCCCGCACGTGGACAAGGGGTTCTGGTGCGACAAGCGCGAGGAGCACGGCCCGGACCACTGCGGGTCCATGGAAAGAGACGGCGAGACCAAGATCCACCGGTGGACGGACGGGAGCAGCACATGAGCCACGGCAGCCGACATGCGATGCGCGTGGAGACGATGATCCGAGTGCAGCACCGTCGCGACGGCAGGCGCGACTTCTTTCCTGAGCAATTCAGGGCAACGGAGATTGAGGCGGAGAACGCCATGTGCGAGCCGTCCACATGATCCTCTGGATCTTCGCCGTTGCCTCCCTTGCCGCAGCCCTCGCGACGGCCGCCCTCCTGTCTCGCCGCACGCCCTACCGCCCCGTCGTCGTGGCCCTCGTGTGGGGTCTCGTGGTGGACCTCGCCGTGGGCGTTCGCGACCCGAACGGCACGGGATGGGGCCTCGCGCACTACCTCGCCCGGAGGCCTTGGGGCGGCGCCGACGTGGCTCTCTGGCACCTGAGCAACGCGCTCGTGACGTCGTGGCCCGCGGTGGTCGCCGGGCTCGCGTGGCGGGCATTTCATGGGCCACAAAAGTCAACTGCCCCGGATTCCTCCGAGGCAGCGACCCACGGCTTAACCGTGCTAGCCGAAGCCCGCGGTCGGGTCAAAGCCCGATGTGACAACGGCACCAAGGCCAAGGTATCCCGCATCCCTCTTGCTGTCAAGGCCATCGCCGCATGCTGGGCCGCCGCCAACGCGGCCCTCATCGCCCACGGCGTTGCGCCCATCACGAGGCCCTTCAAGGCATTCGAGATCGGATGCGTCGCGGCCGGTGGGCTCGCGGTGTGGCTCGGACGGCGTCGACGCGACGCGGCCCCGATGGCCGTCGCCTGGCTCGTGGCGCTACAGGTGCTCGTGGTGACGCTCGGGCCCTACAAGGCCGGGCGCGACCCGTACCGGCATTGGGACCTTGCGCAGGTCATCTACGCTATCGGATTCGCCGCGCTCGCGATCGGTCAAGCCGTCGCGTGGCGCAGGCTCCGCCCGTCGAAGGCTGGATCTCCTCCCGTGGACTCATGAGGTCGAGGATGATGCGGTGGAAGCAAGAGACGTTGCTGCAATCGTGGTGGGGATGATCGCTGCGGGGGGCTGGATCGCGGTGTGGCGACTGTGGCAGCGAGTGCGGCTCTTGGAGGGACGGATCGAGCCGTTGGAGAGGGCGGAAGCGGAGAGGCGCGACGGCGAGGAGCGCGTGGCGCGGGTGTTGGCGAAAGCGGCGGCGCTAAGGCGGGGGGCCTCGCGGCGAAAGGCTTGACAAGGACGCCGCGGGGACAGCCTTTCAGGCGGCCGATGGTGGGTCGGGCTCGATGTCGAGCGTCTCGGGGTCCTCTTCGTCCGGGGGCGGGGGGCGCGTCGAGTGCTTTCGCTCAACCATTTCGGCGATGGCCTCTAGCCTGATGACCAGCCTCATGCGCCCCGAGGTGAACATGCCCGTCACCCGGTCGCCCTCACAGACCTCCAAGACGCCGCTATCGTCGACCACGGGAACCTCCGTTGTCTGCGTCCCTCCCCAGGGCCCCCTCGATGCGACCGAGCACGCGTTCCATTGACCGGTCCGTCTCGTGACGGGCCTCGTCCTTGGCGCGCTGCTCGGCGCGGAATTCGTTGAGCGAGGCTTCCAGCGCGCGGAGCTTCTCGGCGGACGTGGCTTCCTTGTGCGCCTTGCTGGCGGGGTCGGTTCGCTCGGCAAGGGCTTGCTCGTGATCTTCGAGGACCTTGCCATGCGCCGCGAGGGTTTCGCCGTGCTCGGCCTGGGTCTTCTTGAGGGCGGGGATCTCGGTTTTGCACTGCGCGTCGGGAGCCTTTTGCTGGGCTCGGGCGACGAGCAGCGTAAAGAGCCCCGAGATGACGAGCCCAAGAAGCGGACCGCCGACGACGGCCCACCATGGCGCGTTGGGGGGCGGCGCGGGTTGCGCCTGGAGTAGCAGGGACAAGGGCATCATGTTCCTGTTGCGTGGGGGTGGCTTGACAGGTCTCGACGGCGGCCCCATCTAGGGGCGGTTCTCGGCGCACAAACCGGTTGGGGCTTCGGCCGCTAGCTTAGGTGGGAGGCGCGTTCTGGGGCGAGTCGCTTGCGACGTTCCCACGAGACATGCGCAACGGCAGCGCGCCCCATAGGGGTGTCGGGCACCGGGCGCAGCAAGGTGCGCGAAAGCGGGTCCAATGCTGGCCGCGCACGCGGGCCGCCTCCCGGGTCGACACGGCGAGGTCCACGACAAGCCGGGTAACGGCACAGTGGAGACAACGGGCTCGGTGGCTTTGGCTTCCGGGCCCGCGGTCTTTCTGGGGTGTGCCAAGGACGTTGCGCTTTTCTTGGGGCTTGACTGTCGACTGGCCCATGCGCAGAATCGACTTGTCCGCAACAACGGAGAATACGACATGAAGAAGCTCAAGCCCGACCGCGCGACTGCGGCGTCCCCTGTTTTCGCCTTCAAGATGAAGAACCTCGGCCACTGCAACGACGCGCACTCCGGCGCCACCTGACCACCGGCGACGGGCGACAAGCCATCCGGGCAATTCGCCAAGACCCGAACAACCCAACGCCCCGACGGTTTGCCGCTCGGGGCGTTTGGCTTTCTGGGGTTGACGTCGGGGCTTGCGGGACGCCGGGGCTCTCGACATGGAAAGAGTATGGGAGTCATGAGAATCGACCCGACCGACACGAGCATTCACGACCTCACGCCGAAGGAGGCTCGTGAATTGCGGGCCCTGTGTCAGACGATGCTGTCTGGCGCAACGGACCTCACACATCCGCTCTTCGTGCAGTGGGCGCATGCTGCTCGCGAGCGCGAATCGGCGTGGACAACGCCGGCCGCGCTTCTCACCGTGGCCTTCCTGCCGCGGGCGCTGTACGCGTTGCTGCTCCGAGCGGAACGTGGAGCGATGAAACATGCCAAGGCGCGCATCATGGGGGAGTCATGAAAGAGAAGAAGTGGTGCTCTGGCGCTGGCAGTCTCGCGGTCCCCGAGGACATCAAGCAGGAGACCACCCCGCGGATCTGCTGCTGTTGTGGTAAGCCCACACCGGATGGCAGCAACTACTGCAACTGGCAATGCACAGTCGACCTCGCCAAGCGAAACGGCGGTCGCGTCATCACCCCAAACGGTCTACCGATCGTGTGTGTCCGTGCCGACAACGCGATGTTGGAGCACGAGCACGCGGATCATCCGGACTACAAGTTCCCGGTGACCGCAGAGTACGTGGGCGCCCCGGTCGAACTGCCCGAATGGGATTGCTCCCTCAAGCCGCAGACGCAGGCGCTCATCTACACCGACGGCGACGTGGCGCTGACTCTGTACGAATGCTGTTTCACGATCTGGTCCGTCCACAACGGACTATCGCTCGGCGGCTTCTCCGACTGGAAGGCGTGGCGGCTGACGGAAGAGTCGATCGCGAAGATCCGGGCGCTCAAGCCGTCTGTCCCCGGACCCGGAAAGCCGATCTCTGAGTAGACCATGACCCTCGCCCCTGTGGCTACGCCGCCTGCCGCATCGCCTCGATGACCGCAGCCATTCCGCCCGGGGCGAGCACGCGGTTGTAATCCACCTTGGCCCCGGCGACTTCAACGTCCCCCTCGTGCTGCCAGATGGCCGCATCTTCCCACGGGCGCGGCACCTTGACGGCCTCCCCGTACGTTGCGGCCCACAGCGGCCTTGACGCGAGCCACGCGGGCAGGTTGAGGCTTTCCAGGAACATCGCCCCGTAGACACCCCATGCAACCGCGCTGGCCCGGAGAGCATCGAAGCATGCCACCGCGACGGGCCGATAGAGGCTCGGGCGGTCGGTTGCGACGGGCCAGACGTGGCGCTCCGGGTCGTAAGGCTTCGCGGGCTCGACGTCCGGCCAAAGGCCAAGGCCGAAGCGATCGGCAAGGTCGATGAAGTGCCGGGCCTGCTTGTCGCCGGGCTCCCACGACTTCACGTAGACGTAGCCCGTCTCGACCCTCAGGCCCGCGGTGCGCGCTGCCGTGATGTGCTTCTCGGCGAGCTTGTCCACGCCGTCGACGCCGGACCCGAGCCGCGGGATGACGCCGGTGTAGCCCTTGGCTCGGAGGACGCCGTAATCGGGCACGCCGGACCACTGGCTGACGTCCACGAGCTTCACGATGGGCTCGCTCGGCGGGGGCTCCCCTCGGAGGCTCGCGAGCGTTTTGGGGCCCACCCTGCGGTCAGGGACGAGGCCGTGCTCCGACTGGTACTCGTAGACCGCCGCCGCGGTGATGGCACCGAAGATGCCGTCATCCTTGACGGGCCAGCCTGCCCTGTCGAGGAAGCGCTGTAGTTCTCGGACGTCGTCGCCGCGGTCGCCGAGCTTCATGATTCGGGGCAAGGGTGGCTGGCCTTTCTGCGATGGGGTGGTTAGGGTGTGGGCAAAGGAGACGGCATGATCACGAAGGCTGATGCGGTAGCAAGGTTTACGTCTGCCACTGCGTGTACCGCGCGAACGAAGCGCGCGGTTAACAGCGGAGGCGCGCTGTGAACGTCGGCGAAGCGAACCGCGTACGCGCCTGTTGCGACTGCGGCGAGCCGGGCGCGCTCCTTTGGCGCACCACCAAGGGAGAGAATCCTGGCCGTCTATTGCGCATCTGCGTCGCGTGTCTGCGCAAGGACGACTGGCACCGCTTTGGGCTGGTTGAGCGCCAGCCGATACTGGGCGAGGTGCCCACGGAGCTCGTCAATGGCGAGTGGTGCTTTCCGCAGACCGAAGGCCCGGAGCCGGCAGCGGTCATCACCTACACCGATGAGCCATCGCCAGAGACTGGTGACGTGGGCTGGTGCTGGTGGGCGTACGGATCGATGGGGTGTGCACCCACGTACGAGGGCGCCTGCCGAGCCGCCGAGGCAGAGATAAAGCGCCGCATCCGCAACAGAATGGCGGTGCTGTGATGCCGTACAAAAGCATGGACCGAAAGCGCAATGCGCGTCGGCGCCAGCTCAGCGGCGCGCACACCGCTGAGTCGTGGAACGCTGCTCATCCGGTCGGGACGGCGGTCCGCTACTGGCCGATCTACCCGCCGATCGACGGTGTGCCGCCCGTGGACACGACGACGCGCTCTGAAGCCTGGACGCTCGGAGACGGGTCGGTCGTTGTGCTCGTCGATGGCAAATCTGGGGGCGTCCACCTGTCCCACATTGAGGTGTTGCCATGAGCCACAAGGACGGGCGCGTGGTGCTGTCGGCGTGGGTTGACCCGGTGCTACGAGACTACGCGCGCGAGGCTGCCCGCCTGTCCGGGTTGGAGTTTTCGCGATGGGTCGAGCGCGCCGTTCGGCAGACGATGGCGCGTGAGTCGGCGGACAGAGCGATGGTCGCCGCGAGAGAGCGTGGCGAATGCGGGACGTGCGGTTATGCGCCGTGCGCGTGTGACCAATCATGAGTTCGTGCAGAGCGACGAATGCGAAGGTCCTTGGTTGCACTGTCAATGATGTCCGAGAGTTGATCAAGGACGGGAAGGGATTCGTTTGAATCCGCGAAGTTAACAACCGGAGAATTTAACGAGCCATGAAACTCTGTATCCACGTAAGACC